>Ga0182012_10000016_pt1 | contig 170650 bp, 153 predicted proteins | sample 612S2SmetaG_FD_120486 | JGI IMG/M metagenome (GOLD analysis project Ga0182012, IMG submission 120486) | Permafrost microbial communities from Stordalen Mire, Sweden - 612S2S metaG | ecosystem: Environmental > Terrestrial > Soil > Wetlands > Permafrost | place: Sweden: Stordalen | collected... | reverse complement strand
TGCTGGACAGCAGCGATTATTCCACCGTGTTGCAGCGCCTTGAGTCTTCCGCCGCGCCAGGGGCGACCTTCCGCCACTCCGCGCGCGAACTGTTGGCGCTATCGGCATGGCACGCCAATGACACCGCGGCGGCGCGGCGCTGGCTCGATCTGATCGCCAACGATGGCGAGACCCCGGCGAGCCTGCGGTCGCGCGCCGAGGCGCTGCAGGCGTTGCTGCCGCCGGTCGCTAAAAGCTGACTGGCCAGGGGGATGACTTGAGCGGGAAATCGACCATGCGCCGTTCGCAACGTCTGATCGCAGCATCGGTGCTGATCGCGTTGGCCGGTGCGCTGGCCGGCTGCTCGAGCAGCATCAGCAATTGGGATCCCTCCGATTTGCTGGATTTCCTCGATACCAAGAAGAAACTGCCGGGCGATCGCAAGCCGCTGTTCCCCGATGGTGTGCCAGGCCTGGAGCAGGGCGTGCCGAAAGAATTATACAAGGGCAACGTCGAGCAACAGCAGCAGCTCGACCAGCAGAATGCCCAGGCGGCGGCAGCCGCCACCGCACCGCCAGCCGAGGAGGCCAAACCCCAGCACGCCGCGAAATCCAAGGCCAAGAGCACACAACCGGCAGCCACCGCCGGCAGCGCGCCTGCCCAGGATGCCGCCGCAGCGCCCGAGGAAGACGGCAGTACGGCCGCGGTGCCGCCGGCGCCCAAGCCCAAGAAGATCGTGCGCCGCCGCACCACCGCACCGCCGCCCGACCAGGCCGGGCAACCCGCGCAATCCTCCCAGCCGGCGCAACCGGCGCCGGCCGCACAGTCGGCGCAGCCCGCGCCGCTGCCGCAACAGGCCGCCTCGCCGTTCCCGGCCCCGCTCCCAAGCGGCACTTTCACGCGCTGATTTTGCGGCATCATTGACAGGCGCGCCGGAGCGGGCGCAGGGATCGCGGATGTCTTTCACGATCGCCATCATCGGCCGACCCAATGTCGGAAAATCGACCCTGTTCAATCGTCTGGTGGGCCAAAAGCTCGCGCTGGTCGATGACGAGCCCGGCGTCACCCGCGACCGCCGCGAGGGCGGCGCACGCCTTGGCGATCTCGAATTCACCGTGATCGACACCGCGGGCCTCGACCAGGGGGCCAAGGGATCGCTCACCGCGCGGATGCAGGAGCAGACCGAGACCGCGATTGCACTGGCCGATGCCCTGATGTTCGTGGTCGACGCGCGCGCCGGCCTGACGCCGAACGATCGGACTTTTGCCGATGTCGCCCGGCGCGCCAACAAGCCGGTGGTTCTGGTCGCCAACAAGAGCGAGGGCAAGCAGGGCGATGCCGGCGCCATGGAAGCGTACGCGCTGGGCTTGGGCGAACCGGTGCAGATCTCGGCCGAGCATGGCGAAGGATTGAGCGATCTCTACGATGCCCTGCGCGCGCTGATGCCCGAGCCGGCCGGCGAGCGCGAGGAATTCGACGATGACGATGTCATCCTTCCCGAGGAGGAATTGGCAAAACGGCCGATACGCGTGGCCGTGGTCGGCCGGCCCAATGCGGGCAAATCGACGCTGATCAATCATCTGCTCGGCGAGGAACGATTGCTGACCAGCGCCGAGGCCGGCACCACCCGGGATGCCATCGCGGTCGAGATCTGCTGGCAGGGACGGGATTTCCGCGTATTCGACACCGCCGGCCTTAGGCGGCGCTCGCGGATCGAGCAAAAGCTGGAAAAGCTCTCCGTGTCCGACGCGTTGCGCGCCATCCGCTTCGCCGAAGTCGTGGTCCTGGTGATGGACGCGCAGAACAAGTTCGAAGAACAGGACATGCGCATCGCCGATTTGATCGAGCGCGAGGGCCGCGCGCTGGTGATCGCCGTCAACAAATGGGATTTGATGGGGCGGCAGACCAGCCTGATTGCGGCTTTGCGCAGCGAGACCGATAACCTGTTGCCGCAGGTCAAGGGCGCGCCGATCGTCGCGGTATCCGGTCTGATGGGCGAGGGCATCGACCGCCTGATGAGCGCCGTCGAACAGGCCTACGCGGTGTGGAATCGGCGGGTGCCGACAGCAGCTCTCAATCGCTGGTTCGAACAGGCGGTAGACGCCAATCCGCCGCCCGCGGTATCGGGCCGGCGGCTGAAGCTGAACTACATCACCCAGGCCAAGGCGCGGCCGCCGAGTTTCGTGCTGTTCTGCTCGCGCGCGGACGCGGTACCGCAATCCTATCTGCGCTATCTCGTCAACTCGCTGCGGGAATTCTTTGAGCTTCCAGGCACGCCGGTAAGGATCGCGCTGCGCGAGAAGGCCAACCCCTTCGCCCACAAGCGCAAGCGGCCATCGTGAGCGCAGCCGGACTCGGTTAATCCGGCCGGATTTCGACCAGCGCGCGCCGGATCGGCACCTGGTCGCCGGCGCTGGCATGGATCGCGGCCACGCTGCCGCGGATCGGCGCAATGATGCGCAGTTCCATCTTCATGGCGGCGAGAACCAGCAGCGCGTCGCCCTTGTCGACGTGCGCGTCCGGAGCCACGTTGACGACCACGACCACGCCCGGCATGGGCGCCCGAACCATCACGCTTCCGCCGGTCGCGGCATCCTCGGATTTCGTCAAGCGTTCGCGGACGACAAAATCGGCGCCGTGATGCGCAAGATAAAGTTCAGCGCCGGACCCTATCGCCGTGATCGGTTCATCGACACCATCGATCTGGACGCGGCAACGATCGCGCCGGTCCTCAGGCAGACGTACTGTCGTCGTCTTGCCGTCGAGGTGCGCGGTGTAGGTGCCATCCCCGGCGATCGCGATCCCGACACGGCCGGACCACCCGCCGCACTCAAGTTCAAGCGTTTCCAAGTCCCACGGCGCGCTGCGCCAGCCGCGCAGGGCTGCCGGCTGGCGGTCCGCAAGCCGTGCATAAAGCAGCGCCGCTGCCAGCGCGACCGTTTCCAATCGCGGTCCTGCTTCCGCCGTCGCAACATGCTCAGCGATGAAGCTGGTGGTGAGCGCGCCCGCCGCGAAAGCGGGGCTGGTAAGACAGGCGAGCAGAAAGCCCCGATTGGTTGGCAGTCCTGCCAGCGTCGCATCTTCAAGCGCAAGCACAAGCCGGCGAATGGCCTGATCGCGGTCGCTCCCATAGGCAATGACCTTGGCGATCATCGGATCGTAGAAGGTCGAAATCCGAACCCCCGGTCGGAGGCCGTGATCAACCCGTATGCCAGGACCCCGAGGCGGCTCCCAGGCGATCACCTGGCCCGACTGCGGCAGGAAATCAGCGGTTGGATCCTCGGCATAGAGCCGCGCCTCGATGGCGTGGCCGCGTATCCGGATCGCATCCTGTTGCAATGGCAGCGGTTCTCCCGCCGCCACGCGCAATTGCCATTCCACGAGATCGAGGCCGGTGACCATCTCGGTGACGGCATGCTCGACCTGCAGCCGGGTGTTCATCTCGAGGAAGTAAAAGCCGCCTGACGCATCGACCAGGAACTCGATGGTTCCGGCATTCACGTAGCCGACGGCGCGCGTCGCGGCGATGGCGGCTTCGCCCATGCGCCGGCGTAGCGCAGGATCAAGGCCCGGCGCCGGCGCCTCCTCGATCACCTTCTGATGTCGTCGCTGGATCGAGCAGTCCCGATCGCCGAGCAGGACGACGTGGCCATGATGATCGGCGAACACCTGTACCTCGACATGCCGGGGCGCGACGATCGCCTTCTCGAGCAGCACGTCGCCGCGTCCGAAGGCCTTCGCCGCTTCGGAGCGAGCCTGCGCCAATGCGTCGGCGAAATCGCTGGCCGCGCCGACCAGCCGCATCCCTTTGCCGCCGCCACCGGCGACCGCCTTGATCATGACGGGGAAGCCGATGCGTTCGGCCTCGCGCGCGAACGCGGCAGCGGATTGATCCTGCCCCTGATATCCGCCCACGCAGGGAACTCCGGCGGCAAGCATCATTTCTTTGGCCTGCGCCTTGTCCGCCATGGCGCGAATGGCCTTAGGCGGCGGGCCGATGAAGACGATGCCGGCATTCGTGCAAGCCTCGCCAAAATCGGCGTTTTCGGAGAGAAAACCGTAGCCCGGATGCAGCGCGTCGGCGCCGGTCCGGCGCGCGGCGTCGATCAGCTTTTCGATGTTGAGGTAGGAGTCCGCCGCCGGGCCCGCGCCAATACAAACCGCGCGATCGGCCGCAGCGACATGCGGCATGTCCGCGTCCGCTTCGGAATACACGGCGACCGTTCTCAGGCCCATCGCGTGCGCGGTGCGCGCGATCCGCACGGCGATCTCGCCGCGATTGGCAATCAAGAGGGTGCTGAACGATCGATAGGCGGGCTTTTGGCGCGCGGTCACTGGCTGCCGCCTCGAGCCGGCGGACGGCTCCGATCCGTCATCCCCATTCGCTTGGTGATGATTTCCAGCATGATTTCGTCCGCCCCGCCGCCGATCGAGGTGGCGCGGACATCCCGATAAAGTCGCGAGATCGGCGTCTCGTTCATGAAACCCATGCCGCCGTAGAATTGCAGGCAGGCATCCGACAATTCGCGCGCGAGCCGGCCTGCCGTGAGCTTGGCCATCGAGGCCAGCGTCGTGACGTCGGCGCCGCCGACAAGTTCAGTCGCGGCGCGATAGATCAGCGAGCGCAACAGCTCGACCTCGGTCTGCAATTCGGCCAGGCGGAAGCGAACGACTTGGTTGTCGAGGATGCGACGCCCGAAGGCCAAGCGGTTGCCGGTATAGGCGATGGTATCGGTAATGGCCTTCTCCAGCGGCCGCAGCATGCTGGTGGCGGCCCACAAACGCTCTTCCTGGAACTGTTCCATCTGGTAGATGAAGCCTTGTCCTTCGTCGCCGATGCGGTTGCGCTTGGGCACGCGCACGTCATCGAAGAAGATCTGCGCGGTATCGGAGGAGCGCAGCCCGAGCTTGTCGAGTTTGCGTGCGATCGTCACGCCTGGGCTTTTGAGCGGCACGCAGATCAGCGATTTCGAGCGATGCAGCGGTCCGTCGCTGGTGTTGGCGAGCATGCACATCCAGTCGGCCTGGACGCCGTTGGTGGTCCAGAGCTTGCCGCCGTTGATGACGTAGTCGGCGCCGTCGGAGCGAGCCACCGTCTTGATCCGGCTGACGTCGGAGCCTGCGCTCGGCTCGGAAACCCCGATGCAGGCGACGCGTTGACCTGCGATCGCCGGTCGCAGGAACTCTTCGCACAGCTCGTGCGATCCGTGGCGGGCGAGCGCGGGCGTGGCCATATCCGTCTGCACGCCGATCGAGAGCGGAACGCCGCAGCAGGCGATTTCACCCAGCGTCTCGGCAAAGGCCAGCGCAAAGGTATAGTCGAGGCCAAGCCCGCCATAGCTCTCAGGCTTGTTGATGCCGAGGAAGCCGGCCGCGCCGAACGTCGCCATGACATCATGCGCCGGATAGATTCCGGCCGCTTCCCAGGCGTCGACGTGCGGATTGATCTCTGTTTCGATGATCTTGCGGGCGGATTGCTGAAGCGCGAGATGCTGTTCGCTATAGATGCTCATAGCCGGGCCACCCCGAAAGTGTTGGGATTGAGCGTGCGGCGCTCCGCGTCGCGACAGATCTGGAGACAGTAGGTAAGCACCCGTCGGGAATCGCGTGGATCGATGATGCCATCGTCCCAGAGCCGCGCGGTCGCGAACAACGCGGTGGATTCGCGGTCGAACTGGTCGATCAGTTGCTTCTCCTGGGCGTTCAGGGCTTCGCGATCAACCGCCTGGCCACGCCGGCTCCGGCTTTCCTCGGTGATGATGGTCATGACCTTGGCGGCCTGTTCGCCGCCCATCACGGCGATCCGGTTATTGGGCCAGGCGAAGATGAAACGCGGCTCGAGCGAGCGACCGCACATCCCGAAATTGCCGGCCCCGAAGCTCGCGCCGATGTGCAGCGTGATCTGCGGCACCGTCGCATTGGCTACGGCCTGCAGCATCTTGGCGCCGTGCTTGACGATGCCGCCCCGCTCGGCGTCGACGCCGACGAGGAAGCCGGTGATATTGTGGAGATAGATGATCGGGCTGCCGGCCTGGCACATCAGCTGGATGAATTGCCCGGCCTTGGCGGCGCCATCGGCGTCGATCGGCCCGTTATTGCCGATCAGGCCCACGGTGATGCCCGCGATCGCCGCCTGTCCGCAGATCGTCGCCGGTCCGAAGTTGGCCTTGAATTCGTGCAAGTCGGAGCCGTCGACCAGCCGTGCGATGACCTCGCGCACGTCATAGGCCCTGCGAAAATCGATCGGAGCTGTGCCGGCGAGTTCGTCTGGGCTGTAACGCGGCTCGTCGTAATCCGTGGCCGGCGCCGCGGGCGCCCAGCCGAGCCCGGCCACGATCCGTCGCGCGCAGGCGAGCGCCTCCTCATCGTTGTCGACGATATAATCGCAGACGCCCGAGACCGCCGCATGCATCTCGGCGCCGCCGAGTTCCTCGTCGGTTGCGATCTCGCCGACGGCGGCTTTCAGCAGCGGCGGCCCGGCCAGGAACACCTTGGCGCGGGACCGCACCATGACCACGTAGTCCGATAGGCCCGGCAGATAGGCACCGCCTGCCGTCGCCGAGCCGTGCACGACGCTGATCTGCGGAATGCCGGCGGCGGAGAGCCGCGCCTGGTTGCGGAACATGCCGCCGCCTTCGATGAAGGTCTCGGCCTGCAGCTGCAGGCTGCCGCCACCGGACTCCACGAGATAGATCACCGGCAGCTTGTTCTCGGCCGCGATGTGCTGGGCCCGCAATTGCTTCTTCATGCCGAGCGGCAGGATCACGCCGCCCTTGATGCCGCTGTCGTGCGCGATCACCATGCAGTCGACGCCGTCGACGACTCCGATACCGCAGATCACGGCGCCGCCGAGCACGTTGCCGCAGCCGTCGTCCTCGTGCATGCCAAAGCCGGCAAGGGTCGAGAGTTCCAGGAACGGGCTGCCGCGGTCGAGCAGGCGGGCGACGCGCTGACGCGGCGGCAATTGACCGCGGGCTTCAAACAGCTCCCGTCGCTGGTTCGACAAGGCCCGAACAGCCTTCTCGTGGCCGCGCACATCGTCCAGCAGGCGCAGCATCCCCTCACGATTGGCCGCGAACGCCTCGCTGTTGGGAGAGATTTGGGACTCCAGGATCGCCACGGTCGGAGTGCTCAGCTGGATTGGTCGTTGAGGGTGAGGAAGTCGAGTTCAGTCTCGAGTTCAAAGCCTCGAAAGGGTCTCGATCGCTCGTGATCCGGCATCTCCCAGTCGAAACGCGCGTTCGGCGCGGCTCCGTCGACGCGCAGGCAGGATCCGGAAATGAAGCTCGCCGCCTCCGACAATAAAAACACGATCGCCGCGGAAACCTCGGACTCCGTGCCGAAGCGTTTGAGCGGCACGTAGCTCTGCTGTTGTTGGAACTGGGCCCGCATCGCAGGCGGATAGGCCTTCAGGCCTGACGAGGCGATCCAACCAGGCGCCACCGCGTTGACCCTGACACCGGCATAGGCCCATTCAACCGCCGCCGTTTTCGTCAGGTTCAACATTCCCGCCCGCGCGGCGCCGGAGTGGCCCATTCCGGGCATCGAGTGCCACATGTCGGCGATCACATTGACGATCGCGCCGCCGTTGGCCTCCATCGATGCGCGGAAGCACTCGCGCGCCATCAGGAAACCTCCGGTCAGATTGTTGCGTACCACCGCGTCGAAGCCGTTGGGCGAAATGTCCTTCAACGGCGATGGAAACTGGCCGCCGGCATTGTTGACCAGCGCTGCGATCGGCGGCCCGGCACTCATGACGTCGGCGATGGATCGCGCCACTTGTTGGGGTTCACGGATATCGCAGGCGTGGCAGGTCGGAGTTATCGCGCCGGTAGCGGCGATTTCCGCCGCCACCGCCTCCAACTTCTCGATCCGGCGGCCGATGAGCGCAACATGGGCGCCGAGCGAGGCCAGTTCATGCGCCGTGCAGCGGCCGATGCCGCTGCCGCCGCCGGTGACGACGATGCGTTGTCCAGCGAACAGCCCTTGCCGAAAAATCGACCGATATGTCACTTGGCGTGCTCCCGATAGGATTGACTAGCGTGGATTACTCCCGTGGATTTCCAGTTTGTCCGCCACCGCCTCCAGTCGCGCGACAACGCGTTCGATCGTGCCGACGCCAGGGGCTTTCCGTTCGGCGCTTCCGACGATCGCGAGCAGAATCTTCATGAATTCGTCGGTCGAGTGATCGATATCCAGCTGGGCGCGGCCATACAAAAAAGCCGAGATGTGATGGTCGATCCCGCCAAAGACGAGATCGCGGACGAGGGCGGCGGAAACATCCTGTCGGAATTCGCCGCTGGCCACACCGTCCTTGAAGACTTCGGTGAAGACGTGGGTGTAGTTCCGGTTCAACTCGTACAGCGGGCCCTGGTAATAATCGCCGTCATTGCGGACCTCATTGCAACAGAGGCGGGCGAGTTCGGGGTTTTCGTGCAGCGATTTGAGATGCTGACGGATGATGAAGCGCATCTTGTTGGCGGCACCGTGGATGCCGGGCAGCGCCTCGCGGAATGCCCCCAGCATCGCCGCGTACCAGAGCTCGACGACCCGGACGACGAGATCGCGTTTGGTTGGGAAGAACGTGAAGACGGTGCCCTCGGAGACACCCGCCCGCGCCGCGATGTCGGAGACGGCGGTCCCGGCATAGCCGTTCTCGACGAATGCCTCCCGTGCCGCCTGCTCGATTTCCCTCAGGCGGCGCTCGCGCGGCAACCGCATCACACTGCGTTTGCCCGGTTCGGCCATGCCCGGATTGAGCCCGGCTGCCGATCGGCGCCTGTTGCGAACGTCCCGAGCTGGAGCCGTCATCTCCTAAGGTTTCCCACCCACGCGATTATTATTGAGTGAAGCTCAATATCGTCATGGCCGAATCGAGTCAAGCGCGGCAAATGAGGTGAAGTTCGTTAGATCTGGGGTTCCCATCAATCGTTGAGCCAGACGCGGGGCGCGAGGACGGTAGCAAGGATGGGTCAAATAAAGTGATGCTCAATAGCGCAGGCGGGCCGGCATCTACATGGGTCCCGGGGTGGTTCTACCGGTCTTTTTCCGCGCGTTCCCTGATGAAGAAACCAACGGCGGCCATGGCGATGGCGCCGACGACCGCCCCGGTCAGGGCCTCGATGACGGCGACTTCCGGCAACCTCGGTTCATTGGCGCTGCCGCTGCCGGTGACGACCCTGAGCGCGATCTCCTGGAGGAAGTAGCCGCTGACAGCGCCGGCCAAAAGGCCGACAAGACTGTGTGCCAACCAGCCAAAGCGATGCTCATGCAGCGCCACCGCCGCCAGGTTGGCACCGACGAGGCCGGCTACGGCCTGTGTGATGAAGCTGGTCGTCCAGTCCATGATCGCCGGTTCCTGCTTCCAGTTGTCTTGATGGCTTCTGATTGCACCGATGCGAAGCAGGGAGCCGGCTCAGGGGACATCGATCGGACAAAGCCTGCAAATGTTTTTTCTCGTGTCCGTCGGCCATGGCTTCGCAAGTTGCGTGAAGAAGCGACGGTCGCTGGCGTCCAATAGTCAGGGCATTTCTGTCAAATGTTGGGAGCAATCGAGGTGAGCTTACGCAAAGAATTCCGGTGATCACTGCGCCGGCGGGATACTATTGATTGATAGGATATCATCGCACGACCTTTGAATTAAACCGCCAGATGCGCGGGTTAATTTCGCGGGTAAGTAACACCCGCAGCGGGCTACGCGCTGCGCGGGTCAATCAGATGACCTGCGCTTTTCTCAGGGCATCGAGGTCGCGTCGTACCCCGGTCAGGCCATCGTTGTTGTAGCGGATCAGCACGCGTTCGGCGCTGAGGAACGACAGCACAGGATTGCGGAAACCGTTGTTGTATTTCGCGCTCTCCGCCGGATCGAAACCGTATTCGGGAGCTAGCCTGGCAAGGATCAGCAGCGCCGCGGAGACGGCCGGAACGGCAAAGATGTAATCGGCGTCCGACAGGTTGTGGATCGCGCTCTCGGCCAGGAGATTGCCCTGGTTGGCGGCGAGGAAGTCGATGCTGTCGTTTTTCCGGGTAGCAGGGAGGCGCAGGTGTCCGGCGGCATCCTTGACCAGATAGCCGCGCGCCACCGGGTCGAGGCGCGCCATGATCGCGGCCGTGCGGATCCAGTTGACCACCATGTATTCGTGGCCGAGCGTCGGCGCGCTGTGCGCGCTGGCCTGGATGATGACGAACGGGGCGGGCAGGTCGCGGGCCATGGCTTCGGCGATGCCGATGATGTGGTGGGCGCCGGTGCGGCTATCGCCGCTGGTGCCATTGGCGTCGCTCGAGCCGTTGCCGCCGAAATTGAACTCGGCGAATTCGCTGCCGTCCGCGTTCCACTGGAAGACGATCGGCTTTGCCCAATCGTGCCACAGCGGCGCTGCGACGGTCCAGTCGTGGTTGATGGAAAGATCGGAGTGCTCGGCCACGTCGCGCGAGCCCGGCAATGGCGCGACGCGGGGCAGGCCGTCCTCACCTGTCAGTCCGACATTCAGGAGATAATTCTCGCGGAAACTGATGGCGCTGGAAAGATTGAAGGATTCGTGGACCGCAAGGCCGCCGGGATAGGAATGATGGCCATTGAAGACGCTGCCCGGCGCGGAAGCGAATGCCTGCGGCAGATGCGGACAGGACGTGCCGTCATCGCGTAACGGCGGAAAAATGCCCGCGATGACGCCGCCGGGAAACGCGTCGCCATCGGCCGTGTTGAACAGGCCCTGCTGCTGCAACTCCTCAAGGATGCTCTTCTTTTCGCTCTCGGTAAGCCGCGCCCGATGCCTGACGCAGGTATCAGGATTGAACAGCGCGTCGTGGGTGGCAGTCCGCAGGCCTGCGTCCGAAAGGGTGGCAATCTGGCCTTCGATGCGCGCCAGCGCCGACATCACCAGCGGCGAGCGGTCGGCCAGCGCCATCGCGGCCGCATTGCCTGCGCCCGGGATGGTCTGATCCAGGGCATAAACGGGCGTGCCGAGTGCAAGCGCAATGGCGGCGACAGCGGGCAGGATGACGCGCATGATGATTCCTTGGCGGTATGGGCCAACGCCTAGCATCGCGCAATGACGGAGCGGTTACAGAAGTGTGACGCGGCCCAGGCCGTGTAGGCAACGGTTGTGGGCAAACCGAAGCCAACGGACCGCGCGAACGCGCGGGTCGATAGTGTGCCTACCATTTTTCACATCGTAAGGTGCCCTTGCGACGCTATGGATTTTGACGGGCATGCACGCTTAAACCATCTTGAAACGCGCAAACAGCCAGATCTTTACCTGGTCCATGATGAGCGCAAGCACCATCGCGGCCGCGAGAATGCCGGCTGCGATCGCGGGTGGTAGCGGCGCCATCAAGAAGCCGCCGAGCGCCAGCGTGCCGATGATCGACAGGTCCGTCAGGCTTGAGGCGATCACCACCCAACTTGGCCGCGATGACCATAGCCGACGGCGCTCGCGCACGACATAGAAAACGGCCTGGCCGTTCAAGGCCAGCGTGACCAGCGTCATGGTACGCAGCGTGGGCATGTCGAGGTGCAACACCAACACGCCGAAGCTCAAGAGAGCGGCGCAGAAGGCCAGATCGAGCAGTCCGATGGCGATGCCGACCACGGTGAGATTGTCGATGCGCCAGGAGTTCGGCAACGCCGAGGGTCGGACATTGTCCGTGGTCGAGGACATTGCCAGAAAATCGCCTGTGATCATCGAAATGACCATCAGCGTCGGCGTCAGGATCGCGTGCTTGGTCAGGATCAGACCGAAGCCTAAGAACAGCACCTGCCGGGATTTATGGACAATCGAGCGCAGCGCATAGGTCAGGATGCGCTGGAAGGTGATCCGGCCCTCCCGGACGGATGCGACGAGGCCGGCAAGCCCCGGCTCGGTCAGCACGATGCCCGCGGCTGACTTGGCGGCGTCGGTGGCGGATGACACCGCAATGCCGATCTGGGCCTGGCGTAGCGCCGGAGCGTCATTGGCGCCGTCACCGCACATGCCGACGGTGTGACCGGCAATCTGGAAGGCCTTGACCAGGCGAAACTTGTCTTCGGGCAGCACGCCCGCGAAAACGGAAAAATCATCCGGCCCGACGCGATCGGGAATCCGGCCCGGCGGGCAGACGGCACCGGTGAGGCCGACCGCATCGGCGACGAAGGCTGCCGTGGTGAGGGCGTCGCCGGTCACCATGATGGGGTGAACCCCGAGCGTGCGCAGCTGATCGATCATGGACCTCGAGTCGCTGCGCGGTGGATCGCTGAGCGCCACCAGACCGGCAACATGCATGTCCATGTCGCTTCCGATGGCGACGCCGAGAACCCGGTGGCCGCGTTTCTCCAGTTCGTCGGCAGCGAGATCCGCGTCCGGCGATGGCTGCGAAAGCCGTTGCACCACCGCGAAGGCACCTTTGACGACGCGATAGGCTTGGCCTTCACCTCCGAGCACATACGCCTCCGACATCTTGGTGTCCGGATCGAACGGCACGAATTTGGTCACCGTGTCCAGGCCGGCTTGGCTCGTGCGTGAGGCGGCGGCCTGCACGGCGCTGTCGACGGGGTCCTGGCCGCCTTGCGCGCTCGCCAGCGCCGCCAGCGTGAGCACGCGCGCGTCATCGAAGCCGGCCATCGCCCGGATGGCGGCCACGGCGAGCTCATTGCGCGTTAGCGTCCCGGTCTTGTCGATGCACAGCACGTCCAGGCTCGCAGCCTCATCGATCGCGGAAAGCCGGGTCGGCAGCACGCCCTGACGGGTCAGGGCCTGCGCGCCGATGGCCGTTGCCAGCGTAAATGTCGCGGGCAGGGCCACGGGAACCGATGCCAGCACAGCGATCAGCACCAGGGGAAGTGCTTCGCCGATCGGCATCCCAATGGCATAGGCATAGGCCATCAATAGCGCGGTGACCGCGCCGTTGAAGCCGGCCAGATTGCGCACCACCCGAAAGACCGCCTTTTGCTGGGTGCTGACGACGTGGGCGGTGCGAACAAGCTCCGCCGTTCGACCGAATTTGGTGCGAGCCCCGGTCGCGCGCACTTCGGCCACGGCTTCGCCACGCCGGACCATGGCGCCTGCATAGGTTTCCAACCCGGGTCCGGCTTCAACGGGTAGGGATTCGCCGGTGAGCATGGATTGATCGAGCAGGATCGAACCCTCGCATAACACAACGTCGGCCGCGACCACCGTGCCCAAGGTCAGCTTGACGATATCGCCGGGCACCAATTCGGCGGCCGGCGCGATCATCCAGGCGCCGTCACGCAGCACCGAGGCTTTCAGCGCCAGCCGCGATTTCAAAGCGGATATCGTCGACTGGGCCCGGCTCTCGTGAAAGAAGCCCAAGGCAGTATTGAACAGCAGCAGCGCGCCAATGATCGAACTCTCGGCATATTCGCCGAGCGCACATTGCAGAACGATGGCGATTTCAAGCAGCACCGAAACCGGTGCCAGCAATTTGCTCAGGATCATCCGCAGCGGATGAACGGCAACATCGGGAGTCGCATTCGCTCCGAATTGAAGGAGCCGCCGATGCGCCTCCGCGCTGGAAAGCCCCTGCATCAGATGTTCCGCGGATGTGGCAGACGATAGCATCGGGCGTTGATCGCTTCCAGCAACGCAATCAGGCTGATTAACCGCTGCTCCGGAGCTCGGTTTGATATCGCTCAATACGTGCCGTACGGACGGTGCCAGAAGGGGCAGCAAATCAACGGGATGGTCGATAAGCAATGCAGCTGCCAACCAACGACATCGGCAAGGGATCGCCTGCAACCACGCGATCAAGCGAAGCTCCGCCGAAGCCGGAAAATGCCCAGCCGGTCGTTGCGACCGCTCAATTGCCGGTGACTGTACCGCAGGGGGGCAGCAGGCGGCGGTTGCGGTGGTCGATCTGGATTTTGGCTGTCGTTGTCGCCGCCGGCGGCGGCGGCTTCTACTGGTGGAAACATTCCCAGTCTCTGTTGCCCCCCGGCATCAGCTTTGGCAATGGCCGGCTGGAGGCCGACGAGATCGATATCGATACGAAGTTTGCAGGCAGGATCGCCGAACTGCGCGCCGATATCGGCGACATGGTCACGGCGGGGCAAGTGCTGGCCCGCATGGACACCAGCGACCTTCAGGAATCGCTCAAGAAGTCGCAGGCCCAAGTCAAGCAGGCGCAGCGGGCGATCGAGGAAGCCAATGCCAATCTGGAGCAGCAGCGCACCCAGCAGGTCCTGGCCGCGCAGGAACTCGAGCGCACGCAGGGCCTGCTGAAGCAAGGTTTCGCGACCCAGGAGCTGTTCGACCAGCGGACCCAGGCCATGAACGCTGCCAATGCGGAACTGCGCGCCGCAACGGAACGGGTGGCGGAAACCGAACGCGCCCTCGAAGCATCCCAGCACGACGTCGGGCTTTATACCGTCAATATCAGGGACAACGATCTGGTGGCGCCGCGCCAGGGCCGGATTCAATATCGTGTCGCCAATATCGGCGAGGTGCTTCCGGCCGGAGGCAAAGTCTTCACCATGCTGGATATCTCGTATGTCTACATGGATATCTATCTGCCGACCCCGGAAGCCGGCAAGATCAAGGTTGGCACCGATGCGCGGATCCTGCTCGATGCCTACCCGAACACACCGATCCCGGCGAAGGTTTCCTTCATTGCGAGCCAGGCGCAGTTCACGCCTAAAACCGTGGAAACCCAGAGCGAGCGTGACAAGCTGATGTTCCGGATCCGGGTGCGGATCGATCCCGATCGCTCGCGCGATCATGCGCCGTCCGTCCGCAGCGGATTGCCCGGGGTGGCTTATTTGCGCGCGGACCCCGCTGTGGCATGGCCCCAAAACCTGCAAGGCAACCCATGACCGGTGGGGGCCGACCTGTTGCCGTCCTCGACAGCCTCACGCAAACCTACGGTAAGGTCACGGCACTGGAAGGCGTTACGATCAGCATACCCGGCGATTGCATGGTCGGGCTGATCGGCCCCGACGGGGTGGGGAAGTCAACGCTGCTCAGTATCATCGCGGGCGCGCGCCAGATTCAAAAAGGCCGCGCGACGGTCCTTGACGGCGACATCGCCGACGCCGCGCACCGGGCGCGGGTCTGTCCGCGGATTGCCTACATGCCACAGGGGCTCGGCAGGAATCTCTATCCGGACCTCAGCGTCCGCCAGAACATCGAGTTTTTCGGCCGCCTGTTCGGACAAGCCCGCGACGAACGCAACTGGCGCATAGCGGAACTCCTTGATAGCACCGGACTCGCCGCTTTCGAACACCGGCCGGCCAAGAAGCTGTCTGGCGGCATGCGCCAGAAGTTGGGCCTGTGCTGCTCGCTGATTCACGATCCGGATCTGCTCATCCTGGATGAGCCGACCACCGGTGTCGACCCGCTCTCCCGCCGCCAGTTCTGGGAACTGATCGAGCGAATCCGCTCCCGCCGCACCGGCATGAGCGTCATCGTGGCGACCGCCTACACGGAGGAAGCCGAGCGGTTCGACTGGCTGGCGGCGATGAATGGCGGCCAGGTGCTGGCCACCGGATCTCCCGCCGAACTCAAGGCCAAAGCCGGGGCCGCGACGGTCGAGGATGCCTTCATTGCGTTGCTCCCGGAACAGCCGGGCGGCCGGCGCCGGCTGCAGATTCCGCCGCGTCGTATCATCGATAATGATCCGATCATCGCCGCGCGCGGCTTGACCTGTCGCTTCGGCGATTTCACCGCCGTCGACGCCGTCAACTTCACCATCGAACGCGGCGAGATCTTCGGCTTCCTCGGCTCCAACGGCTGCGGCAAGACCACGACGATGAAGATGCTGACGGGCCTGCTGCCGCCGACATCAGGTGAGGCGCTATTGTTCGGCAAGCCGCTCGACGCCAATGACATGAGTGCGCGCTACCGCGTTGGCTACATGTCGCAGTCGTTCTCGCTCTATACCGAGCTGACGGTCCGGCAGAACCTTGACCTTCATGCGCACATCTTCCACCTGCCGGCGCAAAAGGCGTCAGCGCGCATCGCCGAGCTGGTCGAATATTTTGGCCTTGGGGATTATCTCGATCAACGGACCCTCGATCTGCCGTTGGGGATCCGCCAGCGGTTGTCGCTCGCGGTTGCCATTGTTCACCAACCCGAGATCCTCATCCTGGACGAGCCGACCTCCGGCGTCGATCCCCTGGCGCGCGACCGTTTCTGGGAAGCATTGATCGATCTGTCGCGTAACCAGGGCGTGACAATTTTCGTCTCGACCCACTTCATGAACGAAGCCGAACGCTGCGACCGGATTTCGCTGATGAATGCGGGACGGGTGCTGGCGACGGGAGTGCCTGCCGACCTCGTCGCCGCGCGCGGCGCGGCCACGCTGGAGGACGCCTTCATCAGCTATCTCGAGGCGGCAACGGGATCACGTGCCCGCATCAACTTGGAATTATCTGCCTCGGCCGGCCAGGTTCGCCAGCTACCGCCGCCTAAAGCAGGGCGCTCCTTGTTCAGCCCGCAGCGATTGTTCGCCTATGCCATTCGCGAGACCCTGGAACTGCTGCGTGATCCGATCCGGCTCGGCTTCAGCCTGCTTGGCACGACGCTGTTGATGCTGGTGTTCGGCTTCGGCGTGTCGACCGACGTCAACAACCTGTCGTTCGCCGTGCTCGATCGCGACCAAACTCCGGAGAGCCGCGCCTATCTGGAGGAACTCCGGGGCTCGACTTATTTCACGGAGAAGGCCCCGATCCATACGGATGCCGAGCTCGACAGCCGTCTCAAGAGCGGAGACATTTCGGCGGCGATCGAGATCCCGCCAAGCTTCGGCACCAATCTCAAACGTGGGCGCCCGGTTTTTGTCAGTGCGCTGGTTGATGGCGCGATGCCCTTCCGGGCCGAAACCATCCGCGGTTATCTGCAGGGCATGCATCAGCTGTACCTGGTCGATCCAGCGGTGAAGACCACAGAGCCCTCCGCCTCGCCGCCGGCCGATATCGAAATCAGGTTCAAATACAATCAGGATTTCGACAGCATCTATGCGATGGTACCGGCCAACATGTCGATGCTGCTGGCGCTGTTTCCGGCGATCCTGATGGCATTGGCGATCGTGCGGGAGAAGGAGCTGGGGTCGATCACCAACCTCTATGTCACGCCGGTCAGCCGGTTCGAATTCCTGATCGGCAAGCAGCTGCCCTATATCGCCGTTGCGCTGGTTAATTTCGCCTTGATGCTGATGCTGGCGCTGTTCGTGTTCCAGGTGCCGTTGAAGGGGAGTTTTCCGACCCTGCTGGTTGGCGTCGTGATCTTTGTGACGGCGATGACCGGCTACGGCATGCTGATTTCGGCATTCACGCGCACCCAGATCGCCGCGCTGTTCGGTACCGCGATCCTGACGGTTCTGCCCGCCACCCAGTTCGCAGGCATGATGACGCCGGTCTCCTCGTTGGCGGCCGAGGCGCAAATCATCGGTCGCGGTTTTCCGATGACCTACTTCGTGCCGATCAGCGTCGGAACGTTCACCAAGGGCCTCGGCATGGCCGACCTCGGCGGCGACGTGCTGGCGCTGGCGGTTTTCGTCCCGGTGCTGACACTGCTGAGCATCCTTTTGCTTCGCAAACAGGAACGCTAGATTACGACGATGCGTAAAGCGGCGAATATCTATTGGCTGGGGATCAAGGAGCTGCGCAGTTTCCTGCGTGACTTCGTGCTGCTGGGACTGGTGGCCTACGCCTTTTCGCTGGCGGTAACCCTGCAGGCGCGGAGTAATTCGCAGGAGCTGCATAATGCCTCGATCGCCATCGTCGATGAGGATCACTCCGAGCTGTCGCGGCGCATTGCGCATGCGTTCTTTCCGCCGTTATTCCAGCTGCCGAAAGCGATCGCCGAGCGCGACATCATTCCCGCGATGAACGACGGACGTTTCACCTTCGTGGTGGATCTGCCGCCGAACTTTGAGCGGGATGTATTGGCCGGGCGGCAACCCTCCCTGCAGGTCGACGTCGATGCCACCGCGATGGTACAGGCCGGTCTTGGCTCCGGGTACGCGCAGCAGATCATCACCACCGAGATTGCCGACTTCCTTTCCCATGCCGAGGGCAGCAAGCTGTCGCCGGTCAATCTCGACGTCAGGATTGCGTTCAATCCGAATCTGACGACCGCGTGGTTCACCAGCGTAATGGCTGTGATCAACAACATCACCATGCTGGCGATCATTCTCGCCGGCGCTGCGGTGGTGCGGGAGCGCGAGCATGGTACCCTGGATCATCTCTTGGTGATGCCGCTGACGCCGTTCGAGATCGCGCTGTCGAAGGTCTGGGCCAATGGCCTCGTGATCACGGTCGCGGTCGCGCTTTCGCTGTATGGGGTGCTGCGCATGACGCTGGGAATTCCGGTGGCCGGATCGATACCGCTGTTCATGGTCGGTGTCGTGATCTACCTGTTCTTCGCCACCGCGATCGGCATCTTTCTGGGGACGATCGCGCGATCGATGCCGCAGCTCGGCCTGCTCTACATGCTGGTCTATCTGCCGATGAACATGCTGTCGGGTGGCAACACGCCACTTGAGAGCATGCCGCTCTGGCTTGCCAGGCTGATGCAGGTGTCGCCGTCGACCCATTTCGTCGCCTTCGCGCAGTCCATTCTCTACCGCGGCGCCGGGCTGGATGTGGTGTGGCCGCAATTCCTTGCGGTCGCTGTCATCGGAGCCTTGTTCTTCGGCCTCGCCATCCTGCGCTTTCGATCTTCCGTGGCGCAGGCCACCTGACGGACTCGAGGCAACTCAATTCGACGTCGCCGCGAGCAAGGTCTCGAGGGCCGGACTGAGGCCGATGGTCTTGACCGGTCCTAGTTCACGTTGCGAACCCTGCCGCGGCTGGCGCGCTGCGCTGATGACCGCCTGCATGCCGGTTTCGACCGAGCAGAGCAGGGGGATGGAAACGTTGGGTTGGATGAGCGCGGCGAGGCCGGCCAGAGCCGCGCCGCCGAGGATGACGATATCGGCAGAGCCTTCCGTCCTGCAGCGTTCGCAGGCGCTGGCCAGATCGGCCAGCGCGGCGTCGGGATCCCGTGCGATGAGGTCGCCGGTTAAAGCAATGGTCTGGACGCCGGCGAAGCGGTCGGCGAGACCGAGGGCTGCGACGAACTCCGTCAACATCGGCTTCCACAGGGCTCCGCCGGTGACGATGGCGAAGCGCTCGCCGCGTTCGCAGGCGGCGCGGCAAGAGGCTTCCGCCATGCCGATCACCGGCACCGGCGAGACTTCGCGCAACGCCAATAGTCCGGGGTCGCCAAAACAGGCGAGATAGACGGCATCGCAGCCCGCGACATGCGAGGCCAGGAGATCGAGGCCGGCGTGGGCGGCAATGGCGGCGGCGACGCGGCTTGAGATGTAACGTGCGCCAAAGCGTCCGGTCACCGGGAGCACGACATCCTTCTCGCCGAGCATCGGCCGCACGCGTTGATGGATGATATCGGTCACCTCTGGCGTGGTGTTGGGATTGATCAGAAGGACTCGCATGGCCCCGGCCGCAGGTCGGCTACTTCTTCACCAGCGGACACTCGCTCGCTTCCAGCGGCTTGGCGGCGTCCTCCGGCGCGATGGTGGCGATGGTCTTGTAATAATCCCAGGGGTATTTTGACTCCTCCGGCTTCTTCACCTCGAACAGGTAGGCCGGAATGATCCGGCGGCCATCGATGCGGAGCGGACCCTTGCCGAACAGGGGATCGTCGGTCGGCAGTTCCTTCATCTTGGCAACGACCTTGGCGCCGTCATGCGGATTGCCGCCGAGCGCTTCCATGGCTTTGAGGTAGTGCAGGACCGCGGCGTAGTTTCCCGCCACCGTCATCGAAGGCATGGTGCCCTTCGGCGAGCGCGCCTGGAAACGCTTGGACCAGGCCCGCGTGGAGTCGTTCAAGTCCCAGTAAAAGGATTCCGTGAATGACAGGCCCTGCGCGGTCTTCAGGCCGAGCGAGTGCACGTCGTTGACGAACAATAGCAGCGCGGCGAGCTTCTGGCCGCCGGCAACGATGCCGAATTCGGAAGCCTGCTTGATGGCGTTGGTGGTGTCGCCGCCGGCATTGGCAAGGCCGACCACCTTGGCCTTCGAGGCCTGCGCCTGCAGCAGGAAGGACGAGAAATCCGAGGTGTTGATCGGGTGGTTGACGCTGCCGAGCACCTTGCCGCCATTGGCGGTGACGACCGCGGTGGTGTCGCGTTCCAGCGCATGGCCGAAGGCGTAGTCGGAGGTCAGGAAGAACCAGCTGTCGCCGCCGGCCTTTGTCAGGGCCTTACCGGTGCCGTTGGCCAGCATGTAGGTATCATAGGTGAAGGAGACGGTGTTCGGCGTGCAGGCCTTTCCGGTGAGATCGGCGGTGGCGGCGCCGGAGTTGAGCAGCACCGCATTCTTGTCGCGAACGAGGTTGCTCACCGCCAGCGCCACACCGGAATTCGGGGTATCGGCGATGGCATCGACCTTGTCGCTGTCGATCCATTGCCGGGTAATGTTGACGCCGACATCCGGCTTGTTCTGATGGTCGCCGCTCAGGACGTCGATGGTCCAGCCCTTCTTGAGCAGCCCGGAGTCCTCTACCGCCATCTTGACCGCGACCACCGAATTGGGTCCGCCGATATCGGCATAGAGACTAGACATGTCGTTGAGCACGCCGATCTTGACCGTCTTGTCCTGGGCGAGAGCCGGTGCGGCGAGCGAAATACCGGCGCAGGCCAGAAGCAGGGCATGGCACCACGTGTATGTCTTCATGAGGTCATCCTCCGGATGTTGATGGCGGGCTGGCTCTCTTGTCGGAGTCCTCTGCCAAAGGGGTGATCGACAGGCAATCTGCTTTTTCGATAGTCCTTATGCCGCCCGCGGGCAATGCGCCATCGCGGCGTATCCAGCCTCGTCATCGCCCGCGACCAAGCCGTCAGCGCCCGCACACGAGGTCGTCATCGCCCGCGAAGATGGGCGATCCAGTACGCCGCGGCCTCCCAGGTCGATCACAAACGCCTCTGGAATACTGGATCGCCGCTTTCGCGGGGATGACGACTGAGTTTGGCGAAATGGCAACGACTCCCTCGACGTCAGGCGGGCGCCCTGAAATCGCGCAGCGTGCGGCTGGGATAGTCATAAAATTTGCCGGTCTCGGTCCAGTCGGGCTTGCACATCGGCACGATCAGTGCCGCGGCCTGATCCGGCGTATCCAGCGTCATCGGGTCTTCGCCGGGAAATACCGCGGCCCGCATCCGGGTGCGGATCGGGCCTGGATTGAACAGGTTGACGCGGATGTTGGTCGATGCCGTCTCATGGGCCCAGACCCGGGCCAGGGTCTCCAGCGCCGCCTTCGAGGCGGCGTAGGGGCCGAGATAGGCGTTGGCCTTGTTGGCGGCGCCCGAGGTGATGAACACCGCGCGACCGGCGTCGGACGTCTTCAAGAGTGGCTCCATGCAGCGGATCAACTGGAAATTCGCCGTGAGGTTGATCGCCATCACGTTGTTCCACGGCTTCAACTCGATATGTCCGAGCGGCGAGGAGGGGCCGGCTGTGCCGGCATTGCCGATGAGGATGTCGATCCTGCCATGGCGCTCATGGAGCGCCGCGCCGAGCCGGGCGATGCCGTCGAAATCAGTGAGATTAAGCGGCACCAGGGTCGCGCTGCCGCCGTCCTTTCGGATCTCGTCATCGAGCTCCTCGAGCCCGCCCTGGGTCCGCGCCACCGCCACCACATGCGCGCCGGCTTTGGCCAAGGCGAGCGCGGCAGCATAGCCGATGCCGCGCGAGGCGCCGGTCACCAAAGCGATGCGGGAGGCGAGGGGGAGGGTCACAACACACGTCGTCCCCGCGAACGCGGGGACCCAGACGCTGTGACAGTGATGGTTGCAGGAGGTGTCGGTGCAATGGTGTTCAACAATGAATGCCTGCGGTTATGGGTCCCCGCGTTCGCAAGGACGACAGGAAGGCTCAACTCGCCTCCGCCAACAGCGACAATTGCCGAGGCTGGGGCTCGACCTGGGTCTGATCGGTGAGATGGGTGGGATAGGCACCCGTAAAACAATGGTCGGAGAATTTGGGATTTGCGGGATCGCGGCCGGGTTCGCCCATGGCGCGGTACATGCCGTCGATGGACAGGAACGCCAGCGAATCCGCGCCGATGATTTCGCGCATCTCCTCCAGGGTGTGGGTTGCAGCCAAAAGGCCGCCACGGTCGGGCAGATCGATGCCGTAATAATCGGGATACAGAATCGGCGGCGAGGCCAGGCGGAAATGAACCTCGCTGGCGCCGGCGTCGCGCATCATGCGCACGATCTTTTTTGACGTGGTGCCGCGCACCAGCGAATCGTCGATCAGGATAATGCGCTTGCCCTCGATCGCGGCGCGGTTGGCCGAATGTTTCATGCGCACGCCGAGCTCGCGCACGCTTTGCGTCGGCTGAATGAAGGTGCGGCCAACGTAATGGTTGCGGATGATGCCGAGTTCGAACGGCACCCCGGAATGCTGGCTGTAGCCGATCGCGGACGGCACGCCGGAATCCGGCACCGGCACCACGACGTCGACCTCGACATGGCTTTCGCGCGCGAGCTGGGCGCCGAACGCCTTGCGTACGTCATAGACCGACCGCCCGCCGACGATGGAGTCGGGCCGGGAGAAGTAGATGTATTCGAAGATGCAGGGCCGCGGCGGTTTGGGTGGAAACGGCTTGTGGCTTTGCGCGCCGCGCTCGTCGAACACGATGATCTCGCCCGGCTCGACGTCGCGAACGTACTTGGCGCCGATGATGTCGAGCGCGCAGGTCTCCGAGGCCAGGATCGGACAGCCTTCGAGGTCGCCCAGCACCAGCGGACGAATGCCGAGGGGATCGCGGGCCCCGATCAGCTTCTTGTTGGTCAGCGACACCAGCGAATAGGCCCCTTCGATCGCGCGCAGCGCCTCGATGAAGCGATCGATGAAGCGGTTGCGCTTGGACTGCGCCACCAGATGCAGGATCACCTCGGTGTCGGTGGTGGATTGCATCATGGCGCCGTTGCGCACGAGATCGCGCCGCAACGTCAACCCGTTGGTGAGGTTGCCGTTGTGGCCGACCGCGAATCCGCCGGCATTGAGTTCGGCGAACAGCGGCTGCACGTTGCGCAGGATGGTGGCGCCGGTCGTGGAGTAGCGAACGTGACCGACGGCGGCATTGCCGGGCAGACGCTCGATCACCTCGCGGCGGGAGAAGGTATCGCCAACCAGGCCCAGCCGTCGCTCGGAATGAAAGCGGGCGCCGTCGAAGGAGACGATGCCGGCGGCCTCCTGGCCGCGATGCTGCAGGGCGTGCAGCCCGAGCGCGGTGATGGCGGCCGCCTCGGGATGACCGAAAATGCCGAACACGCCGCATTCTTCGCGCAGCGTATCGCCTGCCAGATCCGGATCCCGATCGAATTCGAGGGACATGCCAACCGGCGTTGCCGGATCAACCGGGCCGGAAGCTGCAGTGAAGGGTGCGGCGTCGTCGGAAGGGCTCTCGTTGCTGTCCATCGCGCCTCTCTCTGGCCTCATGTCAATGCGGCGCCGGCTTCTCGATCAGCTTCTTCAGGCTGTCGCGGGCCGGCCTGCTGTAGCCCTCTGCGCCGGCCGGAGCCGCCGAATCGGTGTCAGTCTGCTCTTCATCTGGCTTATTCTTCTTGAATCTCTTTAAAATGGTGTTCTCGGGGTCATCCGGCAAGAGCGACATCAGCCAATCCCCGGTTCCCTGCAGCACGGTACGGGATTTGGCTGAGGTGACCCAGTCGGGCCGCTGCTTGTCCGGTACCAGCCAGCTGAAGAACAGGAACGCGACCACAACAATCAAAAGGCCTCGGGCGAGCCCGAACAGGAACCCGAGGGTACGATCGAGCGCGCCGATCCGCGAATCCAGGATCATGTCGGAGATCCGCACCGTGATGATGGAGACGACGATCAAGGTTCCGACAAAGACGCCGGCGACCACGACCACGCTCGCGACCGTATCGTTGTTGAAATAGGTCTTGGCGGTCGGCAGCAGTTTTCCGAAGGCATAGAGCGTGACCACCGCAGCCGCGCCCCACGCCGCGATCGACAGAATCTCGCGCATGAAGCCGCGCACCATCGCGAGCAGGCCCGAGATCAGCATCACCGCGAGCAGAGCGAGATCGAGTATCGTTATCGGCATCGGCTGGTCAGGTCCGCATCAAAGGTTCAAACCCCGCGAATCGGCTTTGTCGGTGCCGCTCCAGGTGACGGTCTTATGGCCCATCCCGCAAGGCGGGAAATTCGCGTGCCGCCCCAGCGCGCCGCTGTATAACCGCGCGGGCGGACAAGGTCACGCCCGGTCAGCCTTCACCGCGCCGGAATCTCCGGGGTGTGGCATTTTTCTCGGCATCCGGGTGTTCCCGGTCGCCCTCCCGGGTTGGTTTGGCCGTGCCGCGCGCGGCGATATCGGCGACCAGGCTGGTCAATCCGCCGACGGTATGGAGGGACAGCCCCGCGTCACCACCGACCTCGCCACGGGCCTGCTCCGGCAGCACGGCACGGCCAAATCCGAGTTTGGCCGCTTCCTTCAGCCGCGCCGAGGTCTGCGCCACCGGCCGCACCGCGCCAGACAATGAAATCTCGCCGAAATAGACCGCATCCGTCGGTAACGGCGCATTGACTAGCGACGACACCAGGGCTGCCGCGGCGGCGAGGTCGGCGGCGGGCTCCTGAATCCTTAATCCCCCCGCGACGTTGAGATAGACGTCATGGCCTGAGAGTTTGACGCCGCAATGGGCCTCCAGCACCGCCAGCACCATCGACAGCCGGCTCGGATCCCAGCCCACCACGGCGCGTCGCGGTGTGCCGAGCGAGGTCGGCGCCACCAGCGCCTGCAATTCCACCAAAACCGGGCGGGTGCCTTCGATGCCGGCGAATACCGCCGTGCCGGGACTGCCGAGATCGCGCTCGGACAGGAACAGCTCGGAAGGGTTGGAGACCTCGCGCAATCCCAGGCCGGTCATCTCGAAAACCCCGATCTCGTCGGTCGGTCCGAACCGGTTCTTCACCGCGCGCAAAATCCGGAACTGCTGCGAGCCTTCGCCCTCGAAGGAAAGCACCGCGTCGACCATGTGCTCGACCACGCGGGGGCCGGCGATCTGGCCGTCTTTGGTCACATGCCCAACCAGGATAATGGCGGCGCCGGATTTCTTCGCAAACCGAATCAGCGCCTGCGCCGAGGCCCGCACCTGCGTCACCGTGCCCGGCGCCGATTCCACCGTGTCGGTCCACATGGTCTGGATCGAATCGATAACGATCAGCCGCGGCACCGCGCCTTCGGACAACGTCGAGACGATGTCCTCCACGGAAGTTTCCGCGGCCAGCTGTACTGGCGCATCGGCGAGGCCCAGACGTTCGGCGCGCAGCCTCACCTGCGCCACCGCCTCTTCACCCGAGATATAAACCGCGCGATGCCCGGCGCGCGCCAGCAGGCTGGTGGCCTGCGTCAACAGCGTCGATTTGCCGATCCCGGGATCGCCGCCCACCAGCAGCACCGATCCGCGGACAAACCCGCCGCCGGTGACGCGATCGAGTTCGACCATGCCGCTAGCCAGGCGAGGAGCGTCCTGGCTCTTACCGGTCAGGCTCTCCAGCTTGAACAGCCGACCCTTGCGCCGCGAGCGCACTGAAACCGGCATCGCCGTTGCGCCGGTATCCTCCTCGGTCAGCGTGTTCCACTCGCCGCAGGATTCGCACTTCCCCTGCCAGCGATTATAGGCCGCGCCGCAGTTCTGGCAGACGAAGGAGAGGGTGGATTTGGCCATTGGAGGTGAGTCGGGGGTTGGGGGGACCAGGCCGCACCGTAGCATAGTTCTTGAATTTTTGTTCCTTTTTTGTTCTAATACCCTATAATTGGCGAAGTTACACTTCACTATGTCAAGTGTAACGTGGCCGGGTAACCCCGGTCTTGTTCCGCTCGTTCTATTCGAGCATCCGGATATTCTCGAATTGCGCGTGGCGCGCCTCAAGAACGCTCACCTGCTTAACACTGCAGCGATGCTGATCGGTCTGGCGGACGCCGGAGTGGAGCCGGAAGGCCGTCAGATACTCAAGAGAGTGAACGAATTTCGCAAGAGCCCAAATGTTGCCAGTCGACAGGCCTGCCAGGACGAAGAAGGTCGAATCGGAGTGGGTCGTCGGAGCGACGACGCCCAAGTCTTGAGGGGAAAAACATGAGCACCAAAATGAGCACGGTTGCTGACGTCGTGAAAGCTGTTAGCGCAGGACGGATGGGAAACAGGGCCGCCATCGAGGCGCTTGCCTTGAATAACTACCGAGAACTGGTCGAGACGGTGCACCTGAACGGCTACACTATGGCTGCTCACCGTCCGATCGGAGACAGGCAGGAGAACGCCGCCCTTGTCGCCGAGGCTTGCGGGAGGACTCCGTTTGGGATTTCCCCCAGGGTTAGATGGTGCACGCCTCACCACAGGAGAGGAATTTCATGAAAACCTTGGCGCATTTCGCGCGCAACGCAGCAATCGCTCTCGCGGTGTCGCTTTCAAGCGAGGCAGTCGCCCAAACATCGATCATCAGCGGCAAGGCCAATTTTGATTTGCAATTCGATTGTGAGCGCCCGTTCCTGGTCCGCGATCATCCTATTCATGCAGAAGTGACCGCCCTTCTCAATGCGGACAAAAGCGCCTCCGCCGATCTCGCCATCACCGGGACGATTTTCACCAATAAAGTTCATTTCGACGCTCGCCTCGGCGCCGCCTCACAATCCGCGCCTGGGGGCACATCGAGCTTGCGCGTGATGGCAAGTAATCATCTCCGTGCGATCTGGAGCCTGCCTAATAATCAGATCATCGTCGATTTTGTCGCCGCCGGTCGATCCTGTTCAGCAACCCTTGGCATCAGGCTGAAACCTGGCATGCGCGAGTACACGATGTTCGATGGCAGCCTCATGTATTACTGCAGCAGACAGAAGGTGCTGCGCAGCTCATGCCAACCGAGCTGATACGAAGCCGAGCGCATAGCTCGCAAGGCGCGCTAAGAAGCCATCTTCGCCGTGTCCACCGTTTTACATCATCGCGATGGGGTCAGGCTCTCGCGTCCTCGCCAAGCGATTGCGCTGCGACGGTCATGTTTTGAAACTTAGCGAATGCCCTACGTTCCACGACGTCTCGCCTTCCTTTGAGCACCTGGAATAGCGTATCCTTGCCGTCTCGCCAGAAGCGGATATCGAACCGCCGCTTCCCCAGTCTCAAGTCGGTCAGTGTCACATCCGGCAGCCAGTTCGGCAGGACGGGATCGACATATAATTTGTCCCGCGGCGCGTCCTGGTCGATGCCAAGCATCGACTGCAACAGCATGAACGGAGATCCAGCGGCCCAGGCCTGCGGCACGTTGGCGCCAAGATATTGCACCGGGAAACTCGAGGGGTCACGTTGCAGACCCGCATACAATTCCGGCAATTGGTTGAGCAGGAAATAGCTGGCGGCTCCGCTGATGTCGCGGGCCACCGAGGCGGCCTCCGCCGCAAAGCCGTAGCGCCGCATGCCGAGGGCAATCAACGAGTTGTCATGCGGCCAAACCGCGCCGGTCTGGTAATTATAGGGATTGAATGAAGGATGATCGGCCGACAGCGTACGGATGCCCCAGCCGCTCCACATGTCCTTTTGCATCAGCCGCTTCACCACCCTGGCGGCCCGCCCCGGCGCAATGATGCCGGACCAAAGGCACAAGCCGACATTGGAGGCCACCGACAGGACCTTTTTCTTGTCGCCGTCCAATGCGAAAGCGTAAAAGCCCGACTTCTCGTCCCAGAATGTCTCGTTGAATTTCTCAAAGAGGTTTGCGGCCTTCTTGCGCAATCTGTTGGCGCGTCGCTTATCGCCCAGTTCGTCGTAGATTTCGGCCATGCGCAGCCACGCGTCGTAGACATATCCTTGCAGTTCGCACAGCGCCTTCGGCCCGCGCACCAATGTGCCATCGAGATACATGACAGCATCGCCGGAATCCTTCCACGCCATGTTCTCGTAGCCGGCGGTCGATCGCGTCTGGTATTCCTGAAATCCGTCGCCATCGCGGTCGCCATACTCGTCGATCCAGGTCAGGCACGCCTCGGCGTTGCCCAGTTGTCGCTCGACCAGCGCGCGATCGCCGGTGGCTCGCCACGCCGCGTGCAGCGCCACGATATAGAGCGGTGTTGCATCCGCGGTGCCGTAGTAAGGCGTGTGCGGGATCAACTTGAAATGAGCCAGCTCGCCGTAGCGTAGCTCGTGCAGGATCTTCCCCGGCTCGGCGTCGCGGTAGTCGTCGCGCTCTGTCGCCTGATAGCGTCCCAGAACTTCCAGCGCGCCGGCCGCGAACTCAGGATAGACGATCATCGTCTGCAATGAAGCGATCAGAGTGTCGCGGCCAAACAGCGCCACAAACCAGGGCAATCCCGCAGCCGGGACGAACACCATGTGATCCAGGCCTTGCAACGGCAGCCGCAAGGCCGCCATATCCTGTACGCCCTGATTATAGCAGCGATAAAATTCCTCGTTGCTGGTGGCGATTTTCAGAACGGTTCGTTGCCATTCTTCCATGCAGCGAGAGTGGGCCGATATCGTGGTGGAATCAGCGCAAAGCCTTGACGCCCGGGTATGTTTCGATCCGTCCACGAGGTCGTAGCTCAAGCAGCGATGCCAAGCCTGCCCGGGCTTCAACGAGATGTCAAAGCTCAGGCGCCCGTTGGCGTATACCGTCGGCTTGCCATCGCCGTCACCGGTGCGGACGACGACTTCCCGGCAAAAATCCTTGTTGCGATAGGTAATCCGAAGTATTTGCCGCTTGGGCGACCAGGAGGTGACGATGTGGCCACGGCGCACGATACTGTCGCCCTTCACCTCAAAAATGTCGGCGAAGTCGGAGCGCATCGCGACCTCCAGGTTAAAGCGAACTGGCTGTCGGCTGTTATTGGTGATGTCGATGTCTTCGTGTAGTCCGCCGTCGACATGACGGCCGATCACCAGGCCCAGCGTACGCGTCTCGATCGGCCCATCTTCGGTTACGAAAGCGCTGTTGGTCAGGAAGATGCGTGCCTTGTGGGGGGCTACGGCGCCGCCGTTCAAAAGGTCCCACGATTCGCCGTTGGCGTAGATCGCCCAAGCGCTTATCAGCCTGGTATCACGGAAATACAGCCCATGCTTGCTGGGCCAGTTGATTTGCCCGTCTGGTTCGGTGACCAGCACGGTTTGGGCCTGATGGATCGTAATCTCGTCCGGGCCGACTTGTACCCTGAACGCCATGGGCTTATCCTTCTCGATACACGGGAATCCTATGACTTTTGTCGAACAAAGCCGCAAATTGCAGGAGGCGGCCACGTCGTAAAATTGGGCGGTCGAGTAACGCGATCGCAGCTTCTGCGTAGCCAGCATGCCGCAGGACGCGGAACCAATATGAAAGTGACCTCGGGCGTTGGGTACGACAAGCTATTTAGATCTGCTCACCTGCATACAAATGGCCGAGGATCTGAAATCCATTCCGAAAGAGGAGACCGGTAATTAACTCGGGTAACAGTCCGATGCCGGCATGCTGCTCCATCGACGCTGCCGAACGGGTGGTTGCACCCCGATCAACAGCCCCGGCAAATCGATCCTATCATCCTGTTGACCTTCGCGTCTTCGCGGTCGATGGCAGGATCGGTGCCGAGCAGCGAGCCCTTCTGGGGGCCATTGCCAACGGCGTTTGACGAGAGTGCCGTGCCCAATGAGTTGGTGCCGGGTGCGCCGGGACTGGTGCCGAAGGCTCCGCCCGTGACAGGCAGGCCCCCAGTGCCGGACGAATGGTGCGAACCCATGCCGCCACCCCGGGCAAACGCCGCGGCGGTCGGAAGGCTCAAGCAAATAGCGATGCACAAAACGAAATGCTTCTTCATGCTTGAACTCCTTCGGACATTGCGATTAACGGACGCATTTGATTTAGGTTCCGGCTACACCGTGAAACTGAATTGCCTATCACGGGCTGCACGCCGCCGGGCTCGCTCCCTCGGCCCGCGATTGGCGTAACGTGCCGGCGCGCCGGTCGTTCGCGGACGTTGACGGCCTCGTCGCAAATCCCGCCGCCACTGCCTCGGCGCTGACGGAGGCGGGCACCGACATCGCCCGGGCGATCGCCGACGACATCCGGCTCAGCGCCGCGCCGCTGTCGCCGGCCGCAGACCGGCGGAGCTGACGGGGCGGATGCGCTTCACGATGATCTGGAAGCGCGTGACAAGGCGGTTTACATCTTCAGCTGACCCGGCGTGCCCGACTATGCGATGGCCGGGCTCAGAGTCCAGATGTTGACCGGATGCTCAATCCCGCGGACGGACCGGGCCGGCTGCTCGACAAGAGTCCCGAGGACGATTTTCAGATCCGGCCTCTCCGCCCGCGCCCGTTGCACGAGGTCGTCGCTGGCGATCAGTGCGCATTTCAATTCGCGGGTCAGCGACTCCAGCCGGCTGGCGACATTCACCGTGGTGCCAATGACGGCGAATTCAAGCCGGCTCAGGCCGATATCGCCCAGCACGACCTGACCATAGTGCAGGCCGAGGCTGAGCTTGATCGGCGGTTCGCCGCGGGCTCGGCGCTCCCGGTTCACTTCATCGATCGACGTGATCATGGCTTGCGCGCAGCGCAAGGCGTTTCCGGCATCGTGGTCGCCCGCAAACGGCGTGCCGAAGGTCGCCATCAATCCATCGCCGAGATATTGTCCAGCGTTCCCTGATGCCGGAAAACCTCCCGTTCCATCCGCGCGTGGAACAGTCTCAGCATTTCAATCACCTCGGTCGGGCTGCGGCCGTCGGCATACTCGGTAAAGCCGACGATATCCGCAAACAGCACCGCCACGTTCTGGGTGCGGATCTGCTTGAGGGGCTCGTCGTTTGCAGAGAGCTCCGCCACCACGTTCGGCGAAAAGTACCGCGCCAGGTTGGTGCGCTCGCGCTCGATCCCGGCATGGCTGATCAGGAGCAGATTGGATCGCCGCACCGCGAGCGCCAGGGTCACGGCGACGATCAGGAACACCGTGATTTCCTGGACCCGCGCCCCGATATCGATCGCTGCCGGGTCGATCAGCCAAAACAAACGCAGATCCGGCCCGACCGCAGCCCGGATACGTTCCGACAGCCCGGCATGGGTGACCGGCTGCAGCCGGGCCCAGCTGACGCCGGTCATCCACAGGACGGACGTCAGGATGCCCATGGTGAGAACCGTGCGCCACGAATAGGCCAGCGTCGCGGCCGCCAGCACGACAAAGTAATAGCTGAACGTGTTGACGTGGAACTGCATCCCGATCGGCCAATCCGCGGTACTCCAGGGATTGGGCACGACGCTGATGAAGGTCAGCAGCGCCAGATCGCAAAACATCAAGGACAGTTCCTGCCAGGACCAGCCGGCCTTGCCGATCTTGAGCTGGGCCCAGCCGATCGCGGCAAAGAAACCCAGCATCAGGATGTAGTAGATGACGTCCCGATGGGGATTGCTGATCGGCAGCGTCACCGCGATCACCGCTAACGCAATCCAGCGGGCCCGAACGGCGAGCTGCAGGCCTTCGCGCTTGCTGTTGGCAAGAGCCGCTTCGGCAAATCTTCGGGTATCTTGCTGGACATTGCTTTGGCCAAACGTCCGGTCGCCGGCATCAGGAATTTCGATTGCTTCCGCCACTGCACTCAAGCCATTCTCCCTATTTGGGACTTCATTGCGGTCTTGCGCATCACTCACGCTGCTCGAGCATGTACACACCGAGCTGGATGACATGAATAAACGAATACTGCGCGGGCGAAGGAGCACGCGGCGGCTTCGCGATTCATCCCCTCTGCTGAAAGCGGTCAGCTATTTGACACGGCGTTGTAGAACATCGACAGACCGGCCGCGAGCATGATGCCGTCCATGACGAGCCGAAACACGTCAGGCTCTAATCGCAGCACGAAACGCTTGGCGATGAAGGCGCCACACATCAGCGAAGAGCCGGCGATCAGGCCCTGCAGCGCCACATCAGGCGTCAGCGCGCCGAAGCGCTGGAAGATCACGGATTTGCTGACATAGAGACCGAGCGAACTCGCGGCTTCGGTAGCGAGAAAGGCGCCCCGGGTGAGGCCGTAGAACAGAAAGAGCGGCACGCTCAGCGGCCCGGTCGAAACCACGATGCCGGTGAGGTAACCGATTGCCGCGCCGCCGATCGCAACTTGCCACAGCGACAATTTGAAATCATGCCGGGCGAGCCAGTGCCGCGCCGGCACCATCGCGATCAGGAACAGGCCGATGGCGATATCGACCGCGCGCGACGGCAGTGCCAACAGCGTACGCGCGCCGAGCGCCGCGGCCGGAATGCCAGGGATCGAATAGGCGGCGCAGGCGCGCCAGTCGACCTCGCGCCACCAGGCCAGGATGCGCGAGAAGTTGGCCATCACGGCCGCGATCGCCATGATCGGTACCGCCTGTTTCGGCCCGTATTGATAGACCAGGACCGGCATCAGCATGATCGAGGAGCCGGTACCGACGATGCCTGAAAGAGTGCCGGCGATCAGCCCGACCGCGAGAACGAAGAGCAAATTCAAAGGGTGTTACCTTCCGAGTCGAGGGACGTCCTTGAGTATGGCCGAAGGATACATCGAGGAGGGCAAGGGGCAGGGTTCGCGTCTTTCGTGATGTCGAAACAAGCGTGCCGCGCGGCCGGGCAACCTTATGTTGGTTAACTAGTGGTGGCGAGGGGGCTATAAATCGCAGGGGTCAGGCGGCTTGGTCCTTAAAATTTGACGCGTATTGATCTCTCATCGAATGCAAACGTATCGAGTAAATGCGATGATAAATGTCTTTGCCAAATCGGTCGACAGCTTCCCGTGGCTGGCCAGCACGATGCTGGCCTTCGAGGCCTGTGAGGTGATCCAACTCCGGCTGGCGAAATTCGCCAGCGCCGACCATAGCGCCGACCGCGAAGCCCGTCTCATGGTCAGCGAGAAGGTCGACGCCGCCTTCGAGGCCGGCGCAAGCTGGCTCGCCGGGGCGTCAGCGGCGACCATCATTGGCCGCTATCGCGAGCATGTCGCTGATAACGCCCGGCGGCTTTCGACGATCTAACTCAGCACGATCCACGCCGGCGCATGATCGCTGGCGCCTTCCTCGCCGCGCACGTTTCGATCGACGCCGGCTTTGATCAGGCGCGGTGCCAGCACAGGGCTCAGCAGAAGATGATCCAGTCGCAGTCCGGCATCGCGCGGCCAGCGCTTTCGTTTGTAATCCCAGAAGGTGTAGATCCGGCTCGAGGGATGAAGACTGCGAATCGAATCAAGCCAGCCCTGCGCCAGCAGCGATTTAAAGGCCGCGCGGCTCTTCGGCTGGATCAGGGCATCGTCGTCCCAGGATGTCGTCGGATAGATATCGAGCTCCGTGGGCGCGACGTTGTAGTCGCCTGCCAGCACCACTGGAATGTTCTCTTTCAGAAATGTCGCGGCGTGCAGCTTGAGCCGTCCGAACCAAGCGAGCTTGTAGTCGAATTTCGGCCCGGGCTGCGGATTGCCGTTCGGCAGATAGAGGCTGGTGACGACGATGCCGCTGACGGCGGCTTCGATATAGCGCGCCTCCCTGTCGCCGCCATCGCCGGGCAATTCGGTCCGGATCAGCACGGGGTCCTTGTGCCGGGCCAGGATCGCGACGCCGTTCCAGGTCTTTTGCCCGTGCCAGACCGCGCCGTAGCCCGCCCTGTCGATCTCGGAAACCGGAAAATCCTGATCCGTTGCCTTTAATTCCTGCAGGCAGACGATGTCGGGTTTTGCCGCGCGCAGCCATCGCAGCAGGTTCGGCAGCCGCCGGTTGATGTTGTTGATGTTGAAGGTCGCGATTTTCATGGCAGAGTGGCCAAGCCTGATCAAACCCAACGGGAGGTCCCATGTCCAGACTACGCTTCGCCGTTCTCGCTTTCGCCATCGGATCTTGCGGCGCCGCTCTGGCGCAGAGCTTGAGCGCCGAGCAGCGCGCAGCATGCCAGGCGGATTATGACAAATACTGCAAAGGCACCATGCCCGGCGGCGGACGCATCATGGCCTGTCTGAACAAGCAGCATGACCAGCTCGCGGATGCCTGCAAGAAGGTGCTCGACGCCCAGAAGAAGCCCTAGGTGTCAGCCGGCGGCGGTGCGGTCGGTCCCTTCGCTCCCGCCGCCCTTGTAGATCCGGGCATAGCGCGCCCCAAGGCTGGTCAGGACTTCGTAGCCGATGGTGCCGAAATGATGGGCGAGTTCGTCGACCGTGATGCCCTCGCCAATCAGCGTCACCATGTGACCGCGGCGTACGGCGCTCTTGTCCAGGTCGGTGATATCGACCGCCAACAGGTCCATCGAAATCCGGCCGGCGATCGGGCAGCGCCTGCCGGCGACCACCACCTCGGCGCCACGGGTGCCGTCATTGGCGCTGGCGGCGCGGAAATATCCATCGGCATAGCCGGCGCTCACGATCGCAAGCCTGGTCGGGCGCCGCGCGGTCCAGGTGCCGCCATAGCCGACAGCTTCGCCGCGCTCAATGGTGCGGATCTGCGCGATGCGGGCCTTGAGATCCACCACCGGTTGCATCGGATTGTCGGCTTCGGGCGTCGGATTGACCCCGTATAAGGCCGACCCCGGCCGCACCAGGTCGAACTGGAAGGGCTGACCTAAGAAAATGCCCGACGAATTCGCCAGCGATGCCGGCACGCCGGAGAAAAGACCGGCGATTTCTCGGAAACTTGCGAGTTGTTTGGCATTGAGCGGATGATGCGGCACCTCGGCGCAGGCGAGATGGCTCATGACCAGGGTGATGCCGTGGCCACCGGCCCCGATCCGCGGCACGATGCCCTGCGCCTCCGCCACGGTGAGGCCAAGCCGGTTCATGCCGGTATCGACATGGATGGCCGCGCCGCCGCTCCAACCCGAACGCCGGCAGAACATGTCCCATTCGGCCAGCTCGTTGAGGTCACCGATCACAGGTCTGGCGTTGATCTCGGCGAAGGCATCGCCGCAGTTCTGGAAAAAGCCATCGAGCACATAGAGGTTGGCTTCCGGCACAGCGGCGCGGGCTGAGCGCGCTTCGTCCACCGTGGCAACGAAGAATGTCTTGCAGCCGGCGCCGGCGAGCGCGCGTGCCACCGGGTCGACCCCACAGCCATAGGCGTTGGCCTTGATCACGCCGGCGCATTCAGAGGGAACGGCGGTCTTCTCCAGCTTGCGCCAATTCGCCACGATGGCATCGAGATCGATCGTCAACACGCCGGGCCTGCCGACGAGCTCGGCAGCCTGGCTCGCTTCGGGCGAGAGCAGGGTGCCGGTGGGAACCGATTTCGGATCGGAAAGGATGTTCATTCCAGAACTTTACGCGCAGACCCATGGGCATTCAACCGGGCTTACGATCCGGATCATGCCACGCGGTACGGCAGATTGTCCTCCTCCACGAAGTCACTAAATCGCGTGAATTGACCCTCGAACTGCAGTTTTACAGTTCCGGTAGGTCCGTGGCGCTGCTTGGCGATGATGACTTCAGCCTTGCCGAGAGCGAGATCCATCTCGGTCTGCCATTTTTCGTGTTCGGCGGTGCCGGGCTTCGGCTCCTTGTTCTGCAGATAATATTCCTCGCGATAGACGAACAGGACGACATCGGCGTCCTGTTCGATCGAACCGGATTCGCGCAAGTCCGACAGTTGCGGATGCTTGTCGTCGCGGCTTTCCACTTGGCGCGACAGCTGCGACAGCGCCATGATGGGAACGTTCAATTCCTTGGCGAGCGCCTTCAGGCTGGTCGTGATCTCCGTGACCTCCTGCACGCGGTTGTCGGAACGCTTGCTGGTGCCCTGCAGCAACTGGATATAATCGACCACGATCAGGTCGAGGCCCTTCTGACGCTTCAGGCGGCGGGCACGGGCGGTCAATTGCGAGATCGACAGGCCGCCGGTTTCATCGACGTACAGCGGCAGCGATTGCAATTCGATGGAGTAGTCGCGGATTTTCTCGAAGTCGGCCTCGCTGATGCCGCCGCGGCGGATCGTGCTTGATGCAATACTGGTCTGTTCGGCGAGAATACGCGTGGCGAGTTGTTCGGCGGACATTTCGCAGGAGAAAAAGCCGACGATCCCGCCATTGGCTGACTTCATGGTGCCGTCGGCCTGAACTTCGGCGCGGTGCGCCTTGGCTATGTTGTAGGCGATATTGGTGGCGAGCGCGGTCTTGCCCATGCCAGGGCGCCCGGCGACGACGATGAGATCGGAGGGCTGCAGGCCGCCCATCTTGTTGTCGAGTTCGCGCAGGCCGGTCGCGATGCCGGACAACTTGCCGTCGCGTTGAAAGGCCTTGGCGGCCATATCGACCGCGATGGTAAGCGCCTGTGCGAAGCGCTGGAACCCGCCGTCGTATCGACCGGACTCGGCCAGCTCGTAAAGCCGGCGTTCGGCATCCTCGATCTGCGCCCGCGGTGCAAAATCCACCGGCGCGTCGAAGGCGACGTTGACCATGTCCTCGCCGATCCGGATCAGATCGCGACGCAGCGCCAGTTCGTAGATGGTTCGCCCATAATCCTGGGCATTGATGATGGTGGTCGCTTCGGCGGCGAGGCGGGCAAGGTATTGACCAACCGTCATTCCGCCGATGTCGGTGTCCGCAGGTACGAACGTCTTCAGGGTGACCGGGGTGGCGATCTTTCCCATCCGGATCAGGCTGCCTGCGGTCTCGTAGATGGTCTGGTGGATCGGCTCGAAGAAGTGCTTCGGTTCCAGAAAATCCGATACCCGGTAGAACGCGTCGTTGTTGACCAGGATGGCGCCAAGCAGGGCCTGTTCCGCCTCGATATTGTGGGGAGCGCTTCGAAAAGCCGGTGTTCCCGGGTCGGGGGCGAGCTTGAGGACATTCGAATCGACGTTGGCCATGGTGAGCGATGGTTCTTGGTTGGTTGCCGGGTGCGGGGCGGCGATAAAGCGCCTGCCGCGGCGAAAGCGAAAGCGAAACCTCCTCGCTTATGCACCGCTCATTAAAATGTGGATGATTCGCAGCCTCGGTACGAGGCATGCTTGACGGGTTTTCGAGACGCCTCCGGCCGGGGCGGCACTGGCCGGTAAGGAACTTCCTGGAGCGTCAGCGTCTATCCTGGCGCCAAATCAGATCAGCATGAGATAAATCAGCGCGGCCAGGGCAACGCCAAAGCCGATTGCGATCAGGGCGTAGTCGGTACCGATGTCGCCCCGGGGATTGAATGACGGTGGATAGAGTTTCCTGGCCATCTTGGACTCTTAGGTCAAGCCGGCCAGGGACCTTGTGAAATAATTCACATGCATCCAGTTTTCTTCGGGGGAAAAGCCCTTGCGGCGTCTCCAGTTTCGGCGATTGGATCATTCGCCGGCAAGCTGCAGCCGCGGTCGCTGACCGCGCTCCAGCCCGCGTAGCCGGGCTTCCTCACGCCCGATATAGTCCCGGGTCATCGGTACCACGCCCTGGCGTTTGGCCAGCAGGATCTGGAAGTTCATCAGGTTCTGCTTGCGGAATGCCATTTCCGAGGTGGCCAGGAAGAATTCCCACATCCGGGCGAAGCGTTCGTCGTAGAGCTGCACCGCCTCGTCCCGCCGGGCCATGAAACGATCTCGCCACGCTTTCAGGGTTTCAGCGTAGTGCAGCCGCAGGATCTCGATATCGCATACCAAGAGCCCGGCGCGCTCGATCGCCGGGATGACTTCGGAAAGCGCGGGAGCATAGCCTCCGGGAAATATATATTTTGCGATCCAGGGACAGGTAACGTCAGGCCCGTCAGAACGGCCGATCGAATGCAGCAGCATGATGCCGTCGGGGTCAAGAAGTTCGGCGCAGCGCCTGAAATAAGTCTCGTAGAAGTCGACACCGACGTGCTCCAACATGCCGACCGATACAATCCGGTCGAATGTTCCGGTCGCATCCCGGTAGTCTTCAAGGTAGAATTTCGCCGACCGTGCCAGACTCTTCTCAGCCGCTCTCGCTGTCGAAACCTGCAGTTGCTCGGTTGATAGCGTGATTCCGGTGGCGTTGGCGCCGGTCGTTTCCGCCAGATACAGGACCATGCCTCCCCAGCCCGAGCCGATATCGAGCACGCGGTCGCCGCGCTTGATCAACAGCTTGGCGGCGATATGACGCTTCTTGGCGAGTTGGGCGTCGTCCAGACCAGTGTCGGGGGTCTCGTAATAAGCGCAGCTATACTGCTTGTCGGAATCGAGGAACAGGGAATACAGCCGGCCGTCGAGATCGTAATGGTGGGCGACGTTGTCTTTCGAGCGGCGGCGGGGGTTGAACTGCTGGGAATGCCGCGCCAGGTACCGCAGCGACCATTGCAGCCTGGCCCAGCGCGGCAATACTTCCGGCTGATCCAACAGGATCGCCAGTGCGTCCGCGATCGAGCCGTTCTCGACCACGAATGTACCCTCCATATAAACCTCGCCCAGCCCTAGCTCCGGGTTGATCAGAACCCGGCGCTCAGCGTCGGCGGTGAGGAAGCGGACGGACACCGGCTTCCCGGTTCCGTCACCGCAGCTAAAATGGGTTCCGCCCGCGGTGGTGACGTTCATCGCTCCGCGGCGAATGAACTGAGTGAGGCAACAACGCAACAACCAATCCATCGAAATCACCCGAACTAAGCGACTCCGCAAAACGCTCTACGCTACTTTGGCCGCACAGTTGACGCATCCGGGAAATAATGGTTCCCGTTGGCCTCCGAATGCCTCAACTTTATCATAAATTTAATGATGCCCCTGTGTTAGCACCTTGCGGACAAAGCAGATAATCGAGCTCCCTGGATTTGCGCGGTTGCGTGATAAGTGCGCTTCCATTCGCGGGATAATCGGCTAAAAGGTGACCCGCCGCCAGTGTCGGACCAAGGGCGCGCTGGACTTGATTTTACTCCTATCTGGAGAACTCTGGGATGTTGAGCCGAGCGCTCAATTTGGCGACGGTGACGCTTCTGATCGGCGGTTTCGCGGCGATCCCGGCCCTTGCGCAGCAAAATCTCGAAGCCGGCAAGAGCCCGGCGCAGATTTTTGCAGGCGCCTGTAGCGAATGCCACAAGGGCCCGCGGGGCCTCTTGAAGACCGTGCCGGCCGGCTCGCTCCAGGGTTTCTTACGGCAGCACTATACCACGAGCCCCGATATGGCCACGCTGCTGAGTGCCTATCTAACAACCAATGGGGCCGCCGATAGCCGTTACGCCGGGACCCAAGGTAAGCCGGCCAAGGACGAGAAATTGGACGCCAAACCTGGCGGCCTGGCGGAACAACTGGACCGGTTTGGCCGCAAGCTGCGTCCGGCTGCGTCCGAGCAGCAGGCTGCCAAGCCCGGCACCGAAGAGGCCGCCAAGCCGGATTCCGAAGCATCGCCGCCGCCAGGCGAGCCCGGACACCAAGGGCGCAATGCCAGGCGCGTGGCCCGAACGGGGGAGGGACCCGACGCTACGAGACCCGCCGCCGAGGGGCAGGCTCCTCTGGCCACCGACGAGCATGGCCCCGATGGCCGCAAATCGGCTGCCAAGCAGAGACTGAGCAAGCGGGGCAGGACGGGAGGCGAAGAGCCTCCCAAGATCGACGCGCGTCGGGAAGAGCTGCCAAAGGGTGAGGCGGTCAAGCAGGAAACGGTCAAGAGCGACGCCGCCAGGATCGAAAGCGACAAATCAGAGGGTGCCAAGCCCTCCGGCGAGGGCAAGTCCGAATCTTCGGGCATAGAGCCCCCGAAAGAGAACGCGGTTGAGCCTCCGGCGCTTAGGCCCGATCCGGTTCCAGCCGTTACTCCCGCGCCCCCCGCTTCGGCCGCAGCGGCGGCGGAGCCGGCCGCCGAGCCGTCGCTGCCTCCGGTACAGCCTGCGGCCCCGACCGTGACGGCGTCGGTGCCACCGCCGCCCGCGCCTGCCGGACCGCCCGCCCCACCGATCTCGCAGTAGCCATTCGGCCGCCGGATTTCGCCGGCCCGGCGTTATTTTTCCGAGGCGGTTTCCTGCCGGGGTTCCTCGTCGCGCTGGGCTTCGGGATCGAAGAACTCCCCGGCAGCGGCAAGGGCTTCGGCGGCCGCGTCCTGATCTTCCTGACGGGTGGAGATGTCTTCGCCGCGGTTGATGCGTTCCGCCTCATCGGCACTGCGCGCGACCGTCACGGTCACGCCGACTTCAACTTCCGGGTGCACGGCAATGGCGATCTTGTGCTTGCCGATCGTCTTGATCGGCGCATCCAGCATGACCTGGTTGCGGCTGATGCTGACGCCGTCACTCTCGAACGATGCGATAATGTCGCGAACCGTCACCGATCCGAACAGCTGACCGGTCTCGGAGGCCTGTCGTAGCACCACGACGTTGCGGCCGTCGATCTTTTCGGCCACCTTGGTGGCCTCGCCCTTGGCCTTGAGGTTGCGTGCCTCCAACTCGGCCTTCATGCCGTCGAACTTGGCGCGATTGTCCGCGGTGGCGCGCAGCGCCTTGCCGCGCTTCAAAAGGAAATTGCGGGCAAATCCGTCCTTGACGCGAACGACTTCGCCCATGTGGCCGAGTTTGGCGACGCGTTCCAGCAAAATGACTTCCATGTTGATTCTCCTTGTCTGTGTGATGAGGCTTGGGTTGGTCTGGCTAGGCTTGTGGCAGAGCTTGGGGTCAGGTCGAGGGTTCACGACGCTGGAAGGGATGGCGGCCGGTTTTGCAGGTAGCGCCGGCGGAATCCGAAAATGGCATCGGCAAGCCCTAGCACCACCACAGCGACGATCGGCCATCCGATCACTGTGACGAGCGCGTAGGCGCAGCATAGCCAGATCGCCCGGCTCTTGAGCGCCAGCGTCAGCGTATGCAGCACCGCAAATCCGGTGAGCGCATAAGCCATCATCGTAGCCGCAGTGACGATCTCAGCTAAAAGCCGAGGCATTCCACCCGCGAAACATAATGCGATCGCAGCGCATAGGACGACAAGCGTCATCGGCGGCAGATCGGCGCTTTTCAGGTCAGGCCATGGACGATGCAATCGTCCCGAAGTCGCCGTGACTTTGGCGGCGAGCCAGAGGTTGAGTGTCAGCGTCAGCATGGCAACGATAGCAGCCGCAGCCGGCGCGATAGTCACCAGCGCATCAATGCTTTGCTCGATCGCTCCCGCCGAGCCCTCTTCGCTTTGGCCGATGATCCGCAGCAAGCCGCGCCGCAGCGCAGCCTCGATCGTAGCGGCGTCGGTGGCGAGCGTGAGCAGCGCGGCCATCGTGGTCAGCACGGCAAAGCCTGCGATCCATGTCAGGATGCGGCCGACCGGATACCACTCCAGCGCAGGCGCAACTTGTGAGATGCCGGTGCCTGGCAAGGCCGCGTGGCTTGCCGGCCGCCCGAGCAGGGCAAGATGCCCAAGCCACCATGCGGGCAGCGCCACGGTAACGGCAAACGCGATGCCGTAGGGAAGGCCGAAGATGCCGATCAGACCGAAGGCGGCCGCCACGCCGCCGACCAGGGCGCTGACCGGTCCCCAGCCCAGGGCCGCGACCATCAGCGGCAGCGGTGCGAGGTAGAACAACAAAAGCGAAACCAGCGCGCCGGAAACGATCGACGCAAACATCAGGGCCGACGCGCTGCCGGCCGCTATTGCCATGAGAACGATCGTGATCATCAGCTGTCCCGCTCCCTTCGAGCGGTTAGAGGCTCTTTGTGAGCCCCAACCATCGACAACCGGACAATCCGGAAGTCTTATGAAACTTTTCGGATCGGCGGCGGTGGCGCCGCAGATCAGGATGTTTGCACTTGAGCTAGATCTTGTTCGGGAAACCCGTCATCGTCCTCGGGTCAAGCCCGAGGACAGACGCTTTCCGGATCACCTTAACGAATGACGTAGGGCAGCAGCCCGAGGAAACGCGAGCGCTTGATGGCGCGTGCAAGTTCACGCTGCTTCTTTGCGGAAACGGCGGTGATGCGGCTCGGCACGATCTTGCCCCGTTCGGAAACATAACGCATCAATAGCTTGGAATCCTTGTAGTCGATCTTTGGCGCGTTGGGGCCTGTGAACGGGCAGGTCTTGCGGCGGCGGAAAAACGGACGGCGTGCACCAGCTTCAGCCATGATCCTTACTCCTCAATCGCTGCATCGGCGTCATCGCGCGGACGGCGCGGACCACGGTCGCGGTCGCCACGGTAACCGCCGCCGTCGCGATCGCCGCGGAATCCGCCATCACGATCGCCGCGGAATCCGCCGCCGCGATCATCTCGGTCACGGTCGCGGTCGGCCTTGCGCATCATGGCCGAGGGTCCTTCCTCATGTTCCTCGACGCGCACCGTGAGGTAACGGATCACGTCTTCGCTGATCCGCTCCTGCCGCTCGATCTCGCCGACCGCCGCCGAAGGCGCATCGATGTTGAGCAGCACGAAATGTGCTTTGCGATTCTTGTTCATCCGATAGGTCAGGGAACGTACGCCCCAGTTTTCCATTTTCACGACCTTGCCGCCGAGTTGCTCGACGATACCGGTCATCTGGGCGGTAAGTTCTTCGACCTGCTGTGTACTCGCATCCTGACGCGCGAGAAAAACATGCTCATAAAGAGGCATGGGTGTCCTTTCCAGTGTTGGCGCAGCTCCCGGCGACAAGCCCTTCGAACCCTTCGGAAAGGACTCGATATGCTCAGAAGGCGGAAACACGGGACGACGAGCCAACTGGCTCTGTCACATCAAGATCTTCCGATGGGAGATATTGCTGGGACCGTCCGTTCAGCTCCCGGCCGGGATCCACGGATGGCGCCGGTTATACGGATTTTGATCAAATTGGCAAGGGATAGCGTCCGGTTCGTTCTGGTTTCCATCCCGTTCCGCTTTGCCGCCTTTCGGCCATTTCGGTGTCGGCATCGGCCGTAGGAACCAGGGTAACCTCAGGGGCACTATAAGCGACGAAATTGCCTTTGCCGCGTCTTTTGGCTTCGTAGAGCGCATGATCCGCCGATCGCAGAAGATCATCGGCGGTTTCTCCGTCGGCCGGGGCGCACGCGCTGCCGATGCTGACCCCAATATGGGCCGGTGCCGGAAGACCGAGATCGAAGGGTGCCGAGATGCTGGCGATGATGCGCTGGGCGACTTTTTCGGCTTCGTCAGAGGAGATGACCGGCAGCAGGATAACAAATTCGTCGCCGCCGACCCGGGAAACGAAATCGAGCGGACGAACGCTGTCGCGCAGGCGGCGTGCTACGGCAACAAGAATGGCATCCCCCGCGGCATGACCTAAGTTGTCATTGACCCTCTTGAAGCCATCGAGATCGAGGCAGAATACCATTAATTCCTGGCGTAGCTTGCCGCGTTCGGAGCCAAGTCCTTTGAGCAACTGGTCGAAACGTTTCAGATTGAGGGCGCGGTTCGGCAGGCCGGTGAGCAGGTCGTGTTGGGCCAGCCGGCGGTTTTCCCGCTCGGAATGATGCAGGTTGAGCAGGACCTCGTAGTTTTGGAACATCCCAAAAATCACCGCGGCGGCAAATAACGGAAGCTGAATGCCGAGAATGAACAGGTGGGGCACCGGCGAGATCAGGCTTGCGATCGAAAATGGTACCGCCAATACGCATACGGTCAAAATAGCCAAACGAGGAGTGCCGGCATGGTGCGATGAGACTGCCCCTATCAAGCTCGCAAGGCCAAAACCCGATATCGAAAGCAGCGGCCATTGACCGGACACGACACACTGATAGCAGCCGGCGGAGGTAACGCTGAAATAAATCAGTCCGGTAAGAACTGGAGCGGTTATTTTTGCGTTGCGTTCCGAGGCTTGCGCTCTTGACAGGGCATTCGTCAACCAAAGCCGCACGCCGCCGACAAATATTACCGCCAGCATCCACGCGTATGCCCATGGTGCCGCGGTCATAACCGTGGCGACATAAGCCGTTAGCGCGGTGACCACGATCGATACGATCAGCGTCCTTGACTTCGTCAGGCTCTGATTCACCAACTCGTTCCGAATATCGGGCGGTTGCGGGTCAGGGCCTGATGCCAACCAATCGACAAAGTCGTGCAAAGTCCGACTTAGCCCAACGCCCAGGCGCTTCCGCGGCTCGTGATCCAAAACAGTCGACATTATTTTTTTCCGTCCAGCCCCATACCGTACAGTTGGTTGGCAGGGATTTATCGCGTCTTAAAATCGGCTCCCGTTTTCCGTCAGCGTTAAGTTTGCGTACCGGCACCAGGCTTTTGGGACCTTTTTCCCCGTATTTGGCCGGATCAATCGCATTCGGGCTATGTACGGAACGGGCCTTGGCGGACCCGTTGCGCAACGGCTGGTGCTTGACATCAAGGCCGCCATCGGTGTCTTACGGCCCGACTTCGGGGGATTTCCAGCGACGTTTAGGGGCGCCGATGACGGCAGCATTTACATTTCCTGGGCAGGGTTCCCAGGCGGTGGGCATGGGCAAAGCGCTGGCGGATGCCTTTGCGGCCGCCCGCGTTGTGTTCGACGAGGTCGATGCGGCGCTTGGCGAAAGGCTGACGACCATCATCTGGGAGGGGCCGGCAGAGACCCTTCAACTCACCGAAAATGCCCAGCCGGCCTTGATGGCGGTGTCGCTCGCGACCCTCCGCGTACTGGAGACGGAGGCCGGCTTTTCGGTCGGGCGGGACGCCGCCTTTGTGGCCGGACATTCGCTCGGCGAGTATTCGGCACTTGCCGCCGCCGATAGCCTCAGCATCAGCGACACGGCGCGCCTGCTGCGGACCCGCGGTCTTGCGATGCAGAAGGCGGTTCCGGTCGGGGTAGGTGCCATGGCGGCCTTGCTAGGTCTCGACTTTGAGGCCGCCGTTGCTGTCGCCAACGAGGCCGCCCAGGGCCAGGTGTGCCAAGCTGCCAACGACAACGGCGGCGGTCAGGTCGTCGTCTCCGGCGACAGGGCGGCCGTCGAGCGCGCGCTTGAGATTGCCAAGGCCAAAGGCGCCAAGCGCGCCATGTTGCTGCCGGTATCGGCGCCCTTCCACTGCCGCCTGATGCAGCCCGCAGCCGATGCAATGGCCGAGGCGCTGGCCGATGTCGCGATCAGACGGCCGGTTTCCCCCGTCGTGTCGAACGTGCTGGCCGCGCCGATTACCGATCCGGACGAGATCCGCCGCCGCCTGATCGAGCAAGTCACCGGCACCGTGCGCTGGCGCGAATCGGTTGCTTATATGGCGGGCCAGGGCGTCACGCGGTTCTTTGAAATCGGCGCCGGCAAGGTACTGAGCGGACTGGTCAAGCGTATCGCCGACGGCGCCGTCGGTGTTTCGGTAGGCGGTCCGAACGATATTGCCTCGGCGAAAGACGCGCTCGCTGCCGCGCAAACGGCCTGAGCGAGGGGAGATCATGATGTTCGATCTGACCGGCAGAACCGCGCTTGTTACCGGCGCGACCGGCGGCATCGGTGCCGCGATCGTGCAGGCGCTGCACGTGCAGGGTGCGACGGTGGCAATTTCCGGTACGCGCCGTGAGCGGCTGGACACCCTTGCCAGCGGGCTGGCTGACAGGGTTCACGTGCTGCCCTGCGATCTCACCGATGCCACCGCGGTCGAGGCGCTGGTGCCATCGGCGGAAAAAGCCATGGGCCATGTCGACATTCTGGTCGCCAACGCCGGCATCACCCGGGACAACCTTTTCGTGCAATTGCGCGACGAGGACTGGGACGAGGTCATCAAGGTCAACCTGACCGCGACCTTCCGGCTGGCCCGGGCAGCGACCAAACTGATGATGCGCAGGCGCTTCGGCCGCATCATTGCCATCACCTCGGTGGTCGGCGTCACCGGCAATCCGGGTCAGGGCAACTACACGGCCTCCAAAGCTGGGCTGATCGGTATGATCAAGACCCTGGGGGCGGAATACGCCAGGCGCAATGTCACCGCCAATTGTATCGCTCCCGGATTCATCAAGACGCCGATGACGGATGCACTTAACGAGAAACAGCGCGAAACTATCCTTTCCAAGGTTCCTGCGGCGCGGCTCGGAACGCCGGAAGAAGTGGCTGCGGCGGCGGTCTATCTCAGTTCGAATGAAGCCGCCTACGTCACCGGGCAGACGCTTCATGTCAATGGCGGAATGGCCATGATCTGAGCCGGTTAGTGACCCCCCGGGCAGGCGTAAGGACCGCATTCGATTGGCTGTCGAGGCTTATAGTCAAGGCTTGTGAAGTATGATAACCGAACCGAGAACGGATAGGCAAAGAACGCCATTGCGGGGATTTAAATCCCTGTATATTGGCGGTGCAGCGCCGGGCCGTCGTTCGCCGGGCCGTTGTCGGCTAGACAGGGCCAAATCAAGACGATGCGCGATTGCGAAGGAAAGTTTAACGACCAGGACGGCTCGTATCGTCTTGGGGTCGGGACTAATGGGAACAAGCACGAGGTTGAACGATGAGTGAGATTGGCGAGCGGGTTAAGAAGATCGTGGTCGAGCACTTAGGTGTAGAGCCCGAAAAAGTGGTAGACAACGCGAGCTTCATTGACGACCTCGGCGCCGACAGCCTCGACACCGTCGAGCTCGTCATGGCGTTTGAAGAAGAATTCGGTTGTGAGATTCCCGATGATGCTGCGGAAACCATTTTGACCGTCGGTGACGCTACAAAATTCCTTGAGAAGAACGCAAAGAGCTGACGCCTGCGCGCGCGGCGCTGACTCTGCCGGACCGCTCGTGTCGAACGGTCACCGGCTTATTGTTAGTGCAGCGAATCGCGGGCCGGAGTGCTGAATATGAGGCGGGTGGTCGTCACGGGCCTGGGCATGGTGTCGCCGCTCGGCTGTGGCGTCGAAACGACTTGGTCGCGCATTCTCAACAGCGAGAGCGGCGCCAGGAGGATCGAGACGTTCGACGTCTCCGACCTGACCAGCCGGATCGCCTGTATCGTCCCGCGCGGCGACGGCAGCGGCGGAACATTCAATCCCGACCAGTGGATGGAGCCGAAGGATCAGCGCAAGGTCGATGATTTCATCATTTTTGCCATGTGCGCGGCACGCCAGGCGTTGGACGACGCCGACTGGCATCCATCCAGCGAAAGCGAGCGTTGCGCCACCGGCACAATGATTGGCTCGGGGATCGGTGGCCTTTCCGGCATCGCCGATACCGCGCTGCTGCTCAAGGAGCGCGGCCCGCGCAAGGTATCGCCTTTCTTCATTCCGGGCCGTCTGATCAATCTGGCTTCGGGTTATGTCTCGATCGAGCACGGCCTCAAGGGTCCGAATCATTCGGTCGTGACCGCCTGTTCGACAGGTGCGCACGCGATCGGCGATGCCAGCCGGTTGATCGCGCTCGGCGACGCCGACGTGATGGTGGCTGGCGGAACGGAGTCACCGATCTGTCGGCTGGCGATGGCGGGATTTTGCGCATCGCGGGCGCTGTCGACCGGATTCAACGATACGCCGGAGAAGGCCTCGCGTCCCTACGACCGCGACCGCGACGGTTTCGTGATGGGAGAGGGCGCGGGCGTGGTGGTGCTTGAAGAATATGAGCACGCCAGAATGCGCGGGGCGAGAATCTATGCGGAAGTAATCGGATACGGACTTTCCGGCGACGCCTATCATATCACGTCGCCGTCGCCGGACGGCGATGGCGCATTCCGCAGCATGAGCGCGGCGATGAAGCGTGCCGCGATCACGGCGTCTGATATCGACTATATCAATGCCCACGGAACTTCTACTCAGATCGGCGACGAAATCGAGCTCGGAGCAGTGGAGCGGTTATTGGGCAATGCGGCTTCGAGAGTATCGATGTCCTCCACCAAATCGTCAACCGGGCATCTGCTGGGCGCCGCGGGAGCGATCGAGATGATTTTCAGCATCCTGGCGATTCGTGATAACGTTGCTCCGCCGACGATTAACCTCGAAAATCCATCGGTGGAGACCGCGATTGATCTCGTGCCACGAGTGTCGCGCAAACGCGAGATCAACGTCGCGCTATCCAATTCCTTCGGTTTCGGAGGCACCAACGCGTCGGTGATCCTGCAGCGGGTGGCCAGCTAACGTGGTCGGCAGAAAGTGTCCACCGTTTCGCCGTATTCGGTGATAAATCCTAGACGTGGGCGTAGACTAGAGGCCATTGCGGTAATTTCGCGAAGCCACGATTAAACCGACAGGATTCAGGTTGCATCGATGAGTGAAAGGCCGCCCATTTCGCCGCGGAGCCCGCGCGCCGCGCTGGAGCCAGAGCAGGTCCCGCCTCCGCCAAGGCGGTCGGAACGCGCCCGCAATCCTTTGATTGTGGTCGGCAATGCCGTCATCACGATCGTGCTGGTGCTGATGATCGGGGCCGCGGGCGCTTATATTTACGGGCGACAGAAGATGGAAGCGCCGGGCCCGTTGCAGGAAGAAAAGATCGTCAATATTCCCGCGCGTGCTGGAATGACGGATATCGCCGATATCCTGCAGCGCGAAGGCGTCATTGACGATAATCGTTGGGCATTTATCGGCAGTGTGTTCGCACTCAAGGCGCGTTCGGAGCTGAAGCCGGGCGAGTATCTGTTTCCGAAGAGCATCAGCCTGCGCGATGTCATCGGTACCATGGTCGAGGGCAAGGTGGTGCAGCACGCCGTCACCATCCCGGAAGGATTGACCTCCGAACAGATCCTGGCCCGTCTGTCAGACAATGACATCTTCTCGGGTGAGGTGCGCGAAATGCCGCGCGAGGGCACGTTGCTCCCGGAGACCTACAAGTTCCCGCGCGGCACCACCCGCGAACAGGTGATTGCGCGGATGCAGCAGGCGCAGCGGCGTGCGCTTTCCGAGATTTGGGAGCGCCGCAGTCCGGATCTTCCGATCAAGACACCGGAGCAGCTGGTTACGCTGGCCTCGATTGTCGAAAAGGAAACCGGCAAGGCCGACGAGCGCAGTCGGGTCGCCGCGGTATTCGTCAACCGGCTGCGGCAGAAAATAAAACTGCAGTCCGACCCCACCATCATTTATGGTCTGGTCGGGGGCAAGGGAACGTTGGGGCGGCCGATCAAGCGCAGCGAAATCCTGCAGCCGTCACCCTACAACACCTATGTGGTCGAAGGGCTTCCTCCCGGACCCATCGCCAACCCGGGGCGTGCCTCGCTGGAGGCCGCCGCGAATCCGGCACGTACCCGCGATATGTTCTTCGTCGCGGACGGGACCGGTGGCCATGCCTTCAGCGACACCTACGATCAGCATCAGAAGAACGTCGCCAGGCTGCGAACGATGGAAAAGCAGATCCAGAACGATACCGTCGAGCCGGCTGACGATCCTCCGCCGGTCGCCGCGAGCGCGCCGGCCGATGCCACTCCAACCGCTACCACGACCAAGCCTGTTCCGGCGAAAAAGCCCATCCATGCTGCGCCCGCGGCCCGCCAAGGCGCTGCGCAGTCGGCGGCTCCGCCTCCGGTGGTTCAGCGTTAGCGCCTAGAAGCGATTCCACTGCGCTCGGAAACGCTTTATGGTCGGGGCTCGTTAGCTTGCGAATCTCATATCCGTCACGATCCGGGAATTTCACGCGATGGCGTTGTCAAGCATGACTGGTTTTGCCCGAAGTCACGGCGCCAGCGGACCCTATGCATTCGAATGGGAATTGAAATCGGTCAATGCCAAGGGCTTTGACCTGCGGATGCGGCTGCCGCCTGGCTGGGACGACATCGAGGTGTCGGCCAAAAAGCGCGTCAGCGAGGTGCTCTCGCGGGGTACGGTGTATGCCAATTTGAATGTCAAGCGCTCCAATGCGGTCTCGACGGTCCGTATCAATGAAGGTGTGTTGGCGTCGATCATAAAAGTTGCCGGCGTCCTCGCCGGCAAGATCGATGCGGTGGCACCGAGCATCGATGGGCTGTTGGCTATCAAGGGCGTCGTTGAAGTCGTCGAGCCGGAAGCGGACGAGGCAGAAGACCTCGCTGCGAAAGCCGCCGTGGCCGCGGCGTTCGAACAGGCTCTCGTCAACCTGGTTGAAATGCGCCGGCGCGAAGGCGCGGCGCTCGGACAGGTTTTGTCGCAGCGAATGGATGAGATCGAGCAGTTGGCGAGCAAGGCAGAGGCCGCTCCCGGACGCAAGCCTGATGCGATCAGGGCGCGGCTCGCCGAGCAGGTCGCGGCCTTGTTGGAATCGTCCGACCGCTTCGATCCCGACCGCCTCAATCAGGAGGCGATACTGATTGCAGCCAGAGCCGACATACGCGAGGAGCTCGACCGCATCGCTTCGCATATCGCGCAGGCGCGCGAGATGATCGGCAAAGGCGGCTCGATCGGACGGCGGCTTGATTTTCTTGCGCAGGAATTCAACCGTGAGGTCAATACCTGCTGCTCCAAGTCGAACGATATTGAATTGACCAACACCGGTCTTGAGATGAAGAACGTGGTCGAGCAATTCCGCGAGCAGGTCCAGAACCTGGAGTGATGCATGATTGCGGGCAGCCAGGTTATGCAAGGGATTGGCTTTGACGGGGTCGAGCGACGCGGGCTGATGTTTGTACTGTCATCGCCGTCGGGGGCGGGAAAGACCACGCTGTCGCGCCTGCTGATCGAAAGGATGCCTGGCCTGAAGATGTCGGTTTCGGCGACCACGCGGCCGATGCGGCCCGGCGAAGTCGACGGAAGCGATTATCATTTTATCGATAAGGCTAAATTCGAAAAAATGGCGAAGCGAAACGAGTTGTTGGAATGGGCCACCGTATTTGACAACCGCTATGGCACGCCGCGCGCGCCGGTCGAAGCTGCGCTCTCGGCGGGGCAGGACGTGCTGTTCGACATCGACTGGCAGGGCACTCAGCAGTTACGGGAAAAGGCGCGGGCCGACGTGGTCAGCGTGTTCATCCTCCCGCCATCCGCCGCCGATCTGGAAAGGCGCCTGCATTCCCGCGCACAGGACTCCGCCGAGGTGATCCGGGGACGCATGAACCGCGCCAGCCATGAAATGAGCCATTGGGCGGAATACGACTATATCGTGATCAATCACGATATCGATGATGCGTTCGCCGAGGTGCAATCGATCCTGAAGGCTGAGCGGCTCAAGCGCGAGCGCCGCACCGGACTGACGACGTTTGTGCGGGAGTTGCAGCGGCAGTTAGAGAAATAGTCTGAAATCAGCGGCCTATCGTTCCGACAACTGAGAAAGAATTTCTCGGCTCCTGGCCCTCAGTTCGCCCGTGCGATCGATGTCGGGGGCCAATCGGCGGCGGCGCGAGACATCATCTGTCCCCAGGGCGGCAGATGTTATTCGCCGATTGCGATCCGATGCCGCCCAGATCGCGCCCCGACGCTTGCGAAACCTGGCGCGGCGAGAGCGATGCAGGCCGCCTAATTTGAAGATCACGCTGCCAATGATGCCCGCGAACGCCAGCGCCGCCATCAGCATCGGGCGACGGGTTTCCTCCTGCAGCGTTCTCGGAGGGTTGTGGTCTTCGCTAAGCGCGATCTCCGACGCCGTTGCCGGAGGCGTTTCCTCGTCGCGGCTTGACGATTGCTCAAGGGCCGGCGCGGCTAGTTCCGCTCGCGCGTCCCCGATCGATCCTTGCGTTGTCGTTAGCGCCTGTGGGGAGATCAGCCTTGCCAGCGGCAACGAATTCGCCGGCGCGCTCTGCGCGAGCGCTGCGGGTGCCTCCCGCAGATACCAGCATTCGCGCTGGCTGGCATGATCGGTGCGATAATACCAGTGGCTCCCCTGAGGTGCTTGGTCTGTCGGGGCAGCAAGACAATTATCCGAGGCAAGCGCAGCACCGACAGGTATTACCGTAAAGTGTATGCCCGCAAGAAAGCTGGCAAAGACAGCTATCATTGGCTTCGCGGTTCGCTTCGGCATACTCAATTCCGGCGACGATACTGGATACTGTGTGCAATTCTCCGCAAAGAGTTGGGTGGCAATGAGCCGCAATTCCGGACAACGCGAGGCTTAATTTGGGCCCGCTTTCGAAAGCTATTCGCTCGTCAGTAGGTTGGGCCAACGTCATCGACGCAAGGTTGTCTGTTTCTCTGGCCAAGTTGATATGCGGGATCAGTTCTTCAACACGATGCGCCCGACGACTTTACCTTCCCGCAATTGCTCGATCCATTTCTGGACCTCGCCCATCGGCTGTTCTTGCATAGGTGTTGGCTTGACCTTGCCGGCGCGTGCAAGCGCCATCAGTTCATGTGCCTCGGCCAAGGTGCCCACCATGAAGCCCTCGATCGTCATCCGCTTGTAGATCCATTGTACCATGGGTAGGCTGAAATTGCCGCCCATCAGGCCAGAGACGACGATTTTTCCGCCACGCGCGACCACGGAAACCGCGAAGGCCATCGATTTCTCATTGCCGGCAAAATCGACGATCTCATCGAAGCCACCCTCGGTTTCCCTTAAGATGCTTTTGACGATGTCCGTCTGAGACGGATCGTAGGCAACATGTGCACCGTTCTTGAGCGCCGTCGCGCGCGCCGGGGCGCTCAGATCCGCCACCGAGATTTTTTGCTCGAACATGGCTTGCGCAAAAGCCAATCCCATCATGCCGACGCCGCCCAGGCCGATCAGCAGGAGATTGCGCTGCCGCGGCCGATCCACCAGCCGCTTCAAAGCGCCATAGGCGGTCACACCGGAGCACATCAGTGTCGCCGCCTGATTGACCGGCAGCGGATCGTAGTCCAAGAGATATTTAGCGTCCGGCACCAGCACATGGCTGGCGAAGCCGCCGTCGATGGCAACACCGAGGAAGCGCTGCTTGAGGCAAAGGTTCTCATCGCCGTTGGCACAGTCTCGGCACTGTCCACAGCCGATCCAAGGGAATACCGCTTTTCTACTGCCGATGAGGTCCTTCGAGAGGTCCGCGCCCACTTCCTCGACGATTCCCGCGATCTCGTGCCCCAGAGTGAAAGGCAGCGCCATGCCGCGGGTGGTGTCGAGCTTCTTGCCGCCGCCGAGGTCGGCGTAGCCGTCTTGAATATGCAGGTCGGAATGGCAAAGCCCGCAACGTTCGATACGGACAAGGACTTGCCTCGCCACCGGCTTCGGCGTTTCGACAATGGTTTCACACAGTGGCGCACCGAATTTGACAAGTGACTGCCGTCGCATCTCAGTCATGGGCGCTTCTCTCCCTTAGGACGTTCTTGACACGCGTATATTTACCAATTCGTGGGCCATGGCAACGAAGCCGCCGACTGAAACGGTTTCGGCGCGTCGGGTCACGTCGATGTTCGCTGCCGCGGCCAGCGCTGCCGGATCGACGGCGAGCGATTTGAGACTTTGCCGCAGCATCTTCCGGCGCTGGCCGAACGCCGCCGCGGCAACCTGTTCCAGCGTCCGCCGATCGCACGGCTCTGGCGCGCTACGGGGTATCAGTCGCACCAACGACGAAGTCACCTTGGGTTGGGGTACGAACGCCGCCGGCGAAATGTCGAACAGTATTTTTGTTTCGGTGCGCCAGTTGGCGAGCACGGCCAGCCGGCCATAAGCTTCGTCATTTTCGTGCGCTACGATACGCTCAGCGACCTCGCGCTGAAACATCAGAATCATCTTGTCGTACCAGGGCGGCCATGGCTCGATCGACAACCAGTCGATCAAGAGTGCGGTAGCGACGTTGTAGGGCAGATTGGCAACGATCTTTGCGGGCCTGCCACCGAGCAGCGGCCGTGGATCGAAGGTCTGCGCGTCGCCGCTGATGATCTCCAGCCGTCCCGGATACCGCCTTGAAATCTCTTCAAGGGCCGGTAATGCGCGCTGGTCGCGCTCAACGGCGATCACCCGTCGGGCCCCGAGCGCCAGCAAGGCGCGCGTCAGTCCGCCAGGGCCTGGCCCGATCTCGATGATGACAGCATCTTCCAGCGGACACGCGGCACGCGCGATCCTCGACGTGAGGTTAAGGTCCAACAAGAAATTCTGGCCAAGAGATTTGCGTGCCGACAAGGCATGCTGGCGAATGACCTCGCGAAGGGGCGGAAGGTCGTCGATCGCACTCATGGTGGCTGCGCCGCGGCCATGCGGGCGGCCAGCCGCAATGCCGCAATCAGGCTGGAGGGATTGGCACGTCCAGTGCCGGCAATGTCAAAGGCGGTGCCGTGATCCGGCGAGGTGCGGATGAACGGCAGTCCCATCGTGACATTGACGGCGCTTTCGAAAGCCAGCGTTTTGATCGGGATCAGCGCCTGGTCGTGATACATGCAGATCGCGCAGTCGTAGGATTTGCGCGCGGCCTCATGGAACATGGTGTCTGCCGGCAGTGGTCCCCTGATCTCGATACCGTCGGCTCGCAAGGTTTCGGCGGCAGGCGCCACGATCGTCAGTTCCTCCGTGCCGAGCGATCCCTCTTCGCCGGCATGAGGATTAAGGCCGCTTAACGCGAGGCGCGGATGGGCAATCCCGAAACGGGTCTTCAAATCCGCCACCACGATGCGGGCCGTCGTGACGATCAGATCTTGCGAAAGCTGTGCGATTGCATCGCGCAGCGAAAGATGGATCGTCACCGGAACCACGGCGAGGGCAGGGGACCACAGCATCATGACTGATTGCGGCGAATGGCCCTCGTCAGCGGCAAGTTCGGCGAGAAACTCGGTGTGGCCGGGATGGCGAAATCCGGCGCGATAGAGAACGTTCTTGGCAATCGGATTGGTGACCACCGCTGCGGCCCGGCCGGCCACGACGTCGGCGACCGCCTGTCGAATCGAGGCCATCGCGGCGCCTGCGCTGGTTGAGTCCGGCCGTCCGGGCTGCGCAGTTGCCGTATGGCCGGTAGCCACGACCGGCAGCGCGTCTGCGAATGCATCGATCACGCCTTCTGCGCGCACCTCGGCAAGCCTGATGTTGACGCCAAGGGCCTTCGCCCGCCGGCCGAGGAAATCGCGATCACCAAGCAGGTAGAATGCCGGCAGTTTCAGCTCATCGCGCCGCAGCCACGCTTTGATGGCGATATCCGGCCCGATACCGGCGGGTTCGCCAAAGGTCAGCGCGAGCGGCTTTGCCATACATCAACGATATTCGATCATCGCGGTCTTGCGGACTTCCTGCAGGTACCATTTCGACTTAGCTTCGTATTTCTCCGCAAACATCTTGTCCCGGGCTTCCTTCTTTTTCGGTGTATCTACCGTGGTCGGTTTCCTTTCGCACAGTGCGACCATCTCCACGCCCTGTTTGGTCTCCTCTGGCGGGGTCAAATGTCCGATCGGGGTCTTGTCGAGCAAGTCACGGAGAGCCGGCGGTATGTCGGCGGAAGTCTTGACCACCGCCTCGCGTATTGCAGCATTTTGCATGGACTTGAAGAAAGCGTTGGCCTCATCGCAGGTCTGCACGCGGCTGCGCAGGGCTTCCGCCTCCTTGCGCCTCTGTTCCATGGCCGCCGGCGCGGATCCGCGCGGTACGATCAGGACAATCGGCTGCATCTTGTATTCAAAGCTGTCGTTTGGCTCCTTGCTATCGTCGCCCTCGCCGCGAACGGCAGCTGCGACCTCCTTCTCGCCGACCTGCAGGCTTTCCTTGTATCGTCCTCGAACCAGACTCGTCCAAACCATTTCGGCCCGCATTCGTGACTTCAGCGTCTCCGGCCGAATACCCTGAGCTTCCAGGGTTTTTGTCAGTTGCTCCGGTGTCAGCCGCATCCTTGAACTCATCTGCGCGTAAGACTGGTCGATATCCGTGTCGGTAGGGTCGACGCCGAATTTCTTGGCTTCCTTGATCTTCAACTTTTCGTCGATCAATTCGTTGATCACATCTTGCCGATCGGCTGGCTTGTGGGTCGACAGAAAGTCCAGCTTGCTGCGCTGTTCGATATCAAAACTGGTGATGGGATCACCATTGACCATGACCACAACGGTTTGCGCCCGCGATGGCGAAGCGCAGCCTATCAGGAGCAATCCAACGGCAAAACCCAGGACGAGAGGCGAAAGGCGATAAGAGAACGTTGTGGTCATGGTCATGGTCGCTCTGTCAATCGAGTTCCTACTCGCGCCGGATGCGGTGGGACCTTTTCATTTCGGCGCCTGCCGAACTTACTGATACGCAATGCCGCTGGCTCCCGAAGCCGCCACCCCCTCGGTAGCAAGGGTACGCAAGCCAATCTGCAGCATAAACGCGTGACTGAGCACCGGCGGCGTTGTGTTGCCGATGGCGTAGCTGTAGGAGGTGACATAGTTGGCCGCCAGCACGAAGCAGTCATCCACATAGCCCGCGCCGATAATATACTGATTGACTTGGTTGGCTACCAGATCCCAGCGGGCAGATCCCGAAACGACCCAGTTCCCGGCGACCTTGACGGAAGCGCTGGCCAAAACACCGGAGCGGCGGGTCAGAAAGCCGATGTCAGGCTGCGCGGCATAGTTGCCGTACATCAAACTGAAGGACCAGCGGTCGAAGCTCGCACGCCCTTCCGCTTCCAATCGGTTAACGTTCAGCGTTTGCTCGTCCAGCCGGGTTCGGACGCTGAACGTATAGGTTCGGTTGGGCGAATATTCGGCGCTGGCAACATAATCGGATGCCGCGCGCTGCAGGCCGGAATCGATACCGGTATTGGTCGCATCCGCAACCGCGAAGGAATTCAGGCCGAACAGCTGGTAGGACTGTCCGAACATCACCTTGACCGCGCCGCCGCGGTCGAATTGCGTGGTTGCCTGGACCCCGACATTGGCCCGGCCGCCGCCTTCCACGCGATCGTAGCCCGAGAATTTGTCGACGCTGAACAGGTTCGAGGTGTCGAACACCATGCTCTGGGCGTCCTCGTTGGGGAGCTTGCCGGCGTAGGTTTCGTTGGGACGGATGATGACCTGTGCGATCGGCTCGATGGTGGTAGAGCCCCAGGGCTGGACGTTGATGAAGGGATAGCGATATTCCAGGCCGACCGTCGGCATCGCCCGCAACGCCTGGGTGCTGCCGACCGGGAGGAAGTTCGAGACCCCTGGCTGGTTGGAAATTTCGGCATCGATCGCATCGGCGCGGAGGCTCGCAAACGGCGTCCAGATTTCGCCGGCGGAATCGGTGAACGAGCGCCGCCAGTCGACCTCGGCCGTGGCGCGCGTATAGGTTCCCGGCATGCCGCGCAGCAGACATTGCGTCGGCAACCGCGCTAGCGGATCGGCGGATGCCGTCGTGCAGAGGCTGTTGGTGTTGGCCGTCGTGGTGATCGGATCGAACACGGCGTCGTTGCGCGTCAGGCTTGTGAAGTTGGTCTTGTAACTGACTTCCCCGCCAAAGATCGGACTGTTGAGCACGTTGGAATAGTCGAGCACCGGGTGGATGACCGGAACCTGCTGTTGGTTGCCTGAGTAGCTTAGAAAATAAATCGTGCGGACGTCGAAGTAGCTGCGATCGCCGACGCCGGTCAGATATAGCTGGGAAATGGCATCCGTCGGCAGGTTCAGGAAAGCGGCTTGCGCATCCTTGTACTGGGCAAGGCGGTAATCGGTGAAGAACGTGTAGTCGGAAAGGTAGACACCGTCCCAGCCCCATACCCATTTATCGTTCACCGAGAACTGACCTTTGGTGTCGATGCCGCCGCGAAACTGACGGTCTCCGGGCGCACCGGCGAAGGCCCCGGGATCGAGCTGGTCGATGCCATAGGCACGAATTTGATAGGATCCGCTCAACAGCCGCTGGCGGAACTCGGCCTGGAGCAGCACACCCTGCGTGCTGGTGAATCGCGGGCTGAATGTGGCGTCGTAGTCCGGTGCAATCGCCCAGTAGAACGGGGTTTCGACGCCATATCCGTAGCCCGTGGCCTCCGAGAATGCCGGCATCAGGAAACCGGTCTTGCGCTTCACGGTCGGATCGGGCGTCGAGAAATACGGCAGATACGCCAACGGAACGCCGAAAAATTCCAGCCGCGCGTTCTCGAAGTACAGCATCTTTTCGGTCTGGTCGTGAATGATGCGCGCGCCCTTGACCTGCCAAAGCGGCGGTTTTTTTGGATCGTCCCTGCAAGGGGCGCAGGCGGTATATACGCCATTATCGAAAACGGTGTAATTGCCGCTACTGCGGTCCGCGCGCGTCGCCGCCATTCGCGTGGCGTCTTCGGTGTCGACGCGCAGCGAATCGACGAAGCCGTCGCGGTAGTCGTCGCTCAGATCCATGATGTTGGCGTAGGTGATCTTGCCATCCGCGTCAGTCATGCGGATGTTGCCTTCGGCATGCAGCCGTTTTGTCTTTTGGTCATAGATGACCTTGTCGGCCTCGACGCTTGTGCCGTTGTAAAACAATTGCACGTTGCCGACCGCCGAGACCCGCGAATTATTGTAGTCGTAGTCCACCTCGACCGCCTGGACCAGCATTTGTCCATCGTTAGGGGTACGTGGTGGAACGGGCCGAGGGGGCCTCGGATTGTAGGTGAAGCCCTGCGCCGAGGCCGGAGTCGCGGCGCCAATAATACCCAGGACGCTGGCAAAAACGAAAGCGAAAAGCAGAGCAAGAAGGGGGTGCGCGATGGGGGCCAAAAGACCTTCGTGGCGGTGCACCGCGGTGCACCGCCTGATCAAAGCCAAACCAAACTGGCGGGCGGCGACGACTGCCACTACCCGTCCTCCTGGTACAGCAAGGCCAAAAAGCCGGTGAGGCCGCCAACCAACACAGGCAGCCAAGCCGAAGCGATCGGATGCATCAACTCAGCCTTGCTCAAATCCTCAGTCACTTTGGACAAAACGTAGAGCAGAAAGCCTGCGCCCACGCCACTTAAAACCATCTTCTGCACGCCGCCGAAGCGGAAGAACCGCAGGCTGACGGCCGCCGCCAGCATCACCATTGCGGCCAACAGAAATGGCTGCGCCAGAAGCTTCTGGTACTGCAGGCGGTAGCCCGCGGTTGCAAATCCTGAGCTCTCGGAGGAGCGGATATAACTCGGAAGTTGCCAAAAAGACACAGTCTCCGGCGTTGAGAAACTGTTCCGTACTTGAGACGGTGTCAGGCTGGTCGGAAGAATCCAAGTGTCCTGATCCACGGGCGGCCCGTCGAGCGAAAAACGGCGAACCGATTTGATCAACCAGTGCCCTTCCTCAAGCCTGGCCTCGCGGGCTTCGATCCGCTCCTTGAACTCGTTCTGGGTGTCGAATCGAAACAAGGTCAGCCCGGTCAATCGCACGCCCTGCTGCTCGCTGCGGACCGCGTTCATGATGACCTGGCCGTCACTGTTCACTTGATTGATCCAAAAGCCGGAGGCGTCCTGGATCCCGCCGCCGGGCGTAGATCCGAACAGCTCTGCCTCCATCCGCTTGGATAGTTCGCGTAAATTGGCGGACATCGGGTTGTAGATGGTGGTGGCCAGGATGCCGAGCAGGATAGCGCTGGCCAGTGCCGGCGCGATGAACTGCCAGGCCGAGACCCCTGCGGCACGCGCAACCACAAGCTCCAGTCGTCGCGACAGCGCCAGATAGCAGGTCATCGCCCCGATCAGGACGCAGAATGGCATCATCTTTTCGAGCAGTTGCGGCACCTGGAACAGCGCGGTCTCCGCCACTATGACGGCGGGGGCCGAAGCTAGCTTCGAGGCTTTACGGACCATCTCGATGTAATCAACCAGGAACAGCAGCATGAAGATGCTGAGGAACACGCCCACCGCGGAGGTCACGAACCGGCCGGCAAAATAGCGCCCGAGCGTATTGGTCATCATGCTCATGCGGTGGCCCGCCGCCCGAAAAGCCGCAACAGCCGCGTATTCGACCTATTGATGGCTTCCATCAACGCCGCCGGCGGTTCGACCACCACACCGGCAATGATAATCCAGAAGCCGGCGCCGATCGCCGCAGCCAGCATCAGGTACTGAACCAGCGCGGCCATTGGCGACGTCGCCGCCATGACCGAGCACGCAAATCCCGCCATGCGCAGTCCGAACACGGCGAGGATCGAGCCACCGATCGAGAAATTGCGGCTCTGACGCGTGGTACGTGGTGCGCCGAGGAAGGCAAAGGTCAGTGCGGCGAAGGCAAGGGGATAGATCGGCGCCAGAAAACGATCGTGCAGTTCGGCGCGAAACTGGCCAGGCAAATCCTTGAAAACCGGGTCGTCCGGAGGCGGCGAAAACAGCTCCCAGATGTAGCGCTCATGGATCCCGAGCGCGACATCATGTTTTCCATTGGAGGACTGCGTCATGTCTAACGCATAACGACGGAACGCTACCAGCGCCGGATCGCGCTTGCCGACTTCGAACCGTTCGAGATTGCCGTCCTCGAGAACCAGGAACGAGCCGTGCTCGCTATTCAGCACCGTGCCGTGATCGGCAACGATGCTGACATGCTCCAGTGGATCGCGTCGGTCATCGACAAAGACGCCGAGCAGTCCGCCGCCCGGTTCCCGATCCCGGATCCGGATCGTCAGATTCTGCTCGAGCTGAGCGAAATGCCCGGGTTTGAGGAGGTTCGCAAGCACATCTGCGGTGATCTCGGCAGACCAGCGCTCGAGCCGGCGCGCGCCATCGGGGGCCAAATAGGCCGCGATGAAAGCAACCAGGATTGCTACCACCCCGGTGGCGTATAGGAAGGGACGAAACAGCCGGAACGGCGACAAGCCAGCCGCGTTCATCACGATAATCTCTGAGTCGGTGGCGAGCTTATTGAGGGTATGGGAAATCGCGATCATCAATGCGATCGGCGAGATGACCAGAACCAGCGAGGGGATCAGCAGGCTGGTCAAGCCGAGGAAGGTAAGGATGGTCTGACCCTGACCGGTCATCAGGTCGATATCGCGCAACGCCTGCGTGATCCAGATCACCCCTGTCAGGCTGACCAGAACCAACGCAAACGACGCCAGCGTCGTGCGGAAGATGTACTTGTCGATCGACCCCATCGCTATCCACGATCCCCGACTCGCCACTTGAGACCGCAGTTCGACCATCCTGAAATCAGGATCCCCACGGGTCGCGCCGCATCCCGCCTACCGGCTCGCTTCCTATTAGCATCCCTTTGATCCGTCGACAAAATGGCTGGGCCGTGGCGCCCTGGATATATGGTTAATAATTCATGTTAGTGGCCTCCAAGCCACGCCGACGCTTGGCAGCGCAGCCGCGAACAGGCCATAGTGCCTGCAATGGCTCTTGACGGAGGTGCATCGCTTCCGAACAGAACATCCCAAATACACCCCGGGCGGGCTCCTGACCGGCGACCTACCTGCTTTTTGGAGGATTTTATCAATGCCCGACGCCATCAAGGTCGGCTTCGCCCCGTTTTCCAATTCCCCCAAGGGCATTCTGGTCGTATTTTGCGACGACACCCTTAAGTTTGGCGAGGCAACCACCAAGGCGCTGGGGTCGGCGGCCGATATCGTCAAGCGTGCTGCCGCGACAAACCAGTTCAAGGGAAAGAGCGGGTCTTCGCTCGACCTCCTCGCTCCTGAGGGGCTCAAGGCGCCGCGCCTGATCGTGATCGGAACCGGCAAGCTCTCGGCCATCAAGGAGAGTGATTTTCTCAAGCTTGGCGGCGCGGCCGCCGGTAAATTAAATTCCGGTAATGATGCCGTGACAATCTTGGCGGAATTGCCCGATGCGGCCATGAAGCCCGATCAGGCGGCTGCGGTCGCCTCCGGCCTGAGGCTGCGCGCCTATAAGTTCGACCGCTATAAGACCAAAAAGAAGGATGGCGAAGACGGCGCATTGCGTGCCGAGGTCTGGCTCGCAGTCGAGGATGTCACGGCCGCGCGAAAGGCCTTCGCTCCCGCCGTCCACATCGTGGACGGCGTCGTCATGGCGCGCGAATTGGTCAACGAGCCGCCTAACGTGCTCTATCCCGTCGAATTCGCACGCCGTGCCAGCCAGCTGCGCAAGCTCGGGGTTACGGTCGAGATTCTCGACGTCAAGGCCATGACAAAACTGGGAATGGGGGCACTGCTCGGCGTCGCTCAGGGCTCGACGCAGCCCGGACGCACCGTGATCATGCGTTGGAACGGTGGCAAGCGCAGCGATCCGCCGGTGGCTTTCATCGGCAAAGGTGTATGCTTCGATACCGGAGGCATTTCCATCAAGCCGGCCGCGAGCATGGAGGACATGAAGGGCGACATGGGTGGCGCGGCCTGCGTCGTCGGATTGATGCATGCGCTGGCAGCGCGCAAGGCAAAGCTCAATGTGGTCGGCGCCATCGGCCTGGTCGAGAATATGCCCGATGGCAACGCCCAACGCCCCGGCGACATCGTGAAGTCGATGTCCGGCCAGACCATCGAAATCATCAACACCGATGCCGAGGGCCGCTTGGTGCTGGCCGACGTGCTTTGGTACGTGGCAAAGAAATTCAAGCCGAAATTCATGGTCGATCTGGCAACGTTGACCGGCGCGATCATGGTCGCCCTTGGAACGGAATACGCCGGACTGTTCTCCAACAACGATGAACTGGCCGAGCGGTTGACCAAAGTCGGGCTGGCCACCGGGGAGCGGGTCTGGCGCATGCCGCTCGGCCCGGAATACGATAAGCAGATCGATTCGCAGTTTGCGGATATGAAAAACACCGGCAACCGGCACGGCGGTTCGATCACGGCAGCCCAATTCCTGCAGCGCTTCGTCGATGATACACCGTGGGCGCACCTGGACATCGCGGGAACCGCGATGGGCGCGCCAAAATCCGAAATCAATCACAGTTGGGGTTCGGGCTTTGGCGTTCGCCTGCTGGAGCGGCTTGTGGCGGAGTATTACGAAGCGAAGCGATGACGGAAGTCCTGTTTTACCATCTGCAGAACATGCCCCTCGAAAGCGTTTTGCCGGCTTTGCTGGAAAAATCGCTGGAGCGCGGCTGGCGCGTCGTCGTGCAGTCAACATCGCAGGAGCGAACCGATGCGCTCGACGCTCATTTGTGGACCTATCGCGATGATTCGTTCTTGCCGCATGCCAATTGGCGGGTGGGCGACGCGCAGGACCAGCCGATCGTGCTGGCGGTGGATGCCGCCAACCCGAACCGAGCCAATGTCAGATTTTTGATTGACAACGCGGCACTGCCGGCGGACTCCGATGCCTATGACCGCATGGTCCTGGTCTTCAACGGTGATGATGGCGAAGCACTGGCGGCGGCGCGGGGCGCCTGGACCGATTGCAAGGCGCGGGGATTCCAAGTTACGTACTGGCAGGCTGACGAGCGGGGCCGGTGGCAGCGGCGGGAATAGCCACGTCAGGCAATTAAGGATAAGTTGCGAATGCGGCCGCCACGCCTGCAGATGGCCGCGGTCGTGCCGCAAAGTCATGTTGAGACGATGCTCAGGGTGGGGTCGGGACTTCAGTTGATCGTGCAAGACAAGAACCCTTATCGAAAAAGGCTGCTGGCATTGCTTCTGCTTGCCCCCGTCATCGCGGGCTGCTCGGGAGCATCAGATATTCTGTCGAGGGACGCGGACTGGTTTTCGCGCCCTTCCAGGCTGTTCATCAGAAACATTGAAGCGCCGCCGCTCTCACCCAACAAGCCTATTACGGCTGAAGATCTGGTCAGTGCCGAGGGATATTGCCCGGGAATGGGGCCCCCCGCCAACCCGGCGGATGCCAACGCATCGACCGATGGTGCAGCTGCCGCGCCAGTGCCCCCGACCACGGGAACCGTGGCGCTGGGACATACCGAATGCGACGTGGTGCGGGGCATCGGAGCACCCGGTAGCGTCAATATTTCCAGGAACGAACGCGGCGACAGGGTCGCGGTCATCACCTATCTGCAGGGACAACGCGCTGGGATCTACACCTTCAGCGCGGGACGCCTGACCTCTGTGGAACGTGCGCCTGAGCAGGAAACGCCAGCCGCGGATGCAAAGCCCAAACTGAAAAAGAAGAAGCCGGCAGCGGCGACCTGATCGTTGGTCGGCCGCGCTTCGCTCTAGCGGGCTCAGCCGGTCGCTTCGTCATACTCTGAACTGGCTTCCAGCCACTCTTCCTCGGCTCGCTGCAATGCGCTCGCGGCGCTGGCTCGCGCCTTGCTGAGCTGGGCCGCTTGCTTTGTGTCGCGCTTGAATAAATCGGGCAGCGCCAGCGCCGTGTCGATCTTGGCGATGATGCCGTTGATGCGGGCGATCTCCGCTTCGGCGTCGGCGATTCTTTGCTTCAGCGGCGGGCGCTTCTCTGGTTTGGTGCGCGCGGACTTGTCGCGACCGTTGCCGCCATCATTGCCGCTGCGGTCGCGTGAATTGACACGCATGCCGCGCGCCGACAGCACCATCCGCCGGTAGTCGCCGAGGTCACCATCATAGCTCGTGACGGCGTGATCGGCCACCACCCATAATTGATCGGCGCAGGCCTCGATCAGGTAGCGATCGTGCGAGACCATGATGACGGCGCCGGGAAATTCGTTGATCGCCTCGGCAAGTGCGGCACGGCTGTCGATATCCAAATGGTTGGTGGGCTCGTCGAGAATAATCAAGTTGGGGCCGAAGAAGGTGGCCAGTCCGAGCAGCAGCCGGGCTTTCTCGCCGCCCGAAAGGCTTTTGACCAAGGTGTCGCCGGCCTTGCCCGAAAAGCCGATCGCACCGGTGCGCCCGCGCACCTTGCTTTCCGGGGCGTCGGGCATCAACTTGCGAACGTGATCATAGGGCGAACCTGCCAGATTCAGCTCATCGACCTGATGCTGCGCGAAATATCCGATCGACAACTTATCCGCGCGCGTGATCTGCCCGGAGAACGGCGGCAGCTTGTTGGCGATGAGCTTTACCAGCGTGGACTTGCCGTTGCCATTCGAGCCGAGCAGAGCGATGCGGTCGTCGGTGTCAATGCGCAAGGTCACGCGGTTGAGCACGGGGTTCTTCAGATCGTAGCCGACGGAGACGTTGTCGAGCGCGATGATGGGCGGCGACAGCGTCTTCTCGGGAACCGGGAATGAAATTTCGCGCACGTCTTGCGTCACGAGAGCGGTGACGGGCTTCATCTTTTCCAGCATCTTGACGCGGGACTGCGCCTGGCGGGCTTTCGATGCCTTGGCCTTGAAGCGATCGACAAAAGCCTGCAGCCGCTTGCGTTCCGCGGCCTGGCGCCGGGCGTGCCGGGCGTCGAGCATCTCGCGCGTGGCACGCTGTTCCTCGAACGATGAGTAGGAGCCCCTGTAAAGCGCCAACTTGCCCCGATCGAGATGCAGGATCTGATCGACTGAAGTCTCGAGCAGATCGCGATCGTGGCTGATGACAATCACGGTGCGCGGATAGCTCGCCAGGTGATCTTCAAGCCAAAGCGTGCCTTCGAGATCGAGATAATTGGTCGGCTCGTCCAGCAGCAGAAGATCGGGAGCCGCAAACAAGGTGGCGGCGAGCGCCACACGCATGCGCCAGCCGCCGGAAAATTCCGAACAGGATCGGGCTTGATCGGCGCTCGAAAATCCCAGGCCGCTCAGGATTGCGGCGGCGCGGGCAGGCGCGGAATGCGCGTCTATGTCCACCAGCCGGGTTTGGATGTCTGCGATGCGGTGCGGATCGTGTGCCGTCTCTGCCTCGTGCAGCAGCGCGGCACGCTCGAGATCAGCCTTCAGCACGACATCGATAAGACTGTCCGGGCCGTCGGGCGCCTCCTGGGCGAGGCTGCCGATACGCCAGCGCGGCGGGACCGTGATAGTACCGGACTCGGTCGGCAATTCGCCGCGGATCACGCTGAACAGGGTCGACTTGCCAACACCGTTGCGGCCGACGAAGCCAACGCGCGCGCCGGGGACGATCTGCGCGGAGCCGTGATCGATCAAGAGACGGCCGGCAATCCGGACCGAGATGTCGGTGATTGAGAGCATGCGGCGTTGTCACCGGAGCCGCAACTAAACGCAACCGCTTTGTGAGCGAAAAAGAACGGCCCCCGGCCCGTTGGCCGGGGGTCATACTGCCGCATTTCAAGCGCCTCCGCTCAGTAGCAGCGGTTTACCAGGCGCCAGCGTGGTCCCCACGGTGTTGGTACCAGTCGCCGCACATAGCAGCCGCCATAGCCATAATAGGCCGGGCCCCCGACGAAAAATCGGGGGCCACCCCAGCCCCAGCCGCGGTGCCATCCACCGTGCCAAGCGTGGCCGCCCCAGGCGGAGGCTGAGGTCGGCGCCAACGCGGCTGCGCCAAGCGCGGCTGCGGCAAGGACGACGAGCGAGAGTCTGCGTAGCATCATGTTGTTCTCCTCGGGTTTGGCGCCGTCGGCGCCATCGGTGATGGAATGCTGGCTGGCAACGCCTCCCAAAGCAGGAAAGCGTTTGGTCGAAGCTACGACTGGCAACATGAATGAAACCGGGCCGATCGCTTCAGGATGGGTTCACCTGGGTGAAATCTTTGTAATTCGGGCGTTTGAATGCCGGCGACCTATCGGCGCGGTTCGCCGGATCGCTTGCCGTTCATCGGCGGCGCCGATATAAGCCCAGCGAGATCCATCCGCCTTATTGCAGGGAAAAACCATGGCGATTGAACGCACTTTTTCGATTATCAAGCCCGACGCGACCGCGCGCAATCTGACTGGCGCAATCAATGCACTGATCGAGAAGGCCGGACTTCGCATCGTGGCCCAAAAACGTATTCGCATGACCCGCGAACAGGCCGAAACTTTCTATGCCGTTCACAAGGCGCGCCCGTTCTTCGGCGAATTGGTGGATTTCATGATTTCCGGTCCGGTTGTCGTTCAGGTTCTGGAAGGCGACAACGCCGTGCTCAGACATCGCGACATCATGGGCGCGACAGATCCCTCAAAGGCTGCAGCAGGCACGATCCGGAAACTGCACGCGAAGTCTATCGGTGAAAATTCGGTGCACGGTTCCGATGCAACGGAGACCGCGGCCGTCGAGATCGCCCAATTCTTCTCGGGCAACGAAATCGTCGGTTGACCGACACCGACGCGCGCGTGCCAGTTGGTTGACGACAGCTGCGGGGGCGGCCGCTTGCGTCACGGGGGTAGGCTGTGAATTGGCTTTTGCAGGGTGCTGATCACGCCAATATAGGTGCGCTCTTAGCTCAATTTCAGTCCGACCTGCAGACGCCGACGTTCTGGCTGGCGGTCGGCAAGATCATCTGGATCAACTTTCTGTTGTCCGGTGACAATGCGCTGGTCATTGCGATGGCCTGCCGAGGTCTGGCGCCGCGGCAGCGCCTGTGGGGCATGGTTATCGGCGCCGGTATTGCCGTGGTGCTGCTGATCGTTTTCACCGGCATCGTCGCCAGGCTGATGGTGCTGCCTTATCTGAAGCTGGTTGGCGGAATGGCGCTGTTGGTCATCGCTGCCAAGCTTCTGGTGCCTGAGGATGAAGGCGACGACGTCGCCGCTGGCACTGACCTCTGGCATGCCATCCGGCTTGTCGTGATCGCCGACATCGTCATGAGCCTGGATAACGTCATCGCGGTCGCCGCCGCCGCCAACGGCCGGCTCCCGCTGCTGATCCTGGGCCTCGCCATCAGCATTCCGATCATCATCGCCGGGGCGGCCTTGATCATGATGGTGCTTGACCGGTTTCCTCTTCTGGTTTGGCTGGGTGCGGTCTTGCTGGGCTGGATTGCCGGCGACGTGATCGAGAGCGATCCGGCCGTTCATCCCCTGCTGCAGCGACTTCTCGACGGTCAGATTTCGCTGACTATCAATGCAACGTCGGCGATGTTTGGCGCGGCGTCGCAGCTCAGCCTGGAGGGCGATCTGATCGAATACACCTGCTCGATACTGGGCGCGATCGCGGTATTGATCGCTGGAACGATTTGGCGGAAGCGCAGGCTGCGGCATCGCGATGGACTTCCGCTGCCGGCCGATATCGAAGTCGAGCGGCCGTAGCCAAGTCTTTCAATCGCTTCTTTTCGCCGACGGGAGGAGGGGATTTGCATGCCCGATCCATTGGTCTATCGACCGACGGTCTATCGCCTGACGATCGATCCGGAGTAGCCGATCAGCCGTGCCAGTTGCTTGAAACGGCCGCCGACGCGATCTGCGACCAGATCGACCATTCTGTGCTCGAATACCAGCATCAGTTCGCGGCCATGACTTCGAAAATGAGTTGCAGGCAGGACGCCCGGCCGCGCGGCCGATATCAGGTGGGCGACACGAAAGGCGGCGCCGAGCACCCGCGCGCGCTCGACCATGGCCGGTGGCAGCAGCTCGCGAATAGCCGCCGGTGGCTCATTCTGTTCGCTCAGGCCGGCATACCGGTAGAACACCGATAGTCCGACAAAAGCCCGGCCCGGATGACTGATCGCGCCGAAATTGCCATGAGTGATGAGATTGAGCGTCTGCTCGCCGCGGTAGTCGGGATGCACCCGCCATCCGACGTCCGACAGCAGGCAGGCGGCATGGCGCAAGCGGCGATCCTCGTCGGTTTCGCGGAGCCTGACGACCCGCACCAGCCGATCGGTCCACTCGATCAATTCATTCGCATGGCGCGCGGATCGCGACAGCAGCTCGTTGAGCTTCTGCGCGGCGCAGAGCAATCCGTCCTTGGAGCGTTCGGCCTCAGGCAATCTCTCGTAAAGCAGGCCTTCGCGTACCCCGAAGGTCGAAAACACGATGGTTTTCGGCTGGGCGACGCGGATGATGTATTCCAGAACCAGCGCGGCATAGGTCAGTAACGGCCGTCTTGCATCGGCGACTACTTCGATATCGGCCAGCATGTTCGCCACTGCGAGACGACGCAGCCGCCGCGCGAAATCAAGTGCGTCGGGCGCCGGAATCGAATAGCCGTGCATCACGCCCAGGGGATAGCCGCTCTGCACGATGTGGATGCGCGCCAGCGCGCGCCAGGTTCCTCCAACCGCATAGAATGTCCGGCCGCGTCCGGCCTCGAGCTGGGCAACGCCTGCAAGTTCGGTCTTGACGATGCGTTCGGCGCGCTTCAACGATTTATGCGATAGATCCTGCAACGCGAGGCTGCCGAGCGGGAGCGTCACGCCGCCGCCAACGCGGTTGCCGCGCACGCCGATCAGTTCCAGCGAGCCGCCGCCGAGATCGCCGACGATACCGTCCGGCTTGTGGACGCCGGACACGACGCCAAGCGCGGACAGTTTCGCTTCACGCGGGCCCGACAGGATCTCGATTGGTACCTCGCAGATGCGCTCCGCCTTGGCGATGAAGTCGGCGCCATTGGTAGCGTCGCGGCAGGCAGCGGTGGCGATGGCGTGCACCCGGCCGACCTTCATGATCCTGCACAGCGCGTGAAAGCGCAGCAACGACGTCAGTGCCTTGGCGACGGCGTCCGGTGCCAGGAGACCCGTGGTCTGAACCTCGCGGCCGAGCCCGCAGAGGGTCTTTTCGTTAAACGCTGAAATCAGGCTACGCGTCATCGTTTCGTAGACGACGAGACGCACCGAATTCGATCCGATGTCGATCACCGCGACGCTGGATGCGCGCCGGCGCGTCCGCTTCACCGCCGGGATCCTTTAAGACGTGTGCTGACGCTCGGTACGGCGGGTGAGGCGGCGCGGCGAAGATTCCTTGAGCGACTTTCCACGGCCTGACAGACTCGGATTCGTCATGAAGTAATTATGAAGGTTGAAGGGTTCCTCACCCTTCGCGGCCTTCATACGCGTTGACGATCCATCCGGCAATAACTGCCAGCTTTGCTCGGTATCCTTGAGGTTCGCAACCATGATCTGTTCGAGAACCTGCTGATGCACCGTTGGATTTTGCAGCGGACAAAGGATCTCGACGCGCCGGTCGAGGTTGCGCGGCATCATGTCGGCGGAGGAGATATACACAGCTGCTTTTGTGCTGGGCAGCCCCTGTCCCATCCCGAAGCAGTAGATTCGGCCATGTTCGAGGAAGCGGCCGATGATCGATTTGACGCGGATGTTCTCTGAAAATCCTTTTATCCCCGGCCGCAGGCAGCAAATGCCCCGCACCACCAGGTCGATCGAAACGCCAGCCTGCGAGGCCTCGTACAAAGCGTCGATGATCTCGGGATCGACCAGCGAGTTCATCTTCAGCCAGATCGCCGCTGGCTTGCCGTGACGGGCATAGCTGGTCTCACCGTGAATGTGCTCGATCATGCGTTTTCGCAACGTCAGCGGCGATACCGCCATCTTTTCGATGTCGCTGGGCTCCGCATAGCCGGTGATGTAATTGAATACCCGCGCAGCGTCGCGTCCGATGATCGGGTCGGATGTAAAATAGGACAAATCGGTGTAGATGCGCGCGGTCACCGGATGATAATTCCCGGTACCGGTGTGGACGTATGTCGTAAGGCTGCCACCCTCCCGACGTACGATCAGCGACAGCTTGGCGTGGGTCTTCAACTCGATAAATCCATAAACGACCTGCACGCCGGCGCGTTCGAGGTCGCGTGCCCAGCGGATATTGGCTTCCTCGTCGAACCGCGCCTTGAGTTCGACCAGCGCCGTTACCGACTTGCCGGCTTCCGCGGCCTCGGCGAGGGCGCGCACGATCGGCGAGTTGTTGGAGGTGCGGTAAAGAGTCTGTTTGATGGCCACGACGTCGGGGTCGCGGGCGGCCTGTTGCAGGAACTGCACGACAACGTCGAAAGACTCATACGGATGATGAACGATCAGATCCTTCTGCCGGATCGCGGCGAAGATGTCGCCGCCGTGATCGCGCACCCGTTCGGGATGGCGTGGCACGTAGGGTACGAATTCGAGGTCGGGCCGATCGAGCCGCGTCAGTTGCGACAGCTCGTTCATCGCCAGCACGCCATCGACCAGGAGAACCTCGTCGTCGGTGGTGGAGAGCGCCTGCTGAACGAAAGCGCGCAGTTCTTCCGGCATCTTTGCTTCGATCTCGAGCCTGATCACCGATCCGCGGCGCCGCCGCTTCAATGCGGTTTCAAACAGACGAACCAGATCCTCCGCCTCTTCCTCGATTTCGAGCTCGGAGTCCCGGATGATGCGGAATGCCCCCTGACCCTTGACGGTATAGCCGGGGAACAATCTGCCGATGAACAAACCGGTGGCTTGCTCCAGTGTGATCAATCGGACCGAACCATCCTTGCCAGCGGACAGGCGGATGAAGCGATCAATCTTGCCGGGCATACGGATCAGCGCGTTCATCGGTTTGCCATCAGAGACCCGTGTCAGCTGCAGCGCCACGGTAAATCCGAGGCTCGGGATAAACGGGAAGGGATGCGCCGGGTCGATCGCAAGCGGTGTCAGCAAGGGGAAAATATTGTGGAGGAAGTGATCCTCTACCCAGATTCGCTCGCCTTTAGTGACATCGCGTCCATCGACGAGGACGATACCCACCTCGGACAGAATCCCCCGCAGATCGCGCCAAATTGCCTGCTGATCGTTGGCGAGCTGCGAAACCGTCTCGTTGATGAGCACCAGCTGCTCGGCGGGGGTCAGTCCATCAGGACTGCGTTCGGCAATCCCCTCCCGTACCTGGGCTTTGATGCCGGCGACCCGGACCATGAAGAATTCATCAAGGTTATTGGCGGAAATCGACAGAAACCGCACCCGTTCCAGCGCCGGATGGCCGGGATTGACCGATTCTTCCAGCACGCGTCGGTTGAAATGGAGCCAGGACAGCTCGCGATTGATGAACCGTTCGGGGCTTCCGGCGATCGCTGGAACCGCTTGCGCGCTCGCTTCTTCCTCTGTGATTACAATGGCTTGATTTGATTCCATGAAAATTTAATCCATCTCGAAGCGGCGGCACGGCGCTACGACCAAAGCATGTTTTAGCGCGATGACGAATAGATGACATGATGTTCCCGGCATTGGCGCCGTCAAGGTGTCGGGCGGTCCCGAAGTCCGCTATCGCGCAGCAATTCGGCCGCGAGTGCCCGGGTGACCGGCCGGCCCAGCCGCAAGGCTTCGGTATCCAGCAATTCGATGCTCTGCCGCGCCGCCGCATAAGAACGCTCGATTCGGGTCGCCAGATAACTCACCACGGTATCGTCGATAGCCAGTTGGCGGTCCGAGCAAAGCTTGATCATCAGCGCGCGAAATAGCGCATCGTCGGGGGGCAACAGCCCTACTATCGGTACAGCGCGGAGGCGAGATCGCAAGTCGCGCAGTTCAATGGGGAGCGCCGAGGGCGCAGCCCGTGCGGTGATCAGAACGTAAGCCTCTTCCTCCCGTGCCAGATTCATCAGGTGGAACAGGGCTCTCTCGTCGAAGTCCAACGATTTCAAGTCTTCGACGACCAGTGCTCCGGTCGCCAGCGCGCCCGGTACGGCGGCAGCGGTCAGCGCATGTGCCGATATCGAGCGTGCGCCCGATTGGTCGGCCCAGATCGCGGCGAGATGGCTTTTTCCCGAACCTTCCGGTCCGACCAAGAGCATGATCCGGTTGGGCCACTCCGGCCAGCTGTCGACCAGCGCCAGTCCTGCAGCGTTGGCTGGTCCCTCGAGAAAATTGTCGCGGCTCAGGCTTTCCGCATGCGGCAGCGCCAACGCCAGCTGACGAGGGTGAACGCGACCCGCCAAGAAGTCACTCCCTGCCGGGATCAGCCGGCGCACGCGTTATATTGCTTTCAATCGTGCTCATGTGCCGCACCCATTCGACGAGATAGAGGGATACGGAAACCAATGTAAAGACCGTTACCAATCCCATCAGAATCATATCGTAAGGTGTCGAATTGAAACCGAAGCTTAATGCGGCGAGCACCAAGGCTGCAAACGCCACCTGCGCCACCGTGTTGAGTTTCGAAACCATCAACGGTTTCATCGGGATCGGCTTGCCGAACAACCATGACACGATGACGGCGGACACGATCATGATGTCGCGGGATACCACAAGGATGACGATCCAGCGCGGAACCGCACCCCAGATTCCGAGCGCGAGGTAGATCGAGACCAGCAGCGCCTTGTCGGCCAAGGGATCGAGCAGAGCGCCCAGTTCGCTGGTCATGTTGAAGCGCTTGGCGAGGAAACCATCCACAGCATCGCTTACGCCCGCGACGATAAAGACCGCAAATGCGATTGCCATCTGGCTGGAGGCAATCGCCCAGACGATGACTGGCACCAGCAGGATTCGCCCAAGGGTAATGATGTTCGGAATACTCACACGGCGCTTCCTGGAACCGGTCCGATTTCGCGTTGCATTCGGCTCTTTGCAGCCCGGTTGATGTTTACATAGTATATGCGCGGCCCTCTTGCGAGCCATTGCGCGTGAGCGGAATCCGACGTAACCAGCCGCCACATTTGGATTAGGCCATGATCGACCGCAAGCCCGGGCTCACCTACGCGGATTCCGGCGTCGATATCGACGCCGGCAATCGTCTGGTCGACATCATCAAGCCGATGGTGCGGGCCACAGCCCGCGCTGGCGCCGATGCCGAAATCGGCGGGTTCGGTGGGTTATTCGATCTCAAGGCGGCGGGGTTCAAGGACCCGGTTCTGGTCGCGGCCACCGACGGCGTCGGCACCAAGGTCAAGATCGCCATCGAGACCGGCCTGCATGGCGGCATCGGCATCGATCTGGTGGCCATGTCGGTCAACGATCTGGTCGTGCAGGGGGCGGAGCCGCTGTTCTTTTTGGACTATTTTGCGTGCGGTAAGCTCGAACCGGAGGCCGTGGCCGCCATCGTGGCCGGCATTGCCGAAGGTTGCCGGGAAACCGGCTGCGCCCTGATTGGCGGTGAAACCGCGGAAATGCCGGGTCTCTACAGGGACGGCGATTATGACTTGGCGGGGTTCGCAGTGGGTGCCGCCGAACGCGGCAGGCTGTTGCCGCGCCCGGATATTGCGGTCGGCGATGCGGTGATCGGGCTCGCATCCTCGGGCCTTCACTCCAACGGCTTTTCCCTGGTCCGCAAGATCGTTGAGACCTCGGGTCTCGGCTTCGACGCCCAGGCGCCGTTTTCGCCGGTCTTGACGCTCGGTGGCGCGCTACTTACGCCGACCAGGCTCTACGTTCGATCTTGCCTGCGCGCGATTCACGAGACCGGCGCGGTCAAGGGCCTTGCCCACATCACCGGTGGCGGTTTCACCGACAATATCCCGCGTGTATTACCGGAACATCTCGGCGTCGGCATCGATCTTGCGCGTCTGCCGGTGCTGCCGGTCTTCAAGTGGCTGGCGGAGCAGGGGGGGATCGCCGAACTCGAACTGCTGCGCACCTTCAACTGCGGCATCGGCATGATCGCCATCGTGGAGCCCGGCGCGATAGAAGGTGTCACCGACCTGCTCACCGAGTGCGGCGAAACCATCGCGCTGTTGGGCGAGGTGATCCCGGCAGCGGACAACCATCGCGTGGTCTATAACGGTCATCTCGATCTTGCATGGTGAGATCGGTCCCGCAGGGTGAGTCATGAAACGGCGTGTCGCAATCCTGATTTCCGGGCGCGGATCGAACATGGCCGCGCTGATCCGGGCTGCGGCGACGCAGCATTTTCCGGCCGAGATCGCCCTCGTAATCTCCAATCGGGCCGATGCCGCCGGACTGGAAAAGGCCCAAGCAAGCAGTGTCCCGACGCTCACCATTGAAAGCGCGGCATTTGGCAAGGACCGCGCCGCGTTCGAAGCGCTCGTGCAGTCGGCGCTTCTCGAACATGGAATCGACCTGATCTGCCTCGCCGGCTTCATGCGCTTGCTCACGGCCGATTTTGTACAACGCTGGTACGGCCGTATGCTCAACATTCACCCTTCATTGCTGCCTTCATTTCCCGGCATCGATCCGGCGGGGCAGGCGTTGCGGGCGGGGGTGAAAATTTCCGGCGCTACCGTCCATTTTGTAATTCCGGAAACCGACGCCGGCCCAATCTTGATGCAAGGTGCGGTTGCGGTGCGTGATGACGATACAACGGATGCGCTTGCCGCGCGGATCCTCGCAATCGAACATCGCATCTATCCGGACGCTCTGCGGCTGGTCGCCAGCGGCGCGGTCTGGCTGGACGGCGCCACCTGCAAGGTAATAGGCGGCGTCGGTTGCGGGGCTACCTTGATTTCACCTGCCGTAACCTGATTGCTGGCGGGTCGTTCGCGCGCGGAGGAAGCGTTCGCCGTGGCAAAGGCACGGAAGGGCTGCATCGGTTCGAGCGGTGGGCATATAAAATCCCCCGGCGTGGGCCGGGGGTGCATCGATCGCTTGCGCGGATCGGGGCGAAGCTTAAGAGACCTTGAGATTTTCCGCGGAAGTCTTGCCGCGATTCTCCACGAGGTCGTATTCAACAACCTGATTTTCGTTGAGGGTAGAGAGCCCGGCACGCTCGACCGCCGAGATATGGACGAACACGTCCTTATCGCCAGCCATCGGCTTGATGAACCCGTAACCCTTTGTCGGGTTGAACCACTTGACGGTGCCTTTTTGCATCGCCTGTCTCCTAGTCTAGACGTAAAAAAGACGTGGCCACGCATCTCTGCGTGCCACGCCACAAGCGGGCTTCCGGATGTCTGCTCAATTTCTTAGTCGCGAAACGCACAGTCGAACGGCCTAGATCCGATTGTGTCTGGGATTGCAACACGAAATCCTCGCGTTAGCAAGCTTCTGACTGGGGTTCGGGAGGATCGAGAAGACCTTCAAATGCCCGCGCGCGACCTGTGGCAGCGGAACAACAATGTTGGCAATCGCGTGTTTCGACGGGCCAGGGCCGATTGACGCTTGCTGGGAAGTCACGGCAAATCGGTCATGTCGGCTGGAATTTCGTGTTCTGTCGAGCTGGCGCCTCCGTTGGGATTGGCACTTATGCGCTGCTCATCGCAGCTTTCGCAAAAAAGGCACCGTGGGCTCGCACGGGCCGGTTTCATATTCCTCTTCGTCGTTCTCGTTCTGCCGACGGCCGTCGTCTGGTCGCCCTCGGCCCATGCACAGATGCCTCCGCCGCCGCCAACCACGCCCACGCCCACGCCCGCGCCCACGCCCACGCCGCCGTCCCCCGCTCCGGCACCAGCACCAGCTTCCATCGATCCGGATATTTCGGCGGGCACCGCGGTGGCCAACCTCGGAAGCTCTTTCCTGGAACGCCTCGGAAACCAGGCGTCATCCGGGTTCGACCGTGCGCTGCGGAATAATCCGGGCGGCGGCGGGGCATCCGAAGCGATGGACACGCCACGCTTCCGGAGCTGGGGTGAGGCGTATGGAATCTCAGACCGTACAGGCGCGCAGGGCAATTTCGTCGGGGATCGGCGCCAGACCTGGGGCGGCGTCGCGGGTCTGGGCTTAGGCGTCGCGCCCGGCGTCAACCTCGGTATCTCGGTTGATCACAGCCGTACGTCGATCGACCTGCCCTTGGCGCTGCAGTCGGCAACGCTCGATCTGACCCAGTTCGGGTTCAACGCATCGGTGGACAAGGGGCCATGGACCTGGGCCATCGCGCTGGTGCACGGGTTCGGCGATATCGATTCGCGCCGGGACACCGGGCTCGGCATCGCCGGTGCCAGCTATGATGCCCAGATCGATGGCGCGCTGACCGAGCTCAGCTATTACTGGAGCAAGGACCAGAGCCGAGTCGTCCCCAAAGCAGCCTTCGAATATGTGCGAGCGTCGACCGGATCGGTGCAGGAATTCGGCGGTCTTGACCCGGTAACGGCCACCGGCGTGACAACGGAGCGTTCAAGGGTGCTGATGGGCGCCGAGATCGGGCACGACGTGATCTTTGACCGAAAGATCCTCGATCTATCCGCCTACGGCAAATTCGTCGACAATGTCTCGCAGAATGTCGGTTCGACGGTCGTCAGCCTCGGCCCCCAGAGCATCACCGTGCAGGGTCTCGGTGAAAGCAGGTACGGGGCGGACACCGGTGCGTCGGCGTCGCTCAGCCTGAACAACATGGTCCGTCTCTATCTCAACTATGACGGCAAATTTCGCGCCACGACCCAATCGCACCAGGGGACTGTTGGGGTCGAATTGAAGTGGTAGGGCGGCGCCCGGAATGGTCTGTGTCAGCTCTTTGGTTTCATCTGAAGGGGTTCGCAGCAACATAGCCATCCAATCCGTAATTTGCCCGTGGTCCGACCATCAGGGGTACCAGATCGTTGGGATGGATAAACTCATCCCTGAAACAGGGGTAGGTCTTGGGATCGAATATTTTCTTCAGCCAGTCGATGACGATCTTATGTCGATCGGAGTTGCGAAACTCCTTGTGATAGGTAAGCCAGAGGTCGGCATGGTGGTGGACGCCCATGTCGACAGCGACCAATGGCGCACCGAGAGCAATGGAGGGCGTTGGCAGAAAGCCAACTCCCGCTCCTCTTTCCACCGCGTATAGAACGCTGATGCTGGAGTTCGTCTTGATGCCGACGACTCCCTCGAGCGATTTCAGTTCCAATACCCTAGCATAAGCGCGATCGTCGATCTGCGGGACGTTTTGCTTGACGATTCTGTGATTCTTGAGCTCCGCCAGAGACGACGGCAGCCCATAGAGCTTCTCGTATCCCTTGGAAACAAAGGGATAGATGTGGAGCCTGCCAAGCTTAGTCATGATAACGTCTGGACTCGTCGGCGGCTCCAGTTGAATGGCGATGTCCGATTCAAGCCGTGCGACGTCGGCCTGCTCCATCGCGCAGCGAAGATCGACGATGATCTTTCGGTAGGTCTTCTGAAAATCGATCAGCCTCGGAAGAATCCAGAAATTTCCCGGTCCTTCGGTGACCGCGACGCGCACTGTGCCAGCGGGTTCTTTCGATGACTGAAACGCGCGCCGGAAAATATTGAAGGCGTAACGCTCCATTTCGGTGGCGTCTCCGATCATTGCGAGTCCTTCTTCGCTGACCGTGAGCCCGGACTGATCGCGCAGGAACAACTTGCAGCCAAGTCGGTCCTCAAGCCGATCGATCCTTCGCATCAGGGTCGTGCTTGTCAGGCCGAGAGCTTCAGCCGCGTTTCGGAAGCTCTTGTATCTTGTGCAAACGAGAAACGATTTTAGATCGTCCCAGGATGCATTCAAGACTTCCTCGGTCCGGCGCTGCGTCACTGCAGCACCCCGGTGCAATAGTTGCTGCATACCCCAAATCCTCGCCCGGTATGGTGCTAAACTAAAGGTAGGGGCAACGATAGATGCGCAGCCGGGTTATGGAAAGGGCCTCTTTGGCCGCCACGCATGATTTCGATGAACTATCGATCCACTCGGATATTGAGGTGCGGTTCGTACGGCAGTTCGAGCTTCGCATGCTGGCCGAGATGGCCAATCGCCTGGTTCCGGGAGTTCAAATCACTGCGCCGATCCTAAGCAAATACGTTACGTTCGACCCCGAATGCATTTTTACGTTTATTCGACGTAATAAATTAGTCGGTGCAGTGGCGTTCCTTTATCTTAATCGCCGCGGACACGACGCGCTCATCCTTGATGAACTTTCTCTTAATCAGCCTGACCTGGGGCTTCTTGCCAAGAGCGACGAAGCGGTTTCTGCCATTTACATCTGGGCAGTTGCGGCTACGGGGCGTGGCATCGCTGGATATGGCAAGGTGGTCTCTCATTTGCGAACCGCTCGCTATGTTAACGCCAATTGCTTCGCCCAGCCATCGACCAAGGCAGGCCGTGACTGGCTGATTAGGGCCCGCTTTCAGCCAATACCGAGCTTTCAGCGGGACCTATGGTGTTACCAACGCCCCTGGAACCGGCTTCCGCCGACCACGCAGCTACCAAATGTATCGGCACGGAGTATTGTAAATGCATGGCACTAGGCTCCGCCTTTCGGCTAACCCGGACCTGCGGTCGATTTCGGTCCGCATCGCGCGCGATCCCAACGACCTCATGCTGGTCACCGCCATCCGGTCCGCGGTCTATCTGGCCGAACAGGATTGCCCGATCGAAGAGGAATTCGATGGCAACGATCTGGTGGCCGCGCACTTCATCGGATTTGTCGGAAATGACCCGGCAGGCTGCCTTAGGGTACGCTTTTTTGGAGAATTTGCCAAGGTCGAACGCCTCGCGGTACGTCATCAGTATCGGCGGACACGGGTTTCTTTCAAACTGGTGCAAGCGAGCGTCGATTACATCAAGCGCAAGGGCTTCAGGAAAATCTACGGTCAAGCGCAAGACCGGCTCATCAACTTCTGGGCGCATTTCGGCGCCAGGCCGCTTGGCCAAAATCGCAAGCTCACTTTTTCCGATTTCTCCTACACGGAAATGGTCCTCGACCTCGAACCGGACCCCGACGCCATCACGCTCGACAGCGATCCCTACGTCATCATCAGGCCGGAGGGCGATTGGGACAGGCCCGGCGTTCTCGAACAATCTTCTTGTCGCGGGTCTTCTTCCCCGATTCGCACAGCGGTCCTGGGTGAAGCATGATTTCGGCTAAACAAATGATGGCATCCCTCGATGAGGATCCGCCGATCCTGGTCTGCGCCGACCTTCAGACCGAATATCTCTGCGAAGGCCGCAGCCACGTCATCACCGACCCCGAGACGATTACATCGCGCTGCGTCGAATTGATGATGCTTTGGCGCACCAACCTCTGGCCAGTCATGCATCTGAAGCGGATTGCCCAGGCCGCGTGGTTCAATCCGGCCTCGAACCTGACAGACTGGATCGCGGAACTGAAACCGAGACCGGGGGAACTTGCCTTTGAACATCCGCTGCCCTCCGCCTATAGTTCGACGCGGTTCGCCGAATACATGTCCAACATGAAGAGCCTGCGTTGTGTGTTATTGGGCTTTTCGCTCGACGAAACCATTTTATCGACCGTAGTCGACGGATTTCACCGCAGCCATCGCTATCAGGTGGTAAGCGACGCCGTCGCCTGCAGGTCTCGAGGGGTCGGCGATGCTGCATCGTACAAGCGGGCGGTGATTACGGTTATCCGCAACTACGCTGCCATTCAGTCAAGCGCCGATCTTTTCGGAACCAACGGGAAAATCGCGGTATGACCGAGAACCGGTTTTCATCGGCTGGAACCGATATCCGCAAGTCGTTCGGCCAATTCGATCAGAACCCGCCGGTCCGAAGGGGTTCTAATCTTGGAAAACGCCATCACCAGCCGCAGACCCTCAACGACACTCAGATCAATCTGATTATCTTGGATTAGCTGCAATAACTTATCGACGGTGCAATCGGAATCGTCTGTGCTCACGGCATCGACCCCAGAAACAAGTAGAAGAAACAGATTTTGACCCGCGCGAACGACCTGAAACAGCTTGCGATCAACATCGAAACGGCAATTGAACAAACTCGCCGGCTAAACCTGCCGACCAGTACTTATATTCTATCCATGGTGTTCTTGGAAGTATCGCAAGCACTGAAAGACACCGACGCCGAAACCAAGGAGGATGACGCGGCGCCCTAGCGCTTCGGCGCGTCGGTGATAGGTTTCGCGAGCCTCCCAGCAGCGGCGGAACCGCGCACCGCCGGGCGGCAGCGTCAGGTGCGATCAACCCTGACAACCCGGCCTTTTTCGATCGCCAGCGCCAGCCGGCCATGTTTCAACGCCAGTGCCGCCTCGCCGAAAAGCTCGCGTCGCCAGCCATGCAGGGCGGCGACGTCGGCGTCATCGTCTGCCGCGATCTGTTCGAGATCATCTACCGTGGCGATAACCTTGCTGGCGACCGCGTGGCGCTCCGACGTCATGCGCAGGAGCACTTTCAAGAGCTCGACGGTCGCCGCGCCATTTGAGTTGCCACGCGGCTTTTCGATCTTGGGCAGCGTCGCCGGATCCCGCGAAACGCCCCGTTGCACCGCCGCCACGATATCGGCTCCCCATTTCGAGCGGTCAAAGCCCTTCGGCAGGGAGCGCAGTTGGGCCAGCCGATCGAGGCTGGTCGGAGCATGGATCGCGATATCGCCGACGGCATCGTCCTTGAGAACGCGGCTGCGAGGAACGTCGCGGCTTTGCGCCTCCTGTTCGCGCCATGCCGCGACTTCCATCAGTACTGCCAGCTCTTTCGGCTTGCGCACCCGCGTCTTTAACCGCTCCCATGCCCGTTCAGGATGAAAGTCGTAGGTCTTCGGCGAAGTCAGCACCTCCATTTCCTCGCTTACCCAATCGCTGCGGCCGCGCTTCTTGAGATCGGCGTCCAGCGCCGTGAAGACATCGCGTAGATGGGTGACGTCGGAGACCGCGTAGTGCATCTGGTCATCGGTCAGCGGCCGGCGCGACCAGTCGGTGAAACGGTGGGTCTTGTCGGGCCGATGGCCGGTGATGCGCTCGACCAGCTGATCGTAGGCGATGGAATCGCCATAGCCTAGAACCATGGCGGCGACCTGGGTGTCGAAGATCGGGTGCGGCACGATGCCTGCCTGATGCCAGACGATTTCGATATCCTGGCGCGCGGCGTGGAATATTTTCAGGACCTTCTCGTCGGCCATCAGCGTGAAAAACGGCTTGAGATCGATACCCTCCGCCAACGTATCGATGACGACGGCTTCCTCGGCGCTCGCCATCTGCACAACGCAGAGTAGGGGGTAATAGGTCGTCTCCCGCAGAAATTCAGTATCGACGGTTATGACCGGATGCCGGGCGAGGCGTGCGCAGACATCGGCAAGCTCCTCGGTGGTGGTAATCAGTTCCATGAATGGTCCATAACGCTCTTGGAACGGCGTTCTGCCGAAAGCGCTGATATGTCAAGGGTCTTAGGGCGAATGTGGGCCCTCCAATATGCCCGGCCGCAATTTTTCACGGGGCTCATCCTCTCTGGACCGCCAGTTTGCGCCCAGGGAACCCAGGAATACCTCCATCTCGGCTCGAACGGGTCAATAGTCCCGGGTTGGACGCGTGGGCCATCGCCGCGTCGGTACGGCCGGCACAACAACACAAAGCGCGAGTATCGCCCACCCCATGAATTCAAACACCAGCGCGTCCATGAAATTTTCCCCGACAATTTCCTAGATTTGGCGGGGAGCCATCGAACGATCATTAATCGCTGGTCGCGGGAGCATGCCCTCCGCAACTTGCTGGGGGCGTGGTTAACAAAACCATTCAGGTCCCACAGAACGTTTGAAGCACGCGCTGGTGCGGTTCGGGCGGCGCCGCGTAATCGGCAAATGCCGGTTGGTCCTCGAAAGGGCGGGATAGCACGCTGATTAGTTCTTCGAACGGCGCGAAGTCGTCCCGGTGAACCGCCGCTTCGATGACGGCTTCCACCCGGTGGTTTCTCGGGATGAAGGCGGGGTTCACTGATCGCATCGCGGCCTGCCGCATCAGGGAATCCTGCGGTTCCTGGCCGATACGGCGACTCCAGCGCGATGCCCATTCATCAAAGGCGGTGGGATCGGCGAATAATTGCCTGACATCAAGGTCACCAGCTTGATCCGGCACGGCCTGGCTCAATCCCCTGAACGTCAGGGTGAAGTCGGCCTGGTTCTTGGCCATGGCGTCCAGCAGATCCTGGGCAAGCGCCCGGTCACCATCAGCAGCGGTGAACAGGCCAAGCTTCTCTCGCAACCCCGCCTGGTAGGCGTTGTCGAACCGCTCCGCGAACCCAGCCAGAACCGCCTGCGCCTCCGATATGGCCTTGTCTTGGGCGTCCGACAACAGCGGCAACAGGCACTCCGCCAGTCGAGCCAGGTTCCAGACTGCGATCCGCGGCTGATTGGCGTAGGCGTAGCGCCCCATTTCGTCGATCGAGCTGTACACCGTAGCCGGATCGAAGGTGTCCATAAAGGCGCACGGGCCATAATCGATGGTTTCGCCCGATACCGAGGTGTTGTCGGTGTTCATGACGCCATGGATGAAGCCGACCAGCATCCATCGCGCGACCAGTTCGGCCTGCCGCACCATCACACCCTCCAGCAGCGCGAGATAGGGCCGGTCTGCGCCCGCCGCTTGCGGGTAATGTCTATTGATGACGTGATCTGCCAGCTGCCGGACACCCTCGGTATCGCCACGTGCCGCAAAAAACTGGAATGTTCCGACCCGAATGTGGCTGGACGCCACGCGGGTCAGGACGGCTCCCGGCAAAGGGGTCTCACGCAACACGTTCTCGCCGGTCATCACGGCCGCCAGCGACCGCGTGGTCGGAATGCCCAGTGCCGCCATGGCCTCGCTGACGACGTATTCGCGCAGTACCGGACCAAGCGCCGCCCGACCATCGCCGCGTCGCGAAAATGGCGTCGGGCCCGACCCCTTGAGCTGAATGTCCCGGCGGACGCCCTCGGTATCGATCACCTCGCCGAGCAGGATGGCGCGACCATCACCGAGCTGCGGCACGAAATGACCGAACTGGTGGCCGGCGTAGGCCATGGCGATCGGGTCGGCGCCGTCAGGCAGCTGTTTTCCCGAAAGGATCTCGGCTCCCTCGGGGCCGGATAGCCGATCCGGATCGAGGCCGAGATGGACCGCGAGTGGCCGGTTCAGCTTGATCAGCCGCGGCGTTTCCACAGGCGTCGGAGCCACGCGTGCGAAAAAGTTCGGCGGCAGCGCCGCATAGGTATGTTCGAAGGGAAAATGCACCGTCATGGCTTCCAAGATAAGCATAGCTGCGGATTAGACAATCGTTTTGCCAGCTGACCGCTGCACCAGCACCTTCGTTTTTCTTTGATTTTTCCTGGAGTTTGCTCGCGCATTCTATAATCCGGTTTCATTGGCGGCATTCGGTTGCCGCGCCGGACAGCCTCGGGTAAACCCTGACGCGCGTTGCCGGGCAACTGCCCGGCGGCGCCCGTCTCGGTCCTTTGACAGCCTCGTTTGGAATATCCATGCATCGTTACCGGTCCCACACCTGCGGCGCGCTCCGCGAAGGCGATATCGATCAGACGGTCCGATTGTCGGGCTGGTGCCATCGCATTCGCGACCATGGCGGGGTGCTGTTCATTGATCTGCGCGACCATTATGGCTTGACGCAATGCGTTGCAGATCCGGACTCGGCGGCCTTCAAGGACGCCGAGAGACTGCGCTCGGAGTGGGTGGTACGTGTTGATGGCAGGGTACGCCGCCGGCCGGCCGGCACCGAAAACCCGGAATTGGCGACCGGCGCCGTCGAACTCTATGTCAGCGAAATTGAGGTGCTGGGACCGGCTGGCGAGCTGCCGCTGCCAGTGTTCGGTGAACAGGAATATCCTGAGGACATCAGGCTCAAGTACCGGTTCCTCGACCTTCGTCGCGATAAGCTGCACCAGAATATCATGACCCGCGGGGCGATCGTCGATTCTATGCGCCGGCGCATGAAGGAGCAGGGTTTCTTCGAGTTCCAGACCCCGATCCTGACAGCGTCCTCGCCGGAAGGCGCGCGCGACTTCCTGGTGCCCTCACGGATTCATCCGGGCAGGTTTTATGCGCTGCCGCAGGCGCCGCAGCAGTACAAGCAGTTGCTGATGATGTCCGGTTTTGACCGCTACTTCCAGATCGCGCCATGTTTCCGCGACGAGGACCCGCGCGCCGATCGTTTGCCCGGCGAGTTTTATCAGCTCGATATCGAGATGAGTTTTGTCACCCAGGACGACGTGTTCGCGGCGATGGAGCCGGTCATCACGGGCGTGTTCGAGGACTTTGCGAAAGGCAAGCCTGTCACCCGGAACTGGCCGCAGATTCCGTTCGCGGAGGCCTTGTGCAAATATGGCAGCGACAAGCCGGATCTGCGCAATCCGCTAGTGATGCAGGACGTTTCCGAGCCTTTCCGGGGCTCCGGCTTCAAGGTATTTGCCCGGCTGCTGGAAGATCCGAAGAACCAGGTCTGGGCTATTCCAGGGCCCGGCGGCGGCTCCCGAGCGTTCTGTGACCGGATGAATTCCTGGGCACAGGGCGAGGGGCAACCCGGCCTTGGCTATATCATGTGGCGCGAGGGCGGCGAGGGCGCGGGACCACTTGCCAACAATATCGGTCCGGAACGGACGGCTTCGATCCGAACCGCACTGGGCCTGAAGGAGGGCGATGCGGCGTTTTTTGTCGCCGGCGATCCAGCCAGATTTTGGAAGTTCGCCGGCCTGGCGCGTACCAAACTTGGCGAGGAACTGAACCTGATCGACAAGGAGCGGTTCGAACTCGCCTGGGTCGTGGATTTCCCGATGTACGAATACAACGAGGACGATAAGAAGATCGACTTCTCGCACAATCCGTTTTCGATGCCACAGGGCGGGCTTGAAGCCCTGGAAACCAAGGACCCTTTGACCATCAAGGCGTTTCAGTACGACATCACCTGCAATGGCTACGAGATCGCCTCCGGGGGCATACGCAATCATCGGCCTGAGGCGATGGTGAAGGCATTCGAGATCGCGGGCTATGGCGAAAAGGAAGTCGTCGAGCGCTTTGGCGGCATGTATCGGGCGTTCCAGTACGGCGCTCCGCCCCATGGCGGCATGGCGGCTGGGGTAGATCGCATCGTAATGCTGCTCTGCGGCACGACCAATTTGCGCGAAATCTCGCTCTTCCCGATGAACCAGCGGGCCGAAGATCTTTTGATGGGGGCGCCGTCCGAGGTGACGATGAAGCAGTTGCGCGAGCTTCACATCCGGCTCAATTTGCCGCAAAACTGAAAAATCACCGCCGAACGACCAGTTTCGGGGTCGAGGGAGCCCGCGAGGGGAACGGATGTCGTCGTATTCTGAAGATCTGCATTCCGCGGCACTCGCCTATCACCGGCTGCCGCGGCCCGGTAAGCTCGAAATTCAGGCGATCAAGCCGCTCGCCAACCAGCGCGATCTCGCGCTGGCGTACTCGCCGGGTGTAGCCGCCGCCTGCATGGCGATAGTTGAAAACCCGGCAGAGGCGGCCTCGCTCACTACTCGCGCCAATCTGGTGGCGGTGGTGTCCAATGGCACTGCGGTGCTTGGCCTCGGCAATATCGGCCCGCTGGCGTCTAAGCCGGTGATGGAGGGCAAGGCGGTCCTGTTCAAGAAGTTCGCCGGCATCGACGTCTTCGACATCGAGATCGCCGCCGACACCATCGAGCGCGTGGTCGAGACGGTGGCTGCGTTGGAGCCGACCTTCGGCGGTATCAATCTTGAGGACATCAAGGGTCCGGAATGCTTCGAGATCGAGACCCAGCTCAAGGCGCGCATGAAGATCCCGGTATTCCACGACGATCAGCATGGCACCGCCATCATTGTCGGCGCCGCGATCACCAATGCCCTGCTGTTGAATGGCAAGAAGCTGGAAGATGTCAAAATCGTGGCCTCTGGCGCCGGAGCCGCAGCGATCGCCTGTCTCAATCTGCTGGTTGCGCTGGGCGCGCAACGCAGGAATATCTGGGTGTGCGATATTGACGGCGTGGTGCACGAGGGTCGCAACACGCTGATGGACCGCTGGAAGGCGGTCTATGCCCAGAAGACCGACAAGCGCGGGCTTGCCGAAGTGATCGGCGGCGCCGACATTTTTCTCGGGCTTTCAGCCCCCAACGTGTTGACGCCGGAGATGGTCAAGCAGATGGCGGACCAGCCATTGGTGATGGCACTGGCCAATCCGACCCCGGAAATCATGCCGGACGAGGCCCGCAAGGCCCGTCCCGACGCCATGATCTGTACCGGCCGCTCTGACTTTCCCAATCAGGTCAACAATGTCTTGTGCTTTCCGTTCATCTTTCGCGGCGCGTTGGATGTCGGCGCTACCGCCATCAACGAAGAGATGAAGAAGGCCGCGGTCGATGCGATCGCGCAGCTGGCCCGTGATCCTCCGGTGGATGCCGTTTTGCAGGGCTTCGACAGCGGCGAGGCCCAGGGATTCGGACCGGGCTCGCTGATTCCGAGCCCGTTCGATCCGCGGCTGATCCTGCGCATCGCGCCGGCGGTCGCGAAAGCGGCGATGGCATCGGGCGTTGCCTCCCGTCCGATCGCAAACTTCGAGGACTATGCCGCCCAGTTGGAGCGCTTCGCGTTCCGCTCCGGCCTGGTGATGAAGCCGGTATTTGCCAAGGCCAAGACCCAGCCCGTCCGCGTGATCTATGCCGAGGGTGAGGACGAGCGTGTCCTGCATGCGACGCAAGTGGTGCTTGAGGAGAAACTGGCCCGGCCGATCCTGGTCGGGCGACCCTCGGTGGTCGAAACGCGCATCAAACGATATGGCCTCGCCATCAAGGCCGGGCGGGATTTCGATCTTGTCAATCCCGAGGACGATCCGCGCTATCGATCCTATGTGCAATCCTACATTCAGGTCGCCGGCCGGCACGGCGTCACGCCCGATGCCGCCCGCACGGTGGTGCGAACCAACGCGACCGTGATCGCGGCTCTCGCCGTGATCCGCGGCGAAGCCGACGCCATGATCTGCGGCGTCGAAGGCCGCTATATGAGCCATCTACGCCACGTGCGCGAAATCATAGGCTTCATGCCGGGTGTCAGTGATTTTGCGGCACTGGCGCTGATGATTACCAGCAAGGGTGCATACTTCATTTCGGATACGCAGGTGCGTCCCAACCCAAGTGCCGAGGAGCTCGCGGAAATGGCGGCGCTGGCGGCGCTTCATGTGCAGCGCTTCAATTTGAAGCCCAAAATCGCGTTCGTATCGCATTCGGATTTTGGCAGCTACGATACCGAATCCTCGCGCAAGATGCGCACCGCCACGGCGCTGTTGAAGCAGAGCCATCCCGAACTGGAAGCCGACGGCGAGATGCAAGGCGATACCGCGCTTTCGGAAGCTGCGAGGAAGCTGATCCTGCCGCATTCCAAGCTGGAAGGGGTGGCCAACATCCTGATCATGCCGAACCTCGATACCGCCAACGTCGCCTATCAGATGATCAAGGCGCTGGCCGATGCCCTTCCAGTGGGACCGATCCTGATCGGACCCGCGCGTCCGGCGCACATTCTGACACCTTCGGTGACCGCGCGCGGCGTCCTCAACATGACCGCGATAGCCGCCGTCGAGGCCCAGGAGCGGGCAGGGCGCCAGCAACCTAGCTTGTTTGGCTAGCGCGGCAACGATCGATGGGAGAGCGCTTTGGGCAGCGGATGGCCACGCATGCGGCATTTCCGGGGACAGGAGTCCCCCATACTTCTTGCATGCATCATCCGATGGCGCAGAACGATGAACATGGCAGCCGTATGAACGCAATCCATTGTCGCACTTCATGGGGCTATACCGGTTTGAACGTTTGAAAACCCCAACCAGAACGCCCATAATCGCAACCGCCATTCGCCAACCCTGTATTTGCCGCATCCTATGAGGCCGACCATGCCAGCGCTTATTACTTTCGGGCGAGTATTGTTTGCGGTGTTGTTTATCTATTCGGGGGCGACCAAGCTTTTCGGCGTTCAGGCAACCGCGGAGTTCATCGCGGCCAAGGTTGTCGTTCCCGCCGTGTTAACGCCCTACACTTCGCAGCTCGAGACCACGACCGGAATGTCAACGCCGCAATTACTGGCGATCGCCTCCGGAGCCTTCGAAGTCCTCAGCGGATTGATGATCGCATTGAATTTCGCGGCGCGGTTCTTTGCCATTCTATTGATCTTCTTCGTGGCCGCCGTAACCTTCTATTTCCATGATTTCTGGAATCAGTCGTCGCCTGACAACGCCAAAACACTGATCGATGCGCTGAAAAATCTTTCGATCATCGGCGCCCTGTTCATGATCGCAGGTTACGGCCGGGCGCCGAGGAAAGAGGAGCCCGTCTATGAGGATGTGTAGCGGTGAGGAGGAAACCGCAGCTTGTTTGACCGGAGGCCATGCCGGACTTGATGGTGGTTACCGATTGGCGTGACGACACCTGGCTAGGCTAAGCATCAGAACCGAAGCACTATAGCGCTCGTCGCCACGGCGTGACGGTGACACCTGCGGATCTGTCAAGGATCCGGGCCTTGCCTGCCTTCATGCCGCTGGCGGCCAGCACCTGCTGTGGCGATTGTTCGGGTACGCCGGGAAAGCATGGTTCACCTCCTGGCAGCCGCACCGTGGGTGCCTGCGATAGCCAGAATGTGTCGTAGCGCTCCATGAACATTCCGAACACCGAGGGGCCGCCAATAATCGCGACCGTGCCTGAAGGCACGCCGGCAAATTCGCAGGCCTGCTCGAACGACGCACCCGTGGGATTCCACAGCGTGGCTTTGGCATTAGCTGGATCGGAGGCAATCGCCCCGATGCCGCGGGTCAGAATGATCCGCTTTCGCCGTGGCGAGTTCGGCTGGTCTTCATAGGAATGACGGCCGTGAACGATCACATCGGATCGGTCCAGGGCGGTTGTGAAAAATTGCGCGTCGCCCTCGAACTTCAATTCAACCGGCATCACTCCAGCAGCGCTCGCCAGCATACCGTCCGCCGATACGATGACGTAGCCTTCGACGCAAAACGCCGGCATCTCAGCGCGAGTCATTCTACTCTGAAATCGTCTGCACCACGCTGGAGACTGGCCGCGTGCTCACCGTCGGCAAGGCGGCGTCCTTGATCAGCTCTTCGTCATATTGAGGAAGGGTTTCCACCGGCGCTTTGGCGATCATCTTGACGACCTTGTAGCCGCCCGCCTTCAGCCGGTGCATCAGTTCTGGCAGCGCTTCGGCGGTGTGCTTGTGGAAGTCATGCATCAGGATGATACCTTTGCCGAGCTTGTCGAGCTTCTTCATCGTCACATCGATCACCTGCTGGGCGTTGCGCGCCTTGAAATCGAAGGAGTCGAGGTCGCAGGAGAAAATCGCGATGTTGCGGGTGCCGAGGTAGGTCACCATTTCCGGCGGATGCTGCAGCGCTGGAAAGCGGAAGAATGGTGCCGGAGAAACACCGCCCAACGCCCACTTGATAGCGCTGAATCCCTTCTCGATCTCTTCCTTGCGCTGATCCTCGGTCATTTTCTTGTTGGTGAGCGTGGCGTGAGACCAGGTGTGGGATCCGATGGTGTGGCCGGCCGCGGCAACCTCCTTCAGGATTTCCGGATAATAGGTTGCGTGCTTGCCAATCGGAAAGAAAATGCCGGTCGTGCATTCCTCCGCCAGCGTCTTCAGAACCGAGGGCGTATTGATCAGCCACGGGCCATCGTCGAATGTCAGCACCACCTCATGGTCGCGCAGGAAATCCAACTGCTTGAAGTGCTCGAACCCGAAACCCGGTCCGCCGGTGGTATCGATCTCGACGACGCGGGCGATCCCGAGCGCATTAGGGTTGGCGCAAGGGGCTTTTGGGGTCGCTGGCGCCGCAGCGGGCAGTGCGGCCGCCGGCGGCGCAGCGGGCACCGGCGCAGCAGCAGCCTGAGGGGCGGCTGCCGCATTTTTGCTGGGTGGGGTCTGCGACCATGCCGCGCCCGATGCGCATAGTGAAACGACGCTAGCAAAGATCAATCCTGCCGTAACACGCATCCTATTATTCCCTTATGGTCGCTCCGCGCGCTGCTTTGGTTTTACCAGCGCACAAGCCATGCAAGCCCAAACTCATACTAGCCCAGTAGGATAAACCGCGCCACGGTAAAGCCTTCTACCTCTGTGCCGCCGGTTGGCCGCGCAAGCCGCGTCAAATCCTCAGGAATCCGTCGATCAGGCCTCCGCCAACGCCCGCGCGATAGCGGTTTTGACCCGGGTATCGGACGGCTCGACCGAGGAGGCAAACACTTCTGAGATGTAGCCGTCGCGACCGATCAGATATTTGTGGAAATTCCAACGGGGGATGTCGTTCGGACGCGCTTCCGCGGCCCATTTGTAGAATGGATGGGCGTGGGGTCCCAGCACGACCGCCTTTGCGGTTACCGGAAAGGTAACTCCGTATTGGTGTTGCGCCGTCTGCGCGATATCGGCAGCGCCGCCCGGTTCCTGTCCGCCGAAATCGTTGGAGGGGACGCCGACCATCATCAGACCCCTGGCGCCGAACTCCGTCCACAACTCCTGCAATCCGGCATATTGCGGCGTGAAGCCGCACAGGGAAGCCGTGTTGACAATCAGCAACGGGCGGCCGGCATAGTCGGAAAGCCTGATATCGCCCCCGGCCAAAGCAGGAAACGAGAACGCAAAGGCCGTGATTCGGCTCATGGGCGCCTGCGCCAGAGCGGCGCGCGCTGCCGCCGAACTTGCTATCGTAGCCAACGCCAGCGTGAGGATTTTCCTGCGCTCGATCATGGTCATCCCTCTCGTAATGCTGCTGATGAAGATAGCCCGACGGCCCCCGGGCGGCTTCTCAACATGCCGTTACGGCTCAGTTATGGTCGCGCTCAAGCAGAGCGGCACCACGGCAGCGGCAGCAGTGGCATGTAATGCCCGCTCCACTCACAAATTGATTCCGGTCCCCGGCGCATGAAGGCATATTTGATCGGCTCGGCCTGGCCCACGGCGATGTGCAGTCCGAACAGAACAATGGCAACCGGATAAGTCCATTTACGAAAACCCAGATCCGGCATTCGATCGAGCAGGATCGCTCCGGAGAGGATGATCAGCGGGTCCGTGAAGATAAAGTATTCGGATTTCAGCCCGCGCCGCACGCTGAGCGCGTCGATACCGATGGCGGCCGATAGCAGCACCAAGGCCTGGATCGCGGCCAGCTTGTCGCCACGCCGCCAAGCATAAAAGATACCGGGGGCAATCAGCCACGTCAGAAATACCGTAGGGCGCGGCGAGGAGTGCAATACAAACGTATAGCGCGCCAGTACCGACGCGATCCCGTCCAACAGCAGCAGCGAAATATCCCAAAGACTGGAGCCGTTGGCCACACCCGAGGTGCTGGCGTCGGCAAATGTCAGCATTTTCTCCAATGGATTGAATACAGCGATCGCGTTGCTGGCGTTGTATTCGACATCGAGCGCCGTCAGCGCAAGCAAGGCGCCAGCAGCGACCGCGGCCATCGAAGCGAGCGTCTCACTTGGGCTGACGCGCCAGATCGTGGCGTAGGCTATCATGCAGCCGCCGATCAAGATGATGAGTGCCGCCTGATAGATTCCAAAGCGGCCAGATAGCAAGGGATGGAATTGCGCGGCATCGAGCAAGGCGCGATCAAAGCCGGTAGCGATCAGCGGCCACGATACCGCCGCCGCGGCCATGGCTACGAATGCCGCTAAGCCCGCAGCGAGCCAGCCCGACCGGGTATTGACCCAGAATGCAACGCTGCTGCTGGCAGCGCTTCCGAACGGAATCACCATCAACGGCAGGGCGCCGATCAACAGGATGGCTTGCACCTTGTTCTCCAGACCGAGCACGCATAATCCGGCGGCTAACGCCATGCCGAGCGGGCGCGCAGCGTGGGCACGGCGTCCGATCGCAATCAGGATCATCAGCGCAAAAATGACGGGGCATGCCGCGACCAATTCGCTGCGAAGGATGCGGGAATGCACGGCGATACCGCCGGAGAACGCAAATGCAAGGGTGGCGAGCATCGCGACGCGCCAGTCGCGGACCAGGCGACGAGCAAGAGACGCGAAGATCAGCACGCAGCCGATCGCGATCAGGAGGGCGAGCAGGCGACCGGCGCGAACCGCGCCGGTCATGGCGATGTCGAAGGCCGCGCTATTGGATGGGGAAGGAATGGTCGAAAGCGACCAAGCATCGAGCAGGCCGAGCATGTGCATCAGCCGAAACCACAATTGCACCGACAGGATCGTCAGATAAGCGGTGTGATCGAAGAATAACTGCGACTTGCCGTCGTTCAGGGCAAGAGCGTTGTAGATCACCATGAAGTCCATGTCGGCGTTGCGCCAGTAGATCAGCGCGTAGCCGAAGAGAAAAAACGAAGTCGCAAGGCCGGCTACGATCGCCGCCAATCCTTCGCGCCAGCCAAGGAAGGTCAATCGGTCGAAGGCGTCCGTTGCGGTGTCGATTGACGGTTCGCTGGTCGTTGAGGGGGAGAGAGACTGGTTCATCCTGACGGTCTTTTAGACCAGCCTACGGTGCAAAGCGACCGGAGGTCGACCAACTGGAGACTTTGCAGGGCTGAGCCCGAAAAGACTTGACCAGGGGGTACCGGTTTTTGAAAGGGATCATGCCCAAGGAGATCAATGACGGCTCTGATGCAGCGAAACTGGATCAGACCTAATGCAGTGAAACGATGAAATCGGTTCCTTCGCCGGTTTCACCGGCATTGATGCCTTGATCGGAAATGATGATCGAGCCGCCCGTCGTCAGTGCCTCGGAAATCCGCGTCATTGCATCCAAGGGGATGGTAAGGCGATCGAGGGCTTCGGTGGGGCTGTCCGGCACCGGCGCTTCCTTGATCTCGACCGCGGCCGCAGTTTTCCGCCGGTGCGACTGGCGCTCGTCTTCATTGCGCTGTGCGGCGTGCCGCGGAACTGGAAGCGAGACCACCGACCAATGCGTCGCGTCACCGTCGACTTGCGCGGTGAACACGTGTGTGCCCAACGGCCGGTCGCTCGGGGCGATCGTGACCGGTACGTCGAACAGTGGCGCGAAGTTCTGCCGCACATAGAGCCGTGAGTCCTTGCGGCTGATAAACACCGCGATCTGGCCGCCGCGCTTGGACGCTGTGGCCACCGCAATGTCGGATTTCGGGACTGCCGGCTTCTCCGCATCGGGCAGGTCGGCCCGATCCTTGTTCAGATCGAGGACGCTGGCGCCGGTATCCGACTTGGTCGCATCAAGCTTTCGATCGGCCTGGGGCGCCTCTGGCTTGGCTGCCAGCGACTTGCCATGATCCGTCTTCACGTCGGGCTCTTTCTCGCCAACTGCCTGCTCCGGACTCGCGATCGCGGTGGCCGGCGGCTCCGTCTTCCCCGTAAGCGCTTCGGACGATCCGCCCTCAACCGGCTTATGCTCGGACGAAGCGATCGCTGGAGTGTCGGCGAAAGTCGGCTCCGCCTGAGATTTCGTCACTTCGGAAGTGGTGGCATCCGGTTTTGCAACGTTGTTGGCTGCGTCGCCGACCACGGGCGAAGCCAACTTCTCGCTGACCGACGGCGTGCCGCCGGTTCCGGCGATGGACTCATTGCGACTCGTATCAACAGAGGGGGTCGCGTCAGTCATTGTGACCGACGGCTTGATTGCTTGCAGATCGTGGCTGGCATCGGCCGTGCGGGTCTGATCCCGCAACGTCTGGTCCATCGCAGTCTTTACGCTGTCGTTCTGTCCGACGGACGTTCTCAGCTCAAGGCTCACGGCTGAAATGGTTGAGCCGGACGTCGCGCTCTCAGCTGCCGCCTTTTCCGACTTCCCATCGGCAGCGGCGCTCGGCTGTGGCACGACCTTTTGTGCCGCCAGCAGCGGATGCGAGAAGCTGACAGGCGTCAGCTCCCCGGGCGTGACCACAACACGCGCGCCCATCTTGGTCCAATTCCACATCTTGATCGCAAAGGCCATGGGCATGCGGATGCAGCCATGCGAGGCCGGGTAACCCGGAAGCACGCCGGCATGCATGGCGACCCCAGACCAGGTGATGCGCTGCATATAGGGCATCGGCGCCCCGCTATAGATATTGGAATGATGCCACTTGTGTTTTTGTATGACGCTGAATACGCCCATCGGCGTTGGATGGCCCGGCATGCCCGTGGAAATCGGAGTTTCCGCGAAGAAGCCGTTGGCGTCATAGATCCTCAATCTCTGGTTCTGGATCGAGATCGCAATGATCAGTGGCCCCAGCGGCTTGCCGGACTCCCTCTGCGATGCCTCGATCCCAGTCGCCTGATGATGGCGAGCCTTTTGGTTTCGGTGCGGAATTCCCCGCTCCAGCCGCGAAAACCCGGAGTCGGTGTCCGACAAGCTAAAGCGGGCGGCATGGGCACCGGCGGTGCCGCCAAGCGCGGCGGCGGCTGTCAGGATGACCAATCGCCAAAGTGTGTCGGCAACCGAAGCACTCTCAACACCCAAACGTGTCATCCTCGAATCCCCAGCCAGCGTCGATTAGTGTTGCAGACGACGTACGCGTTCACCAGTGAAAGGCTTTTTAATGTCTGCGGTTTCCTGGCTAGCGTAGCAAAAAAGCCTCACCGGAGGTTTAAAGGGACCGGAAGTACCCGTTACCATCAGCCTTTCATTGGGGTGTCATGGCACCTAAATGGAGAGCTTGCCGATGGAGATGTCTATGACCCGCAAAGACCCTAGGCCTGACAACACGGGGTGGACGGCCCTGCTTTTATTCGTGCTTGCGTTATGGCCGGGCTCGCCGACGTTGGCCGCCGATGAGCCGGACCTTATTTTTCGCCGTTCGACCGTGTTCAAGTGGGTCAGTCCGAACGACAAGCTTGCAACCTACGGCATCGACGACCCGGAGGTCGAAGGGGTGGCCTGTCATTTCACGGTGCCAGAGAAGGGCGGCTTCACGGGTTGGTTGGGGCTTGCCGAACAGGTCTCGGATATTTCTCTGGCATGCCGCCAGATCGGTCCGATCCATTTCAAGTCCAAGCTGGAACAGGGCGACGACATGTTCCGGCAGCGGCGTTCGCTGTTCTTCAAGAAGATGCAAATCGTTCGCGGCTGCGACGCCAAACGGAACGTTCTGGTCTATGTGGTATATTCGGACAAACTAATTGATGGGTCGCCAAAGAATTCGACCTCGACGGTGCCGATCATGCCCTGGGGATCCGGCGATAGCGCAATTCAGAAATGCAGCGAGTTCATTCAGTGAAGGTCTTCTGATCTAACGGTTTATCTCACCGGGCGTGGGGCGGCTTCGTGGCTCAGCCATGACTCTGGCAGCCCACCAGTCGCACGAATTTTTGCGGCGCCGATTGGTGGCTGTTTTGGTCGCGCTGCTGCGACATGGCGCCACAAATCCTTGGCCGTTCCGGCTTAGCGGGAGCCTTGCGATCGAACGTCAATCCACCGGGGCGCTCACTCCCGGCCGCGCATTCGACCGTTGGATGGACGCGTTTGCTGCTCGGAACGGTGTTGCCGACAGTGACGTTGCCTTTGCCCGTGTCGGCCTTCGTTTGTTCTGTTGGGTTCATGACGCTCTACTCGAGAATGGCCCGATGTGAGATTGGTGGCCCAGGCTTGGACCTTATCAAGGACTCTCCACCACAGAAAGGTTAAGGAGCCCCCTAAGTTTGCACCTGCCGTCATTTGCGGCCACCGACACATCGGGCGCGGACGACGGCGCCGATCCGGCCACGTTGTTGCGGCGGGCTGGCTTTGGCTCGTTGGGGGCCAGCAGGCTGCGCACAGCGTCGGATCTGATCAGCGCGCGCCGCCTGATTGCGAGCTTCCATTGCAATTTACTGAAATGGTTTGGCGTTTGGCAAGCGGCGGTTGCCATCATGTCGCTGCGAAACCAAATCGCCTGCGAACGCGTCGCCGCGCGATGAGAGACGATTGAAACCGGCGAGGCCAGAAAGGCCGCGATGTCGTCTCGTGGGCGTGCTGTTCACCGGAATAGTTGACCAGTATCCAATCAAGACCGACCGGACTTTCATGGCGACCGCTCGACAAGCCGAATCCGGCCCGCTTTCTCGGTGCGCCGCTGACCTATTTTTGCGGACCGATATTGGCCGCCGGGCTGCGGGTGTCCTGAGGGCGTCGCAAGCGGTCAGGGGGTGAGCGGCAAGATCTCGTTTTGCGCCGAGCCATCATCGATTGCGTCACTTCTTCGATCCCGGGCGCGGGATACATTTGTGCGTGCGGACGACGCCGGACGCGGACATCCTCGCGCCCATGATCTGCTTGATCTGGCCGCTAGGGCAGGTTCCGTCATCGACCATGACACGCTGGCCGAGTTGCAGATTGACGATATCCTGCTCCCGCGAAACCTGATTTTGCAGGGCCTGCGATCTGACCGGCAACAATGCGAGGCTGATTGATAGCAGGATCGTGAGATAATTGACGGGCAACTTTTTCATGATCAGCGAACCGTTCTCTCATTTGCACCGCATATTGAGTGCAGTTCTGGCCGACCGTGATCGGGATAGCCGCATACGGGATGCGGCAGGCCACCCATTGCGCTACCGGGTACGAACTCTCAATCGCCAGTGTAGGGGCGCGGGCACGATTCTGAAAGCGCTCGAATGGCCTGCGCCTTCCGCTAAAGTATGATTTGATGGTGGCGGTGCGGTCACAAAGCCGAAAGGTGGGCAGGGCCTGGACAAGGAAAAATGATGCCAATGAACGCCATCGATACCCAGCAAAAAATCCTAGATGCGATCGACGCCAATTTCGACGCACAACTGGCGACCACGCGAGATTTTGTCGCAATACCCTCGACCCGCGGCGCCGAAGGGCCGTGCCAGGACATGATCGGCGATCTCTTGCGCCAGCGTGGTTACGAGATCGACGACTGGCACATCGAGCTGGCGGCACTCCGGGAATTGCGAGGCTTTGGTCCGATCGAACACGATTTTTCCAAAGCACGTACTGTGGTCGGTACCTATCGGCCCGCAACCCATGCCGGAAAGTCGCTGATCCTGCAGGGGCACTGCGATGTAGTGCCGGCCGGACCGCTCGACATGTGGGAGACACCGCCGTTTTCGCCTGTCGTCAAGGACGGCAAGCTGTATGGTCGTGGCGCCTGCGACATGAAATCCGGTACTATCGGCGCGCTTTATGCCCTCGACGCCATTAAGGCCGCGGGATTCAAGCCGACCGCCCGGATCCACTTTCAATCCGTGATCGAGGAGGAGAGCACCGGTGTTGGCGCACTCTCGACCGTGCAGCGTGGCTATCGCGCCGACGCCTGTTTGATTCCCGAACCCACGGCGGGCAAGATGGTGCGCGCCCAGGTCGGCGTGATCTGGTTTCGCCTCAAGGTCCGCGGCCATCCCGTGCATGTGTTCGAGGCTGGCAGCGGTTCCAACGCGATCACGGCGGCCTACTATCTGATCCAGTCGCTGCAAAAGCTTGAGGCCGATTGGAACGAGCGCGCCAAGGCCGATCGCCACTTCCACGCGCTGGCCCACCCGATCAACTTCAATCCCGGCATCATCCGGGGCGGCGACTGGGCTTCCAGCGTGCCGGCATGGTGCGATGTCGACTGCAGGATCGCGATTCTGCCGGGCTGGTCGGTCAGCGACTGCCAGGCCGAGATCGCGGCCTTTGTTTCAGCGGCCGCGCGCGATCATCGTTTTCTCTCCAATCATCCGCCAGCTGTCGAATGGTCCGGGTTTCTGTCGGAGGGTTACGAACTGAAGGCCTCCGCTGCCGCGGAAGCGGCCTTCGGCAAGGCCTATGATGTGGTCTATGGGGGCGCGGTCTCTGACCTCGTCTTTACCGCGCTCACCGACACGCGGTTCTACGGGCTGAACTGCGACATCCCAAGCCTGTGCTTCGGCGCCAGTGGCGCTGGGATGCATGGCTTCAACGAATATGTCGATCTGGACTCGCTGCGGAAATCGACCAAGGCCACCGCGCTGTTCATCGCGGAATGGTGCGGGGTCGAGAAGGCGTAGGGTATCGCCGCCGCTTGACCCGGCAACTCACCAAGGGGGGAGGGATCGCTGATCATGACGCCGCTGGAAAAGGTCAATTCGATGCAAATGCCTTTTGCGCATTTGAAAGGCGTAACATTCACCGAAGCCGAACTGGATCGCGTGGTGGCGCGGATGCTGGTCCGGCCGGATCTCTGCACTCTCGGCCATATGCTTCACGGCGGGGCAATCATGGCGTTGGCGGATTCGGTCGGCGCCGCAGCGACCGTGATTAATCTGCCCGGCGATGCCAAGGGCACCACCACGATCGAGAGCAAGACCAATTTCATTGCCGGCGCCAAGGAGGGGATGACGGTGATCGCGACCGCAACGCCGGTGCATCGCGGCCGGCGCACTCAGGTCTGGCAGACGCGACTGGAAACCGAGGACGGCAGGCTGATTGCGGTGGTCACCCAGACGCAGATGGTGCTCGTATGAATACGGATACTTAGATTAACCATTCGCTGGCGAAATGCTGCCTCTATCCGCGGCGGGAAGCGGACTTGAATTCTTTGCTGCAATGCACCATATTCGTGGCCTAGGGATTCGACGCCTCCTCGAGGGCTATCCAAGAGGAGTTTTGACGTGAACCAAAATAAAGCCCCATCCACATTCGCCCGTGGTTATGTCCGGACGCTGCGCCAGCAGGAAGAACTGCCGCAGCTGCGGGATCATTTGTTGCGGCTCGATCGGGAAAGCCGCCATGACCGTTTCCATGGCTTCATGGATGACAGCTTCATCGAACGCTACGCTGCCAGATGCGCGGATGACGGTACCGTCATTATCGCGTACATCGAAGACGGCGTGGTGCGTGGCGCAGCAGAACTGCATCCGCCAGATCAATCGGCGGATGCATTGCCGGAGGTGGCGTTCAGTGTTGAGAAGCGCGTGCGACGGCAGGGCGTGGGCAGCACACTGTTCAGGAACCTGATCTGGGAAGCGCGGGCAAAGGGCTACGATAGCTTGCGCATCACCACCGGCGCGCAGAACCAGGCGATGCGGGCGCTGGCCAACAAGTTCGGCGCGCATCTGACGTTCAGCCAGGGGGAGTCCTCGGGCCTCATCGATCTCAAGTCCCGGCCGCAGCCAGAACTGGTCCATTCCGCGATCGCGGCGCCAGCCGACCCGGTTCGCGCCCTCGTCAGATTCAACCGCGCTTACTGGAATATGATATTGCGTATGTATGGCTGGGGTCGGAGCGCCGCCTGATCGATCGGTACCGTTGGCCACCATTCGCCGATCTAAAATCGGCGAATGGTCAGGGAATGCCGGCGGCGGAAGCTAAGTGCCGGTGCGCTTGGCGGCGGCGAACCGTCGGACCACCTTGCGTTCGACCACGACGGCGCGCTGAGCACCCTGTTCGCCGGTTATCACGTGGGTCGAGGAACGCGCTGACGTCCGCGCGACCTTTCGGACTTCGGCCTGTACGGATTCGACCGGCAGCCCCATCAGTGCTGCGGCAATCTCAGCCTGCTGCTGCTGGTCATCGGTGATCCCAATCGCGGCGAAAATAGCCTCATCCAACGTCGGAGGATCGTGCCGGACGCGTCGCCGCCCATATTTGGTGTTCCAGTCTTGGCTCATCGGCGCCTCTCGTCTGCTCGTAATACCTAGGACCTCTCATGTTGCATTGCAATATGAAATCCATGTGTCAATCCAGTTATGCGTGGCTGCCTTGCAGTCGGTTTAACCATGCGGCCTCGCAATCTTAGAGGTTTCCGCCACCACTCGTGTCGCGGCGTTTTGCCCTGCCTTGCAGCCTTCACGGGACTTGCTCAGCGGTGCCCGCCGAGTCGACCGCATGCTGCGGCCAGCGCTTCAGGGCAGCACGTCCAGCATCGGTCAGGTCGTAAATGCCGCGCTCGACCCGATCGAACCAGCCATAGACGTTGTGCAGCAGGATTTTCGGAGCGTCCGGAATCTGCAGGCGCAGATCGCGCGGACGGCAAGGTCCTTGCGACAATGCCGATGCACAGGCCAGCGCCTGCTGACGATAGGCCGTCATGATCGGCGAGCGCGTGCTGCCGCCGAGCGCTGGATCGCCTTGACGGCGGCGATGTTCGGCGACGAGCCTGGAACGCTTCTTCGGATCCCGGCGCGGGCCAGCGGTCGGCGGCGCGACGATCACCTCGACTTCGCCGCTGCTGGTGACCGCGAGCATGCCAAATCCGAGGCGGCGACACAGATTGCGATAGCGCGCATCGCTCTCGCGCCCCTTGCCGCGCTTTGACATTCTGGCGGCCAGCCAGACTTCATCGCAGGCCGCGGCGCGGTCGACCGCCTGCAGAATCAGCTCGAGATTGAAGGAAAGCTTCAACTCGCCGATCACGACGACGGGCGGATCTTCGCCGTTCAGCGCCACCAGGTCGCAGCCGCCCACCTCGCCCTTGACGGTGAAACCGAGCTTTTCGAGGAAGCGTTTGACGGGCAGATAAAGCGCGGTTTCCAAAGATCACTCCGATGTCGTGGTTGCGACTCAATTCGGAGTTTAGCCCGGATCGGCTTCCGCGCATGCGGGTTCGCGTCTAGACCCTGCCAGCGACGGGCAGTAGGGCGCCGGTGACGCCGCTCGCGGCATCGCTGGCGAGGAAAAGGATCACCTCAGCCAATTCCTGCGGCGCCACCCATTTTGCGAAATCGGCCGAAGGCATGCTGGCTCGATTGGCCGGAGTATCGATGGTCGACGGCAGCACGGCGTTGACGGTGATCTTGCCTTTGTGTTCCGCGGCAAGCGCCTCGGTCAGCCGATGAACGCCAGCTTTCGATGCCGCATAGGCTCCCATCCCGGCGCCCGCCTGCAGCGCGCCCATCGCGCCGACGTTGACGATCCGCGCCGCGGGAGAAGCGGCGAGATGCGGAATCGAGGCTCGCGACGCGTGCAAGGCGGTGAGGACGTTAAGCGCATACATGCGCAGCCAGGTCTTGGTCTCGGCCTCGACGATCGTCTCGAACGCGAAGCCGCCAGCGATATTGATGAGCGCGTCGAGCCGGCCAAAATGCGCCGCGACGGCATCGATGGCCACCTTGGCCTGCGTAGCATCGGTAAGATCGACGCCGCCAAGTTCCATCCGGTCAGAGGTCGGCACGAGCTGGGAAGCCGCGTGATCTACGCCCGCCACCTTGGCCCCCCGCGCCTGCGCCAACTCCGCGACCACCTTGCCAAGCGCACCCGATGCGCCTGTCACGATGATGACTTTTCCCCGCATCATGGGTCTCCGCGACAAGGTAAAGTGTGGCCAACTCTAATACTTGCGAAACTGGATAATTCTGCGTTCTACCGGTGTTTTCAAGAGGGATCGTTGCCGCGAATGGATGCAATTTCCATCGCTATCACGCAGCTGAGCGATCCGCCCGAGAGCGGACGACTACGCGTGACCGACCGGTGGCGCCGATTGCATCAGGAGAGCGCACCCGAGGCAGCCATCGCGGGGCCGCCTGAGCGACGGCGTCAGTATGGGTCTCCACACCGACATATTAGCTAAAATTCGCCGACCTCCCGTAAACTGATTAATCAAAGCACCGAACTACAATTCGATATCGTCCACGAGGACCTGTCGCATATCATGACTAGATTTCTAACTGACCACGGATTGCCGCTAGTTCAGCTGAAGGAGCAGCGGCGAGATTTGATTGTTGCGTTGCAAAATAGAAGCGGCCCCGTGGGCGGCTGGGAACTGATGCAGATTGCCGCTGTTCAGCAGGCGATCTCGGCATTCGAGGAAGTTATCGCCGATCTGGATGCTGAAGCGGTTACGGCGGCCTGAGGCGGTTCTCATTGTGCGGCCTTCGGCAAAACGGTGCTCAGGACTCCAGGTAGCGCGCCTCAAGGCTCGCGCGCTGCGCTGTGCCGAGACCCAATCCGTCGCTGAGATAGCATTCGAGATCGCCGTAGTCAGTATTGATGGCTTCGAACGCCGCAGCAAGAAATGACGTCTGTACCGACCCCAGCACTTGCCGGACGTCGTCGGGCAGATCGCCACTCGCCGTGGCGTCGCGCTGGTAATAGCGATTGGTCAAAAGATAATCTTCAGCGATCAGTTCGTCTGGTACGCCGAGCGCATGCAGGATCAACGCGCAGGCGAAACCGGTGCGATCCTTGCCGGCGGTACAATGAATTACCAGCGGCGCGCGGTCCTGCAGCAGGTGGACGAACAGCGCCCGAAAGCTTGGCGTGTTGTTGCGCACATAGTTGCGGTAGGAGTCGCGCATGACGTCGATGGCGTCGGCCGCGGTCAGCACCATGCCTTGGGCGCGCTTTGCCTGCAGCGCCGCAAGCACTGTCGGCTCGATTGGCAGCGAATGAACCGTGATCCCCGTCAATCCGCAGATGGCTGCGACGCGTTCCTCCGTGCCCCTGAAATCGAAAGCGCTCTTCAGACCCAGGCCACGGAGAATTTTGATATCGGCTTGCGTGACATGGCCCAGATGGTTGGAGCGAAAGATCTGACGCCAACGCACCGCGCGCCCGTCGCGGCTGCGATAGCCGCCGAGGTCGCGGAAATTGCAGGCGCCGGCGAGATTGAGGTGGCGGGCCGGATCATCCGACATGGTTCACCAGCTTAAGCCATCTTCCGCGGCCGAGGAATGCCTGGGAGGTGTCGTTGAAGGCCATGCCGATGCCTGCCTGAGCCGGGGCCCCTTCCAGCGCGATCGCGCGCGGAAGGCTGAGCAGATTGCCTTGTGCTTTCGGATTAACGCCATTCGGGCGGTCGTTACCCTAGTTCACCTCGCTCTTCGGTCAAGCTCAGACAAGCGAGCGGCAAACTCTCATGAAAAAGGGCCGAAACTTTTTCGTTCCGACCCTTCATTTTCGCATTTGATATCGTACCAAAGACCGGCAACTCCTCGGCAGTTGGCTCGCGGCTGCCATCAGCGATCCCGCGCCGGTTTGGATTCCTGGATCGCCGCTTCGTGATACCAGTTGCCCGCGCAGACTTCGCTGACGCCCGAGGAAGTGGCTTCGGTCGTGGATTTGGTGTCGTCGTAGCGACGACCGCCGAGCGCCGAGCGGCCCCCGGCTGGGAATTGATAGATCTTTGCAGATCCCTGATTTAGGCTGGTGTCCATCATCGTCTCTCCATCTGTCGCGGCGCGTTCATTGAGACTGCGCCCGACTCGTTCTCATCAAGTAAGGGAGCCTGATATTGTCTCTGCCCGCTGCCGATGCAACATGATCAAAAGAAAATCATTGTCTGTATAAATTGTGAGCAGTTTTCATTTTGCATCGAGGGAAGCAGCGGCAGACTGGCTAACGCGTGAGCCATCATCAGAGTTGCGAAGGTACCGCCCTTGGTTGCTTGGAGCTTGCCGGCTGCTGCCGCAGCTTTAATCGGTCTCGGAAGCGTTCTTGGAACTGCTGCATAATCAGGCGTGAATGGGGCTCCTCGGAACCTCCTTGGGTGCTCACCGAACCTCGCGCCCGCGCGCCTTTGTCGCACCCCCAATGCAACCTGGACGGGGAAGCCCCAGCGTGTTTCCTCCATGAAATCGTACCACCGCAATGCGATGATTGGCACTTTAATTGCTTGTTAAACCCCGGCCGATGGTGGCCGGGTACATCTGTGGTGACCTAACCAGGTTTGGTTTCCCACCTTTCGCATCATCAACTTATGAGAGAGCTCAATGACAAAGTATAAGCTCGAGTATATCTGGCTCGACGGATACACGCCGACGCCGAATTTGCGCGGCAAAACGCAGATCAAGGAATTCGATTCATTTCCGACCCTCGAGCAGCTGCCGCTGTGGGGCTTTGACGGAAGCTCGACCATGCAGGCCGAGGGTCACAGCTCTGATTGCGTCCTGAAGCCGGTCGCGGTTTATCCGGACGGCGCGCGCACCAACGGCGTGCTGGTGATGTGCGAAGTGATGATGCCTGACGGCAAGCCGCATCCCTCGAACAAGCGCGCCACCATTCTCGACGATCCCGGCGCCTGGTTCGGCTATGAGCAGGAATATTTCTTCTACAAGGACGGCCGTCCGCTCGGCTTCCCGGCAAGCGGTTATCCCGCGCCGCAGGGACCCTATTACACCGGCGTTGGCTACAAGAACGTGGGCGACGTCGCACGCAAGATGGTGGAAGAGCATCTGGATCTTTGCCTCGCCGCCGGCATCAACCACGAAGGCATCAACGCCGAAGTCGCCAAGGGTCAGTGGGAATTCCAGATTTTCGGCAAGGGTTCCAAGAAGGCCGCAGATGAGATGTGGATGGCCCGCTATTTGATGCTGCGCCTGACCGAGAAATACGGCGTCGATATCGAATTCCACTGCAAGCCGCTCGGCGATACCGACTGGAACGGCTCCGGCATGCACGCCAACTTCTCGACCACCTATATGCGCGAAGTCGGCGGCAAGGAATATTTCGAGAAGCTGATGGAAGCCTTTAAGGTCAATCGCGCCGATCACATCGCGGTCTATGGTCCGGACAACCACATGCGTCTGACCGGCAAGCACGAAACGGCCTCGATCGATACCTTCAGCTATGGTATCGCCGATCGCGGCGCGTCGATCCGTGTGCCGCACAGCTTCGCCAATAATGGCTACAAGGGCTATCTGGAAGACCGCCGTCCGAACTCGCAAGGTGACCCCTACCAGATCGCTTCCCAGATCCTGAAGACGATCGCTTCCGTGCCGACATCCGCCAAGGCGGCTGCGGCTTAAGGCGTTCGCCAGACCGACAGGGCCGGGGGCTACCCCGGCGTCAGCATGATCCGCCAAGGTGGGATATCGCTTTGGCGGATCGTTGCGTCTGATCCCTGCGGGTTCCCATCTATGACTGCCGTGCTATAGGCACTTGCCGACCAAACACCGCGGGCGCGCCGCTGGACGGGGGATATTCCAATGGAGAATGTCGTTCGCCTGCTTTCGACGCTGGCATTGTTGGGTGCGGTTCGCAGCCTCTCCGGCCCCTATCAGGCGGCTGGCGGTGCCCACATCGATGCCGATTTTGGGCCGACGCTCTCGCTTCTCGATCGCCTGCGTCGCGGTGAAGGCGCCGATGTTGTCATCCTGACCAAACCGGCGCTGGACGATCTCGCCGCCAAGGGTGACGTGGTCGCGGAGACCTGCGTGGATCTGGCGCGTTCGTTCGTTGGTCTCGCGGTGAAGGCCGGCGCGGATCATCCTGATATCGCAACCGAACCTGCGCTGCGCACGGCGCTGCTCGGCGCCCGTTCGGTGGCCTATTCGCGCATCGGCGCCAGCGGCATCATGTTCGCGCAGATGATCGAGAGCATGGGCATCGCATCCGAGATCAATGCGCGGGCCCGGATCATCCCGTCGGGCGTGACCGCTGAATTGCTGCTGAGCGGAGAGGCCGATCTTGCGGTGCAGCAGCTCAGCGAACTGAAACTGGTTTCAGGTGTCGAGACCGTCGGCCCGATCCCGCGCCATCTGCAGAGCCCCGCCGTGTTTTCCGCTGGACGCCTGGCGGGGTCGAAGCGGGTCGATCAGTCCGACGCGCTCTTGCGTTTCCTGGCTTCGGCGCAGGCCGCGCCGGCGTTGCGCGAGTCCGGGTTGGAGCCTTGAAAACCACCGCGCTTCAAAGCTAGAGTCTGCTTCGCCAAACATGTGCACCGTGATGAAACGAGTTTGGGTGCTTTCTTCAGCTGCGACGGGCCGCATCGCCATTTCGGCGATCGCGATTGTGGCCGTTGGGTGGTTGGCGCATCCCCCGTGGGTCGAGGCGCAATCGGCCGATCTCGTGCTGTGCGACCGGCTCGCGGCCGATCCCACCGATCCGGACAAGCCGGCCGATACCACGGGCATAACCAATGTCGCGCAGGCGGACATCGCGCTCGCCATCAAATATTGCAGGGTCGCCGCCAATTCGTCGCGGCGCGCGCTTTATCAGCTCGGCCGCGCCTACGCCGCCAACCGGCAATTGCCGGAGGCGATCGGCGCCTGGCGCAAGGCCGCCGACAGAGGCTCGACCTCTGCCATGGTCGAACTCGGCGTGCTATACGGAACCGGCGCGGGCATCGCGAAGGACGATAACGAGGCGCGCAAGCTGTTCGAGCGCGCTGCCCAGGCCGGCAATCCGCGCGGCGTCACGAATCTCGCCGCGCTGTCCGACAATGGCGGCGCGCCGCAGGATCCGGTGCGGGCACGCGAGCTGCTGGAAAAGGCCGCCGAGAGCAATGCCGAAGCGCAGTATCAACTTGGCTTGATGCTGGCGGATGGTAGCGGCGGAGCCCGGGACGATGTCGGCGCGCGCAACCTGTTCGAGAAAGCCGCGGCGCAAAACCACCCGGCCGCGTTGGAGCGGATGGGTGAATTCGCGCAGGAGGGACGTGGCGGACCGAAAGATACGAGCGCCGCCAAAGCCTTTTACGAAAGGGCCGCAGCGCTCGGCGACGAAGACGCTAAGCAAGCGCTGAAGCGAATCGAATGTCCGCTCGCGATCAAGGACAAGCGCGGAAATCTCGTGACCAACCTCTGCTTTTAGTGCGGCGCAGTCGAGAGGCATGGGGAATGACTGCGGTGCAGACGCCAAGTATTCGCCGGATTACTTCGACGACTTTTTGACATCCCTGGCCATTTCCAGACACGTCAGCAGCTCGACGTAGCTGGGAGTGCCATCCATGCTGGTCTCCTTGACACAGACGGCCCTGTCGGTGGCCGAGGATTGCTGCCATAGCGGCAAAAGCTGGTCGCGCGCTTGCGCCTCGTCCCCGGTGCAGCGTTCCTGCGCGGCCGCTGTGTCGCTTTCAGACTTGCACTCCCGCGCGATATCGAATGACGGCACATTATCGGCAACGGGCGTCAAGGAGAGGTAGGCAAACATGACAATCGGCAAGTGCATCAGCATCGTTGTTCTCCAGCCGTGGGCGCGAGCTCATCTAATCCCTGCGCCACCGAACCGGTCAACGTGTTGATCAGCATCAAGCGTCTCAGCATCTTGATAAAGCGCAAGGTGCGCCGCAAGCTTCGGTAATAGTGTTGGTTTTGTAACGACGGACGGTTGGAGTCTCCCTATGAAATATCGCGGATGCTTTGTTGCCCTGCTGATGGTTTGTGCCCTGACGCCGCTTGCGATGGCGCAGACCAACATGGACCCTGCGCCCGGCGAACAATCTGTTCCCCGGCTCGGCGACATCATGAACGCGATCCAGACCAGGCACATCAAGCTGTGGTTCGCCGGCAAGGCCATGAACTGGGAGCTGGCGGCCTACGAACTCCGCCAGCTCAAGGCTGGACTTCTGCAAGCCGCGATGATGTATGCCGGCATTCCCGTCACCAACATCACGACGATGTCGCCCCCGCTTCAGTCGGTTGCCGACGCGATCACGGGCAGGGACATCAAGCGGTTCAACAAGGCGTTCGGCGAACTGACCGACGGCTGCAACGGCTGCCACCGGTCGATGGATCGGGGCTACGTCACCATCAGGACGCCGAGCGAACAGCCCTTCAGCGACCAGTTGTTTGCGCCGGCGGGCAAGCCTTAGCCGCACGCCATTGGGCTCTCGTGCAAAGCCGGAATCCGGACACATCTTTAAATTAATTATACGCTAATATACATATTAAGGTTGTAAAAGCGCTCGGCTTCGCGCACTATGCCCTGGTTGTGTTTCAGCCAAAGGGGGCTCTCCATGACATCTCTTCATGCCGCGTCGATCGGTTCAGCTTTGTGTCTTGCTACGTTGGTTCTGGCATCTGCGGGCTCCGCGCAGACTTCATCGACCGTCAAGATCACGGCGGGAACGACGTTGGCTAAGATCCCCGCCGGGGCATTCGGGATCAACACCGCGGTCTGGGACGGCGACATGCTCGATGCTGCGGTGCCCGGTCGTTTGACCGAGGCCGGTGTCAGCGCGATCCGCTATCCCGGCGGATCGACCTCGGACGACTATAATTGGCAGACCAACTCGATCGTTCCGAACCAGGGCGGGTTCGCCAACGCCAACAATAATTTCGATGCCTTCATGGGCTTGGTCAAGAGCACCGGCGCAACGCCCATCATCACCGTGAACTACGGCTCCAACACCGCAGGCAATGGCGGTGGCACACCCGCATTTGCGGCGGCATGGGTGAACTATGCCAACAAGACCAAGGGTTATGGCGTCAAATACTGGGAAATCGGCAACGAGGTTTATGGCAACGGCGAATATGGCGCGCATTGGGAGACTGATCTGCACAGCGCGCATGATCCATCGACCTACGGTGCCAATGTCGCGCAGTTTGCGAGCGCGATGAAGGCAGTCGATGCCACGATCAAGGTCGGGGCTGTGCTGACGGCGCCGGGAAACTGGCCCGACGGCCAGTCCCCGAACTGGAATGCCGGGGTTCTGGCCAAATGCGGTACCTCGATCGATTTTGTGATCGTGCACTGGTATCCACAAAATCCTGGCAGCGAATCCGATGCCGGCCTGTTGGCCTCGCCGCAAACCATCGCCGGCATGGTAAGCAAGCTGAGATCCCTGCTGAAAACCTATGGCGGCGCCAACGCCGCCAACATTCAGATTCTGGTGACCGAGACCAACTCTGTCTCATCCGATCCGGGCAAGCAGACGATCAGCGTCGTCAATGCGCTGTTCATTGCCGACGACATGTTGAATTGGCTCGAACAGGGCGTCACCAGTGTCGACGTATGGACACTGCATAATGGATCTACCGCCGGTAATACGTCCTCCAGCCTGTTTGGCACCGCGACCTTCGGCGACTACGGCATTCTGTCCAATGCGACCTCCGGCGAGCCGGCGGCGGATACCCCGTTCCCGACCTATTACGGCATGCAAATATTGAGCAAACTCGGCAAGGCCGGCGACACGTTGGTCTCGGCCTCGTCCAGCAACAGCCTGCTGGATGCACATGCGGTGCGTCCGGCCGGCGGCGGTCTGGCCGTGCTCCTGCTTAACAACGATCCAAAAAACAAGGTCACCGCGAGTATCACGCTCTCCGGATTTACGCCGGCTGGCACCGGCACGATCTATACCTATAGTGCGACCAGCAACGGCATCGTCTCCGCCAGCACCAGCGGTGTCGGCAGCAGTTTCAGCTACGCCGCCGCGCCCTATAGCCTGACCGCGATCGTCCTCAAGTAGCCGGAAGTTAAGGCGGACCGGGACGCCACTCTTCAAAGCTGTTTTGCTGGGACAGATGCCGATCACTGCGCCCGGCATCCGCCGGGCATGGAGTCAATATCGAATCCGAGCGGTAGCTCAGTGGTTCGCCTGCTCCGCGCTTCGGCCCTCTGGCTTGCCTTGCATTGGGGCTGGCGACCCCAGTTCCTGGCAGGGGATCTCCACCCAAGTGCCGTCCGGACGCGGCTGCAGCGAGTGGCAGCCCGACGGCGCGGGCTTTTCTTCCGTTTGCTGCGCGTTCGAATTTTTAGCCAGCGCTGGCGCTGTCATCAGGGCGAGGGCGGCTACTACAATTCCGGCTACGGCTTGCACTGTCCGCATTTGAAACCCTCCGTTTTGACGGCAAATTTCTCGGCGATTAATTCTGGCAGGAAATGTGGTAAATTTTGGCCATGGACAAGGTGGCGCGGATTTTACTGAACCTTTTCTAAACGGTCATTCTACAGGTTGGAGACAGACCCGAAGCGCAGCCGCAATTGCGACTTACGCGGTCCGCACCGCGCTCAGGAAACCCGAAACCTTGTGACGCAGGACCTCGGCCTGTTTCGAAAGCTGGCCGGCCGCGCCCAGCATCTCCTTGGCGGCCGCGCCCGTCGAATCAATGGTATGCGTGACGGCGTTGATGTTGCTGGCGACCTCGCTGGTGCCGGTGGCGGCCTGGCTCACGGAGCGCGCAATCTCCTGGGTGGCCTGACCCTGCTGCGCGACGGCGACCGCGATGGTCTTGGCGATGTCGCTGATCTGTCCAATGGTGCCGCCGATACCCTGGATAGCCGTCACGGTGTCGTCGGTCGCCCGTTGCATGGCGCTGATATGCGCGCTGATTTCCTCGGTCGCTTTGGCGGTCTGACTGGACAGGCTCTTGACCTCGGAAGCAACCACCGCGAAGCCCCGTCCGGCGTCACCGGCCCGCGCCGCTTCGATCGTGGCGTTGAGCGCGAGCAGGTTGGTCTGGCTGGCGATCGCGCTGATCATGTCGGTTACGGCGCCGATCTTGGCCGCGGCATCGGCAAGACTGTTGACGAGGCCATTGGTGCGCGCGGAGGCATCGACCGCCTCTCCGGCAATGGTGGATGAGGTCGCGACCTGCCGATTGATTTCGGCCACGGAGCTCGACAACTCCTCGGTGGCGCCGGCCACCGCCTGGACGTTGGAGGACGCAGCCTGCGAGGCGGCGGCGACGGCGGCGACGCGATGGGCGGCGTTGTCCGCCGACGAGGTCAGCGACGAAGCCGTCGCCTCCACTTCCTTTGCCGCCGATGAGACGGCGCTGGCAATCGTGCCGACCATCTCCTCGAATTCGCTCGCAAGCCTCGTCAAGGCTCGCTTCTTCTCTTCACGCGCGGCCACCAGGTCCGAAATATCACGGCGATAACTCAGGACCACCGGCTGGCCATCGATCTCGGCCGGCACCAGGGTAACCTGGACGGTCTTCATTACGCCGTCGGCGCGCCGCGTGACCCATTCGAAACAGGCATGGCCGTCTCTGCCGGCCTGTGCCACTTTCTCCATCGCGACATCAGCCGATCGGCGGCCATCGGGCTGGAGTTCGGGCGCCATGTCGGCGGGCGAGTGCGACAGAAGGTCGGTCTTGGCCTTGTAGCCGCCAAACCGGACGGCGGCCTCGTTGCAGGCGATGATTTTGGCGCCGGACAGGACCAGGATGGCGTCGCAGCTGCGCTCGAAGGCCAGCTGCCAGACCAGGTTGTCCCGATTTTGGTGGGCTGCACCGGAAAAGAGCTTCATGTGCTTGGTTCCGCGAATCGCGAATGACCACTTCTCGTAGCAAGGAAGAATTAACCAAATCCTATCGCGCTCCGCGGGCAGATTGTCCGGCTGCCACCGTTGCGAGGTAACCGGTGCGGGCAGTTACCCGCCGTCGCCGAGGCCGACGGACGGATCCTCGATGCACAGCTGCTGAAACTACCTGCGCAATATACTGTCGCCGAAACGACGCGCAGCGACGGAAATGCTTGCGGCGGTCTTTCGGACGCCGACCCGAACATATCGTTCTGCTCTCGGTGAGTACCGGGGCAGGAATTGGTTTGCCGAGCTTTCGCGGTAAGGTTGACCGGTTAGGTTAAATCGCGATCCCGGTTGTAAGTTCTCCGACACCTCTTCAAGGGTGAGGCGCCCTTAGGAAGAGGACATCCCATGTTGAAGATCATCCTGAAAATCATTGCGCTCGCTGCCCTCTGCATTCCCCTCGGTGCCACAGCCTACGTCGCCCTGGCCTTGCTGGGTTTCTAAAGCGATGCGGCGCGCGGCAGCCCCGGATCTGGTGAGCCTGAGGTCCGCCGCACCGTACTCGCACTCTGGCAACGTCAGGCGTATGATCCACATCCAAGACAGGTGGGATCATGAAAATCTATATGGCCGGTCCATTATTTTCGACCGCGGAAATCGCATTCAACCGGGAGCTTGCCAGCCTGCTTCGTCAGCTCGGGCATGATGTCTTTCTTCCGCAGGAGCATGAGCAGCGCAAGGGCCTGCCCGGGGCCATCTTCGAGAGTGATGTCGGAGGTATCGACTGGGCCGAGGCGGTGGTGGCGTGCCTGGACGGACCCGATCCAGACAGCGGAACCTGCTGGGAGCTGGGCTACGCCTACGCCAAGCGAAAGCTGACCGTCGTGTATCGTACCGATTTCCGGCTGTTCGAAGGGACCGATCCCATCAATTTGATGATGAGCGAAAGCGCCGATCACGTGATCCTCATGCCGATGGCAGCGATCGCCGATCTCGCGGGCGAGATTGGCAAGCGTCTCGACGAGGAGTCCCCTGGGCATGGTCGCTAGAACCGGCCGCGATCCGCAAATGCACGGCCGTTAAATACATGGTGGAGCGAAAGGATGAGCAAGCCGTGCGACCGCCTCGCCGCTGACGGCCGATCGGGGGCGCAGCAAGTAGTAGGATCGAGCGTTGCGGGCGGCAGACGAGGTTCGCAAGGTCGCTGATTGCACCAAGCCCGAAGGGCGCAATACCCAACGAATTGGCTTAGGTTGCGGTTGTCCGCCTACCGGCATCGGCTGGTCATCACGCCCGCCGCCTCCGATTTGTTGCGGCCGTCCGATCCTGATATAGCGCAGGGAGCCGGAAGTTTGCGGCGGCCTTCGTGGCTCCTATCAAGCGGAATGAAAGCGGGAATAGGCATGGATGGAGACGAGTTGGCGGATAAAGACGTCACGCGTGTCGGCAAAATGGCCAGCCGCGCGTTTTTGAAGGTTGAAGTGTTTGCCTACTTGGTTCTGGGCATGTTGCTCGCGCTCACCGCATTGCTGGGGGTTGGGAGCGCGGCAGTGTCGCTCTGGCGGGATGTGCAGGACCACGTCAACGCAACTTCACTTGTGCTCACGATCGACCGCCTGCTGTTCGTACTCATGGTTGTCGAAATCCTGCACACCGTGCGTGTCTCGTTCCGTTCCGGCACGCTGGTGTGCGAACCCTTTCTGATCGTTGGATTGATCGCATCCATACGGCGCGTGCTGGTGATCACGCTTGAGTCCTCGCAGGTCAATCAGCCAGGCAAATGGACACCGGACACGAAGGGATTGTTCGATTCCACCCTGCTCGAACTGACGGTATTGGGGGGCCTGATACTGATCATGGTGATTTCAATCTGCCTGCTCCGTTACAGCGAACGCGCGGTCCCGGGCAAAAAGGAAGGCCACGACGCGTATTGATCGCTAATATGGAGGCTTCCCATGTCCCGGCTCACTCTCTTCTTGGCGCGCTGTATCGGGCTTTTCACGGTCTTGCTGGTGGGTGGGCTGATGGTGCGCGGCAGCGCCATCATCGAAATCTCCGCCGCAGACGGGCCGGTGATGCTCACGTACTCCGTCATCAGCCTGGCCATGGGTGTTGCCATGGTGATCGGGCACAATGTCTGGTCCGGAGGGCTGCTGCCGGTGGCGGTTACATCGGTCGGATGGCTGATCTTCGCAAAAGGCCTGACGCTTTTGCTTATCGCGCCCGAAGCCCTGTCCCGGGCTTTTACCCAGTTGCAGTACGGCGAGCATTACTACCTGTATCTGACGCCCGCGCTTTTGATCGGGCTGTATCTGACCTGGGCCGGATTCACCTTACCGGGCGCTAGCAAGTTCTGAGCAAAACCCTTGAAATCAAGTCGGCGACCGGCTTCGAGTGCCGGGATCCTCATGTATCGCAGGGCCGCAAGCGAGCTGGAGGTCCTGCTGGTGCATCCGGGCGGCCCGTTCTGGCGCAACAAGGATGACGGCGCTTGGTCAATACCCAAGGGCGAGGTGGAGGACGGCGAAGACGCTGAGAGGGCCGCGCGTCGGGAGTTCCAGGAGGAAATCGGCAGCGTACTCGCCATGAAGCTTGAGCCTCTGGGCGAGATCCGCCAACGTGGCGGAAAGCAGGTGGTAGCGTTCGCCGTCGAGGGCGACATCGATGTTCAGACTATCCAGTGCAATACCTTCCAACTCGAATGGCCCCCGAAGAGCGGAAGGATGGCGTCATTTCCAGAGGTCGACCGTGCGGGATGGTTCAAGCTGCCGACGGCCCGTGTCAAAATGCTTGCAAGCCAGCTACCGCTTCTCGATCGCCTGGCTGAGGTTTTGGCATAGGTCTGAAAACGAGGCCCGCGCCATGACCGTCGCTGCCGTGCTTCAGAACCTCCTGGGCCAAGTGATAGCGGCATCACCAGTATCCGATGTTAGCGACTTGAACCGCGATACCGCAGCGCTTCGACCAGCAAGGCGAGCACCGATCCAGCCTGGCGGCGGCTCGGGTAGTAAAGGTGGTAGCCCGAGAACGGCGGGCACCAGTCCGCGAGAACGTGAACAAGACGCCCCCTGGCGACGTGCTCCCGCACTTGGTCTTCTGGCAGGTAGGCCAGGCCCAGTCCCGCCAGTACAGCATTCATTCTCAGACCAAAATTGTTGAATACCAATTGCCCTTCGACGCGCACCTTCACGGCGCGGCCGCGCTTTTCGAATTCCCAGGCATAGAGACCGCCATAGGTCGGCAGCCGGATGTTGATGCAGTCGTGCGCGGTCAGCTCTTGCGGGTTCTTCGGCTTTCCTCGGGTGGCGAAGTACGAAGGTGCACCGACGACCGCCATCGGAAAATCAGGCCCGATGCGGACTGCGATCATGCCCTTTGCCACCTGTTCGCCGAGGCGCACGCCGGCGTCGTAGCGTTCCGCGACGATGTCGGTCAGGCCATAGTCGATGATGAGTTCGACCTTGATGTCGGGATAGCGCGGCAGCAGCTGCGCCAGCGCCGGCCACAGGATCGCTTCGGCCGCGTGTTCTCCGGCCGTGATGCGGATCGTGCCGGATGGTTTGTCCCTGAGTTCGCTCAAGGCCGCCACTTCCGCGTCGACCTGTTCGAGTCGTGGTCCGACCGATCGGACCAGCCGCTCGCCGGCCTCGGTCGGCGCAACGCTGCGGGTGGTACGGGCCAACAGTCGCAGACCAAGCCGCTCCTCTAGTCCGCGAATGGCGTGGCTGAGCGCGGACTGTGAAACGCCGAGCCTCGCCGCGGCTCGGGTGAAACTCCTCTCGTTGGCGACAGCCAGGAAGGCGGTCAGATCGGCTAGATTGTTCCGCGCCATTGATGAATTCCGTTCATATATCCATGCTGGTTTTAGCATCTTATCGCAGGAGCGCCAGGTCCTTACATCATTCCCGAGGTTGCAAAAGGTCAGAGACGGCAGCATCAGCCGCGGGTTTGATCGCGGAATGAACTCAAAGGAGGAACGACGATGAAGAAGCGCAAGCTCGGAAGAAGCGGTCTTGAAGTGTCCGCGATCGGCTTCGGATGCATGGGCATCAACTTCGGCTATGGCCAGGCGTTGGAAAAAGGGCAAGGCATTGATCTCATCCGCGGCGCAGTCGACCGCGGAGTGACATTGTTCGATACCGCGGAAGTCTACGGTCCCTTCACCAATGAGGAACTGGTTGGCGAGGCGCTGGCGCCCTTCCGCGACAAGGTGGTGATCGCCACCAAGTTCGGCTTCAAGATCGATCCGGTGTCCGGCAAGCAACACGGCATGGACAGCCGGCCCGGGCATATCCGCGAAGTCGCCGAGGGGTCGCTGAAGCGGCTCAAGACCGATCGCATCGATCTGTTTTATCAGCACCGCGTCGATCCCGAGGTGCCGATCGAGGATGTGGCCGGCGCGGTAAAGGATCTGATCCAGGCGGGCAAGGTCAAGCATTTCGGCTTGTCGGAGCCCGGTGCGCAAACCATCCGGCGTGCTCATGCCGTGCAGCCGATCACAGCCATCCAGAACGAATATTCGCTGTGGACCCGAGGACCGGAAACCAACGGCGTGCTGCAGACCTGCGAGGAACTGGGCATCGGCTTCGTGCCCTACAGCCCGCTCGGCAAGGGCTTCCTGACCGGCGCCATGAACCCAGACACCCAGCTTGCAGCAGGCGATTTCCGCAGCCTTCTGCCGCGCTTCACGCCCGAGGCGATGAAGGCAAACCAGGCGCTCGTCGAGCTGCTCGGCCATATCGCGAAACAGAAGAACGCCACCCCCGCACAGGTCGCGATCGCGTGGCTCTTGGCGCAGAAACCGTGGATCGTTCCGATCCCCGGCACCACGAAGCTGCAACGGCTCGATGAGAATCTCGGCGCCGCAAGTATCGAATTGACATCGGACGATCTTGCCGAGATCGAACGCGCCGCGTCTTTGATCACGATCGAGGGCGAGCGCTACCCGGCGCATCTTCTCGCCACCACCGGGCGCTGAACGACGATGGCCCCCAACGAGCGCGCGCGCAGGAATCACGATGAGCTATTTTCGGACCATGTCTCCACCCTGGCTGTGACCGATCCCGAGCTCATCGAAACTTTCGACAACTTCGCCTTCGATGAAGTGATGCGGCACGGTAATCTGGACGCCCGGACACGGCTGATGGTTCAACTGGCGTCGATCATCGCATGCCATGCCGTGCGCGAGTACCGGGTCATGCTGGGGGCCGCGCTCGCCATCGGGATTACTCCGGTCGAGGCCAAGGAGATCCTGTATCAGGCGGTCCCTTACGTCGGCATGGCCAGGGTCTACGAGTTCATCCACGCCACCAACGAGGTTCTTGCCGAGCGGGGCATCAAGCTGCCGCTGCCAGGCCAGTCCACGACCACGCCGGAGAACCGCGCCGAGAAAGGCCTTGCGGTCCAGCAGCAGATCATCGGGAACGACGTCGTCGAGCGGCTCTATGCGTCCGCGCCCGCCGATTTGCTTCATATCCAGCGCTATCTTTCGGCCAACTGTTTCGGAGACAACTACACCCGCACTGGCCTCGATGTGCCGACCCGGGAGCTTCTCACATTCAGCATGCTCGCCGCGCTTGGTGGATGCGAACCGCAGGTCAAGGGGCACGTGGCTGCCAATCTCAGGGTTGGCAACGACCGCGGGCGTCTCATCGATGTCTTGACCCAACTGCTGCCGTTCATCGGGTACCCACGCACGCTCAACGCGCTGCGAATGGTCGAGGAGGCCGCCGCGTCGGCGGCGAGTGCGTGAAGACACATCGAGGTCGTCTCGGGTCCGGCTTTCCAGCGCCTCACGCCATCCGACGTTCGCATCTCTGCTTTGCCCGTGTCACGACATTCGGCTAGAAGGTGGGTATGTCCGGAACATCCGATATCACTTCGTCACTGCGGTTTGACGAACTGGCTCGGGCCATCAGAGGCCGTCGCTCCATCTACGGAACCATCAGCGGACTTTGTCTCGACCGTACGAGTCCGGGCGAGGCCTGGTCAAGCCTGCCATATCGCCCGGTTTTCGTCGGCGATATCAGGAGCGGCGTGCTTCACGGCGGCGTCGTTACCGCCATGCTCGACGAGAGCTGTGGCATGGCGGTCCAGCTTGCGCTCGACGGCAGCAGCGCGATTGCCACGCTTGACCTGCGCATCGACTATCAAAAGCCCGCGACGCCAGGCCTCGACATCCACGCCCATTCGGTCTGCACCCGCGTCACCCGCTCAATTGCCTTTGTGCGCGCGACGGCCTACCAGCACTCCGAGAGCGATCCCGTCGCCACCGCGACGGCCTGTTTCATGATTGGCGCGAACCGCACCAACATGCTCCTGGACGATTCGATGGACGATGACGCGCTGCCTGTGCTCGAAGCGCCGGATGATCCGAGCGGCCCATTCGCCTACAGCCCGTTCGCGCAATGTCTCGGCATCCGCGTCAGCGCGGATGACACGCTTGTCATGCCGTTCTCGCCCAAGATCATCGGCAACCCGGTCCTGCCAGCCATCCACGGCGGCATCACCGGCGCCTTTCTTGAGACTACCGCGATCGTGGGTGTCACGCGCGAACTCGGCATTTCCGCGCTGCCCAAGCCGATCGGCCTGACCATCAACTACCTGCGCTCCGGTCGCGCGCTGGACAGCTACGCCAACGTGTCGATCGTCAAGCAGGGCCGGCGCGTCGTTGCCTTCGAGGCCAAGGCCTGGCAGGACGATCCCGCAAAACCCATCGCTTCGGCGTTCGGACATTTTATGCTGAGGCAGACGGCCGAAGTCGAGGGGGAGCAGGGCTGAAAGCCATGGACTCCAGTCTGCGGTCCCGCCGGTGCATCCCCATGGAGGGATTTCGTATCACGGCGGGGGCGATCGATATTGAGCGCGTGGCGGAGCATCCGATGTCGGCAGTCGTGACAGTTTTAGAACGCAGGCTCGGAAGACCGAGCGGCCTAGGACTTCCGGGCTCGACTTCCTGAATCGCATCTCCGGACACTGGAGGGAACTCAAGTGAGAGCGACGCGAGATGGGCTGATGTCGAGTCCGATATCGTCCGACTGTTGCGTCGACTCCATCGTGTGGATTGCGGATACGCTTTCGCTATTCCACCCTAGACGGTCCCGTGTCCTAAGCGCCGTGCTGATCCACCCTACGCATGGCTCCGCTCCATCCCGCGCCAGACGTGCTGTCATTCGGATGCTTCGCGTGCCACTTCGGGCCGGGGCCGCGCATGTAATAAAGCTCGGGCCGATAGCGGGCGCGCAGATCGGGGATCAGCCGGTGCCATTGCGTCATGATCGCGTTCAAGCACCGGAGGAACAGCGTCGAAGGAGGTGGCATGATCGACATGGCACCTTCTCAATGCGGTTTACCGAGCACGGCAGCAAAGGACATACAGAAGATCTCGTCGCCGTCATCGTCGCTGACGTGCAAGACCCATTCGCGCCAATCTTCCGGCCCCGGCGCCGTGATCAGCGAGCGCACCACGGAGGCGGCGCGGTCACATATCTCGGCCAGATCGTCGATCGCGGCGCCGCGCCGATCGATCATCACGTCTTCGGCACTGGAGCAATGGAAAAAGACCTGAGCCATGGACCGCCTCCTGCGCAAGCAAGTGCAGGCTTCATGAATAGCAGGACTCCGCGAAGCACAACGTGAGATAGATCACTTGAGCAAGCATTCTTGGCGAAAAATATCCAGGGGGCAGGGGCCGGCGGTCTGTTGCAATCACGGGTGCGCAATCTATGGTAGCGGTCAGCTCCGCGCTGCTTGTGGGGCGCAAACTTGCGGGCCTGCCGGGAAAGACTGGGAGTCATGGCATGAACATGAGTCGTTTTGTGTCCGCAGCCTTGGCGCTGCTCGCTGTCGCGGCGTGGTCGCCGGAGGCATGGTCGAGAACGGCGCGGCACGCCTGCGATGTGAATGACTGGGTCAGCGGACGGCTGGACAATTGGAAAAATCAGCTGGCCCATTCGACGCCAGACGACCCGACGCCCATTGTTGGGACCTATGACCATGGTCACGCGGTGCTGCTGCCGACCTGCGCCAACGGGCCGCTCACCAACCAGTCCGCACCCGAAAACATCACCAGCTATTTCAAGAATTTTCTCAAGGACCGGCCGCTGGTCACCTTTGACAAGCCGATTGTTGGCGGCGTCTGCGGCAACGCCTTCGCCTCCGGCCTCTACAGCTTCAAACTGAATGGCGGCAGCGGCGCGACCTTGCGAGCCCGCTACACCTACGTGTTTCAGGGGCGAGGGGGCTTGATCATGCAGCACCACTCCTCGCTGGAGCCAAAAACGCCGGACCAGCAGTGCGCGGCCCATTAGGATTGAGCGCGCGGTGAGAGAATGACTCAGGCTTCAGTCGATCCGAGCAGCGCAGCGCACGTCGGTGAGCACGATATCAGGTGCTCCTCCCGCATGTTGCATGGCCGTTTCTCGCCGCGAAAATATTCCCGGTACGTTTGCGGAACTACGCTGCGGTCGACGCGTTCGACCGGCGGAGGCTGCCATGGCGTTTTCGTTGAGCTCATACATTTTGGGCGTGGGAACCATCGTAGGCGCGCTCGCCTTCGGTGTCGGCACCGGTGCGCTCATGACCAAATCCGCGTTGTTGAAGGGCGCTACCGCGGCCGCTCCGAGCCGGGTCGAACGAGTGTCGCGCTCCCTACCGTCGCCTGCTGCCGCTCCGCAAGTGGCGGAGCCCAGGGAAAATCCGGCGCAACCTGCTGCTGCCACGCCAGCTACCGAGGCTGCGGCGGCGCTTCACCCCGATCCTGCTTCCTCGGTTCAGCCAGAGCAGCCCAAGGCGGATACCCGAAGCGAAGCGGCGGAAAAACCGCCGGAGCCGACACCACAGGGCGGCTTAGCCAATCAGCAGCAAGCCCTGCAGGAGAAGCCGGCAGAGCGCCGGGTCCAGCGCGCCAAGCACTACGCGGCACGCAGGACGCGTAGAGGTTCGGTAGCGGCAGTTAGGCCGTTGCAACCAGACGAGCAGGATCCGCATGCACGGCCCGATCTGGTATATGTTCCGGATCAGCCGCAACGCGGTTTCTTTCGGACCTTCAGCCCTCCACCACCCGATCGATCGGACGTATTTTATTATGCCAGATAAGCGCGGGAGCCACCGCTCGAGAACTGCTATGCGCCTCATTCCGAGTAGATGGCGGAACTCGCTCCTCTGCCCCCGCTACCAGCCAGGACCGTTACGGCGAATCCGTCATGATCCGCAGCCTGGCCCATTCAGACCGCGGCAATTCGGTTTCTCGCGGGGACTCCCAATTCTGGTCCGCAATGTCGAGCAGTTCAGGCTCGACACCCATCTGGCGCAGGTAGAGGCGGAACAGTTCGTCATGGCGCGCCTTGAGGCCATCGCGCGCTTCGTCGGACATGTTGGGTGCTAAGCGACTGCGGATGAATCTGCCGGTCAGCACAATCCGTGTGCTCGGTGGCAGGCTGCGATGGACACCACCGGCCAGCATCAGGACGCAAGGGGTATTGCAGCTCAGATCCGACAGGTTCATCCTGGCATCGAGCGGGCCGCCCTGACGCTTGAGCGCGAAACAGTCGGCCTCGGACATGCCGTCGCAGGCTTCGACCTCGGTCTTTCCCACGGTGGTGTCAATGCCGCGGCCGCGCAGGATACGGCCGAGATTGGTCGAGATCTTGAGATCGCCGCCCCGGGCATGGATGACGACCGGAAGCTTGCGCGGGGCCTGCCGGTCGAGGATGGCGATCAGCCGCTTGAGTGTGTCCCACTCGACGATGCCCTCGGCCGCGATCCACTCCGAGCAACCTGGTCCGCAGGCGTCCGCCGCGCCGTGCGCGACATAGAAGATCATGGCATCAGGCAGCTCACCGATGCCGCCGACCGGTGGCCGCGCCGCCGTCTGCGCCGCCGCCAAACCAAAAGCATCCAGACTCAAGAGTCCGCCGATAATGATCGTGCGTAGCCACCCTGCGCGCATGTCCCAGCCCCCTGGCAATCCGCTTCAGCCAAAATATTTCATGGCGGAGCAGGGTACCGCAAGTGGCGCTTTCCGGGATTTTGGCTGGAGCGGCCATTCCGAAGGTCCGTCCCGGCGCAGAGGGCGCAATGACTCAGATGGCAGTAGGGTTGAACAGCGGGTGCTGGCTATTAGCGGAACCATCCTGGAGCACGGTGCCGACCATCGAATTGCCGGCGGCGGCCCTGTCGTGTGCGCCGTCGAACCCGCGTTTGGCTGGTTTCCACATGATCCGGTTTTCCCCGTGACGCCGCGTGACATGTGACACCCCTATAGGGGGGGCCATCTTATGTCAGGTTTTCTCGCACTGTTGCCGCCAAGCTACAGTTGTGAATGGGCGCTGTGATAACCTAGGGTTTGCTAGAGCCGTGTTGAATAACGTTTGTCCACTGAATCGCGGGGGATTTCGGAATGGACCAGCGCTTACGCCCGCTATGTTGTTTGCTGAGCCTGGCGATGCTCGCCGTTTGTTCGACCGACGTCGTGGCACGGGCCAGCCGAAGGGCTCATCAGGCCATCGCGCCGCATGACGTGACCGCAGTACGGCATCACCGCCATGCGGAGCTTAAGAAAGCTCGGCATGTCGCGGCGCTGCAAGGCAAATCGGCGCGATCCAGCGACGTTCCAGCTCCGAGTGGCGACGCCGCGCCGCTCTCCGGCGATCTCGCGGCCGTAAAGAATGCCATCGATCTCGCGCGCGAGTCCAAGACCGGCGAAGCAACTGCGATAGAGAAAACGATCGGCGACCCGGCAGCGCGGAAACTGGTCGAATGGTTCATCCTGCGCCATCAGGACGCTGACGCGAGCTTCAGCCGATACGCGGCGTTCATTAGCGATAATGCGGGTTGGCCGAGCATGGGACTGATGCGCAGGCGGGCGGAGGCGCGCCTGTGGCAGGAGCGCAGCGACGCCGCCACCGTTCGCAATTTCTTGGGCGATCGGCCGACAAGCGCGAAGGGCCGCTTTGCGCTCGCGCGGGTCTTGCTCGCCGAGGGCAACCATGACGGCGCCGGAAGCTTGGTCCGCCAGGCCTGGCGGGAGGATGAATTGTCGGAGCGCTCCGAAGCTGAAGCGCTCGAGGCATTCGGCGACCTGCTCTCCCGTGAGGACCATCGCGCGCGTATGGACAGGCGCATTGGAGCCAAAGATCTTTCGGGGGCGAAGCGCGCTGCGCAACGCATCGGCAGCGACGAGCTTTCGATCGTGAACGCCTGCGCGGCGGCAAACGCGGACAAGGCGCTCGACCTGCTCAACGCGGTAGCGACGGAGGCTCGCGGGGATCTCGGATACACGCTTTGCCGAATCCGCTGGATGCTCCATCACGACCGGATCGACGACGCAACCCGCCTGATGCTGGCGGCCGCGCCGGAGACCATGGCGCTTCAGGACACCGACGAATGGTGGCGCGAACGACGTAGCCTCGCCCGCAAGCTGCTCGATCAGGGAAAGTTTGAAGCTGCCTACCAGGTGGTGTGCGATGCGGCCCTGCCGGCCAGCGAATATTATCGGGCGGACCTCCATTTCATGCGCGGCTGGATCGCCTTGCGCTTCCGCAATGATCCTGCGGCGGCGCGGGCGCATTTCGCCCACATCGACGACGGCTCGGCTGATCCGATCGTGCTGGCGCGGGCGAACTACTGGCGGGCCCGCGCTGCCGAAGCGATCGACGATAAGGACGCGATGCGCGCCAGCTATCAGGTTGCCGCCCGCTATCCCACCGCCTATTACGGACAGCTGGCACGCGCCAAGCTTGGGCTGGACAGAATTCAGCCGCCGGTACCAGTCAATCCCACTGACAATGCGCGCGCCGACGAGCGCGTGCGCGCTGCCGATATGCTCTATGCGCTCGGCGAACGCGACGTCGTCATATATTTCGTTTCTGACCTCGCCGAAGAGAGCGCCGATGTGGCGGTGCTGGCCGCGCTCGCTGACCTGGCCGGCCGCCGCAACGATGCGCGCGCCATGTTGCAGATCGGCAAGCCGGCGCTCGCTCGCGGCCTCGCGCTCGACTATTACGCCTTTCCGACGATCGGAGTTCCGCAGCACAGCCCGATCGGTCCAGAGATTGAGAGTAGCGTCATCTATTCGGTCGCGCGCACCGAAAGCGCGTTCGACCAGCGCGACAAGTCGCCCGCCAATGCGGTCGGCCTGATGCAGGTCACGCCGGAAGCCGGACGCGACACCGCCAAGCGATTTGGGGTCGCCTATGATTGGGACCGGATGGTCTCTGATCCCGTCTATAATACGCAAATGGGCGCGGCCGAACTCGGTGCGTTGTTGAAGGAATATACCGGGTCTCACATCATGACGTTCGCCGGTTATAACGCCGGGCGGGGCCGCGTACGGGACTGGGTGAAGCTGTACGGCGATCCGCGCGATCCCAATGTGGACGCGATCGATTGGGTGGAGCGCATTCCGTTCTCCGAAACGCGCAACTATGTCCAGCGCGTCATCGAGAACCTGCAGGTCTACCGCGTCCGATTTGATGACCGCGCTTCGGTGCTGGCAAAGTCCGATCAGCGTCCCCGGGGCTCGCAGGAGGCCAACTCGGCCCCACTAACCCCGTCGCGGGCCTCCCCTGAGGACGACCTGGGCATTCCATAACATCTCCTGGACCAGCGTTCGCTGCGCGCTACTCGCTCCCGATTTGCGGATCGCGGCTGGTTCGCAGCGGCAGCTCCGGCATGAACAGGGTGAGCAGAAAGCCGAGGGCGGTGATCGCGCCGCCGGCCAGGAAGGTCGCCGCGATGGCGTCGCGATAGAAGCCGATGACCGCGACCGCCACCGATGGGGGCAGCTCGGCAATCTGCTCGAGGCCGGAATTCATCAGTGTCCTCGGATCAATCCCGCTCAGGCCGCTCGCAGTGATCGCGGCCTGCAGACGCAGCGTCATGATGCCTCCCGACAGGGCGACGCCGGCGACGCCACCGAGCGACCGGAAGAAGGCGGCGGTCGCGGTGGCGGCGCCGATGTCGGCGGCGCCGGCGGCATTCTGCATGGCGACCGTCATGGTCGGCATGACCAGGCCGATGCCGAAGCCGAGCACGAGCAGCAGCGGCTCCATGAAGGCAATGCCGTGCCCGGTCGCGGCGCCCCAGCCCAGCAGCAGGAATGCGATGGTGGCACCGGCGAGGCCGAGCACCGGAAAGCGCTTGTAGCGGCCGGTTTGTGCGACCAGGCGTCCACCCAACACGGAAGCGGCGACCACGCCCAGCGCCAACGGGCTGCTCAACAGCCCGGACAGCGAGGGAGCGACGCCGAGCACCAGCTGAAAGAACAGCGGAAAGAACACGGTGGCGGCGCTGATACCGGTGAAGGTCAGCCCCTGCACGCCCCACGCCATCGCGACGCTGGTGTTGCCGAACAGGTGCAGGGGCAGGATCGGCTCCGGTGTGCGGCGCTCCTGCATGACCAACAGGATGGTGAACACAAGCGTGGCCGTCGCCGTGCCGATGATCGGCGGTGACGACCACGCATAGGTGGTGCCACCGAGGCTCAGCACGAACAGGAGCCCGGTGGTGGCAAGCGCGATCAGTACCGCCCCTGCATAGTCGATGCGATGGGCGACCGCGCGGGGCGGCCGCGGTACGCCGATCGCAACCAGGACGACTGCCACGGCGCCGATCGGCAGGTTCAAATAGAAGATCCAGTGCCAGGACAAAAGGTCGGTAATGACGCCGCCGAGCAGCGGGCCGGCGATTGAGCAGACGGCGAACACCGCGACGAAGATGCCCTGGTAACGGCCGCGCTCGCGCGGACTGATCACGTCGCCGATGGTGATCTGCGCCAGCGGCAACAGGCCGCCGGCGCCGACGCCTTGCACCGCCCGGAACACGATCAGCTCGGTCATGGTCTGCGACAGGCCGGCCAGCACCGAGCCGATCAGAAAGATGCCGATCGCCCCGTACAGCAGCGGCCTGCGGCCATACTGGTCGCTGAGCTTGCCATAGAGCGGCGTCGCCACCGTGGCGGTGACGATGTAGGACGTCACCACCCAGGTCAGATGCGAGATCGCCCCGAGGTCGCTGACGATACGCGGCAGCGCGGTGACGACGATGTTCTGATCGAGGGCACCCAGCGTCAGCACCATGATGAGGCCGGCGAACAGCGCGCGGATGTCGGGCTTTGGTTCTAGCGGCGCCGCTTCGGTGCCGGCTCCGGCCGGCAAGGAGGCATCGTTCATGGCTTTGACTCCGCGCCGCTCCGGTTCATCGGCTGTTCGCCGCGGACGGCGGTGCGCTCATGCGGCGCAGATGCAGCAGCGCTGCCGCCATCGCCGCGCGCCCGTCCTCGGGAAGATCGAGCAAGCGGCCGGCGAGCCACCCAGTCCATCGCTACCAACCTATCTGTTGGTCTTCAAGCGGGCAGGGCGACGCAAGGTCGCGCGGCTTTGCGAAGAACCCGGTGCGCGTAGCGCATTGGAGCGGAGTGTGTCGGGGGCTAATGCGCCAACTGGCTTCGATGTCATCCCGTCGTCGGGCCGGGTCGCAGCCAAAGGCAGAACTCGCCATCGTGGCGATGCATAACGGCGGATCACGGCCCGCCAATGATCCGCCCTGCGGACCTTGCTAGAAATAACCCGCCTCTGTACACTTGCTTCACAGAAGAGTTAATTTTGCGTGAGTGGATCGGTTGAAATGACCGCAATTCAGAGCGTGGCGTCGGAAGAAGGTGCGGATCCGAAATTGCCACCAGGAGTGCTTGTCGAAGGCCCGGTGGTGGACGCCAAGTTTCGCGATTCCTATGCCGCGTTCGGCATGATGATTGCCGGTTCGATCGCTGCGCTGGTCTGGGCATTCACACAAGGCATCGGCTGGGTGGAGATTTCGGTCTTCGTCGGCATGTTTTCGCTGAGCACGGTCGGGATCGGCGTCGCGATGCATCGCCTGTTCGTGCACCGGAGTTTTCGCTGCGGTCCGGTCATGAGGGCGTTGTTCTGTGCGATCGCCACGATGGCGGTACAGGGTTCGGTGCTCAAATGGGTCTCCAATCATCGCCGGCACCATCTACACGCCGACAAGCCCGGCGATGTCCACAGCCCCTACTATGACGGCTTAGGCAACCGCTATGCCAGCTTCGTCAAGGGGATGTTGCATGCGCAAGGCGGCTGGGTGTGGGACCAGGCGACCACCGATGGCGAATACTACGCCAAGGATATTCTGGCCGACCCGATCGCGATGTTCTTCACCAGGACACGCTGGTACTGGTACGCAATCTCGGCGGTGTTCATTCCGGGCGCCCTCGGCTACGCGTTTGGCGGCGTGCAGGCGATGATTGGCTGTGTATTGTTCTCCGGCCTGTTCCGCAGCTACGTCATGACGATGGCCACCTCGCTGGTCAACTCGGTCTGCCATAGCGACGGTCGTTACGGTTACCGTCGCTTCGAGCTCAACGACGGCACCACCAACGAGTTGGTGACCACGATCCTCACCTTCGGTGAAGGGCTGCACAACAACCATCATCGGTTTCCGCGGGACGCCTATCTTTCGCACGCCTGGTACGAGATCGACATCAATGGCCTGATTATTCTCGGGCTTGGCAAACTCGGGCTCATTCACGACATTTTCATTAGCCCCGTATCTGGTGCAGGGGCCGTCGCCATCCAGCCCCCACGCGACCGCGCCGGCAAAAACTTTGGCTCGTCCAGCGTGAAGTAGACGTGCCCACTCCTCCCGGAAGCCGGACTCCTCGCTCGCAGGTTCGGATGGCGGAAATCGTTCAATACGAAAACGCAGCCGTTGTCTGAAGCACAAAGCGGATCCATTCGCCCGCGTGCGCGCGGGGGATCCGGGATTCCCGATGTCGACATCGTCATCAATTCGTCCTGAAGTCGTTCGGGTTAACATATTGGTCATCTGTTTGCGGGCATTTTCACGACCTCATTCAACAAAGAGGTACCATGTCTGACATCACCATTCCCGGCGGGCGGATTCGTTCTTTCGTTGAGCGGATCGAGAACCTGGACGCTGAACAGCAGGAACTGAACGAGCAAAAGAAGGAGGTGTTCTCCGAGGCCAAGGCCGAGGGATTCGATGTGAAAACCCTGAAAGAGATCATCAAGCTGAGGAAGCAGGACCAGGATGAACGCGACGAGCATGAAAGCCTGCTCGAACTCTATATGAGGGCCATGGAGGCCGACGCGCCGGAACAGGCCGCCAAGGCGGCTTGAGTCGATCGAAAGTCAGTAGGGCGGATTAGCAATAAGGCTGGGCCAGCATGGCCCAGGCTTATTGCGTAATCCGCCATTAGGCAGCAACGCGTTACGGGCGCAGTTGGCGGATTACGCCGGTCGTGCCGCGCGATTCGCGGAACGACCGGCTCCAATCCGCCATGTACACAATGGCGGATCACGATCCTATGGACCGCAGGGCGCAATAGCAATTGTGTCGCGCCACCCTGGAGCGAAGACGGCGGAATACGCTTTCGCTATTCCGCCCTACGAGCTGTCACCCTGCTTCCAGCACTTCTAAGACGCTCGCAATCAACTTGGCCGGCGAATTTGTAGAGCCTTGTGCCCCCTTGCTCAGTGCGAGACGTTGGTGTTGCGGACTATCTGAGCCGGCATATATAAGGAATGGCGTCAGATCGCCGCTCCCGCGCAAAGCATTGAGGAGCGTATAACCAGCCTGCATATCTGGTGGTCTGCCTATGTCGCTTATGATGGCATCGAACTTCACTCTTCTCAATTTTGCTAATGCTTCGCCCGTCGAAGTCGCCAGTTCGAACTGAATATTATAGGCCTGCATGGCCCGGCGCTCAAAGATGTTGTTATCGGGTCTGTCGTCGACCCACAGGATTTTCCTTTGAGGTTTGCTTACTGTTTGTATTTCCTCACGCCTTACGGTTTCGGATGCTTCCTTAAAGGCTGAAATTTGTGCCTTTTCATCTTGATCCATCTTTCGATCGGGCGCGATGTTTCTCGATGCGGTGGGGACGGTCTCGGTGCGAGAGATTGCCGAAGAAATTTTCTGCGATAAATCTAAGACGGCACTTCGTATTTGGGGATCATTAACCGGCAGATCCGCTTTTGAGCGCCAATCGTATCTCTGGCGAGCAGAAATCGAAGCAGCAAGAGGATCAGAGCCCAGTAAATCGGGTTTTTCGAGCGCAGGTGTGGTGACGAAATACACCGGAAGAATAAGGTCATCTCTACCAAGCTCTTTTTCATGTTCAATGAACTTTCCCAGTTCATCTCGACACGCGCGGCTTTGAAGAAATAGGGGAGTAATAATTGGAATTAGAAATCTGGTGGAGGCGATCGCTTGATCAAGGCGCTTTTGCCACTGCTGGCCGAACTCGATGCCATCTATATCTTGAAAAATATTAAAGTCTGCGCGGCCTGTTACAACTCGAACCCCGAGTTCAAGAAATTTTCTCAACGATGTAATTGAGCCGCCAAAGAATTGATCATCTGTTCTAGTGTAGCTGAGGAAAGCGTCGGTTTGGTTGGTCACCATTCGACTCCATAGCGAAATATCGAGGTATTTTGGCAACAAGTATAGGTTGTCATACTGGACAACTGCTGAAAAGCCTAAAAATTAAAGGGCGGCTTTTTGGCCGCCCCTTTTGGCTTTGCAGAAAGAGGACGCAGGCGCAGGAACTACATCACGAACACCCCGTCGTGCTCCCGCACGTATCGCACTTCATGCAGGTCCCATTCCGAACCAGCGTGAAATTCCCGCACTCCCCGCACATCTCGCCCTCATACCCCTTGGCCTTCGCCTCGGCCCGGCGTTCGGCCTTGCTCGGCGCCAAGTGCTGCTGCGCGGCGCCGGCCTTGCTCCATTGCAACGCCTCCAGCTTTTCGGTCGGCGACAGGTCGTGCTGGGCTTCCTGCTTCAGCGCCACCGCGCCTTCGATGGCGTCGGACGCGCGCGCGGTGGGGCCGTGCGCGGCCATCGAGGTGACATTACCGGAGCCGCGGGGATCGGACTGTGACTCGCCGCCGCGCATGACCACGAGATTGTCGGTGCGCGAGCGGGTCAGGCCCTTCGACAGGTACTTGCTGCTGGATGCTTCCGGCGGCTTGCCTTCGTCGACACCGCGGCCCATGGCGTCGAAGTTGGATTCGGAGGGGTCGACATGGGCCAGATCGAACCGGCTCATGTAGCTGACCGCGAGTTCGCGGAACACGTAATCCAGGATCGAGGTCGCGTACTTGATTGAGTCATTGCCCTGCACCGGACCGGCCGGCTCGAAGCGGGTGAAGGTGAAGGCGTCGACATATTCCTCCAGTGGCACGCCGTACTGCAGACCGAGCGAGACCGCGATGGCGAAATTATTGATGAAGGAGCGAAGGGCGGCGCCTTCCTTGTGCATGTCGATGAAGATCTCGCCGATCCGGCCGTCGTCATATTCGCCGGTGCGCAGGTAGACCTTGTGGCCGCCGACCACCGCCTTTTGGGTATAGCCCTTGCGGCGATCCGGCATCTTTTCGCGCTCGCGCATCACTACGATGCGCTCGACCAGCCGCTCCACCACCTTTTCCGAAAGCTGCGCGGTGCGCGCGGCCATCGGCTTGTCCAGGAAACTCTCGATGCCGTCGTCGTCCTCCTCGTCGTCGCTGATCAGCTGCGAGTTGAGGGGCTGCGACAGCTTCGAGCCGTCGCGGTAGAGCGCGTTGGCTTTCAACGCGAGCTTCCAGGACAACAGATAAGCCGCCTTGCAATCCTCCACGGTGGCGTCATTCGGCATGTTGATGGTCTTGGAGATGGCGCCGGAAATGAACGGCTGCGCCGCCGCCATCATCCGGATGTGGCTCTCTACCGACAGATAACGCTTGCCGACCTTGCCGCAGGGGTTGGCGCAGTCGAACACGCTGTAGTGCTCGGCCTTGAGATGCGGCGCGCCTTCCACTGTCATGGCGCCGCAGATGTGGACGTTGGCGGCCTCGATCTCGCGTTTTGAGAACCCGATCGCGCTCAGCAGATCAAAGTTCGCCGCGGCCATGGCTTCGGCCGGGATTTTCAGGGTATCGCGCAGAAAATCCTCGCCAAAAGTCCATTTGTTGAAAGCAAATTTGATGTCGAACGCGGTCGGCAGCGCCGCTTCCACTTTTGCCAGAGCTTCGTCGGTGAACCCCTTGGCTTTCAAGGTGGAAACATTGATCGCCGGAGCGTTGGAGAGCGAGCCATGGCCGACGGCATAGGCCTCGATCTCCGCGATATCGCTTTCGCGGTAGCCGAGCGCGCGCAGCGCCTCGGGCACCGCGCGATTGATGATCTTGAAGTAGCCGCCGCCGGCGAGCTTCTTGAATTTCACCAGCGCGAAATCCGGCTCGATGCCGGTGGTGTCGCAATCCATCACCAGCCCGATGGTGCCGGTCGGCGCGATCACGGTGGTCTGGGCATTGCGATAGCCATGCAGTTCGCCGAGTTCGAGCGCCTGGTCCCAGACGGCCCTGGCGCGCTCGACGATATCGGTCTGGGTCACGTTGGCATGATCGAGCGGCACCGGATTGACCGCGAGCGCTTCATAGCCTCGGGATTCGCCATTGGCAGCGCGGCGGTGGTTGCGGATCACCCGGAGCATGTGGGCTGAATTCTTCTTGTAGCCGGGGAAGGGGCCGAGCTCGCGTGCCATCTCGGCCGAGGTGGCGTAGGCGACCCCGGTCATGATCGCGGAGAGGGCGCCGCACAGCGCGCGGCCCTCCCTGGAATCGTAGGACAGACCCATGGTCATCAACAGCCCGCCGATATTGGCAAAGCCGAGCCCCAGCGTGCGGAATTCGAAAGATAATTCCGCGATCGCCTTGGAGGGGAACTGGGCCATCATCACGGAGATTTCGAGCACGATGGTCCAGAGCCGGCACAGATGCTCGTAGCCATCGACGTCGAAGCGTCCCCGGCCTGCCTGATGGGGGACTGCGCTTCCGCCGCTTTCGGGGGAGGGATGGGTGGCGGTGTAGAACATCAAGAGGTTGGCGGAGGCCAGATTGCAGGCGGTGTCGTCCAGGAACATGTATTCCGAGCACGGATTGGAGGCCCGGATCTCGCCGGAGGCCTTGCAGGTGTGCCAGTCATTCATGGTGGTGTTGAAGTGCAGGCCGGGATCGGCCGAGGCCCAGGCGGCGTGGCCGATCTTTTCCCAGAGCTCGCGCGCCTTCAGCGTCTTCATGACCTTCTTGCTGGTGCGGCCGATCAGGTTCCAGTCGCCATCGGTCTCGACCGCGCGCAGGAAATCGTCCTTCAGCGACACCGAATTGTTGGAGTTCTGGCCGGAGACCGTGAGATAGGATTCCGAATCCCAGTCGGTGTCGTAGACCGGAAAATCGATGTCCTTGTAGCCCTGGCGCGCGATCTGGATGACCCGCTTGATCATGGCATCCGTGACCATGGCGCGGCGGGCGAGCTTTATTTCGCGGCGGAGCGCCGGGTTCTTCTCGGGATCAAAACAGTCGTCGCCCGAGCCTTCGCAGTTGACGCAGGCCTTCAGCACGGCCTTGAGGTGCTTCTGGTTGAGCTTGGAGCCGGTCACCAGGGCGGCGACCTTCTGCTCTTCCTTCACCTTCCAGTCGATATAGGCCTCGATATCCGGATGATCGGCATCGACCACCACCATCTTGGCGGCGCGGCGGGTGGTGCCGCCGGACTTGATGGCGCCGGCGGCGCGGTCGCCGATCTTGAGGAAGCTCATCAGGCCCGAGGAGCGGCCGCCCCCGGAAAGCCGTTCGCCTTCGCCGCGCAGCTTGGAGAAGTTCGAGCCGGTGCCGGAGCCGTATTTGAACAAGCGGGCCTCGCGTACCCAGAGGTCCATGATGCCGCCCTCGTTGACGAGGTCGTCCTCGATGCCCTGGATGAAGCAGGCGTGCGGCTGCGGATGCTCGTAGGACGATTTCGACTTGGTCAGCTTGCCGCTCTTCCAGTCGACGTAATAGTGACCCTGGCCGGGTCCATCGATGCCATAGGCCCAGTGCAGGCCGGTATTGAACCATTGCGGTGAATTCGGCGCCACCATCTGCCTGGCCAGCATGTAGCGCAACTCGTCGCTGAAGGCGCGCGCGTCTTCTTCCGATGTGAAGTAGCCGCCCTTCCAGCCCCAATAGGTCCAGCAGCCGGCGAGGCGGTCGAACACCTGCTTGGCAGAGCGTTCGCTGACATAGCGCTCGGCCTCCGGCAGCGTGGCCAGCGCCACGGTGTCCGGCACCGAACGCCACAGCCAGGACGGCACGGTCTCTTCCTCGACCTTCTTCAGCCTGGCGGCGACGCCGGCTTTGCGAAAATATTTTTGCGCCAGCACGTCGGAGGCCACCTGGGACCATGCGTCCGGCACCTCGACGTTTTCGAGGCGGAACACCACCGAGCCGTCGGGATTGCGGATCTCAGATGTCGTCAATCTGAAATCAATCCCCGTATAGGGTGACTGGCCTGCCGTGGTGTTGCGCCGTTCGATTCGCATGGTCGTGCCCCGTCCATTTTAGCCGGACCGCGTCTTGCGGCGCCGGAAGTTGTTCCTTGAGCGAACTCTTGAAGGCCATGGCGTGCCATGCCCCCAACTGTCCGCAGCTCAGCCGGTGGACCCGGCCTGTTCTCATCACGACGACGTCGATGCTAGCCATCGATCTCGCCGCGGCATGTCCGCAGGACGGCCCAAGCCGCCCGGGGAACGCCGGGCCGCGAGCGGTCCGGCTCATGCTTTCAACGCCTCTACTCGTCCCTCCGAGCCCGCTTCCGGCTCATTTTAGCGCGCCGGAATCGATGGCCCATCCAGGCAGAAACACCCTCAGCCCGCAGCCCCAACTGGCGGACGGAGTGGTCATTTCGGAACCCTTCTGGGAGTGACCGGCGGGACCCAAACACACTCGCGCCGAACAGGTTGGAAGCTAGGACGACTCCCTCGCGCCCGTCAAGGACTAGTACGAGTTCCCTAATCAAATACTAAATATGGTGGAAAATGAGGGAAAACAGGGGTCGCCCAGCATTCCCTGCGTGGCCAAGTATCAGTGAGTCCTCAGGGATTCCCAAGCGAAAAAATCGCGCAAACGGCGGGCAGGCAGGCTTCGCCCCGCTTTTCACAGGCCAAATTTTTATTGCTGGTTGGGGGTTGCTCTGGAGGGACTCACGTAGCCCTACGTGGAAGCCGGGGCGGGTATGCCGAGCCGCCGATCGATTGCCGCTGATATAACTGCCAGGCTACCCGCCGATTCCTTCGGATTGATCCTTCCCATGACCGTTCAAAGCCGGCCGGGCGCACGTGCAAAGGTGACGCCCGCAGGGCTGCTGTTCCTTGCGATCACCTCGGTAGGCTGGGGCTTCAACTGGCCCGCGACCAAATATCTCCTGGCCGATCTGCCGCCGCTCACCCTGCGCGGTTCCACCGGTGTGCTTGGCGCGAGCCTATTGGCGATTCTGGCTCTGCTGCGCGGCCAAAGCCTGCGCGTCCCCCGCGATTGCTGGCCGAGGCTGGTGCTGGCCGCAGTGCTCAACGTCGGCTGCTGGATGGTGCTGATGGGGCTGGCGCTGCTCTGGCTGCCGGCGAGCGAGGCCGCGCTGATCGCCTATACCATGCCGGTATGGGCCTCGATCCTGGCCTGGCCTATCCTCGGCGAGCGGCCCAATGTCCTGCGCGCCATTTCCCTGGTGATGGCCTTTGCCGGTCTCAGCGCCATCATAGGCGGCAACGGGATCGTGGCCAGCATCGCCAAGCTTCCGGGAATCATCATGGCGCTCGGCGGCGCCATCGGTTTTGCGGTCGGAGCGGTGTTGGCCAAGAAGCTGCCGCTCAACCTGCCGCCGCTGGCCGCCGCCGCCTGGCAGATCGGGATCGGCTGCCTTCCGATCGCCATCGTCGGCCTCTTGATCGAGCGTACCAACCTGGCGGCGCTGTCCGAAACCGGCTGGTTGCTGGTTGCCTATTCGACCGTGATCCAGTTCTGCGTCGCCTATGTCGCATGGTTCGCGGCGTTGGCGCGCCTGCCGGCCTCGGTTGCCGCGATCGGCACCATGGCCGTGCCGGTGATCGGCGTTGTGGCATCGGCGCTGACGCTGCACGAGCCCTTGGGCATGGGCCAGCTCGTGGCGCTGGGCTTTACCCTCGGCGGCGTCGCGCTGGCGACGCGATCATGACATCGCGCGGTGCTGGCGCAACCTGGGGCCGGCCGGCGGCATCGCCAGCGATCGCCTCGCGCACCATCTGCGCCAGCTGCGACATGCGATAGGGTTTGACGAGCAGCCTGATGCCCTGGTCGAGCCGGCCATGGTGCACGATCGAACTGTCGGTATAGCCGGAGGTATAGAGAACCTTGGTGCCCGGCCGGAGCTTCGACACTTGTTCAGCCAATTCGCGGCCGCTGATCCCGCCGGGCATGACGACGTCCGTGAACAAGAGATCAAAGCCTCGACCGCTCGCGACATAGGCCAGTGCCGCGCGGCTGTCGCGGGCGGTCACCGTCTCGTATCCCAGGCTCTGCAACTGCGCGGTGACGAAGTTGCGCACCATCATGTCATCTTCAACCACGAGAATGGTCTCGGTGCCGCCGCGCGAGACCGGCTCCGGAGGGCCGACCGTCTTCTCGGCGGGTCCGCGGGCCGGCGGCAGATAAAGCCTGATCGTGGTGCCCTGGCCTTGCTCGCTGTAGATCTTGATGTGGCCGCCCGATTGGGTGACGAAACCGTACACCATGCTCAATCCCAGACCGCTGCCCTTGCCCGCTTCCTTGGTGGTAAAGAAAGGTTCGAAAACACGGTCGCGGATCTCGGCCGGCATGCCGCCGCCCGAGTCGCTGACGGCAAGCATGACATAGGGACCGGGCGGAACGTCGGGATTCTCCGCGGCATACGCCTGATCCAGCACGACGTGCCGGGTCTCCAGCACGAGCTTACCGCCACTCGGCATCGCGTCGCGGGCGTTGATCGCCATGTTGAGCAGCGAATTGGCAAGCTGCGACGGATCAATATGCGATGTCGTGACGCTCTGCTCCAGAAGGGTCTCGATCTCGATCTGCTCGCCGAGCGTCGGCCGCAGCAGCTTGGCGATGTCGAGAATGGCGTCATTGATGTCGACGTTGCGTGGCTGCAGCGGCTGCTTGCGGGCGAAGGCGAGCAGATGCTGGATCAGTTCGGCGCAGCGGTCCGCCGCCTGGTCGATTTGCGCCGCCGTTCGCTGCAGATCCGGCCGGTCCTTCAGTCCCGCGACCAGCATTTCCGTGTTGCCGGTAATGACCGTGAGCATGTTGTTGAAATCATGCGCGACGCCGCCGGTGAGCTTGCCGATGGCGTCGAGTTTCTGCGACTGCTGGAGCTTGCGTTCGGTGTCGCGCGCCGCCGTGACGTCATGATAGACCAGCGCGGCGCCGCTGACAGCTCCGCTGGCATCGAGCAGCGGACGACTGCCGGCCACGACATGATGCGGTTCACGACCGTCCGGATGGCGGAACACGACCTCATATCCCTCGAACTTCTCGCCACGCATGGCCCGCTCCACGGGTCGGTCGCGCCCTGGCAGCGGTGTTGTTCCGTCGGCTTGGTAAGCGATATTTTGTGTCCTCAATTGATCGGAATTCATGCCCGGGCGATAGTGCAGCAACCGCTCCGCGGCCGGATTTGACAGCAGGATTTCGCCCTTGGTGTCGATCACCAGCACCGCTTCCGACATGCTCTCAAAGGTGTTTCTCAATATGGCGGATGAATGCCGAAGGCCTTCGTGCGCCGCCTGCAGATGAGAGGTGCGTTCGGCGACTGCGGCTTCGAGAGATTCCCGAGCCGCTTCCGTCGCCCGCAACGATCTCTCAAGCTCGCGGCTCGCACGCCGCGCTTCGCGTGTCAGCACGGCCGCGAGCATCAGGATCAATACTGCACCGGCGAGATCGATCAACAGCAGGACATCACGTGTCCGCTGCGCTTCCGTCGTGCCCAAGGCCAGCAGTCTTTTTTCCTCGCTGATCATCGCATCGAAGTTCGCGCCGATTTTCTTCATCAGCGCGCCGCCCTCGGCTTTGGCCGTCAGCGCTGCTGCTCCCGCGTCGTTGCCCGTTTCCCTGAGCCGGAGCAGTTCGTCCCCCAGGGCGAAGCGCCTGATAACCAGCGGCTCGCTGCGCTCCAGCAATCGGCTCTGATCGGGATTGTCCTTTAGGATCTCTTTCAGCTCTGCCAGGGCAGGTAGGATGCTGGCATGCAAATCGCGGTATTCCTGCATCAGGTTCGGGTCGCCGGTGAGCGCAAAACCCCGCCCCGCGCTCTCCGCGTGGCGGACCAGCAACCGGAAATCCGCCAGTCCCTTCAAGGCCCCGATCCGTTGGTCGACCCATGCCGCCTCAGTCCGCGACTTGAGGTCGAGACCCATCGAGGCCGCGGTGATGCTCAATAGAACGGCCAGGCCGGCTCCGAGAATGAAACGCTGCGACGGCATCGAGAGTTTCTATCTCAGGGGTTGGGCCGTGATGGTCGGCCGGGTCAGACACAGGTTGACGGCGGCCAATAGCGCGTTCGGCCGAAACGGCTTGCGCAGGCAGCATCTCGCGCCGAGTTCCAGCGTCATGCGAAGAAACTCAGGCGAGGGCGATTCGATCGCCGTGAAGGCGCAGCCGAACATGGCGATCAGCGGGATCGCCGGCACGCGTCGATGAAATGATCGGATCGAGCCGCTTGCGTTCGGCATGAAAATATTGACCAGCATCACGTCGAATGCCGAGGTCTCAAGCGCAATGATGCCTGCTTCGTTTCCGCCGGCGACGATGACTTCGAAGCCTTGGCGTTGCAGACAGAATTCAACGGCGATACCAACCATTGGATCGTCATCGACCATCAGAACGCGCGGCACCGGCGGTCCCCCATGCGAGATCAGGAGCCGCAATGCGACCGAATCACAGCCCGTGGATGTATTAGCTCCAAGACAGCTTGATGCGTCTGCACGCTGGGATGCATTGACCGCCTGCGCATCCGCGTTTTGGGTTTGGATGCTGCAGACGGCTGCTGCGTTACTCGGCACGGTGACGGCATGGCGTCGCGTTGTTCAGCATCGTCCGTGCCATGAATGGATGGAGTCATCTTGGTGACATGTGGTCGTGGATCGCTGGTGACACGGCCCGCGGCAGGTTCGGCGGCAACGACACAACTGGACAATTCCGCCTGCCAATGGCATCACGACAACCCTAGGGCTTCTCGAACCGGCCGAACCGATGAAATTATTTTTGCTCAAGATGTTCACCTGGTGGAACGGACAGACCTTTGGCACCCAGTTGTGGACCTGGCGATTTGGCGAGCTGGTCGGCGAGGACGAGCAGGGCAATCGCTACTTCCGCACCAAGGGGCGCGAGATCGACCCGACACTCGGTTTCGAGCGCCGCTGGGTGGTCTATAACGGCCTCGCCGAGGCCTCCCGGGTGCCACCGTCCTGGCATGGCTGGCTGCATCACACCGTCGATGTCGCGCCGACCGAGGAGTCCTACACGCCGCGGGAATGGGAAAAATCGCATGTGCCAAACATGACGGGGACACCCTTGGCCTATCGGCCGACCGGCTCGACGCTTTCGAGCGGCCGCCGCCCCAAGGCGACTGGCGACTACCAGCCATGGACGCCCGGGAGCTGAGTTCCATCCAAGGCGGTATCTGTGAATAACGGGAACAGCGGGGACATCTGTCACGGCAGTGTTGAATAGCCGGAGTGACCGTGGCTCAATGGCGCATCTTACGGAGATGGGAAATCCACCGCGTCGGTTCGGGCAACGGTTCGCGACTGCCCCGAAATGCAGCGGCTTCCGATCAGGATGTGGCTGGGAGATAGGCCCCCGGTGTTGAGATCCTGAAATCGCCCGTTGATGTGAGGCTGCCGTAAGATGAGGAAAGGCCGTTCGGGAAACCGGGCGGCCTTTTTCTGTGCAAGCGGCGGCAGGTTCACGCCAGCCGTGCGGCGGCGCGGCCGACGGCCTCGGCACGGCGCTTCTTGGAGGGCGCAATTTTCTCTTTCATGAGCGCCAGAATCTCCGGCGGCGCAGTGTCGGGCGAGCCGGCGCCGAACGGCGGTGCCGGGTTGTATTCGAGCCTGAGCTGGATCATCTCCGCGGTCCGACGATCGACCAGGAGGGCAACCAGCGTCAGCGCGAAATCGATGCCCGCGGTGACGCCGCCGCCGGTGATGCGGTTGCGGTCGACGCAGACGCGGGTGTTGGCCGGTGTCGCGCCGAATGCCGCGAGCAGATCCATCGCGGTCCAGTGCGTGGTCGCGCGGTAGCCCTTCAACAAGCCGGCTGCGCCCAGCACCAGCGATCCCGTGCAGACCGAGGTGACGTATTTCGCCCCTGCCGTCTGCCGGCGCAGGAAGTCGAGCACTTCTTCATCATTGACCAGGTCATCGGTGCCGAAGCCGCCCGGCACGCAGATCACGTCGAGCTGCGGGCAGTCCGCAAAACTGATGGTCGGCGTCAGCATCATGACGGAGTCGCTTGCTACCGGCTCGATCCGTTTCCAGATCAGATGCACCGCGGCGCCCGGCACGCTCGAGAACACCTGCAAGGGACCGGTGAAGTCGAGCTGGGTTACCCCAGGGAATATCATAAGACCGATCTGAAGCGGCGACGGCATTTCTGATCCCTTCGATGTTGGGCTTGACCGGATCATCCTGACATGTTCGCATCCCGTCCGAAATGGCATATTTCCCTCATTTTAGGACGTGAGGACATGATTGGCGTTCTGGTGTTTCCCGACTTCCAGTTGCTGGATGCGGCCGGTCCGATTTCGGTGTTCGAAATCGCCGGCCGCTTTGCCGGCCAGCCCGCCGCGATCCGGCTGTTGGCGGCGACGCCGGGGCCGGTGCGCAGCTCGGCTGGGGTCGAGCTGGTGGCGCGCGGCTTGGCATTGCCAAGCGCGATGCGCACCTTGATCGTGGCGGGCGGCCGGGGCGTGCGCGCGCCGGCCGCTTGCGCCAAGACGCTGGCCTTTGTGCGGGCGGCGGCCAAGCGCGGCATCCGGGTCGCCAGCGTCTGCTCCGGCGCCTACGTTCTCGCCGAGGCCGGCCTACTCGACGGCCGGCGCGCCACCACGCATTGGCAGCGCACCCAGCATTTTCTTAAGACCTATCCCGCGGTAAGACTGGAGCCCGACCGGATTTTCGTCCGCGACGGCCAGATCTGGAGCTCGGCCGGGATCAGCGCCGGCATCGATCTGGCGCTGGCCATGGTGGCGGAAGATTTCGGCGACGAGATCGCGCAACAGACCGCGCGGCAGCTCGTGCTCTACCATCGCCGCAGCGGCGGCCAGTCGCAATTTTCATCGCTGTTGGAACTCAAGGCCGCCGGCGGCCGCTTCGGGCCGCTGCTGAGCTGGGCACGCGAGCATCTCGACGCGCCGCTGACGGTTGCGGATCTGGCGGAGCAGGCCGGCATGAGCATGCGGCATTTCACCCGCGCCTTCATCGCCGAAACCGGAACCACGCCAGCCAAGGCGGTGGAGCGGCTGCGGATCGAGGTGGCGCGGCAGCGCGTGCAATCTTCCGGCGAGGCGATCGAGCGGGTCGCGCAACAGACCGGCTTTCGCGATCCCGAACGCATGCGCCGCGCCTTCATCCGCGCCTTCGGCCAGCCGCCGCAATCGCTACGCCGCGCGGCTAGGATTGAGGGCGAGGCAAGGCCGGTATCCACGTTTGCAGAAATGACGAGCGATACTTAACCCGCGGTGCGTCCGCCGTCGATGGTATAGGCTGAGCCCGAGACATAGCTTGCTTCGTCGGAGGCCAGGAATGCCACGATCGAGGCGACCTCGGAAGCCTGACCGAGCCGGCGCGCCGCAATCCTTTCGACGACCCTTTCGTTCGGTACCGGCTTGGCGCCGGGATTGCGGCCGTCGATGATCGCGCTCAGCATCCGGCTGTCGATCATGCCGGGACAAACGCAATTGACCCGCACGTTGGTCGCGGCGCATTCCAGTGCGGCGCTCTTGGTCAGGCCGATCACCGCATGTTTGCTGGCGCTGTACGCGGCGATGTCGGGGGAGCCGATCAATCCCGCGATCGAGGCCGTGTTGATGATGCTGCCCCCGTTTTGTCGCAGCATCACCGGCAGGACGTGCTTGAGCCCCAGGAATACGCCGACCACGTTGACATCGAGCACGCGGCGGAAGGTCTCCAGTTTGTAGTCTACGATCGGCGCAATATCGCCTTCGATGCCGGCGTTGTTGAAGAACGCGTCGATGGTGCCGAATTGTTTCAAGGCGGCGCCGACATAGGATTTGACCTCACTCTCGTCGCTGACATCGGCCGACACGGCGAACGCCTGCGCCGAGGCCGGCAAATCGTCGATCGCGGCCCTGAGGTCGCCCTCCCTGCGGTCGACGGCGACGATGCGCGCGCCACGTTCGGCGAAAAGCCGCATAGTCGCGCGGCCGATGACGCCGGCTGCGCCGGTGACGACGGCGACCTTGCCGTCCAGACGAATTCGATCGGTCATGCCCTCAGGTTTCCTTGATCTTTTCTTGGGCTGTTCCGGTTTTCCGGATTTCCAGTGCTTCGCCCGGTGGCCGCAGAACGGCGATCGAAGCTACTATTTCACCTGCATTGCGGACTGACCAGTAGCTGTCCCGGGGTGGCATGTCCTGAGGATACGCCGCCCTTTCCCCGCCTTATTCGCCGTGTTAACGGGAGCGCGAGCGGGTGGCGGATAGCTCTGTACAGTGTCGCGAGCCCGAATCGCCTGCCAAAGCCGCGAGATGTTTCGAACCATCGCCCTCATCGGTTTCGCGGTCCTGCTGGCCGCCACAGCGAGTTTGCTGGCGCCGCCGGCGTTCGCGCAGATCGGCAATATCTTTTCCGATCCGGCGCCTCGGCCGCCCGGCGGGATTCCGCGTGGCAACCAGCCGCCGCCGTCCGACGACGAAGAGGACGTTCCGGCATTGCCGCAGGGTCGCCTGCTGCCAACGCCGAACCGCCCGCTGCCGGGGCAGGGCGTGCCGCCGCCGGGACCGGTGACGTCCCAACCGCTGGCTCCGCCGCCCGGAACGACCATCATTCCGCAGAATGTTCCGCCTGCTATCGCTGTCACGCCGCCGCAGGCCGACCAGGGCCTAGCGGCGGCGCCCCCCGGTGGCAATGCGCTGCCGCCGCAGCGCCTGCCCAAGGGCGTGCCGCAATCGCCGGCTACCCTGCAGCCCGGCGACGAGGTGGTGAGCGAGCCGCCGGCGCAGAAGATCGTCAACAAGAAGGCGAGCTTCTCGGGGCTGGACAAGATCACCGGGCGCATCATCAACTTCGATGAGGACATCGGTGAGACCGTCCAGTTCGGCGCGCTGCGCGTCAAGACCGACGCCTGCTACACCCGTCCCGCCACGGAAGCGGCCAACACGGACGCCTTTGTCGAGGTCGACGAGATCACCCTGCAGGGCGAGGTGAAGCGGATTTTCTCCGGCTGGATGTTCGCGGCGAGCCCCGGCCTGCATGGGGTCGAGCATCCGATCTACGATATCTGGCTGACGGACTGCAAAAACCCTGACACCACGGTGGTCAGCGCCCAGCCTGCCGACCCGCCGAAACCGGCGCCGCCACCGGCAGCTCAGAAGCGGGCGCAAACCAAGCAGGCGCCGCGGCAGCCGCTTCAGCCCGGTCCATCGCCGGCCTTCAGGCAGTAGAACGGCTCGGCCAGACGGGAGCCGCGGGGCGCTGCAGCACGACTCCTGGAACGCTTCACTGCCGCGCGGCAATGATCTGCAGCGCCTCGGCGCCGCCCAGCGGACGATCGAGTGGCAATCTCCCGAAATCCGCCTCGCCCTTGATCGCCTTGGCCAGCAGCGCGGAGTAGCGTCGCCGCGGAATCTCGAGCGCGCCAAAGCTGCGCAGATGGTCGGTGACGTATTGGGTGTCCAGCAGTTCGAAGCCGCCGGCAATCAGCCGCGCGACCAAATGCACCAGCGCCACTTTCGAGGCGTCGCGAACGCGATGAAACATGCTCTCGCCAAAGAAAGCGCGGCCGAGGCTGACGCCGTAGAGGCCACCGACCAGCTGCTCGTCCTGCCAGACTTCGACGCTATGGCAATGGCCTGTCTCATGCAGTCCGAGATAGAGGTCGCGGATGCGCTTGTTGATCCAGGTTTCGTCACGGCCTTCTTGCGGCGCGGCGCAGCCGGCAATGACCGCCTTGAAGGCGCGGTCGATGGTGACGGCGAAAGCGTCCGAGCGAACGGTGCGCTTGAGCCGCGAGGCAATGCGAAAGCCGTCGAGCGGGATCACGCCGCGCATTTCCGGCTCGACCCAGAACAAGGACGGGTCATCGGCGCTTTCGGCCATTGGGAAGATCCCGCAGGCATAAGCGCGCAGCAGCACCTCGGGGGTGATTTCGGAAGCGGCAGTATCGCGTGAGCTCATGGGGCGCAGGATAGCAGGGCTGACGGAAAAAACGAACCGGCCGCCATGCTCGGTTGGTTCACCCGGATCAACTCTCTCGACGGTGGCATGAGCAACTTGGATTTACCTTACCCTGGCCGGGTTCCGGGCTGTCTGGGCTTTCTTGTTAGAGCTGTAACTGGTGTCATGCGCCAAGCCCGTGGATCGCGTCGAGGTCCGCACAGAGTATCCTTGAGGAGAATGCTCAATCGACGGACACGCCGCCCGCAGGCGCACAGCCGACTACCGGCTCGAAGGTTGAAGCGATCGTGGCCCAGATCAAGGCACTCGCCGACGCCAACGAAGCGCCGGCGTTCCAGTCATTCGTGCCGAGCAAGAGCCTGTCGAACAGCTTGACCGTCGATGGCTTCCCCCTGACGGTCGAGACCAATGCCGGCACGTGTTCTATGGGACCCCGGTCAAAGAAGTTCTGGCCTTCGAGATTGAGGAGGCCATGAAAGAGCCAAAAGCTCTCAAGACGCCGGCTTGCCGAGCTTATGGGCACGAGCCGCAGCCAGATCGGTCGCCTGCTCGATCCAAAGGATGGCAATGTTACACTCGCAACCCTGCAACGCGCCGCCGAGATGCTCGGTCGTAAGGTGCGATTGGATCTTATATGATGATGGACGATGGGCGGATGGATCCCCGGTCAATTGAGCCTCCATGGCTAAGAGGCCGAAGATGCGATGACGATGCTATGATTTATTCGCGCGGTCTTCAGCTGCCGACCGCACTGGCGGACCCGCGGGGCGGCTCGCTCGTCGAAACCGCAGCACGATCCGGGTGCCGGCATGGCTGGGATCGCGTTCGACGCTGGCCTCCAGCTTGGAGGCCATCGCCGTAACGATGCGCTGTCCCATGCCGGTCGAACGCGGGTCGCTCTTGACGTTGAGGCCGACGCCGTCGTCGGCGATCGACAGCACGACATCGTCGCCTTGCCCCGTAAGGCTGACGTGAATGGGGCCGGCGCCATCGGGATAGGCGTATTTGACCGCGTTCATCACGAGCTCATTGACAATGATGCCGATCGCCACCGCACGGTCGGGATCGATTTCGACCGGCTCGGCCTTCACGGTCAGCCGCGACATCTTGTTGCCCTCGGCGGACCTCCGGAGATCCTCCAGCAAGGCGTCGAGATACTGGTTCAAGAGCACGCTCTTGAGGTCGTGGGAGGTGTAGAGCCGGCGGTGAACCTGGGCCACCGCGGCGACCCGCCCCATGGCATTGGTCAGCGCCGCCTTGACGTCGTCCTGGGTGCTCGAACTGGCCTGCAGGTGCAACAAGGAGGCGATGATCTGCAAGGAGTTGCCGACGCGGTGATTGACCTCGCGCAGCAGCATCTCGCGTTCGGCGGCCAGCGCCGCGTAACGGTCGCGCGAGGCATGAACCTCGGCTTCGGCGTCGTCGCGGGCTTTCTGGATCCGAGCCTGCCGAAGCGCGCCATCGGCGGCAACCTGGAGCAGGGGAATGAACTCGCCCTGGAGATCCTTGACCAGGTAATCGGCAGCGCCGGCCTTCAACGCGGTGACGGCGATGCTGGAATCCTGCGCGGCAGTAACGAACACCACCGGCGGCGCGTGGGGCAGCGCCAGGATCTGCTCCAGCGTTTCGAGGCCATCGATGCCTGGCATGAATTGATCGAGCGCGACCACATCGATGCCGCCTCGCTTAAGGCAATCCAGTCCGTCGGTTCCGCTGGCGGCATGAACCACATGGTAGCCGAGCCGCGTCAGGCCGCGATCGACCAGCCGGGCAAGCCCTGCGTCATCATCGATATAGAGCAATGTCGGCATCGCGCGGTTCACGTGGCGGCTGGAGGAACCTGAATGACGGAGAAGAACAGTCCGAGCTGACGGATGGCGTTGGCGAAGCTCTCGTAATTCACCGGCTTGGTAATATAGACGTTACAGCCCAATTCATAGCAGCGCCTGATTTCCTGGGAATCGTCGGTCGTGGTCAGCACCACGACCGGGGCGCATTTCAGATATTTGTTTTCCTTTACCTGCCGCAAGATCTCGATCCCGGTCATGTCGGGCAGGTTCAGATCGAGCAGGATCAGCAATGCCTCGCCCTTGTGCTTGAGGCCGCTGCCGTCGCTGCCGAACAGATAGTTGACCGCGGCTGTACCGTTGCTGAACGGCACGATATCATTGTTGACGCCGGAGCGGCGGATATTGCGCTCGATCAGGCGGGCGTGGCCCGCATCGTCCTCGATCATGATGATGGTAACTGGCTTGCTCATGTGTCCCTGTTCCGGTTGCTGGCTGTCCAGGCGATGGGCAGCGTGATCGTGAAGGTGCTGCCGGCGTTGATTTCCGACTGCACCTGGATGGTTCCACCCAACCGCCGCACCAGGGCGCGGACATGGGCGAGGCCGATGCCCTGTCCGGGCCGGTCCTGGGTGCCGGCGCGCCGAAACAGGTCAAAGATCCGCTGATGGTCCTTGGGGTCGATGCCGCGTCCGTTGTCCACGACTTCAAAAATGGCAAAGCCCAACCGGGTCCGGCCCCGGACCGTGATATCGCCGGGAGTTCCCGGCCTGAGATATTTCAGCGCATTGTCGATCAGGTTCGAGAAAACCTGTTCCAGCGCCAGGCGGTCGCTGACAATGTCGGGCAGTGGCTCGATGCGAATCCGGGCCTCGGCTTCCGCGGCCTGATGCGCGACGGTCGCCACGATACCCTCGATCAGTTCGCGGGTATCGATCCGCACCGGTTCGAACTCGCGCCGGCCTTCGCGGGTGAGGTTGAGGATGGCCGATATCAGCCGGTCCATCTTGGCGATCGAGGATTTGATGAAGCTCAGCGCCTCGGAGAAGTCCTGCGAGAGTTGCTGGTCCTCGCCATCGAGCGCCGGTTCGAGCTCTCCGGCCGCCATCGGCAATGGTGGTGAAACAGCCGCCGCAGGGCGGCTAAGTGCCGCGATCCGCCGGAAGATATCGGCGCGCAATTGTTCGAGTTCACTGGTGAAGCCCATGATATTGACCAGCGGCGAGCGCAGGTCGTGGCTGACGATATAGGCGAAGCGCTGGATTTCGTTGTTGGCCTCGCGCAGGTCGGCGGTCCGCTCGTCGATCGTATTCTCCAGATTGAGGTTGTTGTCGCGCAGCAGCGTTTCGGCGGCGTCACGCGCACGAGCCGAACGTCGCACCAGGACAATCGAAATGCCGGCCAGCGCGATCACCAATCCGGAGCCAGCGACCGTCACCGCCGAGGCGAGCCATTGGGTGCGATCCGCGGTGACGGTGCGTTGCGTGAACAGCCGGTCCTCCTCGGCTCGCATCGCCCCGGCGATCTCGTCGATGCGGCGGACGGAATCGGAGGCGGCAGCCTGGCGCAGCATCGCGATGCCGCCGGCCAGATCGTTACGCTTTGCGAAATCGATGGCCTTGACAAATTCCTCAAGCCGCGCCTCGACCGGAGCGCGCAGCTTTTGGCTGTTCTCGATCTGAACCGGATTGTCGCCGGCCAATCGCGCGAGCTTGTCGACGTCGGGAAGGATGGTCGCGACGGCCTCCTGATGCTCGGCAAGAAAGCGAGGTTCGGAGGTCAGGAGATAGCCGCGCGCCGCGCTTTCGGCCCGGCGTATCTGCAACAGCAAGGTCGAAATCTGGTTCTCGACCTCGACGGTGTGGACCACCCAGGCATTGTCCTCGCGCGACTCATTGACCAGGATCACCGAGCTGGCGCTGATTGCCACCAACACCAGGAATCCCGCCGCAAGCAGCAGGATTTGTCCGATCGCGCGCCGGCGCGAAGCGTCAGGCGTCACAACCATCTCGCGTCATAACCAACGAAATTTGTACCTTGCCCCGGCAGGGGAGCAATCCCCGACTGCTCAACGCCCGTTGCGGCCATTGGTTCCCTGCCGGCGAAAAGGTGTCGGGGCTGGGCGATCCCGCTCAGCCGGCTGTCTGGCCTGCCAGATATTGCTCGAGCCAGTGGATATGGTAGTCGCCGTCGATGATGGCGGGCTCCCGGACCAGGGCCCGGAACAGCGGCAGCGTGGTCTCGATGCCGTCCACCACCATCTCGTCCAGCGCGCGGCGCAGCCGCATCAGGCACTCGCCCCTGGTCTTGCCATGGACGATCAGCTTGCCGACCAGGGAGTCGTAATAAGGCGGGATCACATAGCCCTGATAGACGGCGGAATCGATCCGAACGCCAAGACCTCCGGGCGGGTGGTATTGCAGGATCTTGCCCGGCGAAGGTCGGAAGGTCACGGGGTTTTCGGCGTTGACGCGGCATTCGATCGAGTGGCCATTGATGACGACCTCATCCTGCGTCACCGGGAGATCGCCGCCGGCGGCGATGCGGATCTGCTCCAGCACGAGGTCGATTCCGGTGATCATCTCGGTGACGGGATGTTCGACCTGGATGCGGGTATTCATCTCGATGAAATAGAATTCGCCGTCCTCGTAGAGGAATTCCACCGTGCCGACGCCGAGATATTTCAACTGTTGCATCGCCTTTGCGACGGTGGAGCCGATCTTGGCACGCGCCGCGGCGTCGAGCGCCGGCGAGGGGCCTTCTTCCCAGATCTTCTGGTGGCGGCGCTGCAGCGAGCAATCGCGCTCGCCGAGATGAATGGCGCCGCCGCGGCCATCGCCAAGCACCTGGATTTCGATGTGGCGCGGCTTCTGCAGGTATTTTTCCAGATAGACCGAGGCATCGCCGAACGCGGACCGCGCTTCGTTGGCGGCGGTGGAAAGCGCCAGCATCAGGTCGCCCTCGGTCTGCGCCACCTTCATGCCGCGTCCGCCGCCGCCGGAGGCCGCCTTGACCAGCACCGGAAAGCCGATTTCCCTGGCGATCGCCATGGCGTCGTCGCCGGCGCCGACCGCGCCATCGGATCCGGGCACCACGGGAATGCCGAGCCGGCTCGCGGTCTTCTTGGCCTCGATCTTGTCGCCCATCAAGCGGATATGCTCGGCCTTCGGTCCGATGAAATGCAGATTATGGTCGGCGAGGATTTCGGCAAAGCGGGCGTTTTCCGACAGGAAGCCGTAGCCGGGATGCACCGCATCGGCGCCGGTGATCTCGCAGGCCGCCAGCAGCGCGGGCACATTGAGATAGCTGTCCTTCGACGGCGGCGGGCCGATGCAGACGCTCTCGTCAGCCAGGCGCACATGCATGGCATCGGCGTCCGCGGTGGAATGCACCGCGACGCTCGCGATGCCCAGTTCCTTGCAGGCCCGCAGAATGCGCAGGGCGATCTCGCCACGATTGGCTATCAGGATCTTGTCGAACATGGTGTCCTGGGGGTGGATAGCGAATAGCGAGTAGCGAATAGCGAGAAGCGGAAATTTCGAGCGATCGCCGGTGTCATTTGCTTACCTATTCGCTACTCCCTATTCGCATCTACTCGATAATCATCAGCGGTTCGCCGAATTCGACCGGCTGGCCGTCCTCGAAAAGAATCTGCATCACGGTGCCGGCGCGCGGGGAGGGTATCTGGTTCATTGTTTTCATCGCCTCGATGATCAGGAGCGTCTGACCGACCGACACCTTGGCACCGACATCGATGAACGGCTTGGCACCGGGCTCCGACGCCCGGTAGGCGGTGCCGACCATCGGCGAGGGCACCGCGCCCGGGTGGTTGGCGAGGTCCTGTTCCCCCGCTACGGCCGGGGCGGCCGCGGCTGACGGCGAGGCGGCAGCCTGCGGGCTCGGCGGAACCGATGCGGCGATGCTGACGTTGCGCGCCACGCGTACCCGCAAACCCGCGCGCTCGATCTCGATCTCGGTGAGGCTGGTCTCATCCAGCAGCAAAGCGAGTTCGCGGATCAGTGCGCTGTCGTCGCTTTTGAAGGTTGCGTCGGTCTTGTCGTCAGGCTGGCGCGCCATGCTTCTGATCCGCAGCTTTTGCTCGTTGACGGTTGAATGCGTCAGGCTTCTGTCTTGACGCCGATGTTGGAGGCAAGCTTGCCGTCGCCGATGGTGCTGCTGCGCACATCGACGGTGGGCAATGGTGCCGCGTCCAACGCGTGGGTCCCCACCGGATGCAGGTTCGGGCTGTCGAGCACGTCAATGGTAGCGGCAAGACTGCTGGCCATCCAAATCCCTTGAAAATGTCGCGGCGGGTGGCGGGGGTTATAGGTAACAACAGGCTCAAGGGGAAGCCTTTAGGCCATCTTGGGGATGGCTAAAACGCCTCATGCCCCTGTTAAGAAATGGCGCGGAAACCCTGGGAATTGCTGGTTAACCAGCCAAAAGGATCGGCGCGTCAACAGCCGTCAGGCCAGCCTCGGCCCAATAGCGTCCTTAAGTAGGCGAGGTCACCCCGGGATCGGCGGACGTCTGCCGGTGGAAAAAGGGGCGGGCCAGAGGCCCGCCCGCAGCCGTCATATTCGTCCGACTTGCGTTCGATCAGGCTTCGAGCACGGCCACGATTTCGAGTGTGCGCGGATTGACCACCACGATCTGGTCGGCGACCAGGAAGAACTCGTATCCGCGCCAGTCCGGATAGATCGTCACGATCTGCTCCGGCAGCGGGTAGAACTCGACGTCATGGGGCACGCGGGTGCCGACCGAAATCGCGAAATTGACGTGCTCGATCGGCCTGACATGCTGATCACGGATCACCGTGGTGATCCGGGTGCGCTGCTCGCTGGAGAGCTTGCCGCCGCCGCCGGCCTGCCCGACGGTTTCCGAGCGGTGCTCGCCGTTGACGTCGTTGCGATCCTCGCGGCCCTCCGCTTTCCGCTCGCCGCGATCCTCGCCGTTCTCGGCCTTCATGCCGTTGCGGTCTTCAGGGCCCTCCGCTCCCCTCTCGCCGCGGTCCTCGCCGTTCTCGGCCTTCATGCCGTTGCGGTCTTCGCGACCCTCCGCTTTCCGCTCGCCACGATCGGCGCCGTTCTCGGCCTTCATGCCATTGCGATCTTCGCGGCCTTCGGCCTTGCTGGCCCTGTCGCCGCCCTTGGCATTGTCGTTCATCTCCGAACTCATGCCCGGCGATTTCTGTCCCGGCGTATTTTCTTCAGCGCGCTGGTCGCGAGCGGCAGCGGGTGATTTCGGCTCCGACTGCTCCGCTTTCATGCCGGACGACGGCATGGTCCGACCGGCGTCGTGACCCATGGGTGTTGCTGCGCTCCCACCGTGGCCGGTGGCTGGAGCACCGTGCTCCGCGCCGGCGCCCGCCGACGGACCTTCATGGCCCATTCCAGTTCCTTGCGCATGGGCCAAACCGGTTCCTGCTATCAGGGCCGCGGCGGCCACCGATATCATGAAGCGGTGCATCATTTTATTCATAAGACGTCTCCTCGCATGTCTGGGTTGACTGTGCTCGTCAACGGTAACAGCTAGTCGAGGTTCCGTGATCTCACCGGTTCCAGCGGATTTGTTTGACGACCGGGCGATCAACGGCGGCTCCGTCAGGCGCGATATGAAAAAATTGACGCAAGCTCTCTGACCCCATCCTGGGACGCGAGCCTCGGCCCGGAGGGAGAGGGCTCGCGTCTCGAAGGATGGACGCTTGCACCGTCGTTTGCGGCGGTCCTTCGAGACGCATCGCTGGCGCGCCAATTGTCTCGGCAAGTCGGTCATCGCGTGATTCGGCGGCCCGTGATCCTCACCATCGGCCCTGCAGCTTCAGGCTCTCGGCGAGGTCGCCGCGGAAATTGTGCTGGCCGAGATGCAAGAGCTTGCATTGCAGATCGACCCAGATCTTGCCGCCGATGTCGCGCCAGCGGCGGCAGAAGGCGTAATCCTCCGACAGGTAGCGGCCGGTATCGGGATCGACCATGCAGTCGAAGAACAGCCAGTGCAGATGCGCCTGCGGGTTCGGCGGCCCGTCCGGAATATAATTCAGCCCGGGGTATTTCTCCATCATCCTGGTGAACACACCGCGCTTGATGCACATGAAACCGGTCGGCGCCTCCGCCACCTCGACAAAACCGTCGACGTCGGCATAGCTGCTGACACGCTCGCTGCCGTGGCCGATCGGATTGAAAGGATATTCGGTGTAGCGATCCTCGAACTGCTGCCGAGTGATGCCTGCTGGCAGCCCCTCTGCAGGCCAGTTGAAATCCTTCAGCGGATAGACCCCGGCGGTGACATCGCGATCGATCAGGAGCAGGCGGCAGACCGACTGCGGCGTGAAGGTGATGTCGGAATCGATCCAGAACAGATGGGTCAGCGTTTCGTCGGACAGGAACTTGAGCACCATCTTGTTGCGCGAGCGGGTGATCAGGCTTTCCGAATGCATGTGCAGGATGCATTGCAGTCCGAACCGGTTGCAATGATGGGTGAGATCGAAGATCGAGGTGACATAGTGCATGCTGACGGCCGAGATGTAGCAGGGCGTCGCGAACATCACCTTCATCGATTTCAGGGCATCGTCCGGTAACATCGTGGAATCGCTCGCGCTGTAAACCTATTTGGGCTGCTTGGTGTCGGCTGGTGGCGCGGGCTTGGCCGCGGGCGCGGGCTTTGCCGTCGGCCGCTTGGCAACCTTGTCGAGGGCCTCCTTCGCGCCAGCTGGGGGCTGCTGTTGCGCCACAGGCGGCTCGGGCGTTTCAGGGGCTGTGGGCGCTGCGGGCGCCATTTGCCCGATCGAGACCGAGATGGCGAACAGCCGCCACTGCCCGTTCACCGGCGCGAACGCCAGATCGAAATTGACCTGGGTCGGCACCGAGGGAAAGAAGCCGGCCATGTGCATCAGGCCGTTGGCTTCGATCTGCGGCAGCAGGCTGAGCTGCGGATCGATCACGGCGACCCCTGAGAGATCGAGATTGTCGTTGCGCAATTTGGCGAAGATCTCGCCGAGCCGTGCGGCGCTGTTGTTCTGGAAGCCGGGCGCGCCGATATCGCGCAGCACCGTATAGTTGCCGGTCTTGTTGGCCTGGTCGAGCGCCAGCAAGGTCGAGCGGACCAGGATCAGCACGCCGTTGCGATCAATCTGCGCCGGTTTCGGCGCTGGCGCGGGAACTGGCCCAGACGACTGTCCGTGGCCAGCAGACGCGGCAGCCGCGATCATGGCCGCGAGGATGAACGTCCGCCAGCTCGGTTGTTTCGCAGTCACCCTCTGGTCACCACGCCAACGTCACGCCGGCGCGCCCGCCGACGCCGCCTTGCGCCAGGCCGGCGGCGAGGCCGCCATTGATCACCACGTTCTGGCTCAGCCGCAACTGGGCCCCGAAGCTCATGGCATTCTCGCCGCGGAAGGTGCCAAAATTGGCGGAAATCGCGAACCTCTTGTCCGCCGGCAAGGCGCTGCCGCCGAGGGAGATCGCCATTGCGGTGCCTTCGAAAGCCTGCCTGATCTGGCCCTGCAATACCGCAACATTGCCCTGCAGGGTAGCGACATTGTTCTGCAGGCTGGCGATGCTTTGCGGATTGAAGCTCGTGGTGGCGAGATTCCCGGCCGCATCCGATGTGACCAAAGAAACCGGGCCGGTCTGCGCGGCAAGGCTCGCCGCCGAGGTGATCCCCGGCAGCTTGTAGGTGTTCGACGCTGTGCCGATGGCGACCTGGTTGGCCGCGGTCGCGGTGGCGCCATTGCCGATGGCTGCGGAATTGGCGAAGGTCGCGGTCGCGCCCGCACCGAGCGCCGCCGAATTCGTTCCGGTGGCGACCGCGCCGTCGCCAAAGGCTGCGCCGCCATTCGCGGCTGACGCGAGGCCACCTACCGCGATCGAGCCGGTCGCAGTGGCGCCATAGCCGATGGCGATGGAATTGACGCCGGTGGCGGCGGCGTTGTTGCCGACCGCGACCGCGCCGGTCGCGGTCGCCTTCGCACTGGCGCCGACCGCGGTGGCGCCGGTGGCGCTGGCGATGCTGGCCTCGCCGATGGCGGTGGTGGCAGCCCCCGTGGCGTTACTGCCTTGGCCGTAGGCGGTCGCGGTGGCGCCACTCGCGACGCTGCCCTGGCCGGTCGCGGTCGCGAAGTTGCCGCTGGCGATGCTATTATCGCCGGTCGCGGTCGCGCTGCTGCCGTTGGCGAAGCTCTTGAAGCCCGTCGCGGTGGCGTCGCTGCCGATTGCGTTGCTGGCCTGGCCGGTCGCGGTCGCATTGGTGCCGTTGGCGTTGCTGCCCTGGCCGGTCGCGGTCGCGAAGTTGCCGTTGGCGATGCTGCTGTCACCGGTCGCGGTCGCGCTGCTGCCGTTGGCGAAGCTCTTGAAGCCCGTCGCGGTGGCGTCGCTGCCGATCGCGTTGCTGGCCTGGCCGGTCGCGGTCGCATCGGTGCCGTTGGCGGTGCTGCTGTCACCCGTCGCGGTCGCATTGGTGCCGATCGCGTTGCTTTTGAAGCCGGTCGCGGTGGCATCGCTACCGTTGGCGGTGCTGGCCTGCCCGGTGGCGGTCGCGTTGGTGCCGTTGGCGGTGCTGCTGTCACCCGTCGCGGTCGCATTGGTGCCGTTGGCGAAACTATTGTAGCCCGTCGCGGTGGCATCGCTGCCGTTGGCGGTGCTGCCCTGACCCGTCGCGGTTGCATTGGTGCCGTTGGCGAAGCTGCCCTGACCAGTCGCGGTCGCGTTGTTGCCGTTTGCGTTGCTGAACGCGCCGGTCGCGGTCGAGTTCTGGCCGGGCGAGTTCGTGAAGGCACCGGTCGCGGTGGCCTTGTCGCCGTCTGCAAAACTGGTGAAACCGGTCGCCGTCGAGTAAGTGCCTATGGAGTTGCTATTCGCGCCTATTGCGGTCGCGCCGCCGTTGGTCGGGGATCCTGCGAAACTGTTGGCACCATACGCAGTAGCATAGTTGCCCATGAATGCGTTGGAGTTGTACCCCGTCGCGGTCGCGTAATCGCCTATTGCTTGCGAGTTGTTGCCGGAAGCATAGGGGTTCACATTACCTTGAGCGTAGCCACCGTTCAGTCCCTGTGGCGCTTGCGCCATCGCGGGAGCCGCGCCGAGCACCATGGCAAGGAATGATACTCTGGCGGCGAACGGCCACAGCGCGCCCGAGGCCAAGCCACTCGATGCCAGTAGGCGTTCGCGGCGGTCGCGCGGATGCCATACGACGGAAGCTCGCGCTATCGCCGGAGCTGTTTTCGTTCTGGCCGTCGAAACTGTCCGGACCACCGACCGCCCCGGGGTTCGCATCAAACAAGTTCCTGAAAAACTAGCCTGCGCTGCACGCAGCCAGCGCGCAGCCTAGGGGTAAACCAGGGGCACGTTCCAACCTTACCGAAAACTTAACCGAATCGAAGGTACTAGCAAACCGTGGGCGGGCACCATGCCGCTTCCCGCCAGCCGACACGACACGATTGCCGCAGGGTGTTGCCGTTCCGCAACGAACCCTGATGGGTGTCAAATCATATCAAAGCTGGCTCGATCTCGCGGCAGCGCCGAGGCGCTCCCTCGCCCCGCGCTTCGCGGGGGGAGGGTTGGGGTGGGACCGTAAGCGCGGCTCGATCGGTGCGCTCGGCCTCATTGATCCATGGTTTTGAAGGCTAGCCTCAGGACGGATCGAGCGATCCGGTTGCCAATCAAAGGCACTCGCGAAGACTCAGACGATGGCGGCCGCCTGACGCTTCAGCAGGTTTCCTTGCCACAGCGGGCTTGCGAGATCTTCTCCTTGAGACCCTCAAGCCCGACCGCGCCTACCACCACCTGCTTGCCGATCACATAGCTCGGCGTGCCATTCATGCCCATCTCTTCGGCGAGCTTGAAGTTCTCCTCGATGGTCGCCTTCACCTCGGGACTGGTCAGATCCTTTTCGAGCCTCGCGATATCGAGGCCGGCTTCCTTGGCGGCGGCCATGGCGCGCGCCTTGTCCGCCGGACCATGCCCGCCCAGCAGCTTCTGGTGAAAATCGAGATACTTCCTGCCACCGGGGTCCTGCATGCGCACGGCGACCGCGACCTGGGCTGCTTCGACTGAACCCTGGCTCAGCACGGGGAATTCCTTCAACACGACCTTCAGTTTGGGATCGGTCTTCAAGAGATCGAGCATGTCGGCCATGGCGCGTTTGCAATAGCCGCAATTGTAATCGAAAAATTCGACAAAATTGACATCGCCGTCCTTGTTGCCGAGCACCACGCCGCGCGGCGAGTTGAAGATCGTCTCGGCGTTGCTGGCAACGCTCGCCTCGTGCTTGGCGGCCTCCGCGGCGGCCTGGCGCTTGCTCAATTCGTTCATCGCCTCTTCCAGCACCTCGGGATGGGCGATCAGGTAGTTCTTGACGATGGTCTCGATATCCCCGCGCTGCGCGTCGGAGAAGCCCTGCGCCGACGCGGCAGGCGGGGCGGCGCCAAGCGCCAGCGCGATAACGGCGGGAAGGAGGAAGCGGAATGAAGGCATGAAAAAGTCCTCTTGCGTGAAAGCCGGGTGTCGCTGATTTCCTGTTAGGCCGGCTCGATTAATCTCTCATTTGCTGTTTTGGCCGGGCAGTGGCTTCGCAGCGACGATGTCGTCGGCCTTGACCCAACCGGGCGTGCCGACGGCAAAACGAGTCTTGGCACGCGAGGCCAGTTCGCGGGCGGTCTTGCTGTCACCGGCCAGAAAGGCGGCCTGCGCCGATGCCAGATCGGCTTCCGCGAAATCGCCCTTGCGGCCGTAAGCCATCGCGAGCTGGCTGTAACCCAGCGGCGCCTCGGTCTCCCGTGCCACCGCTGCGCGCAGAATCCCAATCGCTTCCTCACTATAGGCTTTATTTTCCGTCGCCACGAGCGCCTGCCCCAGTAACATCTCGATGAGGGGTGCGTTATTCGAGAGCTGCACTGCCTTGCGCAGGGGGGCGATCGCGTCGGCCGGTTTGCCGCCTTCCAGCAGCGCCTGACCGCGTAATTCATAGAAATACGGGTTATTGGGCTGCGCCTGGATCAGCGTATCGATCTGGGCGAGCGCGGAGCGCAGGTCGCCGTGCAGATAAGTCGAGATGGCGTGCGCATAGCGCGCCGGCAGGCTGTCGTTTGACAGCGGATAGCGCCGATAGACCGTATCCTGCCGCTCCTCGAAAGCCGAAATCTTGGCGCGCACCATGTCGTGGCGCAGCTGCAGCGCGGGATCGTCCTTCTTGTCCCAATAGGGACTGGAACGCGCGATGCCCTCCAGCGCTGCGACACGATCGGCGGGCATTGGATGGGACTGCAAATAGGGATCCGCATCATGGGCCGCGAACAGGCTCTCATTGGCGAACCGCTTGAAGGTGTCGTACATGCCCTTGGGGGACTGGCCGGTCATGGTCAGAAACTTGACCCCGGCGCGATCGGCGTTTTCCTCCTGCTGGCGGACATAGGAGATCAGGCTGCGGCGGATCATCTCCTGCGGCCCGGCGACCGCGGCAGCCCCGACATTGGCGAGGCCGCTGTTGCTGTTGCCGCCTTTTGCACCCGCCACCAGCGCGCCGGCGCCGAGCAGCGTGGCGATGATCATCTGGGTCTGCGCCCGCGACATTTCCTCGCGCATCTTGGCGAGATGGCCGCCGGCGAGGTGGCCGGTTTCGTGCGCCAGCACCCCGATCAGCTGGTTCGGGGTCTCCGACTGCATGATGGCCCCGTAGTTCACGAAAATGCGGTGGCCGTCCGCGACAAAGGCGTTGAACGCGGGGTCGTTGATGATCACGACCTGGATATTTTGCTTCTCCAGGCCCGCGGCGTGCAGGATCGGCCTGGTATAGTCGCGCAACAGCTGCTCCGCCTCGGTATCGCGGATGACCTTCGGGCCTTTTTGATCCTGCGCGCGCCCGGCAGCCAATGGCGCGAGCGACAGCGCGACCGCTGTTGTCACCGCGGTCAACTTCGAGACTTTCTTGTGTAGCGAAATGTCATGCAGCATGGCGGTCATTGATCGAGTTGCGGCGGTGGCTGGATGGCGGATCTGGCCTAACAATGCGCGGAATGCGGCTAGTCTGGGGCAAGGCTGCCACATTTGTGGAACTTCGTGTTACAGTGCGCCAACCCTCTGATAACACCTTGCCAACAAGCGGGGCTCAAGCCGATGCTGCCAGCGCCGCGGTTCGCCTGGACGGTTGCGGCCGGCGGACAGATCGCTGGCGACGACGGACGCAGGCCAACTCAACTGGCAGAACAAGTAGCAGAAATAAATGCTTGACGCGACACCTCAAAGCCGTGCCCAGAGCCTGCTGACGGCATCGGGACGCAGCAATGTACCGCCGTTCATGGTCATGGACGTGATGGCGGCGGCGGCCCGCATCGAGGCGGCCGGTGGCCACGTCATCCACATGGAGGTCGGACAACCCGCGGCGTCGGCGCCGCAGACGGCGATATCGGCCGCCCGCGCCGCGCTCGACGGCGCCCGGCTCGACTACACCTCGGCGCTGGGCCTGCCCTCGCTGCGCGCCCGTATCGCCAGACATTATCGCGAAACCTATGGCTGCGCGGTGGATGCCGAGCGGATTGTTGTCACCACCGGCTCGTCGGGGGCCTTCATCCTGGGCTTTCTGGCCCTGTTCGAGCCGGGCGATCGGGTCGCGGTCGCGGTGCCCGGCTATCCGCCCTATCGCCATATTCTCGCGGCACTCGGCTGCGAGCCGGTTCTGATCGAGACCACCAGCGCCAACCGCCATGCCCTGACCGGCGAAGCCCTGCTGGAAGCCCATCGCCGGACGCCGCTGCAGGGCGTGCTGGTGGCAAGTCCGGCCAATCCCACGGGAACCATGATGTCCCGCGCGGCGCTGACCAGCCTGATCGCGGCGGCGGACAGCGCGGGCATTCGTTTCATTTCCGATGAAATCTATCATGGCCTCGATTATGCCTTTCCGGCAGTGACAGCGGCCGCGATTGCCCCGCAGGCGCTTGTGATCAATTCGTTCTCGAAATATTTCTGCATGACCGGCTGGCGGGTCGGCTGGATGGTGGTGCCGGAATCGCTGGTGCGGCCGATCGAGCGGCTGCAGCAGAATCTGGCTATTTCGGTGCCGACCCTGTCGCAGATCGCCGCCGAGGCGGCGTTTGATGGCCGCGACGAAATGGAGGCGGTCAAGCGCGGTTATGAAGAGAACCGCCGTATTCTGATCGAGGGTCTGCCGCGCGCCGGCCTCGACCAATTCCTGCCCGCCGACGGCGCCTTTTATCTCTACGCCGACGTCTCGGCATTCACCTCGGACAGTTTCGAGTTTGCCGGGCGAATGCTGGAGCAGGCGCACGTCGCGGCAACGCCGGGCATCGACTTCGATCCCATCCATGGCCGCGCCTTTATTCGATTTTGCTACGCCCGTTCGGCCGACGAGATGCGCGAGGCCGTCGCGCGGATCGCGCGCTGGCTCGGTGGAAAAGGTTAATGTCTCGCGCCAGCGCCGGATCGGCCGCCGGAAAATGGCCCCTACACCATTGACTCCGCCGGATTAATTGATTTTGGCTGTCTGCTACCGACCGCCGCCCGCGCGACAGCGCCGGAATCAACGGCGAGTCCTGAGGGGAGTGGGCGTGATGGCGGCAACGATCGCAACCGACGGGCGGCTTGGCGCGGCGAAACCGGCTAGACCCTGGTACAAGGTGCTTTATGTCCAAGTGCTGATCGCGATCCTGATCGGCATCGTCATCGGCTCGCTGTGGCCGAACCTCGCGACCAATGAATGGATCAAGGCGCTCGGCGACGGCTTCATCAAGCTGATCAAGATGGTGATCGCCCCCATCATCTTTTGCACGGTGGTGTCGGGCATTTCCCATATCCAGGATGCCAGGAAGGTCGGCCGCGTCGGTGTCAAGGCGCTGCTCTATTTCGAAGTGGTTTCCTCGTTCGCCCTGATGCTGGGCCTTGTGGTGGGCAATCTGATCCCGGTCGGTCATGGGCTGGCCGTCAAGCCTGACGCCGCAGCGGTCGCGACCTTCGTCAAGCAGGCGCAAGCGGAAAAATCGGTCGATTTTGTTCTCAACATCATCCCGGACAGCGTGGTGGGCGCGCTGGCGCGCGGCGATATCCTGCAGGTGCTGCTGTTCGCCATCCTGTTCGGCTTTGCGCTGATGGCGCTCGGCCAACGCGGTGAGCGGCTGCGCGACATCATCGATGACACCGCGCATGCGGTGTTCGGGGTCATCGCCATCGTCATGAAGGCGGCGCCGATCGGCGCCTTCGGCGCGATGGCCTACACCATCGGCAAATACGGACCGGCTGCGCTCGGCAATCTGGTCGGGCTGATCGCGGTGTTTTATTTCACCGCGGCGCTGTTCGTGTTCGCCGTGCTCGGCGTGATCGCGCGGCTGATCGGCTTCAATATTTTCAAGTTCATCGGCTATATCAAGGACGAACTGTTGATCGTGCTCGGCACCAGTTCCTCCGAAAGCGCGCTGCCGCAATTGATGGAGAAGCTCGAGCGGCTCGGATGTTCCAAGCCGGTGGTCGGACTGGTGGTGCCCACCGGCTACTCGTTCAATCTGGACGGCACCAACATCTACATGACGCTGGCAACGCTGTTCATTGCCCAGGCGCTCGGCGTCGACCTGACGTTCGGCCAGCAGTTGACCATCCTGGTCGTCGCCATGCTGACCTCGAAGGGAGCCAGCGGGGTCACCGGCGCGGGCTTCATCACGCTGGCGGCAACGCTGTCGGTGGTCAATCCGGCGCTGGTGCCGGGGATGGCGATCGTGTTTTCGGTCGACAAGTTCATGAGCGAGGTGCGCGCGCTCACCAACATCATCGGAAATGGCGTGGCGACGGTGGTGGTGTCGTGGTGGGAGGGAGAACTCGATCACGACCTCTTGCGGGCCCGGCTCGACAAGCAGATCGACCCGTCCGATGTGGAACTGGCGGTCACCACGGGTTAGGATATTCAACGCCCACTGATCGGTTCCGACCTATGGCAACTTGCAATCATCGGAACAAAGCTTGCTTTTGATCGCGCGTGCCGTCTCTCGCGACCGGCAGGGTGAACTGAAAGACGGCACCACGGGGCTCGCCGGGCGATACCCATAGCCGCCCAGCATGATTTTCGATGATCGAGCGGCAGATCGGCAACCCCATGCCCAAGCCGCCGGCTTTGGTCGTGTAGAACGCGTCAAAGACGCGCTCGGGATTGATTTGAGGCAGGCCGGGGCCAGAATCGCTCACGGCGACAAGCACGCCGCCCGACTCAGCTCTGCTGGTGCTGATCACCAACTTGCGCGGTCCTTCCTCGACCTCGCTCATCGCCTCAACGGCATTCATGATCAAATTGAGGGTGACCTGTTGCAATTGAACTCGGTCCCCCACGATGCGCGGCAGTCCCTCCGACAGTTGCATCTTCACCAAACCATCATGCTCGGATATCGCGGCACGGGCCAGTATCATGATCTCCAAAATGGCTTCGTTGATTTCCAGTTCTGCGTTCTGCGTCGACGTTTTCCTTGCGAAGTCGCGAATCCGGCTCACAATATCGGCGGCCCGCTGGCTGTCGCTGGCAATGCGGTCAATTAATTGCCTGACCCGTTCCAAATCTGGCGGCTGACGGGCAAGCCAGCGCGCGGCGGTTCCGGCATTCACCAATGTGGCAGCGATGGGTTGGTTGACTTCATGGGCGATGGAGGCTGAGAGTTGGCCCATGGTCGCGACGCGGTTCGCGTGCGCCAGCTCTGACTCGGCGCGCTTGCGCTCGGTCAGGTCGACGGCGAAGATGACGGCGGTGTCTCCTCGTTCATCCAACGTTGCCCCACCGACCAGCACCGGCACCCGGCGGCCGTCTTTCCGGAAGTACTCCTTCTCGAATGGCTGGGCGGTCCCCGTCGCCCTCATTTCAGCCACGGCCTGTTCGTCTCGGTCATGCCACTCCGCCGGCGTCAACTCCGTCCGGCGTAACCGACCCGCCGCGAGGTCCGCTTGATCGTACCCGACCATCCGCAAAAACGCCTGATTGGCCTCCTGAGCGTGGCCGTCGGGATTCCCGATCAGAATCCCGATGATATTCGAGTCCACAAGGCGTCTGACTTTCGTTTCCCGCTCTTGAACCTCGCTAAAAAGCCGGGTGTTCTCCAGAGAGATCGCGGCTTGCGCGGCCAGCAACTCCAGGACCGCGATCCGCGCCAGTGGAAATGCGTGAGAGGCTAATGTGTTTTCGAGCAGGAGAATCCCGGTCACTTGCTGTTGCTTGATCAAGGGTAAGCAGAGGATTGACTTCGATTGTCCTTCGCGAAGATAGTCGTCGGCGGAGAACAAGTTGGCCTTGGAGGCGTCATCGAGAATCATGCTTTCCCGCGTGCGGATGACGTAGCGGACGACAGATTCCGGACATGTAATTCCGCTCAACGGCTGCTGGCGAATCGCGACCTCGACCTGATCGCCGGTCGCTCGCGCCTCCGCCTGGACCAGATATTCATCCCCCGACGGCAGGATCAAGAAACCGCGATCGGCGCCCGCGTTCTCAAGCGCAATCTTCATCAGTTGCTCGATCAGCTTCGGCAACACGATCTCGCTGGACAAAGCCTGAGAGGCTTTGACGATGCTCACGACGTCCAGATGCTGGACCGGAGAGCCGACGATCGCGGCAGGACGCTGCTCCTGCGGATCGGCCAAATGCGGATGAAGCTGATCGAGCTGCTGCACCTTGCCGTCGGCGCCCCAACGGAGATAGCAGGAGCGGGCCTCTCGCAGATAGGCTCTTGCGATTATTTCGAAGCCTCGTGCCGCATGGAAGCGGGCGGCAAGCTCGTTGGCGAGTGCCTCGTTATGAACGAATCCGTTTTTACGCGCCGACTTGATCGCAGCTTCGTACAGGCGCTCGGCGTCGAGCTCTCGCCCTTCGATGCGCGCTATTTCGGCGCTGACCAGCGCCACGCGATCCTCGCAATTCTCCGGGCAATTCCTGGCACAGGCTCGAAGGTCTCGCTCGTGTCTCGTCAGGGCTTCTCGATGCTTGGCATACGGGTGAGGATCCAAAGGCTCACACAAAGCGGCGCGAGATAGCGCTCCATAGAAATGATACTCCGCCTCATCCACCAAAAATGACGATAGCTCCGACCCCGCGCGCAAGGTTGCCATCTTGTCCGATGCATCCATCGCCGAAAGGTAATCGGCGGCGAAAAAGCGCGCCTGGAGCTTTCGAATCCAATAGTAATATTCCACGAAGGCGCGGTTCGGTTGACCCGTCGCGCGCGCCTCGAAGAGGCGCTCCTGAAACGGACCATCGTCGAGCGAGCCAAACTTTGCGGTTTTTCCGCGTAGGGTCCGTACCAGCGCGAGCAATGGGGAAATTCTGTCGAGGAAGAATCCAAACGGTCGCGTGAACGCCAGCCCGTGTTCGGCTTCGCTCTCGACCTGATCGAGTGGTTGGCCCAACGCGAAAAGGATGGAATTGAGTGCGCGACAGGCGTGCGCGGCAAATACCGGATCGCCGTGCTCTTTCGCCATATGGAAGCCGCGCCGCGCCGGATCGATTCCCTCGCGAAGCGGCCGTGTCCAGGGAACATTCACAGCCGCCTGAAAGTAAGTCCTTCCACCAACATGATTCCATCCGCGAAGTTCGAGCAGATTGCAGGCCATCTTGGTGAAACGATAACCTTGTGCGTAGTGGCCGTAGCGGGCGCCGGCAATGAGGCCGATCGCCACGTAGTTCGCCGGCGCTGCCTCGCAGTTGCCGCGTTCCAAGCTCAGATTGGTGGCCCTACAGGCGCACAATGCAAATAGATTGTGGTCGGTGTGCAAGGCCGGCGTCCTCAAGCTGGTGAGGACATCGATCGTGGCGAGCGCTTCCGGGTCCTGCATTAACGGCAGGTCAATAAGGTCCTCGATTGTGCGATTCGCAATGAGGGACCAGATGCGGCCATACTCGTTGCGCGTTTCCAGTTCGGTGGGATGACGCGACCAGTCAATGCCGACCTGCCGCAAGCACTCCAGGGCGACCGCGACCGCGTCCTCGAACTCGCCAACCATGGTGTGCAGATAACTTCTCCTATGCGCCACGACGCATCGCTGTAACGTACTGACCACGCGGGCTGCGAGCGCCGTCAGACGCTCCTGAGCGGCCTGCAAAGCGCCCACACAGATCTCGCAATCAGCCGAATGTAGTTCCAGGGCAAAGGCCACTTCCTGCTGATCTTCCCACGCGTCCTCCGGCAAGAGCGCTGCGCCGGCGCTGAGATACGTAAGCGCAGAGGAATAGGCTGACGAGGCCTTGGCGCGCTTGCCCGCCGCAAGGTTCAACTTTGCGAGCCGCTCCCGTTCATCCTGTGCCGTGATAAGAGGCGCGCCGCGGTTGAGCTGGTTGACGATCTCGAAAATTGCCTCATCGTTCTTTTCGGGCGGCGTACGCGCCGCGAGCAGGCGGCCGATTGTCAAATGCGCCCCGGCGCGCGACGCTGCCGGGAGTAGCGCGTATGCAGCTTCCTGCACTCGATCATGGACGAACTTGTAGGATCGATCGATGCGCTCGATCAACCGTTGGCGCAGCGCCTCCCAGAGATCGGCGTGCACCTGTTCCTCGGACTTTCCCAAAACGATCGAGAGCATCGCAACGTCGGAAATGTTGCCCAGGCAAGCGAGTTGCTGCAGCGCACCCTGCGTATCGAGCGGTAACCGAGTCAGTTTCCCGGCCACGAGTTCCACGACGTTGTCGGTGTATCGCTTTCTGCGGATGCCGCCGATGTCCCACGACCAACGTGCCTGCTCACGATCGAATGCCAATAGACTCTCGTCGGCAAGCATGTGCAGAAATTGGATCACGAAAAACGGATTTCCGCCGGTCTTCGCGTGTACTAACGCTGCGAGCGCGTTGACCTGCTCCATGTTGCAGCGAAGGGAGTCCGCGACGAGCTCCGCCAGGCCTTCCGTGGTCAGCGGTCCGAGCTTGATGTCCTGCACTTTGCCGGTTGTCCGCATAGCTTCCAGCTTACGGACGAGCGGATGCGCTGCGGTGACTTCCTTGTCGCGATAGGCGCCGATCAGCAGCACGTGCCGCACATCCGAATGGGTCAACAGATCTTCGAGAAGTTCAAGTGTAGCCGCGTCAAGCCATTGCAGATCATCGAGGAAGAGGGCCAGCGGATGCTCGCGCCGGGCGAACACCGAAAGGAAGCGGCGAAAGACGAGATGAAAGCGTCGTTGGGCGTCGTTGGGCGGCAGTTCGGCTACCGGCGATGGCTCGCCGATGATGAGCTTCACTTCAGGAACAAGACCAGCGATCAGTCCTGCATTTGGTCCTAGCGCCTCCCGCAACGCGTCGCGCCAGGGCGCGAGGTCCGCCTCGCTCTTGCCAAGCAGCGGACGGATCAGATTCTGAAAGGCCTGTGCCAGGGTCGAGTAGGGAATATCGCGCTTCTGCTGGTCGAACTTACCGGAAGCGAACAGTGCGCGCGGCAGTACCAGCGCCGGATGCAACTCGTTCACGAGCGAAGATTTGCCGATCCCGGAATATCCGGACACGAGCACCAGCTCAGGCGAACCACTCTTGACGATACGATCGAAGGACGCGAGCAGCGTCTCCACCTCGCGCTCACGGCCGTAAATCTTCTCCGGGATCAGCAGCCGATCTGGCACGTCATCTTCACCCGGAGTGAAGCCGGCAAGAGAACCCCGCTCCCACTCGGCGAGGCAGCGCCGCAGATCGCGCTCGACACCGGCCGCGGTCTGGTAGCGCTGCTCAGGCGTCTTGGCGAGCAGCTTCATGACAATATCGGACACAGCGACTGGTATTCCGTCGAGTCGCCGATCAGGCGCCACCGGCTTGCGCGCGATGTGGCAATGAACCCATTCCATGGGATCAGTCGCAGCGAATGGCAGCGCGCCGGTGAGCATTTGGTAGAATGTCACGCCCAGCGCGTAGAGATCACTTCGCGAATCCACTGAGCGATTCATTCGTCCGGTCTGTTCCGGCGCCATGTAGGCCAAGGTGCCAGCGATGAACTCAGGAGGCGCGGGCGCCTGACGCTCGCGAGGCAGCCGGGAAGCTATGCCGAAGCCGGTCAGCCAGACCTGTTCGGTGACGGGATCGAGAAGAATGTTAGCGGGCTTTATGTCCTTGTGGACCAGACCGCGCTCATGGAGTCGGCGGATGACATGAGCGATCGCTGGAGCGAGTCGCAGAAACCTTCCCAACTGAAGGGCCCCGTCAAGCGAAGATTCCAGGTTACTTGCGCTGCGAAAATCAAGCAGGAGCAGAGTGCGACCGCCAGTTTGCACAAGTTTCAGCGGCCGCACGGCCCAGTCGTCATCCAGATAATCCTTGAGCGCGAATTCATGAGCGAAGCGATTGTTGGTAGCGGTCGAAGGGGCTTCAGAAGCGGGCAACACGGCCATCCGTTCGTGCCGGACACCCTCCGCATTATTCCACCACGTTTTGCAATAAAGGCGCTCGCCATCGTCCCAAAGCAGCTCTAGAGGTCGGTGTTCGCTATCATTATCGATCCATTCCATGGCTCAATGCGATTACGCAACCTCCGTCTCAAACCATTGCGGACCTGACTCTAAAAATCCCTGCAACGGCAGGTGGGGCGACGGGGAGTGTCAGCCAAGACTTTTTGCTTTCAGCATCACAAGGTCGTGATCCGTTGGGCGGGCGCTTCGGGCTTTAGAATAAGCGATCCAAACGAGACCGCGCAGTCAGTCGGCGCAGGCTCCCCTCGAAGATGCAAGATAAGCACATCTCGAAACGATACGAGGACGCGAAGATGGTGAGGTTTGCGCACGGCAAGTTGAGCCACTGGGCGTTGGTTATGTTATGTGCTGTTTCCATGGCGACGCCGCCGCTGCGGGTGTTTGGACAGACCTACCCCACCAAGCTCATCACCATCATTGTCCCGACCTCTCCGGGTTCAGGCCCGGACATTTGGGCGCGAATTCTTGCAGAGAATCTCCAGACGCGACTTGGCCAAAACGTCATCGTCGAAAACCGTGCCGGCGGTGGCAATCTCACGGGCGCTGTCGCTGTGGCCCGCGCTGCACCTGACGGATACACCTTATTAGTGTGTGCCAACACGCTTGGCGCGGCAGCGCATATCTTTGGCACCGGCGGAACTGGCGGCGTCGATGTCAATAAGGATCTGACGCCTTTCATCACGCTCGGCATTAGTCCCGCGGTCATCGTGGTCAAATCGAGCCTTGGCGTGAAGTCGTTGGACGAACTGGTCGCGCTGGCCAAGCGGCCGCCAGGATTGACCTATGCGAGTTCGGGCACTGGTACGCTGCTCCATATGCTCGGTGAGCTGTTCAATCGGTCAGCCGGCATCGAAATGATCCACATCCCATACCCTGGCTTCTCGCAGGCCATCGAAGATCTGATCGGCGGCCGGGTCAACGTGTTGTTCGCAGGCTATGCCGCCGTCGCTCAATATTTGAAGGCTGACGGCCCCGACAAGCTCATTGCGCTTGGCATGATCAATCAGGGCCGCTCACCGCTGGCGCCAGAAATCCCGACGCTGGATGAACTCGGCTACAAGAATATCGACGCGATCGGCTGGTACGGGGTCTACGCCCCGACGGGTACACCGCCAGCCGTGATCGCCAAGCTTAACCAGGAAATCAACGCCGTTCTCAAATCGCCCGATGTAAAGGCGCGCGGCGTATCGACTGGCCTGGAAATCACTGGTGGCACCCCGGAGGAAGCGGCCGCGCGTTATGCCAGGGATTACGAGGTTTTCGGTAAAGTCATCAAGGAAGCGGGCATTGTTCAGCATTAGGCCGACACAAGAAGGTCGGCGTGCATGAGGATCAGGAGTGTCGACCCTGTCTGCTCAATGGTGGTCGCATGATGCGTGCGTCCTTGCACGGCGGTTGTCGGCTTTTTGGCAGATAAAACTGTGAACAGCCGCAAAGGCGGTCTTGATCTCTGTCTGCGACACAGTTCTTGCTGGTTGTCGGCCGGTGCCCCCTTTCACTCGCCGGGCGGCTTGTGGCTGGGGCAGCACTTTTTTGCTGCTTGAATGTCCCAATGATAAGGTTGTGTGCGCACACTATTGATCGCGGTCGCCGATGAATCAAATCAAAGATGCCCTTCGGGCTTAAAGATGCCCCCTTTTAAAAGAGGGCATCTTTAACCTCAGAGGGCATCTTTAACTTTGACGATGATGCCAAATGCCCTGCCGCCCCCAGCGAGCGGGATAGCATGGCCGTGTCTTCTGCCGATCTCATGCCATTGCTACCAATAATGGCAGGGGGAGGGGATGTTCTATTCAGACTCCGCAACTATGTCTCGATTGCCATGGCCGCGGGCCATCCGCGTTGGGACCGGCTGTTTGCCGATAAATCAAAGATGCCCTTCGGGCTTAAAGATGCCCTCATTTAAAAGGGGGGCATCTTTGATCCCAGAGGGCATCTTTAAAACGATCACGTCATGCCCTGCCGCCCCCCAGGGAGTGGTGCGCCTACGGCCAAACCCAAACCGTTGTGGGGCGAGACAGCCATCGGGATCTGGGCTATCAAGATCGCGTGGCGCCGCAGCCGAGTATCGGGCCCGCGGCCCGGCACAATAATCAACTTCGGGAGACGACCATGCCCATCGCCGTCCAATCCCAGGCCGCCCCCCGCAACGCGCTGGACATCTTGCTGACCAAACAGCGCGCAGCGCAATTGCGCGACGGGGTGCCGTCAGCGGCGATCCGGATCGAGCGGCTCAACCGTTGCATCGGTTTGCTTGTCGCGAATCGCGGCCAGATTGAAGCTGCCTTGAATGCCGATTTCGGCGCGCGCTCCAGCCGTGCAACCGCCTTTACGGATATTGCCAGCTCGATCGGCCCGCTCAAGCATGCCCGCGGTCACGTCGCGCGCTGGATGCGGAGCGAACGGCGAAGCACTACCCCGCGCATCCTCGGCCTGTTGGGCGCCAAGGCCGAGATCAGGTACCAGCCGAAGGGCGTGGTCGGCGTCATCAGTCCGTGGAATTTTCCGGTCAACCTGACCTTTGCCCCGCTGGCCGGCGTGCTCGCGGCGGGCAACCGGGCGATGATCAAGCCGTCGGAGGCGACGCCCGCCACGTCCGAGCTCCTGAAAAAGATGTTCGCCAGCGCGTTCGACGAAGAGGAAATCGCCGTCGTCACCGGTGGCGTGGAAGTCGGGCAAGCCTTCGCCAGCCTGGCCTTCGACCATCTGATCTTCACCGGGGCGACGTCGATCGGACGGCAGGTGATGCGGGCCGCCGCCGAAAATCTGGTTCCAGTCACGCTTGAGTTGGGCGGCAAGAGTCCGGTGGTGATCGGGCGCTCCGCCGAACTCAAAACCGCGGCCGCGCGGATCATGAACGGCAAGACGCTGAACGCCGGCCAGATCTGCCTGGCGCCCGACTATGTGCTGGCGCCGGCCGGCCAGATCGGCGGCTTTGTCGAGGCGGCGAAATCCGCGGTCGGCCACATGTTCCCCAAGATCCGCGACAATCCCGACTACACCGCGGTGGTCAGCGATCGGCATTACGCGCGGCTGGCCGGCTACGTGGATGACGCGCGCGCCAAGGGCGCCGAGATCGTGGAAATCAACCCGGCCGGCGAAGACCTGCGTCAGCAGCCTTACCGCCGCATGGCCCCGACCCTGATCCTCAATCCGACCGACAACATGAAGGTGATGCAGGAGGAGATCTTCGGGCCGCTGCTTCCGGTCAAGTCCTATTCAAATATCGACGAGGCCATCGACTATATCAATGCCCACGATCGCCCGCTCGGGCTCTACTATTTCGGCACGGACGACGACGAGCGCGACCGCGTTCTGAATCGAACCACCTCCGGCGGCGTCACGGTCAACGACGTGGTGATGCATGTCGCGCAGGAGGAACTACCGTTCGGCGGTATCGGGCCGGCCGGCATCGGCGCCTATCATGGCTATGACGGCTTCCGCGAGTTCAGCCACCGCAAGTCGGTGTTCCATCAGATGAAGAAGGACATCGCCCCCTTGAGGATGCTGCGTCCGCCTTACGGCGCGGGGCTCAAGAGATATCTGGCGAGCCAGATCAAACGCTAGCAGGTCCCCCGGTCAGGTTGAACCATGAACCTTTATAGTGGTTCAGACGCCTCGTCTGTTCTCGGCATCATCGTGGGGGGCGCACCCCCGCGCCGGCCCAGTTATGGATTGCGGGCGAGGGCCTTTCGCACACGAAGTTTCAGCCGCGAAGGTGCGTAAAGACGTGAGGATCGATGCTGGCCGCCAGCCAGCAGCCCGCCCCACATCGCGCCGAATATGCCCGGCGTCACCACGTCCTGTCCGCTCAGGTAGAGGCCGGGAACGGGCGTCTTCATGCGCAGCGCGCCGGACATCATGCGACGCGGCGTATTTTCCAAGCCGTAGAAGCCGCCGCGATCATGGCCGGTGATGGCAGCCGTTGCCAGCGGCGTCGCAAGTTCGCGGTGCACGATCAGCTTCGCCATTGCTGCTGACCCATGCGGCCGATCTGCATCGGGCGGAACAGGCCGCATTCACCTCGCGTGAAAAAAAATCCGCCCGGTCTTGCCGGGCGGATGAACGTCGTATCGGCCTGTTTAGCTATTCGCCGCTGCCGAAGCGTCGCGACCACCATCCAGCGCGCCGTGGCTGGCTCTCGCTAGCGGCCTCGGCCGCCGGTGCGGAACTCGGGCTCGGTGATGCCGGAGGGGCGGCAGGCGGGTTATCCGCGGGCGCCGTCGTGTCCGGCTGCGCCGCGACCAGGAAACTGACCTTCTCGCGCACGGTCGATCGCCGCCGCGCGGCTCGCTCGGCCTCGTGGACGCTCTCCTCGGCCGCCGGTGCGAGCACGTCCGGCTGCGCAGGTTCAACATGTTGCGGTTCGGACGGCGGGGCGGGTTCGTGCGGGATCACCGCCGCCGACGAATATCCGTCGAAGTCGGCAACCGCCTCGCTCGCCTCCGGAGGTGAGGCCGGACCCAGTTCGTCGGCGATCGAGCCGGCCAGGCCGTCCTCCACACCGCCACGGCGGCGGCGTCCACCCCGGCGCCCGCGACGGCGTGGCCGCCGCTCACCACCTGGCGCCTGATCGGCGCGAGCCAGGCCGGGTTGTTCGTCGGATTCGTCCTCGTCGGTGTCGCTGTCCTCGCTGCCCGCTGCCGGCGCCTCGGCCGGGGTCGCATCCAACCGAGGCAAACTGCTGTCGTCGCGCAGCGGGCCACCTTCGCGCGCCTCGCCGGACCGGCCTCGCCGCCGCCGGCGGCGCTTGCGCTTGTAGCCATCGGCCTCGGTGCCGCCTTCTTCGCCGGCCGTGCCGTCGTCGGCCAGGCCCTCGGTCTCGTCGGTTTCCACTTCCGATTCGACTTCGATGTCGAACGGCTCGTCCTCCCCGACGGCTTCCTCCAATGGCGGCGGGAAGGCCGCGACCTGCGCGGCCAACAGCGCCTTGGCGGCCTCCAGCGTATGCACCTGGTCGCCGCGATCGATGATGAACGACTGCTGGCCGCTGACGGTCGGGTCGGCGATCACGGCCAGCGTCACCTTGAAGCTGTTTTCCAGATCGCGCAGATGTCCGCGCTTGTGATTGAGGACATAGAGCGCGACGTCGGTGCGGGTGCGCACCACCAGATTGTGGGTCGCGCCCTTCATCAGGATTTCCTCGATGCCGCGCAAAAGCTGCAGCGCGACCGAAGATACCGAACGCACATGGCCGCTGCCGCCGCATTGCGGGCAGGGCTCGGTCGAGCTCTCCAGCACGCTGGCGCGGATCCGCTGACGCGACATTTCGAGCAGGCCGAAATGCGAGATCCGCCCGACCTGGATGCGCGCACGGTCCTGCCGCAGGCAATCGCTGAGTTTGCGTTCGACCGAACGGTTGTTGCGCTTCTCATCCATGTCGATGAAGTCGATCACGATCAGGCCGGCGAGATCGCGCAGACGCAGCTGACGGGCGACTTCCTCTGAGGCCTCCAGGTTGGTCTTGAGCGCGGTATCCTCGATGTGATGCTCGCGGGTCGAACGGCCGGAGTTGACGTCAATCGACACCAGCGCCTCGGTCTGGTTGATCACGATGTAGCCGCCGGACCGCAATTGCACGATCGGTGAGAACATCGCATCGAGCTGGCTCTCGACGCCCATCCGCGAGAACAGCGGCTGACCGTCGCGATATTGTTTGACCGCCCGCACGTTGGTGGGCATCAGCATCTTCATGAAATCGCGGGCTTCCTGATAGCCGGCTTCGCCGGCGACCAGGATTTCGTCGATCTCCTTGTTGTAGAGATCGCGCAACGATCGCTTGATCAGCGATCCCTCCTCGTAGACGAGGGTTGGCGCCTGCGACTTCAGGGTCATGTCGCGGACGGTTTCCCACATCCGGATCAGATACTCGAAATCACGCTTGATTTCCGGTTTGGTGCGCGAGGCGCCCGCGGTGCGCAGAATGATGCCCATGCCCTCGGGCACGTCGAGATCCTGCACCACTTCCTTCAGCCGCGTACGGTCCTGCGCCGAGGTGATCTTGCGGCTGATGCCGCCGCCGCGGGCCGTGTTGGGCATCAATACCGCGTAGCGGCCGGCCAGCGAGAGATATGTCGTCAGCGCAGCGCCCTTGTTGCCGCGCTCTTCCTTGACGACCTGTACCAGCATCACCTGGCGGCGCTTGATGACTTCCTGGATCTTGTACTGACGGCGCGGCCGGAATGGACGCTCGGGGACCTCTTCCAGAACGTCGTCGCCGCCGACCGATTCGACAACTTCTTCTTCGGCGTCCTCGTCGTCGTCGTCCTCGTCATGATCCGCCTCGCTGTCGGGTTCGGAAGCATGCTCGGCGTCATCATGGGCCGCCGGCTCATCGACAGCAGGTTCGGCAACCGCGCCGCCGCCGTGCGGCGCGTCGTCGGCATGGGCCGCGTTCTCCCGCGCATGCTCCTCCTCGGAGTGCCCAAGATGCGTGGGTGGCTCGGGGGTCTCGGCCGGGACGGGCGCGGCGACGGCCGGGGCATCGGATGCAACGGGCGCCGCATCCGTCTCGAGGGCGTGACCCTGATCCGGCTGTGCGGCAACATCATCGCGATGTCCATGTTGGTGCGACAGATCATCATCGTCGTGCCCATGATGATGTTCCGTATCGTCATGAGGCCCGGCATCGGCGTGGTGGTGTTCGGCCTCGGGCGGGCGGTCGTTGCCATCGCCGGGGTCATGATCCCCCGGGCTCTGAGCGGCGGCCGGTGGTTCGCCAACGGCAATCTCGACGATCTCGCTCTGGATCCGATCGCCATTACCGCGGCGGCGCGCATTGCGGTGGCGCGGGCGGCGTCGGTTGGAGCGGCTTTCGGTCTCTTCCTCGGCTTCG
>Ga0182012_10000015_pt1 | contig 179360 bp, 139 predicted proteins | sample 612S2SmetaG_FD_120486 | JGI IMG/M metagenome (GOLD analysis project Ga0182012, IMG submission 120486) | Permafrost microbial communities from Stordalen Mire, Sweden - 612S2S metaG | ecosystem: Environmental > Terrestrial > Soil > Wetlands > Permafrost | place: Sweden: Stordalen | collected... | reverse complement strand
GGTCGTGCCGTAAACGCCACACAATCATGAGGGCTTTAGCCCCTGCGCCTCTTTGAAGGGGCACGGCTTCATCCGTGCCGTCCCCGTCCCCCAATGACTCCGGCTTTAGCGCTGAGGGATGCAATCACCTCCTGCCCCCGGCACAACGCGCAAACAGCCGCCCCATAGCGTTCCGCCTTATCCGGCCCAATCCCCCGCACCGTCCTCAGTTCAGGAATCGTCCTTGGCGCAGCCCGCACCAGCGCGCGAAGAATCGCATCGGAGAACACAAGAAACGCCGGCTTGCCCGCCCCGTCCGCCTCCGCCTTGCGCCATTTCCGCAGCCGGCTTTCAAGCTCGGCCTGCCTTTCCGTGAATTGCGCCTGCACAGCGTCAGTTCCCTTGCCCCGCCCGGCCCGCGACGCCCGTGCCTTCCCACCCCCACCGCCGTCCGTCAGTAGCACGCCCAGCGGCTCCGCCTCGCTCAACCTCCGGCCCTCCTCCGTAAGAAAAACCTTCCGGTAAGCCACTTCCTTCCCCAGCGGATTCGTCCACCTCTCAGAAGACAGCGTCACCAGCCCCGCCCGCGCCAGCCCATCCAGCAATCGGTCAAAATACCTGCGATCCTCGCCCACGGCCGCGTCCGTAAACAGCCGCCCCGCGGCAATCGCACGGCTGCTCTTCACCACTGCCAGCATCTTTCGCAGATCGCGCTCCTCCCCGGCGGAAGGCTCACCATATTCCCGGCCAGCCGCCGAGAGCGGAGCGCAAAAGTCGCATCGCCCGCAAGGCCGGCTCGCCCCCGCCACATCGCCAAAGTGCCGCACCAGCGCGGACATCCTGCACTGCGGCGTCTCCGCGAACTGGACAATCCGCTCCAGCTGCGCACGTCGATGCGCCATCTGCGTCTTGTATCTCGAACGCCACCCATCCGTCCCGGTTATCTCAGCCGTCGCGCGCACCTGCCCTTCCATATCCAGCTGCGCAGCGCCCTGCGAACACAGCTTCTCCACGACCTTGTTAAACGTCTCCGGCAGCATCCCCAGCCGCTCCCACTGCGGCTCCGCCGGCTGAAACTCCGCACTCAGAATCCGCGCCACCCGGTCCAGGTCCTCGACCGGCGGATAATCGCGCTCGAAAAAATTCTCGTGGATGCGCCGGTCCGCAAAGCTGTGCAGCAGGATCGCCCGCGACTCCAACCCATCGCGCCCCGCGCGCCCAATCTCCTGGTAATAAGCCTCGACCGACCCAGGCAGCGCCGTATGAATCACCGTCCGAATATTCGCCTTGTCGATCCCCATCCCAAACGCAATGGTCGCCACCACCACGTCCAGTTCGCCCCGAAGGAACTGCCGCTGCACCCGATCCCGCGTCCCCGCATCGAGTCCCGCGTGGTACGCCGCTGCCGGAAACTGCGCGCTTAACTGAACTGCCAGCGCGTCCGACTCCTTGCGCGAAGGCGCATAAACAATAGCCGGCCGCCTCGCCTCGATCCCCAGAAACTCCGCAACAAATCCCGCCCGCTCCGGCTTCGACAGCTCCACCACCTCAATCGCCAGGTTCTCTCGCCGAAAGCCGTGAATATAAAGCGCAGGCTCCATCAGGTTCAGCTGCGCCACAATGTCCTTCTGCACGATGGGCGTTGCCGTCGCCGTCAGCGCAATGATCGGCGCCGGCCGCAGCAGCGGCAGCCAATCCCCGAGCGTCCGGTAGTCGGGCCTGAAATCGTGCCCCCATCCCGAGATACAGTGCGCCTCATCGATCGCAATCAGCGAAGGCCTCCGCCGCGCCAGCATCTCCGCAAACCCCGGCACCCGCAGCCGCTCCGGTGCGATGAAAAGAAACTGCAGCGTCCCATCCAGATAATCCCTGCAAGCCTGCCGGGCATCCTCACGCGAGAGCCCGGAGTGAATACGCGCCACCTTGAGCCCCTTCGCCGTTAACTTCCCCGCCTGGTCGTCCATCAGCGCGATCAGCGGACTCACCACCAGCGCTGTCCCTCCCCGCGCGACGGCAGGAAGCTGGTAGCAAAGGCTCTTGCCCGCGCCCGTGGGCATCACCAGAAGCACGTCGCGCCCCTCCGCAACCGAGCGGCAGACGGCCTCCTGATTCTCGCGAAAACCCGAAAACCCAAACGCGGTCCGGAGCAGGGAAGTAAGATCCATGAAGCTCTATTGTGCCCCGAAAAAGCGAACAAGCCCGAAGGCCTCTCCGTCACGATGCGACGCTTACCTCTTATCGAAGCCCGCCGATTGGCCCGCCCCGGCGGGATTCACCCGGAGCCTTCCCCGGGCCTTCCGGTTCAACCAGCTGCAACGTAAATTGATGCCCCATCTTCACGCTGATCGCGCCCAGCAGGATCCTGATCGATTGCGCCATGCGGCCTTGCTTCCCGATCACCTTCCCCCGATCCTCAGGAGCCGTTTGTACTACAAATCTGGTTGCAAACTCGCTCTTCAACGCCTCAACGCCGACCTCGTCGGGGTTATCGACAAGAGCACGAACGATGTTGAGAACTAAGGCGTGAATAACATCCGGCCCGGAGTTCCCGGCACCGATATCCTCTGCCAGCAAGTGCGTCATAGATCGCTCCCTCGGAGTGCCGAATACAGACTCAATTACGGGAAGTTAGGCACTTCGGAAACGCTCGGGAGACGATCCCTAACACGCGTATCGCACGTCACAGTAAGCCGCCGCAAAGAAGCAGAACATCGCTCCAATTGAAGAAGGCAAAGCGCCATGGCGTGTCGAGCCATGGCTGTTTTGTCCTCCTTGCGCACGTATTCCTGAATCGCTGTCGACCTCCTGGTCGGTGCGCCTCTCGCCTTAGGGAGGCTCTGGCCTAACACAGAACCTCCCACGGCAGATGGATTTGGGATTACTTTACTCCCCCGACCGACCTATCGTGACCATGATAGGCGTGGGCTACACTCTTCCGCTACACTCGGTCCATGTTCGAGCAGAAGGCCAGCGGCAATCTGTTTTCCGGCGAAAATCCCGCCCAGGCCGGCCCCACCCAGGAATGGATCACCGCATACTGCGACGGCGGATCCCGCGGCAATCCCGGTCCAGCAGGCTACGGCGTCTTCATCGAAGGTCCCAACGGCCAAAAGCTCGCCGAACTCAGCGAATTCCTGGGCAAAGCCACCAATAATGTCGCCGAATATTCCGCGCTGCTGGGCGCGCTCGAGTGGGCCCTCCACTCCGGCCATCGCCGCCTGCGTGTCGTCGGCGACTCCGAGTTGCTCGTCAAGCAGATTCAGGGCCGCTACAAAGTCGCCAGCCCAGACCTGCGCCCGCTCTACGACGAAGCGAAGCTGCGCATCGCAAAGCTCGATGCCTTCCGCATCGAGCACGTGCTGCGCGGTAAAAACCAAAAGGCCGACCGGCTCGCGAACGCGGCCATGGACCGCGGTACAGGCCGCGGCACGGGCAGGCCCGCAAAAAGCACTCCGGCTGCCCCATCCCTCGTGCCCGCCGTTGGAGCAAAGAGTGGAAAACAGCCCCCGCCACAGCCCCTGAAGGGCTACGTCAAGGACGGCGTGGTTCATCTGCTCGAAGGCGAACTGCCCGACGGCGTCTTCGTCAGGATCACGCCCGACCGCCAATAACCGACCACAATAGCGGGCCTCAATAACCGCCCTGGAAGACTTCTTGTCGTCGTCGCCCCTAACGAGTACTCTGATGCCAGTTTCCCGGAGACCCATGGCCACAATTTCAGTCGAAAGTCCGGCTGCGACCGCCACAAAACGAATGCTGTCGCTCGACGTCCTGCGCGGGGTTACGGTCGCCTTCATGATCATGGTCAACAACAACGGCTGGCACGCCTACTGGCCCTTCGAGCACGCGGACTGGAACGGCTTCACCCCCACCGACCTGGTCTTTCCCACCTTCCTGTATCTCGTGGGCGTGACCATCGTCTTTTCCACCGAGTCGCGACTCCAGCGCGGAGGCACGCCCGCATCGCTCGTGCCCCACATCTTCTCGCGCTTTGCAATTCTGTTTGGACTGGGCCTGCTTCTCGCCGTCTTTCCCTTCTTTCACTGGTCGCACATCCGCGTCTGGGGCGTCCTGCAGCGCATCGCACTCTGCTACCTCGTCTGCGCCTTGTTGTATCTCTGGGACCGCCGCCTTACCAACAAGGCCGCCCCACTGTTAGCTCTGCTCATCGTCTTTCTCGCTGGCTACTGGCTGCTGATGCGCTTCGTCCCCGTGCCCGGCTTCGGAGTCCCCGGCCGCGACATCCCCTTCCTCGACAAAGACGCGAACATCGTCGCCTGGCTCGACCGAACCATGCACATCGGCCGCCTCTACGAAAAGACCCGCGATCCCGAAGGCCTGCTGAGCACCTTTCCCGCCATCGGCACCACGCTGCTCGGCATGCTCACCGCGCTGTGGCTCCGGACGAAACGCACCCTCGAGCGCAAGTGCGCGGGCATGCTCGGCGCAGGCTCCGTCCTGATTCTCCTCGGCCTGCTGTGGAACCCCTGGTTCCCCATCAACAAAAAACTCTGGACCAGCTCCTTCGTCCTCTTCATGGGCGGATGCTCGATGGTTCTCTGGGCCCTCTTCATCTGGCTCATCGAAATCAAGGGCTGGCGCAAAGGCTGGGGCTTCTTTCTCGTCTTTGGTATGAACGCCATCGCCAGCTATGTCATGTCGGATTTGGTAGCGGCGCCTCTGTGGGCCATCACGATGGCGCCCCATGTCAGCCTCGGCTACTGGATTTATCTGCATGTCTTCGCGCTCGTCCAACCCCCCGGAGTCGCGTCTCTGCTCTACTCCATCGCCTTCGTCCTCGCCTGCTGGCTCCCGATGCTCATCCTGTATCGCAAAAAAATATTCCTCAAGGTCTAGCATCGTTTCTTCGCGGCCCGCCCATCGCGAATTTACAGCGATGAAATGCTCTAGACTGACCAAACATGGCTAAGCTGCGAAATTTTGAGGCCGCGGTCTTTCGCCGAGTGCGCCGCGACCCCCCCCAAGGCTTTGCCCATCGCGCCGCCTTCTGGCTTTTTCTCGGATATCTGGGCTTGTCGATTCCCGGCTGGCTGCCCGGCGCAACCGGCCAGGTATTTACCGGTCTGGCTGAATTCGATTTCTTTCTCCTCCTCATCTTCTGCATTCCGCTTTTATGGCGCTTCATCTTTCAGCGCCTCCTGTGGAAGGTCCGCAACCGCCTCATCGTCACCTATCTCCTGATGGGCCTAACCCCCGTCGTGCTCTTTGTCACCCTTGCGGGTCTGCTGATCTATGTCTTCTCCGGACAATTCGCCATCTTCGCCGCCACCAGCGTCGTTCACGACGAGCTCGAGCACATTGGAGCCACCAACAGCAGCGTGGCCTTGCACGTCGCGCATGTCCTCAGTCAGAATCCGCGCTTGCGCACGGTCCCTTTCCCTGAGGCGAACGGCCTATCCCCCGAGCAGGAATATAGCGGCCTGAGCGTCTCTGCGTTTGAGGATGGCAAGCCTGTGACCCTCGAACCCGCTCCGCCTCATCCTCAACCGGCTCCCACCATCCCATCGTGGCTTCACGGATCATTTCGTGGCATCGTGCTCGATGGCGGCCAGCTCTGGCTGCGGGCCGCCGACGTCCAGGAACTGGATGGTCACACGACGGTGGTGATCGCCAGCGTGCCCATCAGGAAAGAAAACGTGGAGGCCTTCGCGAAGGGGCTGGGACGCGTCACAATCTATCCCAAAGTCGATCTTGCCGAAGAAAATGCGCCGGCACACAGCAAAGTGGAGTTCGCACCCAAGCGGCGGGCCAGCGATTCTGATATCCAAATCAACGGAGAGGACGTCGAGGCCGCCCGCAAAAACGCGATCATCGGCGGATCGCTTCCCCCCCCGCTGCATTTCTACGATGTGCCCGTCGGCTTTGTCGCCCCCCTGGCCACCACCGACTGGAGCAATGGCAAAACCCTCAGCACCTATTCCGACGTCACCTCGCGGCCATCGCTTCTGTACCGGCGATTGTTCATCACCTCGCTGAGCATCGGCGACCTCGTGCGCGAAATGCTGATCGCCATCGCTATAGCCTTTGCCGTCCTCGAGCTGTTAGCCTTCCTCGCCGCCGTTCGCCTCAATCAAACCATCACCCAGTCGGTCCACGACCTCTATGAAGCCACCCTGGCGATCGATGGCGGCAATCTCGAACATCGGATCAAAGTGCAGCGCACCGACCAGCTCGGCGCCCTCAGCCGATCCTTCAACAGCATGGCAGCCTCGCTCGCCCGCCTCCTGGTCGAACAACGAGAAAAGCAGCGCATGCAGAATGAGCTGTCGATTGCCCAGGAAGTCCAGGCAAATTTGTTTCCGCCCGGACGCATCTCGCTGCCCACGCTCGAGCTCCACGGCGTCTGCATTCCGGCGCGCACCGTAAGCGGCGATTACTACGACTTTCTCCTCTTCGGCGAGACGGGACTGGGGATCGCGCTCGGGGATATCAGCGGCAAGGGGATTTCCGCCGCCCTGCTCATGGCGACGCTGCATTCCGCGGTACGCGCCTACCGCTTTGCAAGCGAAGAACTGATGACGGAGGGCGCCGCGGCTCTGTCCAGCCCCCGCACCCGCCGTTCCGGTGAGCAGGAAGTGGAATGCGCGGAGCTCTTCGAAGAGCCGGCCAAAATTCTCTCCCTCCTCAATCGCCACCTCTACCGCAGCACGCAGCCGGAAAAATACGCGACCCTCTTTCTCTGCCACTACGAAAGCCTCAGCCGCCGCCTCGTCTACTCCAACGGCGGCCATCTGCCCCCGCTCCTGCTGCGCGAGAATGATACCGTCACCCGCCTCGACCGCGGTGGATCTGTGGTCGGCCTGCTCGATGGGCTCGAGTGGGAGCAGGGAATCGTTCACCTGGGCGTGGGCGATATCCTCATCGCTTATAGCGACGGAGTCACCGAGCCCGAAAACGACTTTGGCGAATTTGGCGAGTCCCAGCTCGTCGAAGTGGTCCGTCGTCACCGCCATCTGAGCCTCGAAGCCATCTCCGAGCAGGTGATCCAGACCCTTCGCAGCTGGATCGGCGCCCAGGAGCAGCCAGACGACGTAACCCTCGTCCTGGCGCGGCAGCGCTGAGAGCGGCTGGCAGGTGGCCTTTTCCTAAGGCTGAGCCAGCTTCTTTGTCGCCGGTGTGACGAAGCTGACGACGTGATAACTGGCCGGGCCCGCGCCGGCGTTGCGAATCGCGTGCAGCGAATTCGCTGCGTTGAAGATCACCGATCCCGGGCCCACCCGCGTCCACTTGCCGTCGCCAAATGCTTCCACAGTTCCCTGATCGACGATGATGACCTCTTCGTTGGCGTGCCTGTGCGGCGGGTGCGATTGCTTGCCTGGGTCGAGCGTGGTGGCGTGGATTTCGAGCTCATCGAGCGTAGCCGTGGGCTGACGAACGAACTGCCGGCTCTCGCCCACGTCGGTCTTCTTCACAGGAATCGAATTCCAGTCGAAGACCGCCCATCCCAAGATGGCCGGCCCCGAATCGGCGACGGCAAAGGCGCAGCAGGTTCCGAAAATCGAGACGAAAGCAATAGCAAGTTCGCGACGGGTGAGCAATTTCACAAAAAGTCTCCTGCACCGATCAAGCGAATCCATTATGCTCCCGTCGATACAGCCCGGGCCGCCAGAAGCTTACCGGACCAGTTCTACCGCGTCATCGCGTAATGAACCTGCTCCTCAATCGCAGCAATGTGAACCGGCTCCCGATGAGCATCGGCGAGCGCCGCATTCAGCGCGGCCAGATCGACCGTCTTGAAATGCTGCCACGCATCGATGCCTTCCTGTGAAGCCTTCTTCATCTGCGCGAAGATCTCCACCGCCTGTGCCGGAGCCGTGCGGTCGCCGCTCTCCACCACCCTGAGATCCGTCCCCAGCCCCGACGCGGCTCCAGCCAGCCCAGCCTCGTCACTGCCGTCCGTGTCTTCGCCGCGAGGCTTTCCGCTTCGGATCACGTCGAGCTTGGCCCGCGCGTTGTGGATCGCCTCTTTCAACGCTGCAGTTTCGTCACCAGCTTCCTCCAGCTTCTTCAGCTGGCTCGCGACGCTCTCCAGCTCTGCCCTCGCTTTGTGCGTGGCCCGCAATTGCGCGTAAACCGATGCGCCGAGCGTGTACTGCTGCTCCAGTGCCTGCTGGGTTGCCTTCGCCCGCGGATCCATAATGACGCGGAGCGGCCGTTCCATCGTTGTCCCGTCCACTGTCAGGCGCAGCGTGTAGATTCCCGGAGCCACGCGCGGCCCTGCAGGCAGGCCGATGGCATCATCGGAGTCATCGTCGCCCAGTCCGGCGCTCGATCCGCCCTCCGAGAGGTCCCAGACGAAACGATGCTCGCCCGCCCCGGTCTCGAGAACCTGGGGCTTGGGAAACCACCGCTCCGCGATCGGCAGCAGAGGCCGGTTGACCGCCTGCTTCTCCGCGCCCGAAAAGTGCCGCAACACATGCCCCTGCGCATCCTGAACCTGCAGCGTAACCTTCCCAGCGTCGCCGCTCAGATAATAGTCGACCATCGCTCCATTCGGCGGATTGTCCGCCTGCGGCTCTTCCGGAGGCAGCGGCGTCCCCAGAAAACCGTCGTTATCCACGCGCACCGCAGTCGGCGGCGCATACAGATACGCCTTCGCCGTCTGCGCGGCAGCCGCCTGACGCAGCGGGGCAATATCGTCCAGCACCCAGAACGACCTCCCGTGCGTGGCAATAATTAAGTCGCTGCCATTGATATTCATATCCCGCACCGAGCTCACCGGCAGATTCATCTGCAGCGGCTGCCAGTGCTCGCCCGCGTCAAACGAGGCATAGATCCCAAATTCGGTTCCCGCAAAAAGCAGGTCTCGCTGCTCCGTGTCTTCCCGCACCGCCCGTACAAAATGATGCGGCGCAATGCCCTCAACCGAAAGCTTCCACGTCTTGCCGTAGTCATGCGTGATGTAAAGGAGCGGCGTCTGATCGTCCAGCCGATGCCGATCCACCGCCGCATACGCGGTGCCCGAGTCGAAGTGCGAAGCCTCGATCATCGAAATCTTGCTCCACGCCGAAATTCCCTCGGGCGTAACCTCCGTCCAAGTCTTCCCGCCGTCCCGCGTGATGTGAATCCGCCCCGTGTCGCTGCCCGCCCATATCTCCTCCGCGCGCAAAGGCGAAGGCGCAATCGTATACACCACTCCATAGCCCCGCTGCTCTGCGTTGTCCGGAGTCGTTGGCCCTTCGCTGCTCGTCCCCTTCACAGCACCCGTCAGGTCCGGGCTGATCTGTGACCAGTGCAGACCGCCGTCGATCGTCTTCATCACGAACTGCGTCCCCAGATACAGCGACGTCTTGTCCGCAGGAGAAAAAACCAGCACCGGCGTCCACGGATCGCGATAGCGCCGTTTGTTGATCTCGAGGTCGAATCCACCCAGCGGCCATGGCGTCACGTTCTGGCTGAACGATGTCCGCAAATCGTGGCGCTGCACATCGCCGTATGTTCCGGAGAGGTAGACCATGTTCTCATCCTTCGGATCGATCGCGATGTAGCCGCTCTCGCTCCCCCCGGGCAGAAACCAGTCCCGCGTATCGATGCGCTGGTGGTCCGACCGGCTGTGCACCGCGATCGCCCCCGAATCCTGCTGCGCCCCGAAGATGCTGTAAGGAAAATTGTGATCGGTGGTCACGTGATACAGCTGCGCGGTCGCCTGGTTGTACCAGGTCGTCCAGGTCTTCCCGCGATCGAGCGAAACGCTCGCTCCTTGATCCACGCCCAGCACAAGGTGATTCGAGTCCTTCGGATCGACCCACACCTGGTGGTAGTCGTCTCCGCCCGGAGCGCCGCGCACAATCTCGATCGTCTTCCCGCCATCATTGGTTCTGTACAGCGCGACGTTGGGGAAGTACATAACATCGGCGTTCTCAGGATCGACCGTGATGGAGTTGAAATACCACGCCCTGCTCACCAGCCGCGCGTCGGAGCTGGCCAGCGTCCAGCTGTCGCCCCCATCGTCCGACCGGTAAAGCCCGGCCTTCCCCTGGCAATCGATGGTCGCATAGACGCGCTGTCCGTCCGCACTCACCGCAATCCCCGTCCGTCCCCACGTTGCATCCGGCAGACCATGGCCTGAAATCTGCGTCCAGTGCGAACCGCCATCGGTAGTCCGGTAGAGCGCATTGCCCGCTCCTTCGTGCGGCGCATACGTGCTCCACGGCGGCCGGTGCGCATTCCACGTCGTCGCAAAAAGAACCTGCGGCCGGCTCGTCGCCATTGCAATGTCGGCGATGCCAACGCTCGCACCCTTATCCATCACCCGCTCCCAGTGTTCTCCGCCGTCGGTGGACTTATAAACGCCGCGCTCGTCGTTCGGCCCATACGCGTGCCCGAGAGTCCCCACATACACCGTCCGCGCATCGGAAGGATCGACCAGAATGCGGCTGATCTGCCGCGAGTCGTCGAGTCCGATGTGCTTCCACGTCGCGCCGGCATCGTCGCTGCGATACACACCGTCACCTGAAGCAAGATCGGAGCGAATGTCCGACTCGCCCGTTCCCGCGTAAATCACCCTGGGATCGGAGGGCGCAACCGCGAGCGCCCCGATCGACGCCACCGGCTGCTGATCGAAGATCGGCTGCCACACTGTGCCGGCGTCGGTCGTCCTCCAAACTCCGCCATCGACGCCGCCAAAGTAGTAAGTCGTATCGCTGCCCGGAACCCCGCTGACCGCCACCACGCGGCCGCCGCGGAAAGGCCCCACCAGCCGCCAGCGCAGCCCGCCGAAAAGTTGCGGCGGCACAGTTTGTGCATGCGCGGCAGATGGCAAGCAGAAGGAAAAAACAAAACAGAGCAGAAGAGCCGATCGGCTCAGGCATTCAAAGCGGCTGGGTTTCATGGGTGAATCGATTGTGAGGGTGAATCCGCCAAATAAGCAAGCCCCGCGCCGCTCAAGTCGATTTCCCGACAATCGCGTTTACAATGGCCGCTGGCACCGATCCCGAAAGGAAGAACAGATCGTCATGCTCAGGCCTTCAGCTTCAAAGCTCGTCTTCATTGCCGCCGCCGTCGTCGCGGCTTGGCTCCCGACAAGCTCTCTCTGCGCCCAGGATTCCGGCCCAATGCCCGACATGCGCTGGCGCATGATCGGTCCCTTCCGCGGAGGCCGCACCCGCGCCGTCGCCGGCGTTCCGGACCAGCCGAACGTGTTCTACATCGCCCAGGTCAACGGTGGCGTGTGGAAGTCGACCGACTATGGACGCACCTGGAATCCTATCTTCGACGATCAGGACACCCAGTCCGTAGGCGCGATCGCCGTCGCCCCCTCCGACAGCAACATCGTCTACGTCGCCAGTGGTGAGGGCCTCCATCGCCCCGATCTCTCCGTCGGCGATGGTATCTATCGCTCCACCGACGCGGGCAAGTCCTGGACCCATCTCGGCCTCCGTGAAGGCGAGCAGATTCCCGCGCTCGTCGTCGATCCCAGGGATTCCAATCGCCTGTTTGCCGCGGTGCTTGGCCATCCCTATGGGCCCAGTGAAGAGCGCGGCATCTTCCGCTCCGAAGATGGCGGCAAGACCTGGAAAAAAGTCCTCTACAAAGATGAGCGCACCGGCGGATCGGACGTCATCCTCGATCCCAAAGATCCCCGCATTGTCTACGCCTCCCTCTGGGAGGACACCCTCGGCCCCTGGGAAGACGCCAACCAATATTCGGGTACACACGGCGGACTATTCAAATCGACCGACGGCGGCGAAACCTGGAAACAGCTGACCAAAGGCCTCCCCGCCGACCTGGTCCAGATCAACATCGCCATCGCCGACAGCAATCCGCAACGCCTGTACGCATCGCTGCAAACCAAAACCGAAGGCGGCTACGGGTCGAGCAACGGTCTCGGCATCTATCGCTCCGACGACGCCGGACAGACCTGGCAGAAGATCACCGACGACCCGCGCCCCGCGATGAAAATCGGCGGCGGCGACCTGTCCGTGCCCGTCGTCGATCCAAAAGATCCCGACACCGTATACGTAACCAGCATTGTTACTTGTCGTTCCACCGACGGCGGCAAAACCTGGATTAGCCTGCGCGGAGCGCCCGGCGGCGACGACTATCAGAACATGTGGATCAACCCGCTCAACCCGCGCATCCTGGCGCTCGTGAGCGACCAGGGCGCGGTCATCACCGTCAACGGCGGCGAAACCTGGGGCTCCTGGTATAACCAGCCCACCGCCCAGCTCTATCATGTAGCAGCCACTGCTACATTTCCCTACCTCGTCTGCGCCGGTCAGCAGGAAAGCGGTTCCGTCTGTACCTCAACCCGTGGCAACGACGGTTACATCAGCTATCGCGAATGGCATCCCGCCGGAATCATCGAATATGGCTATGCGGCGCCCGATCCCCTCCATCCCGAGATCATCTACGGTGCGGGCCGCACCGAAGTCTCCCGCTACAACAGCATCACCGGCGAAGTGCAGAACGTGACTCCTCTGCCTACCCGGAACCGCGAATTTCGCGCCGACCGTTCCGAGCCCATCCTCTTCTCGCCCGTCGACCCCCACACCATGTACTACGCCTCTAACCACCTCTTCAAAACCACCGACTACGGCCACACCTGGCAATCGATCAGTCCCGACCTCAGCCAGGAAAAGAGCGGCCAAACTGAATCTTTGCCGCCTCTCACGGCGGAACAGCAGGCGCAGCGACGCGGCGTCATCTACTCCGTTGCCGCTTCGTACAAGACAACCCAAACTATCTGGGCAGGCACTGACGACGGCCTCGTGTGGATCACCCGCGACGGCGGCACGAATTGGTCCAACATCACTCCGCCAGGCCTTTCCGAGTGGAGCAAAATCGCCCAGATCGATGCATCACGCTTCAACGACGACACCGCCTACCTCGCCGTGAATCGCATGCGCATCGACGACATGCGTCCCTATGCGTTCCGCACTCACGATGGCGGCAAAACCTGGCAATCGATAAGCGCTGGCGTGCCCGACGATGCTCCCGTCAATGCCATCCGCGCCGATCCCGTGCAAACCGGCCTCCTCTACGCCGCCACGGAACACGGCGTCTGGGCCTCCTTCGACGACGGCACCCACTGGCGTCCCATCCAGTACAACCTGCCCCCCACCTCCATGCGCGATCTGCTTGTCAAAGACGACGACCTGATCGTCGCCACCCACGGTCGCTCGTTCTGGATTCTCGACGACGTAGCCCCGCTGCGCCAGCTCGCCGCCGACTCCGGCGAGAAGAAAGCCATGCTCTTCAAGCCCGCCGCTGCCTGGCGAGTGCGCAGCGCCGAATACACCGACACCCCGGTCCCTCCCGATGAACCCATGGGCGAGAATCCGCCCGATGGCGCGCTCATCGACTACAACCTCGCCTCCACCGCTTCGCAAGTCACCCTCGACGTCCTCGACCGCGATGGCAAAGTCCTGCGCACCTATTCAAGCAAAGATCCGGTCACTCCCACACCCGAGGAGATGAAGAAGAATCTCATCCCTCCCTACTGGCCGCAGGTGCGCGGCCCGTTGCCCGTATCCGCAGGCATGCATCGCTGGATTTGGGATCTGCGCTCCACCACGCCCACCTCCACACGCTACGACTACCCCATCTCCGCCGTGCCTTACCGCACGCCGCTCAAACCCCAGGGTCCGCTCGTGCTCCCCGGCGAATACACTGTGCACCTCACCGTCGATGGAAAAAGCGAATCGCAGACCATCGCCGTAAGGCTCGATCCCAGAGTCCACACTGATCCATCGGACCTTGAGTCGCTGCACATGGCGCAGATGAAAATGGCCGAAAACCTTGACGCCATAGCCAAAGCCGATCTGTCCGCGCATGCCGTCGCCGAACAGATCGCATCCCCCAAAAACGCCTCGCTCTCCGCCCAGCTTGCGCCTTTCAGCGATGCTTTGAAGGCCGTCCTCACCGGCAATCCCGCGAAGCATGAGCCCGGCATCGACGAGGTCAACGGCGGAGCCGGCCAGCTCTACGGCGAGCTGGAGCAAGCCGATGGCGTCCCCACTCAGGCTCTTTTGATCGCATCGGCCCAGGCCCAGGCCAGCGTGAAGCAAGTGCTCGCGGCGTGGGCTGATTTTCGCGAGAAACAATTGCCGGAGCTGAACAAAGTGCTCGAAGCCGCGCATCACGCCCGCATCGATCTGAAGAAAGCCCCGGGCGACATACCGGACGACGGCGACGAGGACTAGTGGCCTGTCGCAGTGAATTCGTTAGTGTGGTGTTTCTGACGTTCCTCGCACGTTTGCCCCTCCCCTTTCGTTGTCATCCCGAGCGGAGCGTTTGGGGCCCCGTCGTGCCGACAGGCACAGATGGGGTCGGCGGAGCGAGGGACCTGCTTTTTTCGCAACTGCTGACGTTTTCCTGCGACAGGTCACTAGCGTCCCAAGTTATAAATTCGTCAACGAAATGGGTCTTGGTTTTGTATCAGGGCACGACTTAAGGCGTGCCGTCAAGGACGCAAAATCCAATGGGCTTCAGCCCCTGAAGGCCGTCGTCCGAACCGCATCAATTCGTCACACCCAGCCGCCGTCGATCACATAGCTCTGGCTCGTGATAGCAGCGCTATCATCGGCGGCGAGGAAGAGAACCAGGCGCGCGACTTCTTCGGGCAGAATGAAGCGCTTCAGCGCCTGCGCCGCCATGATTTCGGCTTCATATTCCGGGGTGAACCAGAGCCGCCGCTGCCGCTCGGTCAGAATCGCGCCCGGCATCACGCAGTTCACGCGTATATTGAACCGTCCCAACTCGTGAGCCAGAGTGCGCGTCATGCCGACAATAGCGGCCTTCGCCGTCACGTAAACCGGAAGATTGGTCGACGGAATCACCCACCCGATCGAGCTCATATTGATAATCGATCCCCGTCCTTCTTTCCGCATGCCGTCGATCACTCCCTGCGCCATGAAAAATTGATGCCTCAGGTTGATCGCGATCCCTCGATCCCACGACTCCGGCGTGACCTCCGCAATTGTGTGGCGAGTATCGTTGCCCGCATTGTTGACCAGCACGTCCACCGCGCCGAATCGCTCATGGATAAAGCGCAACGCGGATGCGAGCGCGGCCAGGTCAGTGAGATCGCAAGGCAGAAAAACCGGCGGCGTCCCACCTGCCGCTCCCAGACGCGCAACCAGCCTTTCTCCGCACTCAGTCTGCACATCGAGAAATGCCACGCGCGCCCCATTCGCGGCGAAAGCCTCAACGACCGCCTCCCCAATTCCGCTCGCGCCTCCCGTTACCACCACAACGCGATCCTTCAGGCTCGGATAGCTCGCGAATGGACCGGAATATGCCATGCGCATCGATGATAGCTCCCCGGAATTGCCGCGCCCGGTTTACGAAGCTGTCCGTACCTGACCGTGCCAGCCACGCCGCCAGTGTGATCTACTGAATCGCCCCGCATCCGCTCTCCGGTTTCCGGTCCCGCAATGAATGCGATGAATCGTAGCGAAACCGATCTCCGCAAGCGCTGGACCCGCATCCTGCCTGCGGTCTTTGTCACCTACAGCCTCGCCTATCTCGACCGCACCAACTATGGCTTTGCCGCCGCAGCCGGCCTGGCGCAGACGCTGCACATAACCGGATACCAGTCGTCCCTGCTGGGCTCGCTGTTTTTCCTCGGCTATTGCCTTCCGCAAATTCCCGGCGTGATCCTGGTGCAACGCCACAGCGCGCGGCTGCTCATCTTTGCTGCGCTCGTCGCATGGGGAGCATTCGCCGCGCTCACCGGCGTCATCCGCACCTACTGGCTCCTCGCCGCCGATCGCCTCCTCCTCGGCGTTGCCGAAAGCTTCGTCTTCCCGGCATTGCTTATTCTGCTCACGCGCTGGTTTACCCGCGCCGAGCGCTCCCGCGCCAATGCGCTCATGATCCTCGCCAATCCGGTCACCGTGCTCTGGATGTCTGCCGCGACCGGATTCTTGATCCGCGCTCGAGGATGGCAGCAGACCTTCGTCATTGAGGGGCTAGTCGCCGTCCTCTGGAGCGCTTTCTGGCTCGCCCTGATCCGTGATCGTCCTGCGGGGGCGCCATGGATGAGCCCCGCAGCGCAGGCCGAGCTCCAGGCCACTCTCGATCTCGAACAGCGGCAACTGCCGCGGATCGCGAACCTCCGGACCGCGTTCAGACAGCGCAACGTTGTTTGGCTGTGCGTCAATTATTTCTTCTGGAGCCTCGGCATTTATGGCTTTGTCCTGTGGCTGCCCGTAGTGGTCCGCAACGCTACAGGAGCGGGAATGGGCCGAACCGGCTTGCTCTCCGCCGCTCCCTACTTATCGAGCGTAATTGTCATGCTGGTGGTCTCGCATTTTTCCGATCGCACCGCGCGCCGCCGCGAATTTGTCTGGCCCATCCTCATGCTTGGCGGCATCGCCCTCGCCGGCTCCTTCTTCACCGTCAATCGATCCTTTCCCTTCGCCTTTGCCTGCCTCATCGTGGCCGCCAGCTGCATGTACGCCCCCTACGGCCCCTTCTGGGCGATGGTGCCGGAGATGCTGCCGCGCAATGTGGCCGGCGAAATCCTCGCCCTCATCAATTGCTGCGGAGCCCTCGGCGGATTCTTCGGAACCTATTTCGTCGGCGTCCTGCAGACATTTACAGGCTCCTCGGCCGCCGGCTTTCTGCTCATGTCGCTCTCCCTTATCCTGTCGGGTGCGTTGCTGCTCGGCATCAAACCCGGACAGCCACTCCAGCCGGGCGCGGCCTCCGCGGACGCGGCTCCCTCGCGGAATCGCAGGATAGGTTAGCGGTCTATGAAGACAATCTCCATGGAGCAAGTGCTGGAGTCGCCAGACCTCGATCTGCGCAACGTCGCCACCCACGCGCGCGGTCCCGCAGGCGCATTGCCGCTCACCGCGGAAATGCTCCTCACCCAACCCTCCGGCAATCTCTTCGGCCTCACCATGAATGCAGGCATGGGCTGGGATCCCGCGCGCCTCGCTGGCCCAGAAGTTCTCATTCTCAGCACGCACGGCGGATTGCGCGCCCCGGATGGCTCGCCCATCGCACTCGGCTTCCACACCGGACACTGGGAAGTGGGGCTGCTCGTGGCCGAAGCCGCCCGCGAACTCAAGGCGCTCCACGCCATACCCTTTGCCGGAGCCGTCACCGATCCCTGCGACGGGCGCACGCAGGGCACCACCGGCATGCTTGACTCGCTGCCGTATCGCAACGATGCCGCGATCGTCCTGCGCCGCCTCATGCGTTCGCTCCCCACCCGCGCCGGCGTACTCGGCGTCGCAACCTGCGACAAAGGACTGCCAGCGATGCTCATGGCCCTGGCTTCCTCCGGCGATCTCCCGTCCGTCCTCATCCCCGGTGGTGTCACCCTGCTGCCCGAAGACGGCGAGGACGCCGGAAAAATTCAGACCATCGGCGCTCGTTTCTCCCAGGGTCAGATCACGCTTGAATACGCGGCGGACGTCGGCTGCCGTGCCTGCGCCACACCCGGAGGCGGCTGCCAGTTCCTGGGAACCGCCGCAACCTCGCAGGTGGTCGCAGAAGCGCTCGGCCTCGCCTTGCCTCATACCGCTCTTGCCCCGTCCGGGCAGCCGGTCTGGCTCGATGCCGCGAAGCGCTCGGCAGCCGCCCTGCTGCGCCTTCGCGAGATGCGCATCGGCACAGGCGGCATCCTCTCCCAGTCCGCATTCGAAAATGCGATGGTGGTCTACGCTGCCTTCGGAGGATCGACCAATCTCCTCCTCCATCTCCCTGCCATCGCGCACGCCGCAGGCCGCACGCGCCCAACCGTCGCCGACTGGATGAGGATCAACAGGGAAGTCCCGCGCCTCGTCGACGCCCTCCCCAACGGCCCTGGGAATTTCGCAACCGTCCAGGTGTTTCTCGCCGGCGGTGTGCCGGAGGTGATGCTACACCTGCGCGGCGCCGGCCTCCTGCACACAACCGCGATGACCGCAGCCGGCGTCACCCTCGGCGAATGTCTCGACTGGTGGCAACAGAGCGAGCGCCGCCTCGCACTCCGCCAGAATCTGCGCGATCGCGATGGCATCGACCCCGGCGACGTGATCTTCTCGCCCTCCCGCGCGCGCGCCAAAGGGCTCACCTCGACCGTCTGTTTCCCCACCGGCAACCTCGCCCCCGAAGGCTCCGTCGTCAAAAGCACCGCCATCGATCCGACCCTCATCGGCGAAGACGGCATCTTCCTTCATCGCGGCCCAGCGCGAGTCTTTACAGCCGAAACCGATGCCATCGACGCCATTCGCAAGGGCCAGATCGCTGCCGGCGATGTAATCGTCCTGATCTGCTGCGGCCCCAAAGGCGCCGGCATGCAGGAGATTTATCAGATCACCGCGGCCTTGAAAGCCTTACCGCATTGCCGCCACGTGGCGCTCCTCACCGACGGCCGCTTCAGCGGCGTCTCCACCGGCCCATGCATTGGCCACATCTCGCCTGAAGCGTTCGCCGGCGGCCCCATCGGAAAAATTCATGATGGCGACCTGATCGAGATTCGCATCGATCGCAGCGAACTCCTCGCGACCGTGAATCTGGTGGGCGAGCAAAGCGAAGTTTTTTCCCCGGCAGAAGGAACGCGGCGTCTGTCAGCCAGATCCCCGCGAGCCGATCTGCAACCCCATCCCGCCCTTCCGCCCGATACGAAGCTATGGGCCGCGCTGGTTGAAGCCAGCGGCGGAATCTGGGCTGGATGCGTCTACGATGTCGATGCCATTACCGCGCGCCTCGCGGACCCCGGCTCTTCACCGAATCAACCCATGACAGAGGAGCAACAGTAACGCTCGACCGGTTGACCGATAGCTGGGCGGCCCAACACCACGGCAAAGCATCGGTCATTAGAGAGTCCCTGACAACTCCCCGTCCGCCCACTCCTCGCCTGCCCATGCTATCGGCATCAGTTCTTCCGTCACTTTCCTACCGGCCGGAGCACACCTGCGAAATCCCTACAGAGATAAGGTAAAGATCTGCCACGCGGAGGAGACAGTGCCTGGACTCCCCTGGCTCCCAACTGTGAGCCCGTTCATCTCCCAGACGTAGACCTCGCCGCTGCTGTTCTGCCACAGAATGTCGGCGTTCCCATCCCCGTTGTAATCCCCCACTCCCTTAATGCTCCAGGCGGAGGAGACGGTGCCAGGCGTGCCCTGATTGGCTATCGTGGTCCCGCTCATGAGCCAGATGTAGACCTCCCCGCTGGTGCTGTTCCGCCACAGAATGTCGCTCGTGCCGCTTCCATCGAAATCGCCAACGCCCGCGATAGTCCATCCAGAAGAGGGCGAGACGGTGCCGGGAGTTCCCTGGCTCCCAATCGAAATCCCGTTCATCAGCCAGATATAGACCTCTCCCGTTGTCGTGTTCTGCCACAGGATGTCGGCCTTGCCATCGCCGTTGAAATCGCCAACCCCCAGGATGCTCCATCCTGAGGAGGGCGAGACGATGCCCAGGTCGCCCTGACTCGCAATCGTGGTCCCGTTCATCAGCCAGATGTAGACCTCTCCGGTCGTGCTGTTGCGCCACAGAATGTCGGCCTTGCCATCGCCATTGAAATCGCCAACGCCCTGGATGACCCAGGCAGAGGAGGGCGTGACGTTGCCGGCAATTCCCTGGCTCGTGATCGTGGTTCCATTCATCAGCCAGAGGTAGACCTCTTCGGTGCTGCTGTTCCGCCATAGGACATCGGCCATGCCATCTCCATTGAAATCGCCAATACCCTGAATCGCCCACGCGGAGGAGGGGCTGCCGGGGCTTCCCTGGCTCAGAATCGAAGCCCCATTCATCAGCCACTCGTAGACTTCTTCAGAGCTGCTGTTGCGCCACAGAATGTCGCTCCTGCAGTCACCGTTGAAATCGCCCGACACGGCAAACGACGCCGGATTCGGATTGGGGTTCGGATTCGCAGTCCTGCAGGGGCCTGGTGCCGGCTGAAGACATGTCCCGAAGCACTCGGACGAGAGGTTATAGGTGCCGGTGTTGATGTCCGAGCAATCGCCAACGAGAACGGTATAAGTTCCCGTTGACGGAACCGTGAGGGAGGGATTCAGCTGAGCGACCTTGCCACCACAGTTCCCGTAGCCATTGTTGCCAAAAGCGGATGCCACCTCAGTTGGGTCGTAGATCCGAATCTTGGGACTCAGGCTGCCCGTGGTGCTCGTGATGGTGAAAGTCACGGTGTCGTTGGCCGTGCCGGAAAACGTGTATGTCGTGCTCTGCGAAGCGGCAGCCACAATTCCCGCCTGTGTCTGCCCCCAGAGAATTGGGGATGTGCCTACCGCAGCGTTGATTCGTTGGGAATATGCCGAATACGTTCCCTGGTACAGGTCCGAGCAATCGCCTATTAGCACCGTATATACGCCGGTTGAAGGGAATGTAACGGTATTCAACTCGAGAGTCGATCCGCCACAATTTCCGTATCCGTTATTGCCGAACGCTGAGGTGAGGAGAGAGCCATTAGGATTGTAAACACGGATTTTTGGACTAAATGTGCCGCTGGTGCTTTCGGTTGTGGCAACGGCAAAGTAGCCTGTGTCGTTCGCATTTGCAGTGACCGTGTATGCGATGCTCTGCACCGCAGAACTGATCGCGCCGGCAACAGTTTCCCCGAACGGGAACTGGATAGCGCCGACCGGCGCGGTTAAGGATTGCACAAATACCGCATAGTTTCCGGAGTTGGTAGCACTGCAATCGCTAATTTCTACATAATAGGTCCCGGTGGGATTACTGCTTCCGCTCGGGCTCGGCGGCAAAGTGACTTGATTCATCTCCAGGGTTTCTCCCCCGCAGCTGCCATATCCGTTGTTGCCGAATGCTGACGCGATCAGCTTACCGTCCGAGGTTAGCAGCTCAATCTTGGGGCTCAAGGTTCCGCTCGTCGCCGCCACTGTAAAATCAAGCACATCGCCCACCGCGTCCGGGAAGGTATAAGTGTTGACTTGCGCCGCTCCGCCTATGTTTCCGGTGGTCACCTGGCCGAATGGCAGCGTGGTGGCGCGCCCCTCGAGGCAAAAGATGAAAAATCCGCAAACGAACAAAACAACCTGCAACCTGATCATCTTCATCTCGACACCAACCTCCCGGAGAGCAGGGTCTTCCCCCCCCGCTTCAACCTTCCTCCAGGAAGATCCCTCTCCCCCGCTTTTCGTCGCAAGAGAAATGAACGGACATAAACGGACTTCAGAGGGCCGAGATCGTTGGAGCCGCTACGTCAATCCTTCTTGACCAGGGACAGAGTGGGACGGACTATGCAATACGGCCCGGGATTTGTTCTTGTCCAGTCTGACCTGGCCGGACTATACTGTACCCTTCCCCCGTTCCAACGAAGTTATCTCGCCGTTTCCAGTTGCCGGCAGGATCGGGTCCCTATGGCTACCGCGCACTCAATTCAACCTGGCGTCCCCACGCCGCCGCAGAAGCTCGGATCCTGGAAATGCATTGCCGGCTATTTTGGCTGCGACGAGCGCACCGCCAGGCGGTGGGAGCGCGAGCGCGGACTGCCCGTGCATCGGGTGCCGGGCAAACGCAGTGCGGTCTTTGCCTATTCCTCCGAACTTGAAATGTGGCTGAGTAACGGCGAGCAGGAGCCCGATTCGCTGGGGACAACGAATCGAGAGGTGAACTCTGACAGAGGCGATCTATCTGTCGATATTGAATCTGGATTGGCAGCCGGGTCACAGCCCGCATTGTCCCCGTCGCTGGCTCGCTCAGGGGCGGTCCGGACATCTCGTCGATGGACCGTGCCGGTTGCCGCTACTGTCGCCGTCGTCCTTCTGGCCGCTGCAATGCTTCCGGTCCGCTGGGATCGTGGCGCTCCCTTGGCTGGCACATCAGGAGTTCGCGCGGCTCAGGATCCGTTGCGGCATCTTCCCGCACCAAACGCAGAAGGCCTCTATCTTCGTGGCCGCTACTTTTGGAACCTGCGCACCGCCGACAGTCTCTCGAAAGCGATTGATGCTTACACCCAGGCCATCGTGAAGGATCCTTCTTACGCAGAGGCCTACGCCGGACTGGCAGAGAGTTACGACTTATTACCCCAGTTCGCTGATGGCGATATGGCGGAAGATTTCGCCCGGGCAAAGAGCGCCGCCGACAGGGCGATCAAGCTCGACCCCAATGTTGCGGCTGCTCATAATGCAAAAGCATTTGCCTTGTTCTTCTGGGATTGGGACATTCCCGGCTCGGACGCGGAGTTCAGGCGGGCTCTCGCTCTCGATCCCAACTCCGCACAAACTCACCAGTGGTACGCCAGCACGCTTTTGAACCGGCTTGAGGGCGCGGAATGCATGAGGCAGATCGACGAGGCCCTCCGGTTGAATCCGACCTCTGCCGCGATTGCGACCGATGCCGCGCTGATGCACGCCGAATTCGAGAACGACCCAGCCAGCGCGATACGAAAGTTACAGGATCTCGAGCAGACTCAGCCAACCCTCCTGACCCCGCCCTATTTTCTGAGGGAGCTCTACTTTGCGCTGGGGGACTATCCGGCCTATATTACCGAGCTTCACCATGTGGCCTCTATCTCGCACAGTCCAGACGATATTGCCCTGGCCGACGCAGCTGAGCGCGGCTGGGCTCGGGCTGGTAAGACCGGCATGCTGGAGGATATTCTGAAGGTGCGCAGAATGGCGTTCGAACGCGGTAGGGAGCCGGGCTATTGGCTCGGCCAAACCTACTTGCTGCTGGGACGGCCGATGGAAGGCCTGCCCTATTTCCGAACCTCGCTCGACAGACGGTTCATCCTGCTCATCTCCATGCAGGACTGCGACTGGGCAAAGAAGCTTGAGGCCGATCCTGGGTATGCGCAGCTCTTCGCTCAGATCCGCGATCGCATGCATGGCGGCGAACCGGCACATCCGGCCGTGGTTCCCCTTTCTTACCGTCTGCCGCAAGCCATCGTTCACACTTCTGGTCCTGATTCCAGTACGCATTAAGGCAACATTGGATCTCACCGCTGTTTTGTCAAGTTTCCACCGCTTCCCCGAAGTAACAACCGTTGATGAATGGCGACTTCCACGCCAACAAAGTTGGCAGTTTTATTCCCCAAACCTGCTATTCTGAATTTATAGAGTAAAAAAATGCCGCCATCCCTGGCGGCATTCTTTTTTGGAGAGGAGGAAAACCAAGTGTCATCCGTGGTCGCAGTCAGGCGAATCCGAGCTACGAGCTACTCGCTGCTGGCTACCGGCCGCCTCCGGCACATGGCACTCTCCAATGAATCATTCGCACGCGTCACGCAATTGACTTACTTTCAATCAGGAAGCTCCATCGCGAGTGTCAATGATTCAATCGCGAGTGTGAATGACGCACTCGCACTCGTGAGCCATCTGTCCGGTTATCAAGAACCTGCCAGAGGTCACCAGCGTTACTCCCCTCCCAATCCCTTTCGAATCAATCACCACCCCGCACACCCACCCCCCCCTGGGGCCAACTGCGCATAGATTTTGGAGCACCGGGCGGGAATTGAACCCGCGAATACTGGTTTTGCAGACCAGCGCGTTAGCCACTTCGCCACCGGTGCTCTGCCTGCCACGTCCATCGGCGCGGCGGAAATCCTGCTTAAGCCACTGACTATCAACCTTACTGTTGTTACTGCGGCTGCGCAGTCGTCCGCAGGTACGGTTTCACCGTCTTATAGCCCGGGAAAACCTTGTCCGCTTCTTCATTGGAAACCGCGCCGGTGATGATTACGTCGTCGCCCTGCTTCCAGTTAGCCGGAGTCGCGACTCTGTGCTTCGCGGTTAGCTGGATCGAGTCCAGAACGCGGAGTATCTCGTCGAAATTGCGGCCCGTGGTCATCGGGTATGCCAGGGTCAGCTTGATCCGCTTGTCGGGTCCGATGACGAATACGGTGCGTACTGGCGCATTCTGCGCGGGTGTACGGCCATCGGATGTCTCGCCCGCATCGCCAGGCAGCATGTCGTAGAGCCTGGCGATCTTCAGTTCCGGATCGCCGATCATCGGATAGTTCACCGTGTAACCGCCGACATCCCGGATGTCTGAAGCCCATTTCGCGTGGCTGGAGACAGGATCGACACTAAGGCCGATCACTTTCGCGCCGCGCTGCGCGAACTGACTCTCGAGACCGGCAACGGCGCCCAGCTCGGTCGTGCAGACCGGCGTGAAGTCTTTAGGGTGGGAAAAAAGCACGGCCCAGTTATCGCCGATCCACTCGTGAAAGCGGATAACGCCCTGCGTGGTCTCGGCGGTGAAGTCCGGTGCAACATCGTTAATGCGTAGCGACATGAAAGTTCCTCCTGGGCCATTCCCGATTTTCTATGCGACATAAGAAAACCCACCCGGCCATCTGGCAGCGGGTGGGTTCTGTGAGCGATTCTGAACTTATCTCATCTCTCTCAGACACACACCCGGCGGGTGCGGCAGCAACAGCAGCAGCACATGCAGGCGGGTAGAGAAGGACGAACCATATGTATGCAAGAGTAGGGCCTGGCGCGGGCGGCTGTCAAACTGCGCTCAGGCCCTGATGCTGACGAACCCGGGTTGGATCAGTTCGCGGGAGCGTCTCCCAGCAGCTGATAGTTATGCGCAACCTGAAAAGTCATGGCCCCGACATACACATATTGAGAGACCTGGGCCAGCGATCGCATGTGATGCCGGACGAGCAGGCGGTAGGCTTCGTAATTCAGCGCCACGGTACCAGCCTGGAACGCAGCGAAGGCCGGCTTGTTCTTCACCAGCGCCTGGGGCAGGATCGCTTCATGAAAATACTGCGGCTCGGAAAGGGCCTTTTCGGTGCTGGTGAAATCGAGTACGCGCAGAGAGGCAGCCGCGCCCAGCATGCTCCAGTCCAATGCGTTCAGACGGGGACCCTTTTCGCTGGCCTCCGGAGCGCGCTCGACAGGATACACGCCCATCGGCCCACCCGGATCGCCCGGTTGGGCGGTGGCTCCGGATTCGACCGGCGTTGGGGCTTCGACGAGCGAGGAGGAGACGAGTGAGGACGAGCCCTGCGCGTGGCATGGCACAACGAACGAACAGGCAAGAACTGCGGCGAGAACGAGACCGATGCGCGTGTGATTCATTTCATCTCCAGCCCCATTCTTTCGAGCCCGTATTTTGGGGTTCACCGGGGGAGCGGTGAATGGAGATGAGTGTGTCACAGAAACTCGGTTTTCCACACTTATCTTGCGTCACTGCAACAAGTTACGGTAGAGGTACAAGTTCGATGGCTCGTCAGGAAAGGGAAGCTGTGACTGCGCGATTCAGATGCGGTTACTCACGTGCGCGAATATCAAGGCGCGATGGTTACCGGACTGCGCATGTCCTTGCCGATACGCACCGGCGCAACGATGAGAGGCCAGAAGATGTGCCGAATCTGCGGTAACAGGCCCGGACCTGCGATCGCTGATCGAGCAATTTGTCAGCGGTGACGGCGAGCGAATTCGCTGCGGTGACGGCTATAGCAGAAATAAATCACGAGGCCTATTGCCAGCCAGACAAAGAAGCGAATCCAGGTCATGACTTCGAGGCCCATCATGAGCACGACGCAAAAAATGATGCTCAGGAGCGGAAAGACCGGGCCCAGCGGAGCGCGAAATCCGCGCCGGCGGTTGGGCTCGCGATAGCGCAGGATGAGAACGCCGGCCGAAACCAGTACAAATGCGAAAAGTGTCCCAATGTTGGACAGGTTCGAAACCGTGCCAATATCGAAAAGCCCCGACGGAATGCCGACCACGAAACCCGCGACCCATGTAGCCACGGCGGGGGTTCGGTATTTCGGGTGAACATGCGAGAAGACCGCCGGCAGCAACCGATCGCGCGACATCGAGAACCAAACGCGCGCCTGGCCCAGCTGGAAAACCAGGATCGAAGAGATCATGCCGGTCAGCGCACCGAGCACGACGAAAAGACGAATCCAGTGCAGGCGATGACCGCCGGGCATCAGGGACAGCTTCTTCAGCGCGTTTACCACGGGTGCGGCGTCCCCCATCATGCTCTTCCACGGCACCAGGCCGGTCAGCACCACCGCGACGCCGATATACAAAATGGTGCATATGAAAAGCGTTGCGAGAATGCCGATCGGCACATCGCGCTGCGGATGCTTGCACTCTTCCGCCGCCGTCGAGACAGAGTCGAATCCGATATACGTGAAGAAAATGATCGACCCGCCGGTGAGCACTCCCGACCAGCCATTCGGCGAGAACGGATGATAATAGCGCGGCTGAATGAAGCTGGCGCCGAATGAAACAAAGATCAGAATCGCCGCGATCTTAACGAGGACCATGATGTTGTTGGTTTCTGCCGATTCGCGAATGCCGCGCACCAAGATGATCGTCAGCAGGAACACGATGAGAAACGCGGGTATGTTGAATCCAAAATGCCACCCCGGCGGATACAAATCGTTACCCGCCAGATCCTGCAGGCCTTCGGGGAGATAGGCCGGTGAAATCCATTTGAGCGGAGGATGGATGTTAAACCAATCGAGCAGGTCGACGATGTGCGCGGCGAAGCCGACGCTAACCGACATATTCGAGAAGGCGTATTCGAGGATCAGATCCCACCCGATGATCCACGCGATCAGCTCTCCCATCGTCGCGTAGGTGTAGGTATAGGCCGATCCGGCAATGGGGATCATCGACGCCAGCTCTGCGTAGCACAGGCCGGTGAACGCACAGACAATGGCCACCAGCACGAGCGAGAGAGCCAGAGCCGGGCCTGAACCTGGGCGGCCGACCATCGCTGTGTGGCGAATGAAGTAGTCGATGAGCGGCGTGTTTTCGATCGAGGCGGTAGGGAACTGTTGTCCCGCGATCGCCGTGCCAATGACCGTGAAGATGCCCGAACCGATGACCGCTCCGATGCCCAGAGCGGTGAGGGACACCGGGCCCAACGTCTTTTTCAGAGCGTGGTCCGGGTTCTCCGAGTCGGAGATCAGCTTGTCGATGGACTTGCGCGAGAATATCTGGGACTTGGCTTGCGTCCCTGCGGGGCGAGATGGGTGCGCGGGCTGATCCGCCAACGACAGCTCCTGCGGGGAGGGTGGATTGGAAGTGAGTGTAGCTGGTTCCTGAGGCTGACGAAAGAAAATTCGCCAGCCCCTGTTGTTTTTCGGGTCGTCGAGATTCTGCAGCCGTCTCTAACGCTTGCTCTGGCCGCGGCTGAGCTTACGGACTTTTTTCTTCATCGAGCCGCGCGGAGTGGTGCGCTTTGCTTTGGGGGCGGCCTTTTTACGGGCCGCGCGTTTCAGTTTCTTGCGCTCTGTCGTGTCTTCGATTGCCTTTGTATTTGCCATGAGAATCCTTTAGAGGGGGATGCGGCCCTCAGAGCCGCTCGAGCTGAGCGAATTTCTCCACCAGCTTTTTCACGCCGAATCCTGAAAATTGTACAGTAATCTTCGCGTCTTCCCCGTCTCCTTCGCGGCGAAACACCACGCCTTCGCCATATTTAGGATGGCGCACGCGCTGCCCGCTGCGGAATCCCCGGGCTCCGGTGGGCTCGGGGATGTCGAGTTTGGGGCGCGCCGCCTTCGCGGGAACGCCGCCGCGTCCGGAGAAAAACCGGGCGATGTTGTCCACTGAGTTTGCTTTCTCGCCGGCGGGCGGCCGCACCAGCCTGTCGCCGCGGGCCGCTGACCCCAGCCGCGATGGCGCGCTCTGATCCTCATCCTCGTAGCTGTAGTGGCGCGAGCTGAAATCGTCACCGCCATTGCGACTAAAGCGCGAGGGCGATTGCTTGTAATCCGCAGCATAGCCGCCCCAGCTGCTGGACCGCGCTCCGGCGCCGCTCATGTCTGTGAGCAATTGTTCCGGAATCTCTTCAAGAAAGCGCGAAGAAACGGTGGCTTCCGGCATGTCGTTGCCGTACCGCCGCCGATACCGAGCCCGCGTCAGGATCAGCGCATCCATGGCCCGCGTCAGGCCCACGTAGCAGAGCCGCCGCTCCTCCTCCATCTGCGTAGGATCGTTCAGCGTGCGCGAGTGCGGGAAAAGTCCTTCCTCGAGGCCCGCCAGCACAACGAGCGGAAACTCGAGGCCCTTCGCCGAATGAAGGGTCATCAGCGTCACACGCGAATCCGGATCATACTGGTCAGCGTCGCTCACCAGAGCCGCGTGGTCCAGGAACTCCGCCAGCGTCTCGCCGCGCTCCTGCGCATCCTGCGCCGCGTTGGCCAGTTCCTTCAGGTTCTCAATGCGAGAGAAAGCTTCGGGCGTCCCTTCCTCTTCGAGCGAGCGGATATAGCCCGTGCGATCGATGAGGAATTTGATCAGCTCCGGCAGCGTGGCCGCATCGCCGGGAGCGCGGAATCCTGGGACCGCTTCCTGCGCCGATTCCGACGCCGACTCCTGAGTCGAGCCCGCACCCGGCTGCCCGGCGGCCGGTTCTGGTGGCGCTGCGTGTTCGACGGGCGGCTCCTCGTCAAAGATGCGGAAGGTGGCGGGTTCGAAATCCGTTCCTTCGGTGACGAAATCGTCACCGTCGTTCGTGAGGGCGAGGTGCCCCTGTGCGGCATTGCCAAAATCGAAACTCGTATCGATGCCGAGCTCTGAAGGCGCATCGACAGGCTGCGGGTTAAGATCCGAAGCGAGCTTATCCGGAAAACCAGGAGCGAGCATTGCGCGCGCATCGGTGATGATCCTCTGAAAGGCATCGAGAGCCGCCAGCGAACGCTGGGGCAGCAGCCTGGCGTCGAGTGCGCGGCTGATTGCCGTCCACACGCTGGACCCCGTCTCGATCGCAATTCGCTCCAGTGTCTCCATCGTGGTCTTGCCGATGCCGCGGGCCGGAGTGTTGACCACCCGTTGCAGTGCGATGGAGTCGTGCGGGTTCTGCACGAGCTTCAGATAGCTCAGCAGGTCCTTGATCTCAGCGCGCTCGTAGAAAGAAAACCCGCCGACCATGGTGTACGCGATCCCGTAGCGGCGCATCGCTTCTTCCACCAGGCGCGACTGCGAATTGGTGCGGTAAAGCACGGCGCACTTCGCGCTGTCCTGGTCCTCGCCTGCCTTCCGCAAATATTTTTGAATGTAGTCCGCGATGAACAGGGCCTCGTTCTCGCCGTCGGGGGCCTCGTAATAGCCGATGAGGGCGCCGCCTTCGCGCGAGGTCCACAGGCGCTTGCCCTTGCGCTGCGCATTGTGCGCCACGACGGCCGACGCGGCTTCGAGGATGATCTGCGTGGAGCGATAATTCTGTTCGAGGCGCACCGTTTTCGCGCCGGGGAAATCCTTCTCAAATTCCAGAATGTTGCGAATATCCGCGCCGCGCCAGGAATAGATGCTCTGGTCCTCGTCGCCGACCACACAGACATTCTTTTCCTCGCCGGCCAGCAACTTCATCAGCTCGTACTGTGGGCGGTTGGTGTCCTGATACTCGTCGATCAGCAGCCACCGATAGCGCCGGTTGTACCGCTCGCGAACCTCGGAGGAAACCTTCAGCACACGCACAGCTTCGAGAAGCAGATCGTCGAAGTCGAGGGCGTTCGCCTTGCGCAGTTCGGCACGGTAGCCCTCGAAAATGTGGGCGACACGCTCGCTGATCGGATCCGCCGACTGCAGGTAGTACTCCTGGGGATCGATCATGTGGTTCTTTGCCCAGGAAATCTTCGACAGAGCCACGCGCGGCGTAAGCTGCTTGTCGTCGAGCCCCATGCGGCGCATCACGGCCTTGACCACCGCCTGCTGATCGGTCTCGTCGTAAATCGCGAATGTTCTGGTCAGGCCCTCGTTGTTCACGCGCAGCGCTTCAATGTCGCGGCGCAGCAAACGTACGCAGAAGGAGTGAAACGTCGAAACCACGGGCTTGGCCAGCGAAGAATGCCCGATCAGCTTTTCGACGCGCTCCGCCATTTCGCCTGCGGCCTTATTGGTGAAGGTCACGGCGAGGATCGAGTCAGGCGCGGCCCCGCGCTGATCGATCAGGTAGGCGATACGATGCGTGATGACGCGCGTCTTCCCCGAGCCGGCTCCGGCCAGGATCAATACCGGCCCATCGATGGCCTCGACGGCTTCGCGCTGTTGCGGGTTGAGTTTTTGGAGAAGATGCTGCAAGGGGTCGGCTCTTCTTCTATTTTAATCGTTCGCGCAGGCTGTTAGTTTTCTCCTATGGCGTTGCTGGTTACGCGCGATCTCTCGAAAACCTACGGCGGGAAAGGCGCTGCTCCCGTAGTCGATGGCGTTTCGTTTTCCATCGAGCGGGGCGAGACGGTGGGGCTGGTCGGCGAATCGGGGTCGGGCAAGAGCACCATTGCGCGCATGGTTTTGGGGCTGATCGAGCCGACCAGCGGCGCCGTCACGTTCGACGGCCAGCCGGTGACCGGCGTTCCGCAAAGAAAGCTGCAGCCGTTGCGCCGCCGCATGCAGCCCGTCTTTCAGGATCCCTATGCCGCGCTGAACCCGCGCATGCGCGTCGAGCAGATCGTCACCGAGCCTCTCATCATCCACGAAAAGCACAGCCGGGCCGAGCGCCGCCGCCGTTGCCAGGAGCTGCTGCGCCAGGTCGGACTCGACGACTCGGCTATGCCCCGCTATCCGCACGAATTCTCCGGCGGCCAGCGGCAGCGCATCAACATCGCACGAGCACTGGCCCTGCGTCCTGAATTACTGGTACTGGACGAGCCAGTCTCGGCACTCGACGTCAGTGTAGGCGCACAGGTCGTCAACCTGCTGCGCGACCTGCAGCGCGAGTTCTCTCTGACTTACCTCTTCATCTCGCATTCGATGCCGCTGGTGCGCTATCTCTCGACTAATATCGCTGTACTGCGCAATGGCAAGCTGGTCGAATTCGGCAGCCGCGACCAGGTCTGCGAATCGCCGCGCGAGGAATACACGCGCCAGCTCGTCGCAGCTACGCCCGAACTCCAAATCAACTGACCGCGCTGCTCCCCTGTGACCTGCACACTGTAACCTGTAACCTGCAAACTGTACCCTCTAAACAGTGCATCCCACGATCTTCCAATACATCTTCCTGGCTCTTGCCGCAGGACTCGGCGGCCTCGTCAACTCCGTCGCCGGCGGCGGAGGCTTTCTCATATTCCCGTCGCTCTTGAAAGCAGGCTTGCTACCCATCCAGGCCAATGCAACAGGAACCGTCGCTCTCTGGCCCGGCCAGTTCACTTCGATCGCCGGCTATCGCGAGGATCTGCGCAAGAATCGTCGCCTCGTCATTCCCGTCGGGCTTGTAGCGCTTATTGGCGGACTCGCCGGCGCGCTCACCCTTCTGCGCGGGAGCCAGAATTCCTTCCTCCGCCTGGTGCCTTATCTCTTCCTTCTCGGCGCTACGAGTTTCGCCGTCAGCGGGCCGGTTTCAAAGATGGTGCGCCGGCGCATGGAAGATCACGCCGCGCATCCAGAGCACCAAAAGCCGGTAGCGCTCATCCCGCTGCTCCTGGCTCTGCTGGCCATCACCTATTACATCGGCTATTTCGGAGCGGGCGCGGGCCTGCTGACCATGACAGCCCTGGCCCTGTGTGGCGTTGAGCGCATCGCTGAAATCAATGCGCTCAAAGTCGTCATCACTACGGTGGCGAATGGAGTGGCCGTCATCACCTTCATCGTGGGAGGAGCGGTCGAGTGGCGCTTCTGCTGGCTGATGATGATCGCCTGCGCCATTGGCGGTTATATCGGCGCGCGCAACGCTCGCCGCATCGATGACCGCATCCTGCGGCCCGCTATCATCGTTCTCGGATTCGTCATCGCTATCTATTTCTTCATCCACAGGAAGGGCATGTGAGCGCGATCAGCCCCGCGGTTAACGCCGTTGGCCCCGTAGTGAACGTGATCGGCCTGGCGGCCGCGGTGTGCACCACCGTCTCCTTTGTCCCGCAGCTCATCCGAATTTGGCGCCTGCGAAGCGCCCGCGAAATCTCGCTGATTATGTTCCTGGTCTTTTCGCTCGGCGTCTTTCTCTGGCTGCTTTACGGAGTTTTCCTGCACGCCTTCCCCATCATCCTTGCTAACGCCGTCAGCCTTGTTCTCTCGCTCGCGATCCTTGCGCTCAAGCTCCGCTTCGACCGGAAATAAAATGGGACACTCCGCGCTCTGGAAGCCGCGAAGTGTCCCGCAGTTGTGTGGCTACTTCTTCTGGTTGCAGCAGTCGCCTGGGCAGCAGGCGCCGCCCGCGCAACAACTCGCACCGCAGCAGCTGCCGGCGCAGCACTTCGCGCCCGGCGTGCAGCAGGATGCGCTGGTCAGGGCCAGGGCGGACAGAGAAAACAGCGACGTTGCGAATAATGCAAGGACTTTGGCTTTCATGGAAATACTCCTCTCAGTGTGAAAAGGGATCGTCGCGCGCAGATGCGCAGAGACTCACATCGCTGAAGCGAGAGGATTAAATTCGCAGATCGTCTTTGAGGCGGAAAACTGGAGCGTGGAAGCGGAGGCCGGAATTCAGCTCGCGGATTAGTGCGGGAGCGGAGCTTGCGGAAACATCGCTGCGCGGAGAGCGGGTGGCTGCTTCGGCCTTCGCCTTGACGGCCTGGGCTTCGGACTTCTCCGGAACCTGCTCCGTGCAGCGCGCCCCTGAGCAGCTTTCGCCGTTACCGCCGCTCCGCGGGCAGCAGGGCATGTGGCTTCGCTGGCAATGCATTGCCGGCGTGACAGCAGTGCCGGCCATCGCAAGCGTGCAGATCCAGATTGCGGACAGCACAAGCGCCAGCGATCTGTAGGTGCAGCGATGCAGCGATCCCATCACAGTTTCAGTCTACGCGCGGACCAGGGAGCTGGGAAGTGACGATCCGCACAGGTTGCGTAATCGGCTTTTCCGAGAGATTGCGCCTGGCAGTGCGGTTTTGTTACTGAGGTGCCCCGCGACTCCCCCCGAGGGAGGAAGGGGGGAGTCGCATGGCGCTACAAAGGAGCGGCCGTCGCTTCATCCGCCGGCTGGGACTGCGATCAAGCCGCGGTATGCGGCCGGCCCGGATGGGCGGTCGCGGTTTGCGCAGACGCCGCGAGTTTTCCTACGTTGGTGGTGATTGTTTTACCCGTCACCGTTGCGAGTGCCTGCAGCAGTTTGTTGCCGATTGGCGAGCCGAGTCCCGTACACGGATCCCACCCGGGATTGGCGGAAAACGCCCCATTGTTTCCCTGGGTGATGTCTCGGAACCCATTGTTCTGGTTGATGGAGTAGAGAGCCGGGTTGAGCAAGCCGAGGCGCGTGCCGAGCTTCTGGTTGCAGAGCGCGATGAGGCCGGCCCACAGAGGCGCGACCGCACTGGTTCCGCCGATTTGCAGGGTCTCACCGTCGACCAGGATGTTGTAGCCGGTATCCGGATCGGCGTCGCCCGCCGTGTCCGGCACGCCACGCATGGCTTGGGTGACGACAGCGGCCTGCCATTGTGGACGCTGAAAAACATTGCTGTAGCCTCCACCGGTTGCGCCGCCCGTCGGTCCGTCGTTCCAAACGGTTTCACTCTGGATGGTGCCGTTGGCCGACACCATCCGCGTGCCTCCAACGGCGAGCAGATGCGGGCTGGATGCCGGGAAGTCGACATTGCTCCGGGTCCCCGGGACACCGTCAGTCGACCCGTGGTCGCCTGACGCCGCAATGACGGTGATGCCCAGCAAGGCCGCCTCCTGAGCCACCTGATCGAAGCATTCCATAGACTGCTGCGACCAGCTTTGCTCCGGATTGCCCCAGCTGATCGAGATAACCGAAGGGGTGTGGAGCTGATCGTGAACCGCGGTGCTGAGCGCGTCCTGGAAGCCGCGCGCGGTGTTGGAGGCGAAATAGACGGCCAGCGACGCGCCATTGGCCACAGCCCCGGCGATTTCGATGTCGAGCATGACTTCCGCATCCGCGCTGGTCGGTGTGGAGGGACGGTTGTTCGCCTGGTCGACCAGAACAGCGCGGACCGCCGGCGTGTTCAGATTAAGGCTTTTGAAATATTGCTGGAGATCGGCCGGTCGAAAACCTCCGCCCAGCTCAATGATGCCGATTGTTTGCCCGTCGCCGTCCGCATCCGAGGGGAAGTCGTACAGCGATGCCACCTGAAGCGGCGTGTATGTGGTGGTTGAGGCACGAGAAGCGATGGAGCGGTTCGTGTTGCGGAGGCGAAAGTGTGGATGTGCTACCGGACGGTTGTCCAGACCGAAAACGCCCTGGATGATAGAAGCGTAAGCTTCCGGAACCTGAATGGGCCCGGTGTGACTGCGATAGGTCCCATCCGGGTGTTCATACCCGTTCAGTTCGACGTTGAATGCCTTTTCCATATCGGCCGCGGTGCCGGCCAGGGTGACGGTCCGGCGGCTGACCTCATCGCCGCGCGTCAGCACCTGGAGGTTGTTTTCGCTGGCAAACTGCCGGATCTTGTCAACGTTGGTGGGGTCGGCGCCATACATTCTGGCGAAGTCACTGTGGCTCATGGTTTGGCCTCGATGCTGGTCCAGAGCGATGGGTTGACGGTTTTTCAGGATCACCGAGATCTCGATGAGCTGATGTGGAGAAGTCGGTCCGATGGCGCGCGCTCCAGCCATTGGGGCGTGCTCGGTCCCCTTCAACGTTACTCTCTGCGTTTTTGCCATTGTGTAACTCCTCTGGAACTGTAGTTGCGGTCGTGAAAGAGGGAGAGAGCATGGGCCAATGCGGTGATCCCTCGCCATCGCACGGCTGACAGAGATTGGTTCCCCGGACATGACCGGGGAAGGTAAAGCCTTGTGCAGTCAATGGGCGTTCGCGGTACAACAGCCTCTCTTTGCCAACCGCGTCAGGATGCGAACGGACGCCGCGCGGCTTGCTTGGTCAAGGCTGGAGTTATGTCCAGCCGCAGGGAAGACAAATTTGGGAACAAATCGGAGAAGCGAATTGATTCTGGCGCTGCCTCCCGCCGAAAGGGAGACCACTCCAGAAATGCTGCGTGGGCCTCAATTGAGACGTTCGGCCCCGCAATGGAGAGGATGCTAACCCGATTGCGATAGAAGAGGAAAGTTACGAAAGTTATTTAATCGAGGCGGATGTTGAAATCTTTTTGGCGATTCGTGGGTGGGAATCGGCGAGTTTTCGCGATGCCCGGACGGTCGCCCCGAGGGCCCTATGCCGGAACCGTCGGGTTGCGCCGTGGGCGCCGGTTGGCCTGCAGAATTTTCTTCCGCAGCCGCAACGACTTCGGCGTGACTTCGACCATTTCGTCGTCGGCAATAAATTCGATAGCTTGTTCGAGATTGAGGAGACGCGGCGGCGCGAGGCGAATGGCATCGTCGGCGGTCGATGCGCGCATGTTGGTCAGCTTCTTTTCCCGCACCACGTTCACGTCGAGGTCGTTGTCGCGCGAGTGCTCCCCGATCACCATGCCCTCATAGACTTCGACACCTGCAGGCGTAAAGAGCACGCCGCGGTCTTCGAGGCCTTCGAGCGCATAGGCGGTCGTAACCCCGGCGCGATCTGCAACCAGCGCGCCAGTGGGCCGCTGCGGAATCTGCCCCTGGTGCGGCATATAGCCGTCGAAGAGCGAGTTCATCACCATGGTTCCCCGTGTCTCGGTCAGCAGATCGCTGCGCAGACCGATGAGTCCGCGGGAGGGTACTCGAAATTCGAGCCGCACGCGGCCGTATCCATGGTTGTGCATCTTGACCATCTCGCCGCGGCGAGGGCCCAGGCGCTCAATCACCGTACCGATAAACGCTTCCGGTATGTCGATGGTCAGGTGTTCGACAGGCTCCATCAGCTTGCCGTCGACTTCTTTGGTGACAATTTCGGGACGGCCCACCATCAGCTCGAAACCCTCGCGGCGCATCATTTCGATCAGAATCGCCAGCTGCAGCTCGCCCCTGCCGAGGACCTTGAAGCTGTCGGGGGTGCCGGTTTCTTCGACGCGCACCGATACGTTGGTGAGCAGTTCTTTATCTAGGCGCTCGCGCAGATTCCGCGACGTGACCCACTGACCCTCGCGGCCCGCGGTTGGTGAGTTGTTGACGGAAAACTGCATCGCGATCGTGGGCTCGTCGATGACGATGGGCGGCAACGGGGCTGGCGTCTCCGCGCTGGTGATGGTTTCACCAATGGTGATGTCTTCAACGCCCGCGACCGCGACAATGTCGTCGATCTCCGTCTCTGTAATGTCGACGCGATGGAGGCCGGCGAAGCTGAAGAGCTTCGTGATCCGGATTTTCTCGAGCGAACCATCGCGCTTGGAAATTGCAACGTCGTCGCCGGTGCGCAGCGTTCCCTGAAAAACGCGCGCAATGGCAAGCCGGCCCAGGTAGTCGGAGTAGTCAAGGTTCGTGACCTGGACCTGGAGCACGCCGTTGGGGTCACCCATTCCTTTCGGGATCGTGTTGCGAATCGCCTCAAATAGCGGCATCAGATCCGTGCCAGGCTGGGCGATATCCGTGCTGGCTTGCCCCAGTTTGGCGTTCGTATAGAGGACCGGGAAATCGAGCTGGTCTTCGGTCGCGTCGAGATCGATGAAGAGGTCGTAGACCTCGTTGAGGACTTCCTGCGGACGTGCGTCGTGGCGGTCGATCTTGTTGATGACGAGGATGGGCGGCAGCTTGGCTTCGAGCGCTTTTGAGAGCACGTAGCGAGTCTGCGGCAGCGGGCCTTCCGAGGCGTCGACCAGGAGCATGACGCCGTCGACCATTTTGAGGGCGCGTTCAACCTCACCCCCAAAATCGGCGTGGCCCGGCGTGTCGACGATGTTGATTTTTTCGCCTTTGTAAAAGACCGCGGTGTTCTTGGCCAGGATCGTGATGCCGCGCTCCCGTTCCAGCTCGTTCGAATCCATGACGCGCTCGGTGAGAGTCTCATTGGCGCGGAAGGTTCCTGCCTGGCGGAGAAGTTGATCGACCAGCGTGGTCTTGCCGTGGTCGACGTGGGCAATGATGGCGATATTGCGAATCGTGCTCAAGAGTTTTCCTGATAATCGTGTCGTACGTGGGAATGGGTGATGTGGAAACCGGAGGTCCGGCTCGGAGGAGGAGAAAGTTGCGGCGGAAATTACCGCGGGCCAGGATCGCCGAGTGCGTCGTCGATCGAAGCGAACAGAGCAGCGAGGTCGAGGCGTAGCCCCGTGGTTGCATCCGTGAAGGAAGTGGTTTCGACCCAGCCGCCGGAGGAAAAATCGAAGCCGATGCGCCCCGCAGGGTCGATGACCCACACATTGCGAACGCCCATTCTGCGGTAATCCTCGAGGCGATCCAGATAACGGCTCACGCGATCATCAGGCGAAAGGACTTCGACAATTGCAACCGGAGGCGTCAGGATAATTTGCTCACGCGGAGCCGAGTTCGCGATCACGCAGATGTCGGCGACTCGATAACGAGTCGGCGAAACCTGGATGCTCAGCTCAGGGTAGGCGCGCAGGCCCCACTCCGACCTGTGACTTCTAAACCATTCGAGAAGTGTTTCTTGTACAGCAGAGTGGTCGAACTCACCCAAAATTCGCTCCTCAATGACCCCTTCGACATAAGCGCAGTCGGGCCGATAGCTCGTATGACGATACTCGTCGGGGGAGATGCGAACTGGGGTTGTGGTTGCCATTGACGCTCTTCTCATCAAGTTTAGCAGCGGCGGGCAACGCCGATCCAAAAGGGGCGTGCGTGGTTGGCTTGCATAGGGAAACAGCGCGCGGGAAAGAGGGCTAAATGGAAGGCCCGCCCTATTCGTACCGCAGAGACTCAATGGGGTCCATGCTGGCAGCGCGATTGGCGGGCAACGTGCCAAACACCACGCCGACGGTTGCCGATGCGAGCAGCCCTATAACCGCCGACCAACCCGAAACCGGGGCCCGATAGCTCGTTAAGAATCGAATCGAGAAAGGAATGCCGAGCCCAATCGCGGCCCCGATCAATCCGCCGAAGAGCGAGACAAACACAGCCTCCATCAGGAACTGCAGCTTGATCTCCCGCGACGTCGCGCCCAGCGCCTTGCGTATCCCGATCTCCCGGGTTCGCGAACGGACTGTGGCCAGCATAATGTTCATAATGCCCACTCCGCCCACGGCCAATGTCACACCTGAGACCAGCAACAGCATCGCGGTCAGCGCATTCACCACCTGGCCCGCCAGCGTAATGAGCGCCGTCATGGTCTGCGTTTGATAGACAGACGTAGGCTGATGGCGGCCATCGTTACGAACCACCGAGACGATCTGCTTGGCCGCTTCTTCAACATCGCCCTGATCGCGAATCGAAAAATACATCTCCTTCACGTTGTCGGTCCCGCTGAAGTAGCGGCCGACCGAATAAGGAATCAGAATCGTCTGATCGGCGATCTCTGTTTCGCCGAAAGTTTCCACCCGTTCCTTAAAAGTCCCGATAATCGTGAAGGGAATTCCGCTAATCTGAAAGGTGCGTCCAATCGCCTCGCCTGGGCTGCCGAACATGGCGCGCGCAAATGGCTCAGTCACGTCCGCCACTTTGCTGTGAGCGGTCTCGTCTTCCTCGTCGAAGAAACGGCCGGCGAGCGACACCAGGTTGCGCACCTGGCGGTAGTGCGGTTCCACCCCCAGCACCAGTATTTCTCTCACCACCCCGTCGATGCTGATGTTCTGGTGCATCTCCAGAACCACCGAAGAAGCGGCGACCGAAGGCACCTCCTCGTCGATGAGATGTTCGTCTTCGAAGGTCAGAAAGTCAGACTGAATGTTGGTGACGGCGCCCGACCCGCCTCCGGCATACTCCAGCTCCACCAGATTGGTGCCGATGCCCTGAATTTGGCTGAGAATGTACTGGCGTCCGGTGGCGGAAATAGCGACGACCAGGATGACCGACGCCGTGCCGATCACCATCCCCAGCGCGGTAAGGACAAAGCGCACTTTAGCCGTGCGGAAGCTGTCGATGGCCAGCTTTGCAATCTCGCTGAACACCATCGTCTGCCGCGCACTGGCCAGCGTCTTTTCAAACGTGATTCGGCGAATCCGCTCCTGGGCCATCTGCTTCTACAGGATGCCACAGCGTCAGTAAAGGTTCAGAGGAGTTGTTGAACCGAACGGGACGAGGCAGAAGCGCGATTGCGCCTCTGCCCATCCGGCTGCCCAGACGTCAAAGCGCGACCGTAACCGCCTTGACCTCGGTGTAGTTATGCAATACCTCTTCGCCCATCTCGCGGCCCCAACCGGACTGCTTATATCCGCCGAAGGGCAGCGAAGCGTCGAAGACGTTGTGGCAGTTCACCCACACCGTGCCGGCACGCAGGGCGCGAGCGACTTTGTGGGCGAGGCTCAGGTTCTGGGTCCATACCGAGGCGGCCAGTCCATAGACCGTGTCGTTGGCCCGTTTCACGATTCGATCCACATCGGCGTCGCTGAACGGCACAGCGCAGACCACAGGCCCGAAAATCTCCTCCTGCACCACCTTCATGCGCGGGTTGGTGTTGGTCAGAACCGTGGGCCGGACGAAGTAGCCGCGTTCGACGCCGGAAACAGGACCGCCTGCAGCGATCTTTGCGCCTTCCGCAATGCCCGATTCGATGTAGCCCACGACCTTGCGATACTGCTCGTCGCTGACCAGCGGCCCCATCTGGCAGGAGGGATCGAGACCGGGCGCCAGCTTGATGTCCGACGCCACTTTGCTGACCCCTTCGACGACCTGATCGAAGACCTTCTCGTGAACATAGAGGCGCGAGCCGGCGCAGCAGCATTGGCCATGGTTGAAGAAAATGGCGCTCGCCGTTCCGGAGACGGCCTGATCGATCGGAGCATCGGGAAAGACAAGCGACGGCGATTTTCCGCCCAGCTCAAGGCTCACTTTCTTGAGGTTGCCGGCAGCCGCTTTGACGATGAGCTTGCCGACTTCCGTCGAGCCGGTGAAGGCAATCTTGTCGACCAAATCGTGCGCAGCCAGCGGTGCGCCTGCTCCTTCGCCATAACCGGTGAGCACGTTCACTACGCCCGGCGGGAATCCGGCTTCGTCGATCAGCTGCGCCAGGCGCAGGCCGGAGAGCGGCGTCTGCTCGGCCAGCTTCAGAACGATGGTGCAGCCGCAGGCCAGCGCCGGGGCCAGCTTCCACGCGGCCATCAGCAGCGGGAAGTTCCACGGGATGATCTGTCCGACCACGCCGATCGGCTCGCGCATGGTGTAGGAGTGGAAGTCATAGCCCGCCGAAAGCGGCAGCGTCTTTCCGGAGATTTTGGTGGCCCAACCGGCCATGTAACGGAACATGTCGACCGCGAGGGGCACATCGGCAACACGCGCGACCGAACGCGGCTTGCCGTTGTCGAGCGATTCAATTTCGGCGAACTCCTCGAGATGCTGCTCGAGAAGATCGGCTAGCTTCCAGATCGTGCGGCCACGTTCCGAGGGGGCCATGCGCGGCCACGGGCCGTCGTCAAAGGCGCGCCGAGCGGCGAGGACGGCCCGGTTGACGTCTTCCGCTTCGGCTTCAGGAACTTCGGTTATCACGTCGCCGGTGGCGGGGTTGAAGACAGGAAAATTCTTGCCGGAAGCCGCAGCGACGAATCGGCCGTCGATGTACATCTGGTGGTGCTGGGTAACAAAATCGGCGGTGGCGCCGCTGATGCGTGGATCGATCGCAATGGTGGCCATATCTTAACCTCGGGTGCAACCGGTCGCGGGCAGGCGCTGGAGCGGAACGAGCCGCCGAAAACTGCTTCCGGAGAAAAGAGCAGGCGACGAAGATCAGGGGCGTCTTCTTTTTCCGGGGCCGGCGCGCGCCGGATTTTGCACGCGAGAACACTACCACCGCAGCTTGTGCATTGGCGAGAGCGAGGCTTTGAACTACCCCCGGGGGAGGGTCGTGCGGGGTGGTGATTGATTCGAAACAGGTTGAGAGGGGAGTAACGCTGGTGACTTCTGGCAGGGGTCTGATAGCGGGGCAGTTGGCTCACGAGCGTCCATGAGTCATTCACACTCGTGATTGACTCATTGCCACTTGCGATAGGTCTTCTTGATTGAAAGTAAGTCAGATGCGTGGCGAGTGCGAGTGAGTCATTCGCATATGCCAGGGCACAGAGCACAGAGCACAGCGCCCAGCGCGGGTCTTCCGGGAGGCCAGGTTGCTGCGCCTGGGGGGATCCTGGCAGGACGGGGCTGGTGTTTATGACGCAAGCCTGGTGTGCCCTCATTTGGTATGACATGGCCTCCTGCCTCCTCTCCTGCAAGGCAGCAAAAGCCGCCTGGATGGCGGCTTTTGCTTTAGTTCATGCGAGAGATTCTTTCTTAACCTTATAAGTTCAGAATAGCAGTTTGGGAGGGAGAAACTGCCAACTTTGTTGGCGTGGAAGTCGTGATTTGTGAGGGCTTGTTACTTTGGGTAAGTGGTGGAAAGTTGACAAAAACGGTGCGCGAGCGAAACCGGAGGGAGGGGCGAGCGCAAGGCGAGCGTGAAGCGGGCGAGGGGCGAGCGCAAGGCGAGGGTGAAGCGGGCGAGGGGCGAGCGAGGGGCCAGCGAGGGGCCAGCGAGAGGTGTTTAGCGAGGAGCGTTTAGCCAGAGAAATGTCAGCGAGGAACGTTTAGCCAGAGAACTGTTGGCAAGGAACGTGAGCCAGGAACGGAGGCGCTGGTGGCTGCGGGTTCTCGCGAGTGGGGCTGGGGGCTCGGTGAATCCGGCCGGCCGAGGTTGTGACGCGGTCGTTGACTGCCTCTCTTTTCTGGCTTTTCCCACGATGCGACTCTCGGACGTAACGGCATTTGAGTTACTGAAGAGGAATATCCGGGAACGGGCTTAACGATTTACCTTGATTGAACTTCCCCTTCACAGACACATTGGGACGTTCCTCAGGAGTTGGCGCGAGGTACACCGGTTACCCCCGGAGTGGGGAAAGACGGCACAAAAACCGGTGCAGGCGACTATAACAAATGGAAAGCTATTGATTGGATGCCGGGTTGACGCAGGTTTTGGCCGTAGTCCAAGGGTTGACGGTCCGTTAACAAAACCTCAGTGTGACGGTCCGTTCGCAAAACCCAGGGTGACGGTCCATTCACAAAACACAGATACCGGAAGATCGGAGTTCCTGTTGCGCCCGCAGGCGGTAAGGGGATGATGCGATGAGGCAGGACCAGGACGACGTTGGTGCAGGGAAGCCGGAAGGTGGTGAGCCGGCCGACGATGTCGCGACGCTGTATTCCTGGGCGAATCTGCACGGGGGCAAATACAAGGATTTCAGCGCATCGCGTGAGCAGGCGCGGGCGCAGATGCGGCAGCGGGCCCTGACGGATCAGGCGAAGGTGGCACGCGAGGAAGCGCAGAAGGGACCACCGCGGGAGAGTCCGCGATGGGACGATCTGCTGCCCGGGTGGGGCAGGCAGGCGGGGGCGGAGGGGCCGGTTCGCCACGAGATCCCGAGCGAGCAGGAAATCGAAAATCAGGCGGCAAGGGAGCGGTCGACGGGTGCTTTGCCGGCTCCGGCAGAGGCAGCGGCGTCACCGCGTTCCGGATTGGGTGGGGCTTCGCGCGTTGGGGAAGAGCAGCCGCATGCTCGTGAGAGGGCCCAAGGGGAGCAGCGCATCGCTCCGGAGAGGCGGGCGGAGCCACCAGAAGCAGCGCCGGTGCGGCCGGCATGGCTGGCGGAGACGCTTCCACCGAGTGCCGCGCCGATTGCGGCCCAGGTTGGAGCGCCGATTGGGGCGCAGAATCCCGCGCAGCATCAAACGGTGGTTCCGGTTCCTCCGGCACGGGCGAATGAGGCGCCGCAGCCAGCGCGGGAGCGGGGTACGCCGCGGTGGTATGCGCTGCGCGGAATTTTTGGGCGTGACCAGGAAGAGGTTCAGCCGGAGAACGGGGACGCCGTGGTTCCGGTGCTCACGTTTTTCTCGCTGGCGGGGGGGGTGGGCAAAACCAGCCTGGTGGCGGGCGTGGGCCGCGGTCTGGCGGGACGGGGGGAGCGTGTCCTGCTGACGGACACGAACTCGTTTGGCATCCTGCCGTTTTATTTTGGAGCGAGGGAAGTGAAGCCTGGAGTATTGCGGACGTTCAGTGGATGGACGAACGATCCGCCGATCCGGGTGCTGACACTGGAAGCGGGGCGATACGAGGCCGACCCCGATCTGCTGCGGCGGGAGATGACGCGCGGAGCTCGGGATGTGAGCCGGGTGGTGATCGATATAGGAAACGGGTCGGCGGGGATGCTGCGGCAGGCGATGCGGCTGTCGCCGACGATGGTGGTGCCGTTGATTCCGGATTTGGCATCGGTGGCGACGCTGCCGGCTCTGGAGACGCTTTTTCGCAATCACGACGGGTTGAACGGCAAACCACTGCAGGCGTGGTACGTGCTGAGCCAGTTCGATGCGTCGAGCGAGCTGCACCATGACGTGCGGGAGGTTTTGCGGGAGCAATTGGGTGAACGGCTGCTGCCTTTCGCCGTACGGCGAAGCGCGGCGGTAAGCGAAGCGCTGGCGGAGGGGATGACGGTGATCGATTACGCGCCGAATTCGCCGGCGGCGGAGGACATGCTGGGCCTGGTGGCGTGGATTCGCAACATAGCGGTTGCGGCCGGCGGGGGACATCGCGGAGCGCGCTGGAGCGAGCGATGACCCAGGCGGAAATGTGGGATGGCGCTGAGCCGGAGCGAGGGCCGGTTTTTCGGCTGATGCGATTGGTTCTGATCGCCTTCGGCATGATTGCGATGTTCTTCTTTGGATCGCTGGCGTTGTCGTGGCCGCAGCAGGCGGTGCTGGGGCTGCTGATTCTGCTGATTTGCGTGTGGCTGAGCCGGGTTTCGGATTCTTATCTGATCACGCTGACGCTGATGATGCTGTCGATGTTCGCGACGTTCCGCTACGCGTGGTGGCGGGTGAGCGCGATAGTGATTTTTCTCCAGGATCCTGGGACGAAGTGGGACCGGGTGGATGTGTTTTTCATTTTTCTGCTGCTGGGCGCCGAGGCCTATGCGTTTTCCATTTTGTATCTGGGGTTTCTGCAGACAGTGTGGCCGTTGCGGCGCGCTCCGGTGCCGTTGCCGGACGATCCGGAGGACTGGCCTGAGATCGATCTGCTGATTCCGACTTACAACGAGCCGCTGAATGTGGTGCGGTACACGGCGCTGGCGTCGCTGAATATCGACTGGCCGGCGGAGAAGCTGCATGTATACATTCTCGACGACGGGAACCGCGAGGAGTTCAGGGAGTTTGCCGCCGAGGCGGGGATCGGCTACATGACGCGGGGCGACAACATTCATGCGAAGGCTGGGAACATCAATCACGCGCTGAAGAGCCTGAGCGCGCCGTACGTGGCGATCTTCGATTCCGACCACGTGCCGACGCGGAGTTTTCTGCAGATGACGGTGGGGTGGTTTTTAAGGGATCCGCGGCTGGGGATGCTGCAGACGCCGCATCATTTCTATTCGCCCGATCCGTTTGAGCGGAATCTGGGGCAGTTCAGGGTGATTCCGAACGAAGGGGAGCTGTTTTACGGGATCGTGCAGGACGGGAACGATTTCTGGAATGCGGCATTCTTTTGCGGTTCGTGCGCGGTGTTGCGGCGCGAGGCGCTGGATGAGATCGGGGGAATTGCAGCAGAGACGGTTACAGAAGACGCGCACACCTGCCTGCGCATGCAGATACGCGGGTGGAATACGGCGTACATCAATATTCCGCAGGCTGCGGGACTGGCGACGGAGCGGCTGTCGGCGCATGTGAAGCAGCGGATCCGGTGGGCGCGGGGGATGGTTCAGATTCTGCGGATCGAGAATCCGCTGTTTGCGCCGAATCTGACGCTGGCGCAGCGGCTTTGCTATTTCAACGCGATGACGCATTTTTTGTATGCGCTGCCGCGGCTGATTTTTCTGACTGCGCCGCTGATTTATCTGATTTTCGGATTCACGAATGTGCCGGGGTACTGGATTGCGATTCTGGCTTATGCTTTGCCGCACCTGACGCTGTCGAGCGTTACGAACAGCAGGATTCAGGGCTACCATCGGCACTCGTTCTGGAACGAGATTTATGAGACGGTGCTTTCGCCGTATATTTTGCTGCCGACGCTGACGGCGCTTCTTAATCCTAAGCTGGGAAAGTTCAACGTAACGGCGAAGGGCGGTCTTGTAACGCAGACGTTCTTCGACGCGCGGATTGCGCGGCCGTTTATCGTACTGCTGGCTTTCAACGTGCTGGGGTTGCTGATGGTGATCCCACGTTTCGTGCATTTTCCCGGGCTGCTGGGCCCTCTGTGGGACGGAACGCATCCTGGGACGATTCTGACGAATGCGGTGTGGACCTGCTTCAACATTGTGATTCTGAGCGTGTGCGTGGCTGTGGCGCGGGAGGCGCGGCAGACGCGGCAGCATGTGCGCATCAACTTTGCGGCACCGGTGCGGGTGCGGGTGCGGGAGGGGAGGATCGTTCCTGGGCAGACGATCGACGTATCGAGCGGCGGACTATCGATGGAGTTGCTGGAGGAGTTGCCGGCGATCCCTGGGGAAGCGCTCAAGGCGATTTTCCCGCTGCGCACCGGCGACGCGGAGCTGCCGGCCAGTGTGGTGAGCCTGACGAACCGAGTGCTGCGGCTGCAGTTCGATCCGCTGACGGTGGCCGAAGAAGAGCTGCTGACGATGGTGCTGTTTTCGCGAGCGGACTCGTGGCTGGGGTGGGGCGAGGCGCGCGAAGTGGATCAGCCGCTGCGGAGTCTGGGCCGGATTATTCAAATTGCTTTTCGCGGACTGCGGATGGCGATCGGGTCCATGAGGCCGCGGCGGAGTGACGGACGCAGAAGAAAGCCTCTGCCGGCGCAGAGCCTGATGCTGCTTCTGGTGCTGGGCCTAGCTGCGTGGGGTGCGGCGAGGGGACAGAGCAATGACGCCGGGGCGGCGGCGCAAACGCAGACGGGCGCGGCAGGCGGGGCTGCCGGGACGGGCGCAGCAGGTGGAGCGAAGAAAGAGGTCGATGACGCCGAGGGCGAACAAGCAAAGACAGAAGGAGCGCAGGGGACCGGGACGCAGGCTGCGGCGGGCGGAAACGCCGGAACTGCGAAGCCGGGGGCGGGGACGTTCAGGACGGAGGAGAACCTTTTCGATCTGGGAGTGCCGGGGCCGATCAACCTGCGGGGGACGGACTCATTCAACACGACGTATTTTGCGATTCCGCAAAATGAGGTGGTGAAGCAGGCGTCGATGCACGTTTACTATCACGTTTCTCCGAGCCTGATTCCATCGCTGAGCCACATCAAAGTGATGCTGAACGGGACTTTGTTTGCGACGTTGCCGGTTCCGGAGACACCGTCGAATGGGGCGACGCTGGAGCAGGATGTGGTGGTTCCGGCGGAGCTGCTGGTGCGGAACAATCAGCTGACCTTTGAGTTTATCGGGCACTACACGCAGACGTGCGAAGACCCGGAGAATTCGGCGTTATGGGCGCATGTGGATCCGAACACGCGGATCACGATTTCCGGGGATTTTCTACCGCTGATCGACGACCTAAGGCTGTTGCCGCTGCCTTTTTTCGATGCGAAGCTGGCGCGGCCGGCGGTGATCCCTGTGGTGTTTGGCGTGGCGCCTTCGTTAAAAGGGCTGGAAGCGGCGGGGGTGGTCACGTCATGGTTCGGGGTTCTGGGCGACTATCGCGCGATGCGGTTTCCAGTGTCGGTGGGAACGATGGCGCCGGGCAATGTGATTCTGATCGCGGAGGGCGCGAGCGCGATGCCGCCGGGGCTGAGCGTGCCGGGTGTGCAGGCGCCGACGCTGGCGGTGCGGGTGAATCCAGTCGATCCATATGGCAAGGTGCTGATCGTGACGGGAGCGGACGCGGACCAGACGCTCGAGGCTGCGCAGGCGCTGGCGACGGGCTGGCCAGGATTGCAGGGGGCGACGGCGGCGGTTACCGAGCTGAATTTGCCGGCGAAGAGCAATCCGGACGACGCGCCCCGCTGGCAAGAGCCGGATGGCAAGGCGCAGTTGTGGAACTACAGCTCGACTGATTCTCTGCAGGGCGACGGCAACGCGCCGATGACGGCGTACTACCATGTGCCCCCGGACTTGTTCTACGGGGATAAGCAGAACGCGCTGCTGCACCTGGACTATCGCTATAACTCGATTCCTATCGGACCTATTTCGAGCATGCAGGTGGAATCGAACGATGCGTATCTGGGGTCGGTCCCGCTGATTCCCGGAAAAGAGGCCTCGAGGGATACTTCGGTGAATCTGGCGATTCCTGTGGTGAACCTGCGGCCGTTCTCGAACTCGATGAAGTTCATGCTGACGTTTGAACTGGTGAAGAGCGGGAATTGTCAGGATACGACGCCCATCAATCTGATGGGGTCGATCCTGAGGAGCTCGTATCTGGATCTGAGCGGGCTGCCGCACTGGGCTGCGATGCCGAATCTGGAGTTGTTCTCGAACGCGGGATTTCCGTTTACGCGCTACGCGGACCTGAGCCAGACGGAAGTCGTGTTGCCGGAGCAGCCGTCGCAGCAGGAGATTGAGACTTACCTGACGATGATGGGGCACTTCGGGGCACAGACTGGTTATCCCGCGCTTCGTGTCACGGTGGCGGGTCCGGACGCGCTGCATGGGGGCGCAGCCGAAGATTTTTTGGTGATCACAACGGGGCAGAGCAGCGGGACGGTGGGCAAGCTGGCGGCGGGGATGCCGGTTACGTTCGGGGAAGACAGCCTCAAGGTGCAGGACACTCGGGGGTTCTTCTCGACCTTTCACAATATGTGGTGGAAGATACCGGCGACGGATCAGCTGTCTTCCGGAGAGATTGGAATGAACGGGGTTCCGGATGCTCTGATCGAGGAGATTGAGTCACCGTATGCAAGCGGCCGGACGGTGGTGCTGATCGACATGAAAAGCGCGGCAAACTTCGAGCCGATGATGAAGTCGTTTATGGAGAGCTCACAGTCGAGCGCAGTGTCGGGAACGGTGGCCTTGCTGGAAGGGACGCATTTCGAGAGCTACCGGATCGGCAACAATGTGTATCATGTCGGAGTTCTGCCGTGGTGGACGGCGCTGGGGTTGTGGTTTACGCAGGTTCCCTGGATGGTGGACCTGGTGGTTTTGGCAATCAGCTTTGTTTTCGCGATCTGGATACGGGGGTGGTTGCGTGCGCAGGCGCGGCGGCGGCTCCAGGTGATGGAGGGATAGACACGGGTTGAGAGCCTGAATCGAGCCCGGCGGTTCAGGCTGCGATTTGCACAGATTCGCGCGGGCGCGGGCGCAAACTGTAGTTGCATCTGCTGCGTTGGATGGCGAGGATGGATTCACAGTGAAATCGCTGAAGTGAGGACCCTTCGTTGAGAGGCAAGGGAATGTTCCGCACGCTGGTGAGGTTCTTGAGCCTGGCTGCGGTTCTTTGCCTGGGCGCAGGGCCGTTGCAGGGGCAATCCGCGGCGGAGAAGGCGCTGCTCGAGAAGGCGCGATCGCTGGACCAGTCTGGGCACCTCGACCTGGCGGCGCAGACCTGGCAACAGATTCTTCTTTCCGATCCTAATAATCAGGAGGCGCTGGCAGGGCTGGGACGGTGGGCGAAGCTGAGCGGGAACGACGCGGAAGCGGAGACCTACATCGAGCGCCTGCGGGCTGTGAATCCGAACAGCCCGGAGATTGCGAAGATCCAGGCGCTGGTGAGCAGCAAGGCACAGAACCAGCTGCTGGGGCAGGCCGCGGAGCTTGCGAGGACCGGGCACAACGAAGAGGCACTGAAAATCTACCGGCAGGCGTTCGGGGAACATCCACCGGACAACTGGGCGCTGGCGTATTACGACGCGGAGGCCGGGGTTCCGTCGATGCGGCCAGACGCTGTCAATGGCCTCAAGAGGCTGGTAGTGAAGTATCCGAGCGACTCGCAGTATTCGATCGATCTGGGGCGCGTGCTCAGCTACGATGCGTCGACGCGGGCGGAAGGGGAGAAGATTCTCAGCCAATATCCGCAGGATGCGGCGGCGCAGGCGGCGCTGCGGGCGGCACTGGTGTGGGATGAGCAGAACCCGGCGTCGTGGGCGGCGGTTCGGCAGTATCTGAAGCTGCATCCCGATCCTGAACTGGCGAAAGAACTGGCCGAGACCGAGGCGCGGCAGGCGACCGCAATGACGGGGATTGCGCGGACCGCGGCGGAGCAGGCGGCGTTCCGGCAACTGGCGGCGAATCATCTGGCGGCGGCGGAGGCGGCGTTTGCCGCACTGAATGCACAGCAGCCGGCGAATCCGCGGGTGCTGGCGGGGCTCGGCTTTGTGCGGATGAAGCAGAGCAATTTCAGCGAGGCGGTGCAGTTCTTCGAGCAGGCCGAGGCGAACGGACTCCGCAGCCCCCTGATCGCGGCATCGCTGTGGACTTCCCGGTTCTGGAACGCGATGCAGCAGGGCACCGAGGCGCTGAATTCGAACCGGCTGGACGAGGCGGTGAAACAGTACAAGGCGGCGCTCGCGCGGCGTCCAGGGAGCGTGGACGCGCTGACCGGGGAAGCCGGCGCTTACATGAAGATGCAGGAGCCGGAGCAGGCAGTTCCGCTGTATCGGCAGCTGGTTCGCCGGCAGCCGAAACTGGCGGCGGCGTGGATTGGGCTGGTGTCAGCCGAGACCGAGGCTGGACAGGGAAAAGCGGCGATCGCGACGGCGAGGCAGTTTCCGCCAGCGGTGAGAAGGAGTGCGGCAAAGGATCCGGCATATTTGCGGACTCTGGCCAGGGCGTATGTGGAAGCTGGGCAGAATGCGCAGGCAGAGCGCATTCTGGCGCAGGCGATGAACCTGCATTATGGGGCGAGCCAGGAGAGTCTGAAGACCGAGATCGCCTTGCAGTATGCAGCTCTGCTGGGACAGGACAAGAACTATGCGCAGGCGGCGGCGGTCTACCGCAGAATTCTGCACGGCGATCCGAATAACGTGAGCGCGTGGCAGGGGATGGTATCGCTGGAGCATCTGGCGGGACGCGACGCGGATGCGATTGCGATGGTCGAGCGGATGCCGCCCGAGGCTTACGACAGCGCGCTGCGGGACGGAGGCTTCCTGTCGATGCTGGCGGCGATTTATCAGAGCCAGAATCATCCGGATGTTGCCGAGGGATTTCTGGAGCGTGCAATCAGGATTTATGAGAGCAACGGGCAGCCGCTGCCGATTCCTTTGCAATTGCAGGTAGCGGCGGTCGATCTGGAACGTAATCATCCAGCCGCGGCGTACCGGATTTACCGGAGCGTGCTGACGGAGCATCCGGGGAGGCTGGATGCGTGGAAGGGTCTGCTGGCGGCGATGCACGCGACGGATCACGATGCGGATGCGCTGGCGCAGATTCAGCAGATACCGCCGGCGGTACGGAAGGCGCTGGCGACAGACGTGGAGTACGAGCAGACGCTGGCGGCGATCTATGCGGCAAATGGCGATGAGCGCGGAGCGCTGGCACTGCTGACGGAAGTGGAGGATTACTACCGGGGCGAGGGCCGAATGGCGCCGGTGAATGTTGACATCGAGGATGCGTGGACGCTCTTCAATGTGGGCGACGATCGGGAGCTTTACCGGCAATTGATGCGGCTTGGAGATCGCCAGGGCATGACGGACGACGAGCGGCGCGAGGTGCAGACGATCTGGGCGTCGTGGGCGCAGCGCAGAGCGGCGCAGGCTGCAGCGGCTGGGAATCCGCGGCGCGCGGTTGACATTCTGATGGCGGCGGCCGCGGCTTTTCCTGGAAACCCGGCGGTGAGCAAGGCACTGGCGGTGGGATTTGTGCAGGCTGGGCAGCCGAAGGGTGCGATGGCGATCTACCAAGCGCTGGATATGACGAATGCATCGGCTTCGGATTATCAGAGCATGGTGGGCGCGGCGGTGGCCGTCGAGAACATGAAGCAGGCCGAGGCATGGCTGCGGCTGGGGCTGCAGAAATTCCCGAACGATCCGAAGGTGCTGGCAGCGGCGGCGCAATTCGAGCAGGCGCGCGGGGATCGCGCGAAGGCTGAAGACTACTGGAGGGCTTCGCTGAAGGCGATGCCGCCGGTTTCTCCGGCGACGAATCTGGCGCACCAGCTGGACCAGCCGGACGTGGTGAGACAGACGAGGCCGGGCAAGCCGTCCGACCTGGTGGATCTGCTGAATCCGGACGAAGAGCCGGGGATGGAGGCTGGCGGCAGCCGGGTGGCATTGCCGAGTTACAGCAACCCGAATTCGAGCCGGGCGAGCACTCAACAATATGGGCCCGATCCTTATTACATGGGGACGGCTCCGGTCGAGACCGAAAACGGGGCTGCGCAGAAACCTGAGGGGAACGGCGAGCCGCCGGGTCCGCTTGTGTTTTCTCCGGCTCCTTCGACTGGTGGTGGAGAGATTGGGAGCGGGTCGGGCGTGTCTGCGGCCGGGGCCGCAGGTGGAGCGTCTGCCGCGAGCGGCGCGACAACTCGGCCCGCGACGACGCCTGGCAATACGAATCGCACGAGGAAACCGGGCAAGGCACCGGATACGAAACCAGGGACGAAAGGGACAAAGCCTTCGCCGGTGAAGCCGTATGTTCCGCAGGCGTCGGCGCCAGCGAGTAATGGGGGAACGCGGGCCGGCATTCCAGTAGAACAGCCTCAGGAGCTCGGACTGGAGACAGGTCCGGCGCTGAGATCGCTTCCGAATGCGGGCGATGCGGGGACGCAGGCGCGAGCAGCGCTCGATGCGGCGAAGAAGCCGGTCGATCCATCGATGGTTTCTACCCAGTACGACGCGCAAGGAAAGGAGATTCAGCCGGAACCCGATTCAGAGGCTGCCGCGAGCGAGCGCAAGCCGGACTATTTTGAGCGGCCGCCGGCCCCGAGCGGGGGCGCGACGGACGACGACCTGATGCGGGAGAATCTGCCACCACTGCGTGGGCCTTATGAGCGGCCGGCAATTGTACGGCAGCAGAATTTGCGGGAGCAGGCGCAGATGCAGTTGGGGTACATCATTGCTGGATACAGTCCCTGGCTGGGTGGCACCGGGTTTGTAAGTCATCGCAGCGGGACGGCGGGGTTCGATTCGCTCACCGCGCTGGATGCTCCATTCGAGGCTTCGGCGTCTCTTGGCCGGGGCGCGAGGATCACGGTTGTTTCAAACCCGGTGTTTCTGGATTCGGGTGCTCCAACCACGTCGCCTCTGCTTCCAGGGGGCGTGGTGGAGCGGCTGGGGACGGCGCCGGCTAGCGCTGTGCTGACCCAGCAGAACGCGACGGGCGTAGGCGGCGAGGTGCAGCTGGCGACTTCTAATTTCGCGGTGAGCGGGGGGTATTCGCCGTATGGATTTCTGGTTTCGAATGTGATTGGAAGGCTGAACTGGAAGCCGGCGAACGGGCCATTTACGTTTACGGCTACTCGCGATTCGATCAAGGATTCGCAGCTGTCGTATTCGGGGTTACACGATCCGGGGTCGGCGGGACCTGGATACGAGGGGAACATCTGGGGCGGAGTGATCGCGACCGGCGGAGATGTGCAGTTCGGCGCGAGCCAGCCCAACTCCGGATTTTATGTCAGCGGCGGTGGGCAGTACATCAACGGCGTTCACGTCCAGACCAATCACCGGTACGAGGGAGACGCAGGCGCTTACTGGCGAGTGAAGGAGGTTCCCGACGAAGGCAATCTGACGCTGGGTGTCAATTTCTTCGGGATGCACTATACGTATAACTCGAATTTCTTCACCTATGGTCAGGGCGGGTACTTCAGCCCGCAGGCTTACTACCTGGCAAACGTGCCGTTCTCCTTCCAGGGGAGGTATGGGGCGAACGTTCACTATAGCGTTGTCGCGGCTTTCGGGGTTGAGGCGTTCCAGCAGGATAGCGCGCCGTTTTTCCCGCTGGATACCGCGCTCGAGGTTGGGAATAACAATCCCTCGTACTCCGCGGAGACGGTGGTGAGCGGGAATTATGATTTTCACGGCGAGATGGCCTATCACCTGAGCGATCACTGGTTCGCGGGGGGCTTTCTGGCACTGAACAACACGCGGAACTACGACAACCAGGTGGTTGGGTTCTTCGTGCGGTGGGATTCGAAGGAGCAGAGGGAATCGGACCTCGGGCCGACGGGGTTGTATCCGTGGGATGGGTTGCGGCCTTATCTGGCTCCTTAGGTCCTGCAGAGAGCGCATGCATTCACGCGACCGGAGTTATCCCGTTGCCGGCCGGGAGCGAAATTCCCGGAAATCGCGAAATCCCGGGAAAATATTGCCTGACGCTCAATTACACAGTCTGAAAATTTGTCTTGCATAAGTCGCCGGGAGGACTTACAAAGAGGGAACATCATTCCCCCAAATAGCCATTGCGGATGCTGAGGTATCCGTGTGGGATTTCGGAATTATCGTCCGAATTGCGAGGCCTGCCGTGGTTCGATCGCTGCGTCGCCCCTGTCTTTTTCCGATCGTTTGTCTACTCCTGGCCGCGTCGATGCGGGCGTTTGGCGCTCCCACCTGGACCGACCCCACCCCCGACGAACTGAAGATGACCTTCGATCCGGCAGCCCCGGATGCGCCCGCGGTCTTTCTCTTCCGCGAGGAGACGGTGGACGATAACCTGCATTACCACCGCCTCTACGCGCGGATCAAGATTCTGACGGAAAAGGGGAAGCATGAGTACAGCGATGTCGAGATTCCCTATGAAGCCGGGGTCGCGAATGTTCGGGCTGTGGAAGGGCGAACGATCCATTCCGATGGAACCGTGATTCCATTCAGCGGCAAACCTTACAGCAAGGAGCTGCAGAAGAACGGGGAGCAGAAGATCATGGCGAAGGTCTTCAGCATGCCGGACGTACAGGTCGGCAGCATTCTGGAATACCGGTATGACCTGGAATATGAAGATAACTGGTACATGCCGCCGTACTGGTACATCCAGCAGCCGGTTTTTGTGCGCAAGGCGCATTATCACTTCGTCCCATTGAATCTGGCTGCCACTTTTAAGGTTCTGACGAGTAAGGATGCGTTTGGGAAAGAAACCGTGGCGAACAGACTGCTTTACTATGCGGGGCTGCCGCCGGGCGTGAAAGTGCGGGAAGGGATGGATGGGTATGACCTCGCCGTAGACAACATTCCGCCGCTCGCGCACGAGGAATTCTCGCCCCCGCTGGATAGCTATTCCTGCCGGCTGATCTTCTACTACTCCGAAGCGTCTGGCGAGGTGGACTTCTGGAAGGCGGAGGCGAAAGTCTGGGCGAAGGATGTGGATCGGTTTGCCAACCCGTCGGACAAGATAAGGCAGGCGGTGGCAGGAATTGTGGCGCCCGGGGACACGGACGATCAGAAGCTGCGCAAGATTTATGCCGGTGTGATGGCTTTGGAGAACACACGCTTCACACGAGAGCATTCGCAGGCGGAGAACAAGGCGGCGGGGTTGCGCGTGAAGACCGCGAGCGACATCTGGGAGCAAAAAAGGGGAAGCGACGACGAGATCGCGCGGCTGTTCATTTCGATGGCGCGGGCCGCGGGGTTCAAGGCTTATGCGATGGCGGTGACGGAGCGGGACCGCAATGCGCTGAACCCGGGATATCTGGACTGGGGGCAGTTCGAAGATGAGATCGCGATTGTGAACGTGGGGGGCAAGGATGTGGTTTTCGATCCTGGGCAGCGTTACTGCGAATACGGGAAGCTGCACTGGATGCACACGCAGGTGGTCGGTATCCGGCAGAACGACAACGGCGGGGGAGTGCTGGAGACACCGTCGGCGGGCTACCAGGATAACCCTGTACATCGGATGGCCGATCTGGAGTTGAGCGGCGACGGGACCCTGAAGGGGACCATACGCGTCACGATGAACGGCGCGGATGCGCTGCGCTGGCGGCAGGAGGCGCTGCGCTCCGACGAAGAGGAAGTGAAGAAGGATTTCGATGAGGTGATGCGGCGCGAGGTTCCGGACGGCGTCCAGGTAAAGACGAGTCACTTCGTGGGGTTGACCGACAGCACAGCCGGGCTGATGGTGGTAGCCGATGTGAGCGGGAGCCTGGGCACGCGCACTGGAAAGCGGGTGGTGCTGCCGAGCGCGTTTTTCGAGGCGAGAACCAGGCCATTGTTCGCCGAAGAGAAGCGGGAGAACCCTGTGGACCTGCGCTATCCGTACATTGCGCAGGACAGCGTGAGTCTGAAGCTGGCGCCGGGTTTGACGGTGGAGAGCCTCCCCAACAAGTCTGAGTTCACGATGAAGCAGGCAGCGGCCTACAAGGCGAGTTACAGCTTCAAGGACAACGCCTACACTCAGGAACGGGTTCTGGCGGTGGGGCTCACTCGCTATAAGAAAGAGGAGTATCCACAGCTGCGCGATTTCTTTCAAAAGACGGGAGCCCAGGACCAGGAACAACTGGTGCTGAAGCAGGCCGCGGTGACGGCCACTGCGGCTGGTGGCTCGGGACAAAGCGAGTAAGCAACAGGTTCTTGTTTAATTTTGGGGCTACTGCTATGGGATACGCGATGCGCCGTTCTTGTCTGCTGTTGAGTTTGCTTTTTGGCCTGCCTTCTTTTGGAGCCACGAACTGGAGGCAGCCGACCCAGGAAGAGCTGAAGATGACGTCGGATCCGAAGGCTCCGGATGCCCCTGCGGTGTATCTGAACCGTGATGAGTACATGGATGTGAAGGGACATTACGATCGCATTTATGCGCGCATCAAAATTCTGACGGAAAAGGGAAGGATTCAGTTCAGCGACGTCGAGATTCCATATCGGGCTGGAGTGCTGAACGTAAGGGGCCTTGAGGGACGGACCATCCACAGCGACAGCACGATTATTCCGTTCTCGGGCCAGGCTTACAGCAAGGAACTGGTGAAGGCCGGGGGCGTGCGGGTGATGGCAAGAGTCTTCAGCATGCCGGATGTGCAGGTGGGCAGCATTCTGGAGTATCAGTTTGAGCTGCAGTACGACGATCGCTGGATCTTCTGGCCGGAATGGACGCTGCAGGAGCGGGCTTTCGTGCACGATGCGCATTACCATTTCATACCGGCGCCGCTGGATGTGAACAGCACCTATGAGATTGCGGTACCCGATCCGCAGGGGAAGCTGACACCCGCGACCCGCTTGCAATACGATGCGTCACTGCCGCCGGCAGGCGGTAGTCACGACGCATTCGGGGAGACGTTATCTGATCTTCGATCCGACGAATCCGTATGTGCCGGTGGGGCAGTTGCCGGACTATGAACAGGGCAGCTATGGAGTGCTGGCGGCGGGGGAGGACAGCCAGCTGATCCATCTGCCGATTCTGAATCCGGATGCGGAGTCGATCGATCGGAAGGCCAAATTTGAACTGGCAGGGGATGGAACGCTCAGCGGAGACATCACAGTGCTTCGTTACGGAGCGCTGTCGGACAGGATGCGGGGCCGCTTGGCGATGGGCACGGACAAGGACCAGCGGGAGCTGGTGGAGCGATCGCTGCAACGGGATTTTTCGACGTTCACGCTGGGCAGCGAGAAGGTGGCGCATGTACGCGAGCTGGACCAGCCGCTGGAGATGGATTACCAGGTAACGGCGCCGCTCTACGCAAAAACAGCAGGGGGCTTGCTGTTGGTGCGGCCGCGGGTCGTTGGCAGCGATGCGGAGGGTCTGGACGACAAGCCGCGCAAGGTACCGATCAGTTTTGAAGGGGTGGGGACGTGGCGGGACGATTTCGACGTGAAGATTCCGGCGGGATACGCCGTGGACGATATGCCCGATCCAGTGAGCATGGATGTTGGATTCGCGACCTACCACAGCGAAGTGAAGGCCGAGGGCGGCGCACTGCATTACAAGCGCGAATATGTGCTCAAGAAGGTGGAACTGGAGCCTGGGGAGTACGTGAGGCTGCGGAAGCTGGAAGCGGCGATCGCGGCGGATGAGAACAGCGACGCGGTGCTGAAGAAGCAGTAGGGGATATCAGAAGTTCGCCAAAAAGAAGAGGCGGATCCTCGGCCGCCTCTTTTGCCTGCTGAAGCCGGATTATTGCGGGCGTTTCACGTGGTCTCCGACCGTGGGCTTGCCGGAGCCGCTGAATTTGCCGACCGCCGAATCGGCATCCACACTGGTAATGGTGAGGGTGCCGACGGGTGAGTCGATGGTGCGCAGGACTTTGCCGGTCGCGGGATCTTTGACGGTGCGCAGGACGCGAGTGACAACAAGGGTGTCGCCGACTTTGACCCCCGCAGCGCCACCGACGTTGATGATGATTTCATCGCTGGAGGCGTCGGCCACGAGGCCGTCGATCGGGGCTGGAGGCGGAGCAGCGGCGACGGGAAGGGTCGCGGCTTTGCCGTCGAGGCCGGTGGCGACGTCGACGACCGAGGCTTTGGTGGCCTCGCCGATGATGGTCTGCGCGAAGTTCGAGCTGCCCATGTCGAGGTGACCGCCGCCGCCTGTCCAGCCGGAGCCGCCGCCGCCCAGCATGTCGGTCCCGTTGCGTTTGGACTCGCCATGGCCGGTGACGGAGGCGAGGATTTCGCCGGTGTTGACGTCGATCATGCGGGCGGTGATTTCAACGACGGCTTTGGATTTATGGATGCCGAGTCCGCCGACGCCATAGTGGCCCCAGTTGCCACCTCCCCCGCCGGCGCCGTAGTTCTTGTCGTCGCGTCCGAAGGTAGTGATGTCGCCAACGATGATGGTGTCCACACCGAGGACGGCGCCGATTTTGGCTGCAGTCGCAGGATTGGCGCGGTCGCTGTTGGAGAAATTCTGCTCGTTGATGATCTTATCGATGGCCGCGCGCTCGATGACGCGATAGGTGCCGTCGTTCACGAGCTGATTGACGAGCATGTCGGTGATGCCCTTGCCAATGTCCTGGTTGGTGCCGAAGATTGCCTGGACGCTGGTCATGACGGTGGCGTAACCGAAATCGAGGACGGCGACACGGCGTTTTTCCTGAGCGGATGCGGGCAGCAGGGAGAGAAAACCGAGCAGGCCGAGGAGGAGTACCGAGGGGGTCTTGCGCATAACCATCCATCTCCATTGCGTGGGTTGTAACTGCCATTTGAGGGAGAGCCGTCCGCGGGGTCCGGGAGCGAGACGGCGGTTCCACAGGGAACAGTAATGCGAGAGCCAGAAAACAAGAGCCAGGCCAGGAACTGGGAGCACTATAACGCGGCTGGAAAACAAGGACAACAGAAATCGGCCAGGACGGGGAACGAAGAGGTGTGCCACTATTTGCGGTCTTTCTGAACGGGCACGACCTGGACGGTGGTTTCGCGCATTTCTGTAAGGAAGCGGTTGATAATGGAGCCGCGCAGGAGGATGTCCCAGCGCGAGCGCGCGGACTGACCGAAGACGACGTGGGAGATATTTTCTTTGCGGGCGAACTCAATGAGGGCGTCGGCGACTTTCTTGTCGCGCAGGTTGATGACCTGAGCGCCGAGATCGCGGGCCATACGCTCATATTCTTCGAGGCGCGCAAAGGCGGCCGGATCGCCATGGCGATGGTCGGAGTCGGGGGTTTCGACATAGACGACGTACCAGTTGGTGGCGAGGCGGCCGGCGATGCGGGCGCCAACGCGCACGAGGCGCTCCATACCGGCGCGGGGTGAGAGGCAGACCATCACTTTTTCGGGGATGGGGGCCTGCTCGAGTCCCTGGGTACGGCGGTATTCGGCGGCGGCGGTGCCGACCTGCTCGGCAGTCGTGCGCAGGGCGAGCTCGCGGAGCATGTTGAGGTTGCCCTTGCGGAAGAAGTTGGCGAGGGCCTGCTCGATTTTTTCGGGGGCGTAGATCTTGCCCTGGCGGAGGCGGTCGCGGAGCTCGTCGATGGTGATATCGACGTTGACGACCTCGTTGGCACGGCGGAGAAAGCTGTCAGGGACGGTTTCGCGAATCTGTGTGCTCGAAGAGCGGGCGACGGCGTCGTTGAGCGTCTCGAGGTGCTGGACGTTCATGGCGGTCATGACGTTGATGCCGGCGTCGAGCAGCTCCAGAACATCCTCGTAGCGTTTGCGATTGCGGGAGCCGGGAACATTGCTGTGGGCGAGCTCGTCGACCACGCACCAGGTGGGGCGCCGCGCGAGGATGGCCTCGACATCCATTTCGCGCAGGGTGACGGAGCGGTACTGAACTTCTCTGAGCGGAATGATTTCAAGGCCCTCGATGAGGGCGGCGGTGTCCGCGCGGCGGTGCGCCTCGATGAGGCCGATGGCTACGTCGATGCCCTGTCGGCGCATGAGGTGCGCGTCTTCGAGCATGCGGTAGGTTTTGCCCACGCCAGGTGCGGCGCCGAGGTAGACCCGAAGACGCCCTGGCTCCGGAGTGTCGTGATGCTTCGGAGTGAGGTCGGTGGGGATGGGCGTCGGAGTGTCAGGTAGCGTGGTCATTTATCCGACCTCCACCGGATGGCGGTCGGGCTCGGCGACGGAGATGGGAAGGGTGAAGCGGAAGGTGGTGCCCGTGCCGAGGCGGCTTTCTACGGAGACCTGGCCGCCTTGCGACTCCACGAGACGGCGAACAAGGGCGAGGCCGAGGCCGGAGCCGCCGCTGGCAGGGTCGCCGGTGAATCTGCCGAAGATCGTAGGCAGACGTTCGGTCTCGATGCCGCGGCCGTTGTCGTGGACGAAGAACTGGACGCGCTCCTGCTGCTCGGTAGCGCCGAGGCGAATGTGGCCGCCTTCAGGCGTGTAGCGGAGGGCATTGCTGATGAGATTGTCGAGAATGGTGCGGAGGGCTCGGCGGTCGGCCTGAACCCAGGCGACGTCTTCGAAGGCGAGCAGCTCGATATCGATGTTCTTTTGATGGGCAGCATCGCGGCAGCGAATGACAGCGTCGCGAAGGGCGTCGATCGGGCGGACCTTTTCGATACGGAGCTGGCGGCGGCCGGTTTCGAGTTCGGCGACCTCGATGAGGTCGAGGATGAGATCGTCGAGCTGCTCAGCCTCCTGGGCGGCGCTGGTCGCGAGTTCCAGCTGGAGGGGTTTGAGGTCGCCAGCGTGGCTTTGGGTGAGCGCGTAGAGCGAGAGGCGCAGGCGGCGGATGGGATCGCGGAGTTTTTGCGAGGCGACGGAGAGAAAGCGTGATTTGAAGCGATCGACTTCGGCGATTTCGGTTACGTCTTCAAGCAGTGTGACGGCGCCGAGAAGCTTGCCTTCGCTGTCGCGCATGGGGGTGGTACGGAGGCGATAGCTGCGTTCAGCCTGGCCGATGCGCATAGGCAGGAGAGCGGCCTGGCCTTCGGTGGCGGCTGTGGTGCGTTGCATAGAGACGGCGGCGCGAATGGCATCGAGAATTTTGTCGCCGCCGGGGGTGCTGGCGAGGACCATGCGGTCGACTCCGGCGCCCTCGGGGGCGTTGACGAGGCCGAAGAGTTCCATAGCGGCCTGATTCAGCTTGAGCACCTGGCCTTTGCCGTCGGTGACAATGACCGGCTCGAAGATGGAGCGGACGACGGCGTCAATGAGCTGGAACTCCATCTGGCGTCGGCCGGATTCGGTTTCGCGCAGGTCGCGCAGGCGGATGGCCAGGCGATTGAGTTCGGTTGCAATCGTGCCGAGGTCGTCTTTGGATCGCCATTCGACGCGCTGGTGGAGGTCGCCCTGACCGATGCGGCGAGCTATACGCGCGGTGTGGCGCAGTGGGGTAATGACGAGCAGGAGCATGACCGCGGAGATGATGGCAGCGGCTGCGATGGAGAGACCGCAGGCGGCGATGAGGCGGCCGCGAAGCTGATTCTGCTGGCCGCGCAGGGCGGTGACCACGGTAGAGCGGTGAGTGGAGAGCTGGTCGAGGTCACGGCGGAGCTCGATGTGAAGGGCTTCGAGGGAGCGACTCAGCTGGATCGAGTCGGAGGGCGGATCTTGCGCGAGCCGCGTGTGTTCCTCGGCCAGACGCTCGATGGGAAGAGAGGGATCGAAAGTGTGCACGTCGTCAACGGCAGCGCGGAGGAGGATTTGGGTACGGCTGGCCTGATCGCGTAACTGGGAGAGGGTAGCGTTACCGGTGGAGATGCGGGCGGCGATCAGCTCTTCATGCGCGACGGCGCCCTGGGCTGAAGCGAGCGATGCGACCGCGGCTTCGGCGACGTGGACCTGGGCATCGAGCGCGGCGAGACGCACGAAGGAGGTGCGCACCAGGAAGCTGACTGTGGTGACCAGCGCGATGAGCAGGAGACAACCCAGAAACAGCCGTTGGTAGAGGCTCAGCATGAGCGGGACGTTCGGCGTAATCCTCGAATCTTGAGCGTAGTGTTGCGGGGCGGACGATGCAAGCGGAGGATGAGACGCTATTCGCCGCCCTGATAGCGGCGCAGAACGTCGTCGAGGGTGAGCATGCCTTCGAGGGTCCCCCGGCTGGCGCGGTTGAGGACCGGGAGCAGCGGCCAGCGGGGGAAGTAATGCAGCGCCGAATCGAGAGGCATGTCGGGGAAGAGCAGCGGCGTCCGATCCGGCTTGAGCGCGCGCTGGATTGGCGTTTCAGGCGTGAGGGTGGCGGACGCGCTGGTCAGCTCGTCAGCGCCCATCGCGTACCAGGATCCATCGATGAGGCGGACCAGGAAAGCGGTTGCGTGTGTTTCAGCGATGGTTCGAGAAACCGCCTGGAGGGTGTCGCTCCCCGTCACGAGGGGGACCGTAGCGGGCTGAAGCGCGTCTTCGATGTGGAGGACAGCTTCCTCGCGTTGTTCTTCCATGGAAGGAAGGTCGAGGCCATCCTGCTGCGTGAAGGTCTCAAAGATGCCGACGGGCTGGAGGCTCCGCGAGATCAGAAAGGCCAGAGTGTTGGCCAGGATGATGGGCATCACGATCGAATAATTGCCGCTGACTTCGAGGACCATGAAGACCGAGGTGAGGGGGACGCGCAGAAATCCGGCGAAGAGAACACCCATGCCGACGAGCGAGTAAGCGCCGACGGTGCCGGTGAGGTGGGGAAAGAAGTGTTTCTCGAAGGCCCCGACCGCGCCACCCAGCATCGCTCCGATGAAGAGGGTGGGCGCGAACATGCCGCCCGGGGTTCCGCTGGAGAACGAGAGGGTGGTGGCGATCAGCTTGAGAAAGACCAGCGCGAGGAGAATTTGCCAGACGAACTGGCCATGCAGGGCCTGATCGATGACGTCGTAGCCGGTTCCCATCACCTGGGGGAAGCCGAAGAAACCGATGGCTCCGACGAGAACGCCGGCGACGGCCGGCTGAAGAAAAAGTGTCCAGCGGGGGAGAGCGCGCAGGCGAGGGCGCAGGTAGCCAAGGATGAGGGAAAAGACGGGGGCGAGGAGTCCGCCGAAGACCCCGAGGACGGCATACGCCATGAGCTCGCGCGGGTCGCGGACGGTGATGGATGGAATGCGAAACAGAGGCTCGGGTCCCCAGAACCAGCGGGCGACGACGACGCTGGAGATGGCGGAGAGCACCAGAGAACCGAGGACGGCGGCGCTCCAGCTGCCGATGACTTCTTCAATGACGAACAAAATAGCGGAGATGGGGGCGTTGAAGGCGGCGGCGAGCCCTGCGGCCGCGCCGATGGGGGCAAACATGCGCAGGCGGCGGCGGGAAAGGTTGAGATTGCGGGCGACGATAGAGGCGACGCCAGCGCCGATCTGGAGGGATGGATCTTCCGGTCCCAGCGAGTGGCCGCTTCCAATGGCGAGCGCGGAAGTGAGGAATTTGCCGATGACGGTGCGAAAAGAAATGTAACCGTCGTAGATATATAAAGCGGCCTTGGTTTGGTTGACGCCGCTGCCGCGCGCGGCCGGGAAAAACCAGATGACGAGGGCGGCGACAACGAGGCCGGCCAGGGCTGGGGCGACAAGCAGGCGATACTGGCCGCCATGTGGGGCGGACCCCAAACTGAGCAGGCGGATCCAATCGATTGCAATGCGGAAGGCAACAACGAGCGTGCCGGAGATCACGCCGATGAAGATGGAGAGGACAAGGAAGAGCCGTTCGTCGCGCGTGGGGGCAATTCTCTCGATGGTCGCGGAAAGACTCGTGCGCGGATGCGGTTCGAGGGGAAGTCCGGGAGGTGGTGATGGGGGAGGAGGGGAAGAGATGCCGGAGGCGGCTATTTCTGCAATGGTGGCGCCAGAAGGAGGAATTGCCGCGATTTGTATCGGTGGGTCTGGCATCGATTTTCCTGTTCCGCTATTCCTGTTCCACGGCGGCCGGGTGTTGGGCGATGCGCAGCAGGAGAGCGTCATTTCCGGCAGGCGGGCCACAAACCTGGGCGGTGAGAGTTTCGGTGTCCCAGACGAGTTGGGTGACGGTCTGTTCCATAGGGGGCTGTTGTTCGAGCTGACGCCGCGTGAGCTGGGTTGGGAGCTGATCCCAGCGAGAAACCAGGCCGGCAAGCTTTGGGGGAGCAGCGGGATTGGAACTGGCGCAATCGGTGAGCCGCTGCCTGGCGGTTCGCTCAATGGCGAGGATACGCTTGGCGCGGTTCCAGGGGGCGAGGTCGAAGGCGGGATAAAGCAGAAGGATGTTCTGCGCGGTGTCGAGCATATTGCGTGCGGTCACTTTTTCATTTTCCGGGACCTGGGCGTCCAGAGGGGTGGCCAAAGCGCGCCCCAGGGAGTCGGCGGCAACACGATACATGCCAAGGGCGAAGGCAGTACGGCCAGCACCGAGGAGAGCTGCGACAGGCGGATTGCGAAGTGCGGTGATGGAACGGTAGAGGCCAAGGGCATCCTGAATGGCAGTGGCTTGTTCCAGCAGGCCGGCGATTTTGAGCTTGATGGCGGGGTTGTCGGGCGCATTGCCGGCAGCGATGAGGAGTTGGGTGCGCGCTGGATTGAATTCGCGACGGGAAATGAGGTAGCGCGCCAATTCGAGGCGAACCTCGCGGCGGCGGTCGTATCCATTGCCCTGCCAGGTACCGTCGAGCGCCGATTGGTAGTGGAAGAGGGCCTGGGATTCGTTGCCCTCTTTTGCAGCGAGGCGAGCCAGCTGGAGGTTGATGGTGCCGTCGCCGGGCGCGGATTCCCAGAGAGTGGTGAAGTAGACGGTCGCTTCCTGGGTCTTGCCCGCGTCTGCGAGCGCGGTGGCGAGTTCGATCTCCGTATCGCGGCTGGGTACGTACGCAAGGGCGGATCGGAGGTCATCAATGGCAATTTCCGGGTGTCCCGCATGAAGAGCGGCTTCACCGCGGGTCTTCCAGCGAGCGCCAAGTTCCTGGCGGTGGTTGGTGAAGGAGCGGAACAGAAGGAGGGTGAGGATGAAGAGGATGGCGGTAATGAGAAAAAGGCTGATGAGGGATACGGCATCGCGCAGGATGAGCCGCCTCCGGGCCAGCCGTTCTTCCGGGGTGAGGATCGTGCCCGCGTGCATTGTGGCCATTGTCTCTATCTTCCCAGATTTATGGCGTCTTTCGAGCATCTCAGCATGAGGCGTGAAATTTCCAATGACAGGGTCCGCGGGGTAGGATGACGGTTATGGATCGCGCGGTCATGGATCTGGAGAAGAAAGACGCGGCGCTTAAAAAGCAGCTGCGGAATCTGGGCAGCGTGATTGTGGCGTACTCCGGGGGCGTGGATTCGGCGTACCTGGCGTGGGCGGCACATCGGGTTCTTGGGGATGCAATGTTGGCTGCGATTGCGGATTCGGCTTCGCTGGCGCGCAGCCATTATCGTGACGCGGTTGGGTTCGCTGAGGAACATGCGATTCCGCTGCTGGTTCTGGAGACGCGGGAGCTGGAGCGCGAGGCTTACGCGGCCAATAACGGCGATCGCTGCTTTCATTGCAAAGACGAGCTGTTTACGGCGCTCGAAGCGGAACGGGCTCGACGGGGTTTTGGGGCGGTTGCTTACGGATTGAATATGGATGAGGGGAAGGATTTTCGACCGGGGCAGCGGGCGGCGGCCGAGCACTGTGTAGCGGCGCCTCTTGCCGATGCTGGGCTGAACAAGGCGGAGATTCGGGCGCTGGCGCAGGCGGCTGGGTTGCGGGTTTGGGATAAGCCGGCATCGGCGTGCCTGTCGTCGCGCATCGAATATGGACGGCGGGTGACTACGGAAGCGCTGCGCCAGGTAGAGAATGCGGAGGAGGCGCTGCGGGCGCTGGGGCTGCGGCGGTTTCGGGTGCGGCATCACGGGAGCGTGGCGCGGATTGAGATTGCCGAGGAGGAGCTGGCGGGGTCGCTTGATCCGGAGTTCTTTCGCAGAATGGCCGGGGCGGTGCGGGGCGCGGGCTTTCCCTATGTCGCGGTGGATTGCGATGGGTATCGGTCAGGATCGATGAATGAGTTGCTGCCTGCGGAGATGTTGGCAGGAACTGCGTCGGTCCGGGTTTCGTGATTTCGTTTTCCTGAATTCTCCTATGAAGATTGGACAGATCGAATGCTTTGCCGGAATTTCCGGGGACATGCTGCTGGGCGCGCTGATCGATATCGGCGTGCCGCTGGAGCTGCTGCAAAATGCGGCTGCGGCACTGGGAATAGGGGCTGAATTGCGGATTCGATCCGTGATTCGCAGCGGGATTCGGGCGTCGAAGGTGGATGTCCTGGAGCACGGAGTGCTCGCCGAAAATGCCGGCCCCGAGCCTGACGAGCATAAACATCACGAGCACGGGCATCGTCACGGCGAAGAGGGACATTCGAATAGTCACGAAACTTCGCACGAGCATTCTCATGAGCATTTGCACGTGGAGGGACACGGGAACCCTCATTGGCGGAACTGGCCGCAGATCCGCGCGCTGATCGCAGGCGCCGATCTGCCGGAGCCGTCGAAGAAGATTGCGCTGCGGGCGTTCGGGCTGCTGGCCGAGGCTGAGGCGAAGGTGCATGGGATTGCGCCGGAGGAAGTTCATTTTCACGAGGTGGGCGCCGTGGACACGATTACGGACATCGTGTGCGCCTCAGTCGGGTTGACGTCGCTGGGCGTGGAGCAATGGCGCTGCTCGCCGGTAAATACGGGTAGCGGCTTCGTAAATTGCGCGCATGGGCGGATGCCGGTGCCGGCTCCGGCGACGGCGGAATTGCTGAAGGGCGCACCGGTGTATGCCACGGGGCCAGCGGTGGAGTTGACCACGCCAACGGGAGCCGCGATGCTGCGGGCTCTTGAGTGCGCCTTCGATGCGGACGGCCAGGCGGTTGTGGCGACCGCGATTGGTTACGGCGCTGGAGGTCGCAATCCCGAGGGGTTTGCCAACGTGCTGCGGTTGTCAATTGGGACGCGGGCGAAGACGGGGATGGGAATGCCGCCGTTTTCAGGGGATCGGGTTGTGGTGCTTGAATGCGCATTGGACGACGCGACGCCGCAGATTTTGGCGCACGCGATGGAGTTGGCGCTCGAGCATGGCGCGCTCGATGCCATGGCTGCGCCGGTGACGATGAAAAAGGGACGCCTGGGAACGCTGCTGACGGTGCTCTGCCGGCCGGAGAACGAAGAAGAATTGCAGCGACTGCTGTTTCGAGAGACGACGACGCTGGGGATTCGGCGGCGTCAGGACGAGCGCGTGATCCTCGAACGTGAATTTGTAACAGTGGATACGCAATATGGAAAAGTGCGGATGAAGATCGCCTCCGCGGCCGGGGAAATTCTGAACACAATGCCGGAATACGAGGACTGCCGGCGCGCGGCGCGGGAGCACGCGGTTGCGCTGCGAGCAGTGATGGAAGCGGCTGTAGCTGCATATGCGGAATTGAAGACGATTAAGGAAAACGCATGACGCGCGAGTTGATTCTGCAACTGCTGGAGAGCGTGCAAGCGGGGGAGACAACCCCGGCATCGGCACTGCGCGATCTGGCAAAGATGCCGTATGAGGATGCGGGGTTCGCGCGGATCGATCATCATCGCGCATTGCGGCTGGGATTGCCGGAGGTGATTTACGCGGCGGGGAAAACTCCCGCGCAGGTGGCGGAGATATTCTCGCGCATGGCGGCCGCCGGCGGCAGAGTTCTGGCGACCCGCGCCGATGCTCAGGCCTATGCGGCGGTCAAGGCGCAGGTGCCGTCTGCCGCGTACCACGAGCAGGCGCGGATTATCGGATTACAGTCGGGCGAACGAACCGAAAAGGTTGGGCCCATCGCGGTTGTTTGCGCCGGCACGAGCGATCTGCCGGTCGCCGAAGAAGCTGCGACGACCGCGGAGTACCTGGGGCTCGAGGTTTCGCGGATCTGGGACGTTGGGGTGGCTGGTCTCCATCGCATCCTTGCCGCGCGCGAAGGCCTGACTACGGCGCGAGTAGTGATTGTGTGCGCCGGTATGGAAGGTGCGCTGCCCAGCGTGGTGGGGGGATTGGTGGCTGCTCCGGTGATTGCAGTACCGACCAGCATCGGGTATGGCGCGGCCTTCGGGGGCATCGCAGCCCTGCTGGGGATGCTGAATTCATGCTCGCCCAATGTGTGCGTGGTGAATATCGACAACGGATTTGGAGCCGCTTATGTGGCGGCGATGATGGTGAGACAAATTACCGCGAACACTGTTCAGGGACCGAACGCGGCGGAGGCCGCAAATGGCGCCTCCGCCGCATCGTCGCTTCATCGTTAGGCGACGAGCAGTACTTTGCCGTTGGGGTGGTCGTGTTCGGCGAAGTCCTGGGCCTTGCGCGCTTCTTCCAGACGAAAAACCTTTGCGATGGGGATGGTGAACTCGCCGCGGGCCACGTCGTTCGCGAGCTCCAAGAGGCGGGAGGCATCGGGCTGCGCAAAGACAGCACGGACCTGGATGTTTTTGCCGGCAGCTTCTTTCGGCTCGCCAAGAACGGAGCCGAGCACGCCGCCGGGTTTGATGGCTTGCAGCAATTTGGCGATGGTTTCGCCACCGACGGTGTCTGCGATGGCGTCGAGGTCACGCAAGGTCGCAATATCCTTTTCATCATCGAGCGCCACGACGCGTTCGGCGCCGAGCTTTGCGGCTTCCTCACGCTGCGAAGATTTAACGCCGGCGATGACGTGAGCGCCATGTTTGCGTGCGACGTAAACAGCCGTGCGGCCGACGCCGCCAATTGCTCCGGTGACGAGGATGGTCCAGCCGGGCTGCGGTTTGACGCCACGCTCGATGAGTTGTGCGCCGGTGGTCAGGACCAGCGGCAATGCCGCGGCCTGCTCGAAGCTGAGGGCGTCCGGAATGGGGGCGAGAACGTCCGCCTTTACGGTGGTGAACTCCGCATAGGTGCCGTTGGCGAGGGCCATCACGCGCTGACCCTTCCTGAATCCGGTGACGTCGCGCCCGAAGTCGACGACTTCGCCCGCCAGATCGCGGCCGAGGATTGCGGGAAAATCGATGGGCATGCGCGCGCGGGCTGCGCCGCTGCGCAGCTTCCAGTCGATGGGATTGATGCTCGTCGCGCGAACTCGGACCCGGACCTCGTTCGGGCCAAAGGGCGGTTCCTGCTGATCGGTTTCGTACTGAAGCTTGTCAGTATCGCCGTATTCGTAAAGAACAACCGCTTTCATTGGGGAATCTCCTCTGCTGGTGGGATGAGGGAGAGTGCGGAGGAGTCGCTTTGTTTTCGGATCACAGTCCCGCGACAAATCACACGCCGACCGGCATGTTTTTAGGCTTTTTCGAGAGCAGATAAAGCATGAAGAGGACGGCCACAAGGGATCCGAAACCGGCGAGCCCGAGGATGCGCAGAATCGCAACGGTGTAACGGCCCTGGGTGGGGGAATAGCTGCAGCAGTAGAGAAGTACCAGGTCGCTAAGAGTTCCGATGCGGTGAGTGCTGGCCTCGATGAGGGCGAGGCGCACGTCCCGCGGCTGGTAGTCGATGCCGAAGAGGTACTTTGACATGCGCCCGTCGGGCGTGGCGATCATGATGACGCTGGAGTGCGCGAACTGCGTCATCTTGCCATCGGGGCCTGGGACGCGAACGTAATGGAAGCCAGTGGCCTCGGCCAGGTCGGTGATGGAGCTTTGCGCGCCGGTGAGGAAGTGGACGGAGCTGGCCGCGGGGCCTGAGACGGGCAAATCGATCATGGAGAGGAAGTGCTGTTTTTCGGCTGCTGCATCCGCGGGCGTGTCAGCGGGGTCAATGCTGGCGACGACAACGTCGTATTCGTGCCCGGCATGAAAGCCGCTCTGGCGCAGGGCCGACGCCATGCCTCGGAGCACCTGCGGGCAGAGCATCTGGCAGTTGTAATACATCAACGCCAACATGACGGGGCGATTGTGGTTGAAGTCGTCGCCGAGCTTTATCTCACGGCCGGATTCATCTCTAAAGATGTCGCTGAGGGGCAGCGGCCGGTTGAGATTCTGCTCGATGCCAGCGTTCTTTTGCCACGCAGGCGCCTGCTGCGCCGTTGCGCCAACGGGACGATCAGCAGAGTATTGGGCACCCGCGGGTATCGCAGTGAGCGCGGCAAGAGCGATGAGGCTGAAAGTGGCGCGGCGAAGGATCACATCACAGAATACGCCGCTGGCCTGATCCTCAGGGTAGCGGGTGCAGGAGCACGGTTTTTTCGGTGCGCGCGGACTGGCGGGCCGCGTCGAGGATTTGCATGACGATGATGTTGGTATCGAGCGAGGTCAGGTCGTGGTCCGGATCGAGCTCTCCGCGAACGACGGCGGCGAGATAGTGGAGGGAGGTGTCCCGGGGCGGAGAGAGCGGCGGAATGGTCAGTGGGACTTCGGGTGAAGATTCGGCGACGCGCTCGCGAATCTGATTGGGGTTAATGGCGATGGCGTACCCCGACGTTCCGTAGACTTCCATATCCTTGCGACCGAAGGTCCAGTCCCAGGAAGGCATGAGCACGGCCTGCGCATGCGGGTAGCGCAGGATGATCGTGGCGTCGTTATCGACGTGCGGGTAGATCTGCGGCTTGTCGGTTTGCGTGACGGCCGTAACGCTGAGCGGAGCCTCGCCGTGCATGAGCCATGTCATCAGGTCGGCGCCATAGCAGCCGAAGTCGTAGAGTGCGCCCGCGCCGTTTTGGGCGGGTTCGGTGAGCCACTCGAGGAATTCGGGCTGAACGCCGATTTCTTTCGGTCCCTGGTGGCCGTCGTGGATGACGACTTTGCGAATTTCTCCGAGGCGGCTTTCTTTGAGCAGATCGTAGACAGCTCGATTGCTCGAATACCAGGTGGTTTCGTAATTCACCAGAACCTGGATGTGGCGCTCGCTGGCGACCCTACGGATGGCGAGGGCGTCTTCGAGGGAGAGGGTGAGAGGTTTCTCGACCATGACGTCGATGCCGTAGGCGGCGGCGGCTTCGATAACGCGGCGGTGCTGCCCGATGGAGGTATAGACGAGCAGGGCCTGCGGATGCTGGTGGGCGAAGAGGTCGTCGAGGGTTGGGTAGAAGAGATCGGGGTCCAGCTGAAATTGCTGCCGGTACTTTTCGCGGAGGTTGGAGTCGGCATCGACGATGCCGACCAGTTGCGTCTCGTTTTGCTTCGGGAATTGCTGGAGAAAGCCGGTGACGTGGCCATGTTCGAGGCCGACGATGGCAACGCGGACCGGTGGCTGCTGGGCGGGGAGCGCGGAAGCCGCGAATCCGAGAAGAGCGGCGAGGAGCGAACTCTGTATGAATCTTGACGGCATCAGCGCCATGTTACCTCCTGCGTGTTCCCGCGAGTGCGAGTCGTTGCCACGCTTCTTTGCCGGATGGTAGGGTGATGCTTTGACCTTTCCAAAGAAAATCGCGAAGGAAATCAACCCACATGCAAACCAGTTATAACGGATTGGCCCTGCCCAAAGACGGCGAGGCGATTCAGTATGCGAACGGAAAGTACACGGTTCCCGATCATCCGATTATTCCTTTTATCGAGGGCGACGGCACGGGACGCGACATCTGGCGTGCTTCGCAGCGGGTTTTTGACGCCGCTGTCGAGAAGGCTTACGGCGGGAAGCGCGCGGTGCAGTGGTTCGAGATTTTCGCCGGCGAAAAGGCCTTTCGCGAATTCAAAAATTGGCTGCCCGACGATTCGGTGAAGGCGGCCACGGACTTTCGCGTCTCGATCAAAGGACCGCTGACGACGCCCGTGGGCGGGGGGATTCGCTCGCTGAATGTCGCACTGCGACAGATTATGGATTTATATGCCTGCGTTCGGCCAGTGAAGTACTACGCTGGCGTGCCCAGTCCTGTGAAGCGGCCGGAGAAACTGGACGTGGTGATCTTCCGCGAAAACACGGAGGACGTGTATGCGGGCATCGAGTTCAAGGAGGGCACTGCGGACGCGAAGAAGCTGATCGACTTTTTGAACAACGAGATGCTGAAGGGCGGGAAGAAGCGGGTTCGCGAGGATTCGGGCGTGGGTATCAAGCCGATTTCGATCACGGGGACGAAGCGGCTGGTGCGGTATGCGATCCGGCACGCGATTTCGACGGGGCGCAAGTCGGTGACGCTGGTACACAAGGGGAATATTCAGAAGTTTACGGAAGGCGCGTTTCGCGAGTGGGGATATGAGGTCGCGGTCGAGGAATTCCGCGCCGACGTGGTGACCGAGCGCGAGAGCTGGATTCTTGGGAATGTGGAAGCGAATCCGGGGCTGACCGTGGAGCAGAATGCGGCGATGATTGAGCCTGGGCTGGAGTTTGGGAACGACGAATTTCGCCAGGGCCTGTATGCCGAAATCAAGGGAGTGCTGGATGCGATCGGAAAATCGCACGGCAACGGCCAGTGGAAGAAGAAGGTGCTGATCAACGACCGCATCGCCGATTCGATTTTTCAGCAGGTGATTATTCGGCCGGAGGAATACAGCATCCTGGCGTGTCCAAATCTCAATGGCGATTACATTTCGGATGCTTGCGCCGCGCAGGTGGGCGGGCTGGGGATCGCGCCTGGGGCGAACATTGGCGATGGCTATGCGGTGTTTGAGGCGACGCACGGGACCGCGCCGAAGTATGCGGATAAGGACGTGATCAACCCTGGCTCGGTGATGCTTTCGGGTGTGATGATGTTCGAGTTTCTGGGTTGGGCTGAGGCGGCGAAGCTGATTGAAAGCTCGCTGGAAAAGACGATCCAGCAGAAGTATGTGACGTACGATTTCGAGCGGCAGATGCAGGGCGCGACCAAGGCGAAGACCAGCGAGTTTGCAAGCCGCATGATTGAGGCTATGTAAGCCGGTAGCCTGTAGCTGGGAGCTGAGAGGCGAAAGCGCGTTGAGGCGCACTTTCGGCTCCTATACCGGACGGACTTCAACCGGGGCGTGGGTTCAAGTAGCAGTAATTGTTACGTAATTGAGGAGAATCATGCGGAAGAAAGTGACGATTGTAGGTGCGGGCAATGTGGGCGCTACGGCGGCTCACTGGATCGCGTCGAAAGAACTGGCGGATGTGGTGTTGATTGATGTGGTCGAGGGGATTCCTCAAGGCAAGGCGCTCGACCTGCTGGAGGCGATGCCGATTGCGAAGATGGATTGCAGCATTATCGGCACGAATGACTACGCGGACACGGCGAACTCCGACATTGTTGTGATTACGGCGGGGATTCCGCGCAAGCCTGGGATGAGCCGCGACGATCTGCTGCAGACGAATTACAAAATCATGTCGGATGTGGTGGGTAAGGTCACGGCCCATTCGCCGAACTGCATCCTGATCATTGTTTCGAACCCGTTGGACGCGATGGCGCAGGCGGCTTTCCGGCAGGCGAAGTTCAATCGCGAGCGGGTGATTGGAATGGCCGGAGTGCTCGATTCGGCGCGGTTTCGGACGTTTATCGCCGAGGAACTGAAGGTCTCAGTCGAAAATGTTACGGCGTTCGTGCTGGGCGGACACGGCGACACGATGGTTCCGCTGGCGCGCTATTCGACGGTGGCGGGGATTCCGATCACGGAGTTGATTGCAAAGGAGCGGATCGAAGCCATTGTGCAGCGCACGCGAGATGGCGGCGCTGAAATTGTGAAGCATCTGAAGACGGGCAGCGCGTACTATGCGCCTTCGGCGGCGACGGTGGAGATGGTGGAGGCGATCCTGAAGGACAAGAAAAAAATTCTGCCTTGCGCAGCGTATCTCGAGGGCGAGTATGGCATTCATGGCTATTACATCGGCGTGCCGTGCAAGCTGGGGTCGCGTGGTCTGGAGCAGATTATCGAGATCAAGCTGACGCCGGAAGAAGACGCTGCGCTGAAGAAGAGCGCCGAGGCGGTGAAGGAGTTGTGCGCGGTGATTGGCGTATCACCACGCCGATGAAGCTAAGAAGCGGCCAGCTAAGAACCGGCCAGCTAAGAACCGGTCAGCTAAAGGCCGGTCAGCGGAAGAGCAGCTTAGAGCGGCCTCCAGGGAAACGACACTCAGCCCGCAGCGGCTGTTTCACGGCGAAGTGTACTCCGCAGGCCATGCAGCATTCGTCCGATTTCTGCGGCCTCTGCTAAGAGACCCTCTGCGCATTGGTTCGGCATCATTCCGAGATTGCGAGCCAGTTCAACTTGTGTTTCCAGTTCGTAGAGCGAGCCACTCGGCTGGTTCACGAAGTGAACAAAGCTCTTCTCCGAATCTCGCCCCTGCCCTTCGGCGATGTTGCTCGGGACGGAAACAGTAGCTAACTTCATCCCCGTGCGCGCAGGAACGCGATAACATGATCCGCTTCGACGACGCCTACCAGCTTGCCTGCTTTGTCGACGACGGGCAGAGCGCGGAGATTGTATTTGTCGAACAGCTCGGCGACTTCGTTTTCGTGCTGATCGGCGCGGACTGAGATGAAGCGGGGTTCAGCGAGGACTTCGAGGCGGGTTTCCGGGCGGGCGAGAACCAGGCGCGCGAGTGGGACCACTCCGTGGAGAACTTCGCTGGAGTCGATCAGATAGATTTCAGTAATAGTTTCGGGATCGCCTTCGAATCCGCGGAGGGCGCGAATGCCATCGGCCACGGTCGCGGTATGAGGAACGGCCACATATTCGGTGGTCATGCGCCCTGCGGCCGAATCTTCGCGGAACTCGAGGAGTTCTTTGACTTCCTCGCGCTCCTCGGGGTCCATTTCATCCAGGATGGCTTCGGAGCGCTCTTCAGAGAGCTCGGCGAGAAGGTCGGCGGCGGCGGAGGGATCCATCTCTTCGACGATGCCGGCGGCGGTTTCCGAATCGAGCGCCTGCACGAGGGATTTCTGGAGCTTCGGCTCCACTTCCTCCAGAGTCTCCGCGGCCACTTCCTCATCGAGCGTGCGCAGGACCGCTTCGCGTTCGGCGGGGGCCAGGTCTTCCAGGATGTCGGCGATGTCGGAGGGGTGGAGTTGGGCAAGGCGTTCGTGTTCGATGTTGAGCTTGACGCGGCGGGCCGGGTCGACCTCGACCATGTCGACGAAGTTCCAGGGGATGACGCGAGCGGGGAGTTTATGGACGAGGCTTTCGAGCGCGCGCTTCGGCAGCGTCCCGCTCAGCAGGCGGCGTACGGCGCCGCGCAGGCCGACTTCGACCTCTGAGACGCAGAGGTGCTCGTTGCCATTCGAATGCCAGCGCAGATTGACGTCGTTGACGCGGACGACTTTGCGACCGTGGACGTCGATGATCTGTCGATCCAGCAAATCCTGGCGGAGGAGGATGAAACTGCCATCCTCCTCAAAGGGATTCAGCGTAGCTTCAGGACGCAGCTCCAGGGCGCCGCTGGGCGTCCAGAGAACGTCTTTTGAGGCGACAATCTCGAGGCCTTTGCGGGTCTTGAGCACGAGACCCGCGACATGGCCGGCGTCTGCGCCTGTTCCAACGGCGACATCTTTGAGACGGCCACGCATGCGTCCTCGGGCGCTGGTGATCGGCGTGCCGAGCATAGCGGTGAGGGACCGCAATGCAACATCGTCTTCGGTCATGGTCGCAGTCTCGGCTTGAGTGTACCTCAGCTAAGAAGCGGTCAGCTAAAGGCCGGTCAGCTAAGGAAACGGTTAGCCCCCCGGGGCCGTTTCACTGCGCAGGGCGCTCTGGCAGCAATTTGGCGGGGCGTGGCTGGCGCACGGAGTTTTCATTGACTGGGCAGCGCTGTGGACATACACTCAGCGCTGGGCGCGTCGGCGGGGTTCCCTCATGGATCCGCGGCCGCCGAAGCATCTTCGCCTCTCATGTCCTCAGGAACCACCGGGTACGCGCCAAACTCCAACCGCGTGAAGCTGGTTGTCGCTTCATCGGTCATGCTCACCTTTATTTCCTTCTGGCGAGCAGCGGCCGTGGTGCTCAACGACCTGGGCTCGTCTGCGTTTTACGCCGGGGGCATTGCAGAACAAGCGGTGGGCAAAGCGGCACCCTGGTTCATCCTGGGGGTGATGCTGTTTTCTTTTGCGGTGCGGTCGGTGTACGTCGAGAGCTGCTCGATGTTCACGCGGGGCGGCGTTTACCGTGTAGTCAAGGAGGCGCTCGGGGGGAATTTCGCCAAGCTCAGCGTGTCGGCGCTGATGTTCGACTACATTCTGACCGGGCCGATCTCGGGCGTTTCGGCAGGGCAGTACATTACTGGACTGCTGAATGAGCTACTGGGGGTTGGGGCGGCGCATGGCTGGCTGCCGGCCTGGCTTATGAATGGTGCGCACCGGGCGGCGGGGCTGCCGATGAACGAGACTTCCGCGCTGTTCGCGGCGGTGGTGACGATTTACTACTGGTGGCAGAACACCAAAGGAATTGAGGAGTCGAGTGACAAGGCGCTGAGCGTCATGCAGGTGACGACGGTGATGGTGGTGCTGCTGCTGGGATGGGGTTTCATTACCGCATTTCACAATCACGCCGTGTTGCCGCCCTTGCCGGTTCCGGCAAATCTGCATTTCTCTTCGGATGCGCTGGGATTTCTGAGTGGCACCAAACTGGCGACTACGCTGGGTCTGTTCGGAATCCTGATGGCGTTTGGACACTCGGTGCTGGCGATGAGCGGCGAAGAGACGCTGGCGCAGGTGAATCGCGAGATCGAACACCCGAAGCTGAAGAACCTGAAGCGCGCGGCGATCGTGATTGCCATTTACAGCTTCATCTTTACCGGCGTTGGCACATTGCTGGCGACGATGATAATTCCAGATGCTGTGCGCGTGCCGATTTACCGGGACAATTTGATCGCCGGCATGGCGATGTATATGTGGGGGCCGCAGGTTCTGCGTATTGTTTTCCGGGTCTTTGTGGTTATTGTTGGGTTCCTGATTCTTTCCGGCGCCATTAATACTTCGATTATCGGTTCGACCGGTGTGATGATGCGGGTTGCGGAAGACGGCGTGCTGACGGATTGGTTCCGCAAGCCGCACCGCCGGTTCGGGACCAGTTATCGGATCGTCAATCTCATCACGGCCCTTCAGCTATTCACGATTATTGTGAGCCGGGGCAACGTGATCACGCTGGGCGAGGCCTATGCTTTCGGCGTGATCTGGAGCTTCACTTTTAACTCGCTGGCGATGCTGGTTCTGCGGCGGAAATACAAGGGCGAGCGCGGGTGGAAGGTTCCGGTGAATCTGCGCATTGGGAATACGGAGTTGCCGATCGGGCTGTTCTGCGTGTTTCTCACGCTGCTGATGATTGCTCTGGTGAATCTGGCCACGAAGAGTGTTGCGACGGAGAGCGGCATCGCGTTTACTGCGGTGTTCTTTACGATTTTTGCTGTTTCGGAGCGTAGAAATGCCGCGAAACATCAGCTGACGCAGCAGCAGATGAAGGAGCATTTCCAGCTGGAGCAGCAGGACACGATTGGGCGGGAGGAACTGCAGGTTCGGCCGGGCAGCGTGCTGGTATCGATGCGGGACCCGGTAAATCCCTTTGCGTTGAAGTGGGCATTGGCGCGGACGCGCACCGATCAACAGGACATCGTGGTGCTGACGGCGCGGATGATGGGCGCGGGGGGGCCTGAGGTACTCGATAACCAGATCTTCAGCGAACATGAACAGATGCTTTTCACCAAGGCAGTGTCGGTGGCGGAAAGCTTTGGCAAGCACATTTCGCTGCTGGTTGTTCCGGCGGGAGATATTTTCGCGGCTTTGGTGCAGGCGGCTAACTCGCTGGAGGTGGCTGCCCTGGTTTCCGGGTTGTCGACCAGGATGTCGGCGCAGGAGCAGGCTTTCCACATAGGGCAGGCATGGGAGAATCTGCCTGAGCCGAAGCGACAATTTACTTTCTACGTGATCATGCCGGACGGAGAGGCGGAGGCCTTTCATATCGGCCCGCATGCACCGGCGCTCCGCGCAGAGGACGTTCAGCTGGTTCATCGGCTCTGGCTGAATTTCCGGCGCGATCCGGAAATGCAGGGATTGCATCACAGCGACATTATGACCTATGCATTAACCCGCCTTGCGATGGATTACGCGCGCGATAAGCAGGAGACTCTGAAGAGTCTGCGACGCTATACGCAGGACAGCGGGCGCGATACCCAGCTTGGTATCAGTTATCGTTCGCCGAGCCGGGAGGATCAGTCGATCCCGGCTCCCAGGCAGTCGGTGGACGACGAAGGGCACTAAATCTCCGGGGAACCTTCGATTTCCGATTTGTCAAGTTAGCCCTTCCCATTTAGGCTCATAGGAACAACAAAATCAGGTTGTCTGGGCTACGTCTATTTTGGCGATTCCGGGAGGATAACGTGGAAGTTAAGCAGATTGTTGCGGAGTTGGACAGGGAGATTACCCGGCTGAAGGGAGCGCGGGCGCTGCTGGCTGGCGAAAGTACGACGGGGCGGAAGCGTGGGAGACCGCCGGGAAAACCAAATGCGGTCCGGAGCAGCCGCAGGGGACATCTGAGTCCGGAAGGCAGAAAGAGGATTTCAGAAGCGCTCAAACGCCGGTGGGCGGAGCGCCGGAAGGCCGCTGCCAAGGTGGCGAAGGCAGCATAGCTGGGGCGGGCTTTCGGAGCCCGCCTGACGGTTAGAGTGTGCGGCGGAACAGCGGCGTGGCGATCAACAGCGAGATAACCCCAAAGCCGAAGAGAAATAATATGTCGCTTCGGATTGCGGTGAAGCCTCCGTCTTTGATGAGGACGGCTTTGAGGCCGTGCACCGCATAGGTGAAGGGATCCATGATGGCAATCGCTCGCAGCCACGGCGGAAAAGCGGTAATGGGATAGATTGCGCCGCTGGGGAAGAAGAGCAGTGTGTTCAGGACGCCGAACATAGCCCGTGGCACCAGTGGATCTTCCACGCGGACCATCAGGAGAAACATCATCCCGTTGAAAGCGATGGATGTGGCGACGATGAGGAGCGCGAGCTCGAAGACCGCGTGGGGGTGAAAGATAACGCCGAGGCCGGCGAGCAGCGAACCAATCACGGAAAGGCTGACGCCGGAAAGCACGGCTTTAATGGCGCCTGCAACATTGAGGCCCAGAACCAGCTCCAGTTTGGTGATGGGGGTAACGAGGTAGCCCTCGTGAACGCCTCGTGCCTTGTCGTCGATGTATAACATGCCGCCCCCGATCATGACGGAGATATACATGGCGAGGGCGACGGAGCCGGCGAGAAGAAACTTCATGTACTCGATGTAGGGATAAAGCTCGACGATATCGAGGGTGATGGACTGGACAACTTTAGGCTGGATGAGCGGGGCGTTGAGCGCGTCCACCAGCGATTGCATCTCAGATTCGAGACTGCCGCTGACGAACTGGTCGGAGTTATCGACGACCAGGCCAATGTGGGGCGATTCGCCAGCCAGCACCCGCCGCGAGTATTGTGCGGGAATGATAACCGCGGCGTCGATCCTGCCGGTGCGGACGTCATCCTTCGCGGTCTGCTCGTTCGTATAAGGAACGGTGCTGAAGGTGCGGATATTAGCCGCGACGGACTGGAAGGCCTCGTGAATCTTGAGCGCCTCTTCGCCGTTGTCGTAATCGACGACACCCATGCGCGCGTTCGTGACCTTGCCCCCGAAAGCGTTGCCGAGAATAACCAGCTGAACCAGCGGCAGGGTCATGGACATGAGCATGAGGGCCGGGGAGCGAAAAAACTTGCGCATCTCGCGTTCGACAATTGCCCACATGCGGTTCATGGCTGCATCCCCGGGCGCGGCGGCATCATGAAGCCGACGGCTTTTACCTGTTCATCGCGGAGCTGCCGTCCTGTGTAGTAGACGAAGACATCGTCGAGGGTTGTGTTCTGTACGCTGAGGCCATGGATGGGCGTGCCCTCGGCGGTCGCCATTTCGACGAGCTGGGTGGTGGTGAGGGAACCGTTGGAGGTCATAAGCCGGTATTCTCCGGAGCCTCGGGATTCCACGCCGCTGACCCCGGCGAGCTGCTCCAGTTGCGTTTTTCTGTCGACGTGGTTCTTGCCGAACTGCACTTCGATCACGCTGGAGCCGGGAACGCTCGACTTGAGGCCGAGCGGCGTATCAAGGGCAACGAGCTTGCCGTGATCGATGATGGCGATGCGATCGCAAAGATTGTCAGCTTCGTCCATGTAATGGGTGGTGATCAGAATCGTGAGCTTCATGCTGGTCCGAAGCTTGTCGAGCATCTCCCAGACAGCAACACGCGAGACAGGATCGAGGCCGGTAGTGGGTTCGTCGAGAAAAAAGATGCGCGGGTTGTGAATGAGGCCGCGGGCGATCTCAAGCCGTCTTCTCATGCCGCCGGACAGCGTTTTGGTTTGGGCCTCGCGCCACTTAGTCAGGTCGACGGCCTCCAGCAAGCTGGCGATATTGTGTTCCCGTTGTAATCGAGGAACACCATAGAGCTTGGCGTAGATGGAAAGGTTTTCCTCGACGGTGAGATCGATGTCGCTTGTGAGCGCCTGGGGGATAACACCGATGAGGCTGCGCACGGCGTTCGGCTCCTTTACAACGTCGTGGCCGGCAATAAGAGCGCGGCCGGATGTGACGGGAATAAGCGTGGTCATCATGCGGATGAGGGTGGATTTGCCGGCGCCGTTTGGACCGAGGAGTCCGAAGATTTCGCCGTCGGCCACTTCGAAGCTGATACCTTTGACCGCTTCAAACGTGCCGTAGCGCTTGACGATGTTTTCGACGGCGATAGCCGGCGGCGGCGAGGAAGCCGAAGCGGATTGCATCGAGGCTTGTTCGGCGGTCGTCATTGCTTCACCAGCTTGTCTTTCGGAATATAGACTTCGGCGATCATGCCGGGGACGTATCTCATGCCGGGGTTGTCGATGAGGAGCTTGAGCTGGACGGTCTCGATGTCGCGCTTGCGGCGGCTGACGTCGCGCTGCGTGGCGAATGCGGCTTCCGCGGCTTTGGCAATGACGCTGCCCCAGACCGTCGCGCCGCTGGGCATCACCACGCGAAGCTTGTCGCCGAGCTGGACCGCGTCGGATTCGGTTTCGGGCAGCGGTGCATAGACCCAGGTCTGCGAGAGGTCGACGACGGTGACGATGGGCGTGGCAGGTGACACAACTTCGCCCTGGCGCGCGGCGCGGACGTTGACGATGCCGGTGACCGGCGAGACGACCTGCGCATAGCCGAGCTGGACCTGGGCCTGGTCGAGCATGTCCTGGGCATTGCGCATCTCGTCGCGCGTGGCCGCTACAGTCTTGGCCGCCTCCTGGGTTTCGACCAGATTTACGCGGGCGGTGCGCAGCGATGCCTGCGCGGCGTCGACATTCTCGCGGGCTGAATCGACGGCGGCCTGAGCGGCATTGAGGCTGGTGACCATTTCATCGCGAGTCTGCTCGCTGGTCACGCCGGCCTGGGCGAGCGCTACGGCGCGTTTCGTGTCGGCTTGCTGATGCTCGTAGTTCGCCTGCGCCTGGGCCAGGGCTGCCTTGGCGACGCGCAATTGCGCCTCAGCGGCTGTGACCTGACTGGTTGTGTCGCCCTGGGTTTGTTCTTCGGTATCGCGGGAGCCGAGCAGCTTTTGTTTTTCGCCAGAGACGGTGGCTGCAGCGGCATTGCGGGCGGCGGCCAGATCCTGCGCGTCGATGGTGGCGACCAACTGGCCCGCGGTGACCTTCTGGCCTTCGTCGACGGCGAGCGATGCGATGCGGCCCTGAATGCGGGAGCTGATCACGACCTCGTTGGCGTCGACGGTGCCGATGAGCTGCAGATCGCTGGTGTGCTTGACGGACAGGAAGTAAAAGAGGAGGGCGATGACGAACAGCACGCCCATGATGATGAAGATGCGATTGCGTGGTTTCATGCGGTCTTTCTCTCCGGAGGAGCGTGCTCCGGTATGGGTATGGCGCCGAGAACCGATTTAGCGAGACGGGCGCCGCGTTTACGGTCGGTAAAGATGGTTTGGCCCAGGTATTCAATGGCTGCGGTGCGGCGGTCAGCCACGGCCGGGGGATCGAGCGGGTCAAAATTGGCCACGAGGCGGACCATCGGGGAGCTGAGGAAGAAGAAGACGTTCGCGCCGAGAGCGGCGTACATCATCTGCATGGGATCGACGTTGCACAGTTCGCCGGAGCGAATGCCGTCTGCCACGAGTTGAAGAGAGCGGTCCCACATGGGACCAAAGGCTTTTTCCGCGATGATGCGCATGGCGTTGGATTGCCCGGTGCGGAAGCGAACCATCTCCTGCTGCATCAGGGCCTGAAAACCGTGCTGGGAGAAGATTCGGTCGAAGTGGTGGAGGACGAGGCGTAGGACGCGTTCACCGGGGCTGCAGTCGAGGTCAAGAACGGCGAGGGCGTCGCCTGCGACTTTGGAGGCCACTTCGCCGAGGGCCGCTGCATACAGGGCTTCCTTGTCGCGAAAATAGTAATAGAGGAGGGCTTTGTTGACGCGGGCCGCGGCGGCAATAGCGCTGGTGCGGGCGCCGGCGAGGCCGTGCTCGCTGAATTCGCGGATGGCTGCCTGGAGGATGCGTTCGCGGGAGTGATCGGCGTGGGCAGCTTGGCGGGAGCGGGGCATTGATTGACCGGTTAGTTAAATTAACCGGTTAGTCAAAATATACGACAACGGGAAGATTTGTGCAAGGGTGGGCCGTGGAAACGTTATTCCCATGGATTGATCACGGCCACGCCCGAGTGTTCAAAGTGGTTCAGGTTGCGCGTCGCCACAGAGAAGCCGTGGGCTCGGGCGATCGCCGCAATATAAGCGTCCGGTGCGACGGCTCGTTTGCCGATTCTCTCGCAGTGGGCCGCGATGGCAGAAAGGTGCTCCGCGGCTTCGGTATCGAAAGACAATGTTCGCTGCCTGAACAGGTCAAGAACCTGCCTGATGCCCACGGCAAGCGTCTTCCTGCGCGCGCCTTCAGGCGTCCGGAGAACACCGGTGCGGAGTTCGGCGTAGCTGATGGTGCTGATGAACAGCGTTTCGGCTGCCTGGGCGTCGAGCCAGGCCAGGACTTTTGGGTTGGGTCGCGGTTTGAACGGTTCGGAAAGCACGTTAGTGTCGAGGACGATCATTCGAAGTCCGCTCCACCGATCCTGCTTCGGTGGCGGCGAATCGCGAGATCGTCCAAACCGCCGACACTTCGGGCGATGCGGTTGAGTTCGGTCCCGATTTTCAGCCGTTCCGCTGGCCGGACGGTTTCTTCAAGAATTTTGCGGACTTCGGCTTCCGCGGAGCGGCCATTATGGGCGGCGCGCACGCGGAGGGCGCGATGCGTCTCTTCCGGGAGGTTCCGGACCGTCAGGTTAGCCACGATGTCACCTCGGCTTCATTGTACGCAATGATGTCAGGTGTGCGCGAGTGACAGCACTGCGATCGTGCACGGGAGTTCATTCCGGAGGTTCGGGCCGGGACAGCCCTGACTCGCCGCCTAATGGCCGAGCGGCCGTGCGGTGCCTTCGACGGCGGGAGCCTTGGGGTGCTTGTCGGAGTAGCGGCCGAGCAGGAACATGATAAGGCCGAAGACGAGCATCACGATTCCCCAGATGAAATTGATGTCCATGCCTGCGGAGCGGAGATAGATGTCGCTTCCACGGGTAGCGAGGCCGTAGATCGAGAGCATGGCGCCGACAATCAGAAACATCAGGCCGAGGGGAATGCGGAGGTCGAGGCTCATAGCTTCTCCTTTATTTCATTCTCAAGTCTGGGGCAATCATTTTCACATTCCCGCCGAAAGTTCTATCGGAAGACAAAATTCAGTCCCACGAGAAGGATTAGCAGGCCGATAGCAAGGACGCTGGGCCGGGCATACCAGGCCATGTGGTGCTCGACTGGCTTGGGCGTCAGCGAATAAACCAGGCCGACCAGTTCGCTTTCAGGCCGGGGTTTGGTCATGAAGCTGATGACCACGCCGAGTACAAAATTCACGGAAAAGGCGAAGATGGCCTGCGAGAAGTCGAGGGCCATGGCGCTGGGATAGGTGTGGACGACATGAATCCAGCCGCCGTGGACGCCGGGGCTGGCGCCGGCTGACAGCGTGAGCCCATGGTGCAGCACCGCGGCGAGCGTGCCGCCGACCAGGCCGATGAAGGCTGCGTGGCCGGTGGAGCGCTTCCAGAACATGCCGAGCAGGAAGGTCGCGAACAGCGGTGCGTTCACAATGGAGAAGACCAGCTGCAGCGTATCCATGATGTTGTTGAACCCCATGACGAGATAGGCGCAGCCCATGGAGATGAGAATGCCAACCACAGTGGTCCACTTGCCGACCTTCAGATAGTGAGCATCGCTCGCCCCTTTGTGGATGTAGGACTGGTAGAGGTCGAAGGTCCAGACGGTGTTAAAGGCGGTAACGTTGCCCGCCATACCGGACATGAAGCTGGCCAGCAGAGCGGTGAGCCCGAGACCGAGGATGCCCGTGGGGAAGTAGTGCAGGAGCATGTTGGGAATGGCGAGGTCGTAGTCGAGCACCGGCTGGCCGTGGGTATCGAGCATGATTTTCCCGGTGACAGGATCGACCTTTGCCGGGATGAGGCCTTTCCCTGCATCGAGCTCGCCGGCGCTGGATGTCGCCAGGCCAACCGGCGCTCCTTGGGCGATGCTGTGATCCATGTGGCGCATCACGACAGGCGTGGCGATAGCTATGAGGCCAGGGAGAATAACGAGAAACGGGAAGAACATCTTGGGCACGGCAGCGATAAGGGGCACGCGACGGGCCGACTCTTCGGAGTTGGCCGCCATTGCGGTCTGGATGACGAGGAAGTCCGTACACCAGTAGCCGAAGGAGAGCACGAAGCCCAGACCGGCCACGAGGGTAAACCAGTCCACTCCCAGCGGATTGGTATAGGCGCTGCCGAGTCCCTGCCAGGAATGGGTGTACGCCTGGGGCAGCGCCGCTTTTAGGCCGTTCCAGCCACCCAGATTCTTCAGGCCGACCCAGACCAAGGGCAGGAATCCGGCGACGATCAGGAAGAACTGGAGGACTTCGTTATAAATGGCGCTGGTCAGGCCGCCAAGAAATATGTAACACAGCACGATGAGCGCGGAGAGGATGATCGAGAAGTGAAAGATCCACTGCAGGGGCAGGCCGAGGTGCATGAATGGCTTATCGAAGACGTGGAGGGTCTGAATAAGCCGCGCCATGGCGTACATGGAGATCCCGGAGGAAAGCACGGTCATGAATGCGAAGGTGCAGGCGTTCCAGGCGCGGGTCTTCTCGTCAAAGCGCAGGCGGAGAAATTCGGGGACGGAGCGGGCCTTGGAGCCGTAGTAGAACGGCATCATGAAGACGCCGACGAAGATCATCGCGGGGATGGCGCCGATCCAATAGAACTGGCTGATGACGATGCCGTACTTGGCGCCAGAAGCGCCCATGCCGATGACTTCCTGGGCGCCGAGGTTGGCGGAGATGAAAGCCAGACCGCAGATCCAGGCAGGCAGGGAGCGACCGGCCTGCAGGTAATCCTTGCTGGTTTTCATGAAACGTTTGAGTGCGAAGCCAATGCCCAGCACGAAAACGAAATACAGCAGCATGATCAGCCAGTCGATGGTTGTCAGGTTCACGCTGTGCGGTTCCTTCCCGGGAAACAGAGATGGCAGTGCCGCAGGCCACTGTACACGGTTGCATTGGGGCAAGTCCAGATGAAGGCGGGGGCGGCGGCCGGTACGCCTGTAGCGAGTAGCAAACTGCGAGCCGACAACGAGCAGGAAGCCGAAAGGCAGTCAGCTAAGGGCCGGTCAGCTGAAGTGCTGTCAAAGAAGTTCGGTCAGTTGAGGGCGGTCAGCCCGTGCCCCAGTGAGACTGAAGAGCAGAAGCGAGGATCTGACCGGTTCGAGGCTAATAGATTCCTGGCTGACCGGTTCTTAGCTAACCGATTTTTAGCTGACTCTAGAGCGACTGCACCGGCATAAGCGTGAGATCGTCCACCAGGCCGATTTCCTTTTGAACGAAGGGCTCTGCATAGCGCACGCCGGCGAGCGTTCCATAATGGCGGGCCTCGGCGAAGGTGCGTTCGCGAATCTCCTCCTCGGGAACAAACAGGCCGCTGCCTGCTGCCTGATTCGCGTACTGAGATTTGTAAGCCATCAGGGCGCGGTGACGGTCCTCAATGAACGGGGTTATGTCGACTACGAAATTGGGCCGCACATCGGCGTAGAGGCTGGCGTAGACGATCTTGAAGGGGCGGTGGGGCGGAGTGCCGGTTTCGATCTTCGCGAGGCCAGAGAGGAAGCAGGCTTCGTAGCCGAGGATAGATGCGGTCGCATGGTCGGGATGACGGGCGGTCCAGTAAGGAAGGATGACGACGCGAGGACGGACGCGGCGCAGGACGGCGACGACCTTCAGGCGATTCTCCCAGGTGTTTTCGACGCGGCCATCGGGGATGTCGAGCGCTTCGCGGTGTGCCACACCCAAAATGCGCGCCGCTTCGGCCGCTTCAGCAGCGCGGTCTTCCGTGGAGCCCCGCGTGCCCGCTTCTCCCTGGGTCAGGTCGAGAATGGCAGTTGATACGCCAATGGAACGCATGCGGAGCAGAGTGCCGCCGCAGGTTTGCTCCACGTCGTCGCGATGGGCGGCGACGGCAAGAACGTCAGCCGCGGATGCCGGGGTAATCGGTTGTTCCGCCATGGCTGATTCTCGCGATCAGAAGAAAATCATTAGTAAATGGTGTTGTCGTCGTCGGTGCCGGCGTCCATATAGGCGCAGTCGATGGCGGTGCCGGCGATGGTGACGTTGGAATTGTCGAGCTGGGACATATTGGTGGTGCTGTAGATATAAATCTGGCCGCCCTCAGTGGTATAGACCTTATGGAGACCCTCGACCCCCGCGATGCCGGTACCGTCTCCCTGGTAGGAGTCGATGGTGACCGCATTGGTGGCAGTGTTGAACATGGTGATGCAGCCGAATTGAATGCCGGCGCCGGACTGCGCCTGCTGATAACGGACACCCTGATCGCACTGCGAGGAGCCGATCCAGAGGGTATTGTCGTCGGCGAAGACCATGCGGTTATGGGTGCCGTCGCTGATGGAATAAGTTCCGGTAATCGTATTGGCGGGCGTGTTCATCACGGAGAGAAAGCCGGCAAAGAGGCCGCTGGAAGCCTGGTATTGTTGGCCGGCAATGTACAGCGTGGTGCCGCTGAAGATCGCGTTGGTGGCTCCGTTGGGGATGGGGACGTTGCCCTGCGCGACCAGGGCGATCCCGCTTGCCCCTTTGCTGCCGGTGTTAATCGATGAGGCGGTGATGGGTATCGTAGTGAGGCTGGCGCTTGTGCCGCCGCATTCGGGGCCGCAGTTGATCACGTAAGCCGTAGTGCCATCGGGCGAAAAGACCGCTTTGATGGGGTGATCGAAGGTGGCGGCGGGCCCAGTGCTGACCGGAAAAACGCACCAGGCGGGCAGCTTCTGCGGTTCGCAATCCTGGGCGCCGAGGTAATTCGGATTATTCGTGGCAGCGGTCTGCTGGGCCTGGGTTAGCTGCACGATGCTGTAGACAGCAAAGCTCTGAGGCGGGGCGACGTTGACGGTCTGGCCGGCAGCCTGAGTGGCGTTCTGGATAAAGACCAGTGCGAGGGTGCCCCCTGGGTTGACAGAAATTCCGTAGGCATTGGCCAGGTTGAGCGTGAGTGCGCTGCCGTTGGTGCGGTTGGCGACGCTGATGACGTGACCTGAGGGGTTAGCCGCGTAAACATAGCCGAGGTCGCGGCTGATGAAGACGCCGTTATAGGGGCTGCCTTCGGTAGTGCTGGAGAGGCTGCCGGGAATGGAGACGGTGCCGCTGATGTTCTCCTGTGCATAGCTAACGAGAGCGAGGCTGCCGTCGCCCTGGCCGTAGACCGCGCCGGTCTGTTGCTCCGGCATGTTCTGGATGGTGAGGGGCAACTTGCCGGAGTAACCGGTGATGGTGAACTGGCCGGAGGATGCGTTGTAGGCGTGGCGGATGTCGTAGTAGGCATCCATGAAGGGCAGCGCGCCGCTGGCAAAGGCGCTGGGATTTTGCTCGGCGACCAGCACGCGATTCAGAACGCCGCTGGGAGGCAGGGTGCGCCCGGCGAAATAGAAATTCTTTCCGCAGGAACTAATGACGTTGCAGATCAGGAAGACCGAGCTGAGGATGGCAACGAAATACAGGGAACTTCTCTTCTTCAAAACCTTAGAACCTCACCAGGCGTATGGCTTAGGACGATCTCGTGGGAAGGCCAAGTATAACAGGGGGAACGCGCATTCGGTCGAGGGGCCGAGACCCGCGAAGCGTTGGTGGATGCGGCAAAACGTTGTCGTGGCTGGAGGTGTTGATGGTACAGGTGCGGGCGCGAGCCGACGGGCATCGGGCACGGGGCAGCCTGTTAACATAAACCAGGTATCCCCCATGACCAGCCGTCTGGAGCAATTATTTGGCCGGCGCACCGTTCTATGCGACGGCGCGATGGGCACGTCACTCTACGCCCGCGGCGTCTTCATCAATCGCTGCTTCGATGAGTTAAACCTTTCTCAGCCGGAGCTGGTGCGTGGCGTTCATGAGGAGTATCTGCAGGCCGGCGCGGAGATTATCGAGACCAACACCTTTGGCGCGAATGCGCTTCGCCTCCAGCGATACGGGCTGCGCGACAAGGTTGGCGAAATCAACCAGGCGGGCGTGAAGATTGCGCGCCAGGCGGTGCGGCAGCTCCTTGACAAGCAGGCCGGAAGCGCTTGGGTAGCGGGTTCGGTTGGGCCGCTCGGCGTGCATCTGGAGCCGCTGGGGAAAACGGGTCTGGACGAAGCGCGGGAGGCTTTTGCGGAACAGATCCGGGCGCTGACCAGCGGCGGACCTGGGGATGGCGTCGACCTGCTCATTATCGAAACCATGATCGCCCTCAATGAGGCGGAACAGGCGGTATTCGCGGCGCGCGTGGCGGCGCCGGATATACCGATCGTCGTGATGATGACCGTCGATGAGGAAGCGAACTGTCTGGATGGATCATCGCCCGAGACGGCCGCTGTCCGCATTGAATCCTGGGGCGTGGATGGAATCGGCTGCAACTGCAGCGTGGGCCCGGCCACCGTGCTGACCGCGATTGAACGCATGGCTGCGGTAACGACGCTGCCGATCATGGCGATGCCGAATGCGGGCATGCCGCGGTCGGTCGAGGGCCGCAACATTTATTTGTGCTCGCCGGAGTACATGGCCAGTTTTGCGCGCAAATTTACCAGGGTCGGCGTGCAGTTTATCGGAGGCTGCTGCGGGACCACCCCGCAGCACATTCGTGCAATGAAGTCGGCGATGCGTGCCACCGATGCGCAAACTGCTGCCGGTGAGCGGGCTGCCCGCAAGGAAGCGATCGTGACGGAGACGCCTCCCGCGGCCATCCAGGAGCGCTCCCGGGTCGGCAAGCTGGTGCACGAGGGCAAATTCGTCACAATGGTTGAGATTGTTCCCCCGCGCGGCATCGACTGCGCGAAGGAACTTAAGGGCGCGCAGGAGATGGCCGACCTCGGAGTTCACGCCATCAACGTGCCGGACTCGCCGCGCGCCTCGGCGCGCATGAGCGCCCAGAGCCTCTGTATTCAGATCCAGCAGGAGACAGGGATAGAAACGCTGCTCCACTACACGTGCCGCGACCGCAATGTGCTCAGCATTCAGAGCGATCTGCTGGGGGCCTCTTCGATTGGCCTCAAAAATATTCTTTGCCTCACCGGCGATCCGCCGAAGCTGGGCAACTATCCGGACGCAACAGCTGTTTACGATGTGGACGCGATTGGGCTGGTGAATATTGTCCACCGGCTAAATCACGGGTTGGACATTGGCGGTAATCCCATTGGCGAATCGACCGGGTTCACCATTGCTGTGGCTGCGAATCCAGGAGTGCCGGACCTTGACAACGAGGTTCGCCGCTTCGCGTGGAAAGTGGAGGCGGGAGCCGAGTACGGCGTAACGCAGCCGGTCTTCGATTTGCGGGTTCTGGAGACGTTCCTGAAGCGCATCGAGGGATTTCGCATTCCCATAGTCGCCGGCATCTGGCCGCTCACCAGCCTGCGCAATGCCGAGTTTATGAAGAACGACCTGCGGGTCAGCGTTCCGGATGAGATTCTCGCTCGCATGGGAAAGGCCACCACGCCCGATGCGGCGCGGGCGGAGGGGATTCGGATTGCCCAGGAGATGCTCGCAGCTGCGCGAACCATGGTGGAGGGAGTGCAGGTCAGCGCGCCTTTTGGGCGCTATAGCGCGGCAGCGGAGGTTCTGGCGGCAGTGCTGCCGTCCCGCGCTACCGGCGCGAAGGCGGCCGCCGCCCCACAGCCAGAGGAGACCCGGGTTGGCCAGCTTTGAGGACTCGCTGACGAAGCTGGAGGAGATTGTCGCGAATCTGGAACGCGGCGACCTCAGCCTTGAGGATTCTGTGAAGCTTTTCGAGGAAGGCACGCGTCTTTCCGCCGAGTGCCGGAAGCAGCTCGAAGAAGCCGAAGGCAAAGTTGAGATGCTGGTCAAGCAGCGTGACGGCTCGATGAAGCGCGAGCCGTTCGGATCGTAGCCGGCTGCTTTGCTGAGCCAAATTGCGAAATTAGTCTGCGAGGAACTTCGGGATTGCCATCCCGGGTTCCGGGCGATCATGTTTTGAGCGCGGAACTCGCCTGTGCCAGGCGACTGCGGACAAACTCGACTAGGTCGTCGCTCATGTATCCCGGTGGGGGGATGCGAAAGGTTGGCATATTTGCGATGGTTGCATCCCGGAATACGTCCTCGTTGTTAGTCGACGAGATGAGCATCGCGTCGGCCCGGTCGAGGAAGCGCCGGGCGGAATCCTTGAAGTCGGTCACGGCAGGGTCGAGGACGGTTAAGTAGAGGTCCGGGCGCAGGAATTCGAGGACGCTGTTCGACTCGATGATCGCGTTTTCGGATGCGGCTAGCTCTTTTTCTATGCGTGGCATCGCGTCGGACAGCATGCCGATGCGGGTCCGAACCCAGATAGAACGCGCGGCGCCCGCAGTCAGAAAGCGGGAGGTGTCGGTACCGCTGGCGGGATCGCGTTCGGCAGTGACAGAGACGCACGAGTCGGCGGTCTGACACTGGCAAGGCTTGCCATCCGCCGTGCAAAATCCGTGACCGTACTGGGTGATCTTAAAGGCGGTCCAGTGGAATTCCGGCAGGGCAGCGATGAGGCCGGCGACGACGGAGGTTTTGCCAATGTTGCGGGAATGTCCGCCGACGACGATGACGGCCACTACAGTTCCTCCTCCTGTTTGGATGTGCGAGCGAGGCGGGCGAGTGCGGCTAATTCTTTGAGGTACTGGCGGAGGGGGCGAGCGGGGCGTCCCCAGAAGACGACGCCCGGACCTTTGACTTTTTTGCGCGTGAGTACCCCGGAGCCGGAGCCGAGGATGACCTGGTCTCCGATGTCGGCATGGTCACCGATACCGACCTGGCCGCCGACGATGGCGTTGGCGCCGATGGTGCTGGAGCCGGAGACCCCGGTTTGGGCGGCGATGACGACGTTGGGTCCGACGCGGACATTGTGGCCGAGATGGACGAGGTTGTCGATTTTGACGCCGCGCTCGATGCGGGTTTCTTCGAGGGCGCCGCGGTCAATGGTGGTGTTGGCGCCGATTTCCACGTTGTCTTCGATGATGAGGCGTCCTTGTTGGGGAAACTGCAGGTACTCGCCGGTGTTGGCGTCGCGGACGTAGCCGAAGCCGTCGGAGCCGAGGACAGCTCCGGCGTGAAGGACGACGTGGTTGCCGATTTCGGTTTCGGGATAGAGGACGACGCGGGGATAGATTTGGCAATGGTCGCCGATTTTGACGCCGGCGCCGATGACGGTGCCTGCTCCGATGCGTGTTCCAGCGCCGACTTGCGCGTTGGCTTCGACGACGGCAAACGGGCCGACGGAGACTTGCTCGCCTAAGGTCGCGGAGGGATCGATGCAAGCGGTGGGATCGATGCCGGAGAACGGACGCGTGGGCTTGAGCAGGCGGCCTGCCTGAGCGAAAGCGAGTTTTGGCTGCGGAGCCAGAAGCAGGGATTTGTCAGACGCCTGTCGGACTTTGTCTGACGCGGTGTCGGACGTCTGGGGCGAGACGATGATGGCTGTTGCGCGGGAGTCGAGCGCTTCGGCGAAACTTTCAGCGTCCTCGGCGAAGACCAACGACCCAGGTGTGGCGGCACGAATGGCGGAAACGCAAAGGATTTCCGCGTCATCGCCGCCCGGACGCAGGTCGGCGTTTAACGTCGATGCTATTTCGGAAAGCCTCATTGCAGACTAGGGTACAACCTGAAAGCCAGGTCGCACGCCACCGGATGCAGGATGCTTCGCTCGCTGGCGCCAGCTCATTTCTCCCGCGCGACGACAAACTCCGGCATCCACTGCAGGGCTCGCTTGTACTCGGAGTCGGGAACAGCGGACAGAGCGGCCTGGGCGGCGGCGGAGTATGCGAACGCCGATTGCATGGCGTAATTCACGGATTGGTTGCGGTTGAGGATGCGCAGAATCTCTTCGTGCGAGACGCGCTCGAAATTCTGATCGCTGAGAACGGTCTGGATGGCGGAGCGTTCGGCCGCCGTGCTGCCGTTTTCAAGAGTATGGATGACGGCCAGGGTGGCCTTGCCTTCGCGGAGATCGCTGGCTACCGGTTTGCCGAGGACCTCTTCGGTGGCGGTGAGGTCGAGCACGTCGTCAACGATCTGAAAAGCGAGACCAAGGTTGCGGCCGTAGTCTCCCATGGCGTCTTCCGTTGTCCGATCTGCGCCTGCAAGGACGGCGCCCAGGCGCATGGAAACTTCAAAGAGGCATGCGGTCTTCCGGTAGATGAGGTCGTTGTACTCGCCTTCGGAGATCGGTTTCCCGAGGCGCTCCATTTGCAGCAGTTCGCCTTCGACCATCTGCTGGGTAAGGCCGATGAGGAGGTCGAGGACTCGAAAATTGCGCTCGTCGAGAGCGACGCGGAAGGCCTGCATGTAGAGCCAGTCGCCGACGAGAACGCATTTTCCGTTGCCCCAGGTGCGGTTGGTGGAGGGGCGACCGCGGCGTGTGTCGGCGGCGTCGATGATGTCGTCGTGCACGAGGGTTGCGGTGTGGACCATTTCGACGACGGCGCCGAGTCGGATCATGCCGTGGCCTGTATAGCCGAGGCTGCGGGCAGCGAGCAGGAGCAAGGACGGACGGATGCGTTTGCCGCCGCCCTCACGGAGGTAGTCGGAGATTTCTGTGATGGCGGAGACGGAGGAAACGGCGTCGGTGCCAAACTCGCGCTCGATGGCCGCGAGATCGTCGTGCAGCAGGTCGAAGACTTCTTTCGCGGTCGTTGTCGCCACTGTGCTCACTTCGGTCTCCAACCTCGGGGGCCCCTGGTGCTCAGTTTGAACGGTAGTTCGTAAACTGCATATCGATGCCGAGGTCGCGCCCGCGCAGCAATGCCATGACCTCCTGAAGTGAATCGCGGTCCTTGCCGGAAACGCGGACGACATCGCCCTGGATCGAGGCCTGGACCTTCTTTTTGGAATCCTTGATGACTTTAACGATCTCTTTCGCCTTCTCTCCGGCGATGCCCTGCTGGAGGGTGATCTTTTGACGGACGCTGGAGCCGGCCGCTGGTTCCACTTTACCGAAGGTGAGGGCTTTGAGCGAAATGCCGCGCTTGACGAGCTTCTGCCTCAGGATTTCCGTGACCGCCTGAAGCTTGTATTCGTCAACGGAAGCCAGCTGGATTGCCTCTTCGCCTTCGAGGTTGATTTCCGATTTCGAATCCTTGAGATCGAAACGCGTACGCACTTCTTTCGTCGCCTGATCGATGGCGTTGCGCACTTCCTGCATATCCACTTTGCTGATGATGTCGAAGGAGTTCTCCGCTGCCATTTGTGCCCCTGTCTTTACATTATCCGCTACTGGCTGGGTAGATGTGTTGCGGGGGGAGTCCGGTACCGAAAAGCGCGGCGAAATTGCTTGTGGTGCGGTCGGAGATCTCGTCGGGCTCAAGGCCGCGGATCTCGGCTACTTTGGCGGCGACTTCTTTGACCCAGGCCGGCTCGTTGCGTTTTCCGCGATTGGGGATGGGGGCGAGGAAGGGCGCATCGGTTTCGATCAGCATGCGGTCGAGCGGGATAGCGGCGGCTGCATCTCGGATGGCTTGCGCTTTGGGGAAGGTGATATTGCCGGCGAAAGAGATCAGAAAGCCGAGGTCGATGGCTTCGGTCGCGTGATGGATCTCGCCGGTGAAGCAGTGGAGGATGCCGCCGAGGTTCGTGCGGGACCATTCTGTGCGAAGCAGCGTGAGGGTGTCGTCCCATGCGTCGGTAGAGCTGTCGGAGGGGCGGCAGTGGATGATGATGGGCTTTTTTTGGGCGGCGGCGATTTCCATCTGGCGGGTGAAGACAGCTTTCTGGATGTTGCGCGGGGAGTGGTCGTAGAAGTAGTCGAGGCCGATCTCGCCGCACGCCAGGACTTCTGGTTGGGCGAGGAGGCCATCGAGTTTGGCGTAAGCTGCATCGTCGGCCAGCCGCGCTTCATGGGGATGGATGCCGGCGCTGGCCCAGATCTTCGGGGTGGCAGGGCGGCCGGTGTATTCGCGGCTGATTTCGAGGGCGCGTTGCATCGTGTCAGGGCCTTCGCCGATGCCGATGGAGAGGATTCCGCGAACGCCGGCCGCGAAGGCACGTTTAAGGAGAGCTTCGCGATCTTCGTCGTAGCGGGCGCTGTCGAGATGGGCGTGGGAGTCGATCATCGATAGATTTCGCGGCGGTGGCCGACTCGAAGAACGAGGACCACCACTTTCTTGTCCTGAATTTCGCAAACGATGCGGAAATCGCCGACGCGGTATCACCAGTACTGGCCGAATTTTGAACCCTGAAGAGGCTGGCCCAGGCTACGCGGATTTTCGAGTTTGGCGACGCGCTCGCCCATGAACTCCGTTAGCCTCGACCGGAGTTGCACGTCCATTTTTGCGAGGCTCTTTTTTGCGGGTTCCGAGTAGGTGATCGTCCAGGCCAAGGCTGCGCTCAACCTCTTCCTGAGTATAGGTTCTGCTGCGGCCTTCGCGGATCGCCTTCAGTGCCTTGTCGGCAAAGTACACATCCTCCAGGTCCTCGAGATGATTCAGGATAGCCTCTCGAACGTACCAGGTTTTCGTGCGACCGGTGCGTTTGGCGAGCTGGTCGAGGCGCTTTTCGATGTCGGCGGGTAAGCGAATCGCGAGCATAAAACAAAACCTCCGCTATACAAGCATAGCACTCCGATATACGCGTATAGCATCGACCTGCGGCGGTTCTACTTGAGCCGGGCGCCAATTTCGATGTCCTCGATGAAGCCAGCGAGGACTGCTTTGCCTCCCTCGACGGAGGCGGCGACGATCATTCCGTTGGATTCGAGGCCACGGAGTTTGCGGGGTGCTAGATTGGCGACGATGACGACCTTGCGCCCGATCAGCGATTCGGGGGTGTAGGACTCGGCGATACCGGCGAGGATCTGGCGGGTCTCGTAGCCCAGGTCGACTTCGAGGCGGAGAAGCTTGTCGGCTTTGGGGACGCGCTCGGCGACCTTGATCTGGGCAACGCGGAGCTCGATTTTGGCGAAGTCGTCGATGGTGATCTTGTCGCTGGCGGGCGGCGGAGCCAGTGCCTGAGCGCCTGAAGTTGCGCCCGGTTCAACCGCCGGAGCCGTGATTTTGCCACCGAGGGATTCGCGGAGGGTGGTTTCGAGGCCCACGATGGCGGCAGTCTCGTTGGTGGATTCGGCGATGGCAACGGCAAGACCGTCGGCGAGGGAGTGGAGCTTCGAGATGTGTGGCTCGGGCTTTGCGGGTGGGGCCGGCGCTGCCGTGGCTGGCGTCTCGGTCGCGGCGACCGGCGCAGTGTTTTTCTGCTCGAGTTCGTTCATACGGGTAATGGTCTCCTTGTCGGCACGGGGGAAGAGGGGCGAAAGCTCGCCGAGTTTGGTTCCGGGTTTAAGTCCGCGCCAGTGCAGATTCTTGAGATCGGCCTGGTGGATGTCGCCCAGCCCGAGCTGCGCCCAGACGTTGGCAGCGGCGCTGGGGATGACGGGATAGACGAGGGCGGTGATGATGCGGATGGCTTCGGCGGCGGTGTAAAGGATGTCCGCGCGGAGCGCTTGTTGCTGCTCGTCGCTCGTGCCTTCGAGTTGCTTCCACGGTGCGTTGGCGGTGAGATAGCCGTCGACGGCGGCGACCAGAGCCCAGGCGGATTCGAGCGCGCGCGAAAAATCGAGCGCGTCAAAGGATGTGCCGAACGAGGCGATGGCGCGAGGGACGTCGACAGCGAAGGAGTGCGACTGTGCGACGGATCCGGAGGCCCCGGGATAGGGCACAATTCCATCGAAGTAGCGGCCGATCATCGAGAGCGTGCGGCTGACCAGATTGCCGTAGCCGTTGGCGAGGTCGGAATTGTAGCGCTGGACGAGGGCGTCGAACGAGAAGCTGCCATCCTGGCCAAAGACGATTTCTCGCAGGAGAAAGTAGCGGAGCGCGTCGGCGCCGAAGAGGTCCTGTTCGGATTTCGGTAAATCGGGCTTGAGCGCGCCGAAGGCTTCGAGGATAGTCTCAGCGCGGACGATGTTGCCGCGGGATTTGGACATCTTGCTTTCTTCAAAGAGCAGCCAGCCGTGGGCGTGAACGGATTCGGGGAGCGGGAGGCCTGCCCCGAGGAGGAAGGCAGGCCAGTAGACGCAGTGGAAGCGAATGATCTCCTTGCCGACGAAGTGGAGGTCGGCAGGCCAGAATTTTTCGTATTTCGAGGGATCGCTCGAACCCCATCCCAGAGCCGTGATGTAGTTGGCGAGAGCGTCGAGCCAAACGTAGATGACGTGCTTTGCATCGCCGGGCACGGGGACGCCCCAGTTGAAGCTGGTGCGGCTGACGGAGAGGTCGCGCAGGCCGGATTTCACAAAGGCGATGACTTCGTTTCGGCGGGTTTCGGGGCGGATGAATTCGGGGTGCTCGTCGTAGTACTCGAGGAGGCGGCGCTCGAAAGCGGAGAGCTTGAAGAAATAGTTTTCTTCGCTGACGGTTTCCGTGGGGCGGCCGCAGTCGGGGCAGGGCGCGCCGGGCGGGGCTTCGACGTAGAGCTCGTCAAAGACGCAGTACTGGCCGGTGTAGGAGCCTTTGTAGATGTAGCCGTTGTCGCGCAGGAGGGCGAAGAGTTTTTGGACGGCTCGTACGTGGCGCGGCTCCGTGGTCCGGATGAAGTCGTCGTAGGTGAGGCCCATGCGGTCCCAGAGCGCGCGGAACTGGGCGGAAACTTTGTCGGCAAATTCCTGGGGAGTGCAATTGGCGGCCTGCGCGGAGCGCTCGATCTTCTGGCCGTGCTCGTCGGTGCCGGTGAGGAACCAGGTGTCGATGCCGAGGGAACGCTTGCGGCGCGCGACAGCATCCGCCACGATGGTGGTGTAGGTGTGGCCAATGTGCGGGCGCGCGTTAACGTAGTAGATCGGGGTGGTGAGATAGAACTTGTCAGGCATAGAGGAGCTAAAAAGCGGCTAGCTGAAAAACGGTCAGCTGGAGTCCGGTCAGCGGTATTGCGGCCAGCAGAAGGCCGTCCGCGAATGCTGATTCTCCATCTTAATGGAAGCGAGGGGGGCGGCCCTTCGCTGGCCGGTTCTCAGCTGGCCATGTTGTTGCTGACCGCTTCTTAGCTGCCCGCTTCTTAGCGGACGGGATCCTTCAGTCAAGATCGGCCAGGATGGTTTGCATGGGCAGGGCGATGCTGGTCCCGGGAATGACCAGTGTCTCGACAGCCTTCCAGTCGCGCAGGCTCGCCCCTTGGCACTGATAGGCGATTCTCCGGCGCGGATCAATGACCCAAACGGCGCGTACACCCATGCTCAAGTACTCTTCGATCTTGTCTTCGATGCGGCCGATGCGGTCTTCCGGGGAGAGGATTTCGACGCACAGGAGCGGGGGATGTGTGATGACCTGTTCGTCGGGCGCGTTGCGGTCAAGGACGGTGACATCCGGAATCCGGTAGCGATCGGACGTGATGCGGATGCGCAGTTCCGGGATGACCTGAACGTTCGCGCTCTGGCGCCAGGCGCTCAGAAGGCGCACCAGGGCGCCTTGCCAGTTTCCGTGGTCTTTTTCGCCCATATTTCTCTCCAGGACTTCGCCGTTGACGTACTCGCGATCCGGCTCCCAGATGCCGTGCAGGTACTGGTCGACAGAGATCAGGGTAGTGCTCATCGGCTCACCTCAATGCGGGCTGTGTTCATGATAGCGCCGCCTCGTGCCCCGCGATCCGATTTGCGGGCGGGCGCTGCTAGAATCAAGCTTTTCCTCGAAAGCGAATTGGTGATTCCCGCGTGTATTTGAGACGACAGTCGGAGCTCGCCGAGCGGATTCGGGCGGTGCTCCGCAGCCTGTATCAGATCGATGTTAAAAACATCGTGCTGGAGCAGCCGCCGGAGCTTGCTTTTGGCGAGTATGCCACTCCGATTGCCTTCGAGCTGGCGCGCAAGCTGCGCAAGGCTCCGCGGAAGATTGCCGAGGAGATTGTCGGGGCGCTCGACGCTGTGCCTGGTTTTGCTGGGTTTGAGGTGGCTGGGGCAGGGTACATCAATGGTCGGCTCGATCGCGCAGAGTTTGCGCGGGAGTTCGCGCGGTCGGGTGAGCCTGAGGATCCGGCTGAAAAGCTGCACTCCCTGGTCGAACACACAAGTATCAATCCCAACAAAGCCGCCCACGTCGGGCACTTGCGAAACGCGATTCTGGGCGACACGTTCGTGCGGCTGCTGCAGGCGGCGGGGCAGAAGGTTGACGTGCAGAACTACATCGACAACACCGGCGTGCAGGTCGCGGATGTGGTGGTGGGGCTTACCCATCTTGAAGGGCTGACGCTGGTGGGCGTTGAAGAGTTGATGGCGGAGCTGGCCGATGATGGCGAGCGCATCGATTTTTATTGCTGGGATTTGTATGCGCGGGTTTCGTCCTGGTACAGCGCGGCGCCGGAAGAGGCTGCGGTGCGGAAGAAGCTGCGACTCGACACGCTGCACGCCCTTGAAGCTGGCAACAATGAAACAGCAAAAATCGCCGAGCTGGTTTCGACGGCGATTCTGCGGCGGCACCTGGAAACGATGTTGCGGCTCGGGATTGAGTATGACTTGCTGCCGCGCGAGAGCGAAATTCTGCGTTTGCACTTCTGGGATCTGGCTTTCGAGCAACTGAAGGCGAAGGGCGTCTTGTATTTCGAAACGGAGGGCAAGAACAAGGGGTGTTGGGTGATGCAAAGGGCAGGGAGCAGGGAACAGGGAACAGGGAACAGAACAGAGGGCGAGAGCACTGCTGAAGAGGAGGGCCAGGATTCAAGCCAGGGTCCTGATGAGGATGCGAAGGTCATCGTGCGGTCGAATGGGACCGTGACATACGTGGGTAAGGACATCGCGTATCACCTTTGGAAGTTTGGTTTGCTGGGCAAGGATTTTGCTTATCGCAAATTTTTTGAGTATGCGGATCATGACCACCCCAGCACGCCAACACCGGGCATGCCGGGGGCCCCGGGACGTTGGTGCTGGATTTCGGCGGAGACGGGCGTGGCCAATCATCCGCATTTCGGCGGAGCGCAGGCGATCTATAACGTGATCGATGCGCGGCAGGCCGATCCGCAGGCGAACGTGATTGAGGCCCTGCGGGGCCTCGGATACACGGAACAGGCGGCGCATTTCACGCACTTTTCGTACGCCATGGTTGTGCTGACCCCGCAGTGCGCGCTCGATCTGGGATACGAACTTTCCGAGGAGGATCGGGCACGGCCGTTCATCGAGGTTTCGGGACGCAAGGGTTTCGGCGTGAAGGCCGACGATCTAATTGACAAACTCATTGCGGCGACGCGGGGTGAGGTTGGCAGCCGGCATCCGGAACTGCGCGAGGACGAACGCGAGGGGACGGCGAGGGCGATTGCTGTGGGGGCGCTGCGGTATTTCATGCTGCGCTACACGCGGAATTCTGTAATCGCCTTCGACTTCAAAGACGCTCTGAGTTTTGAGGGTGAGACCGGACCCTACCTTCAATACGCCGTGGTGCGCACGCGGAGCATCTTTCGCAAGGCGGCGATCACGGCGGAGGAGGCGCTGGCCGCGCTCGAGGGTGTGGACGTCGCGCCGTATCTGAGCGGGGAAGGCAGCGAGGGTATCTGGGAGGTATGGCTTCGGGCGGCGAAGACAACGCTGCTGCTCGAACAGTGCATTCAGACCGCCGAGCCTGCGTATCTGGCGAAGCATGCGTTCCAGGTGGCGCAGGACTTCAGCAACTTCTACCGGCGGCACCATATTTTGAGTGAGGAAGATCCGGCGCGGAAGACGCTGCTGCTGGCTACGGCGGCGGTGACGCAGCGGGAGCTGGTGCGGACGCTGGGCTGGCTGGGGATCAGCGCGCCAGAGGTGATGTGAAGAAGCAGGGAACAGGGAACAGGGAACAGGGAACAGGGAACAGATAGAAGCGCTTGATGATGCTCGGACGAATCGCCGATAAGGGACAACAGGAGTGTCGATGGCGGCGATGATTCGTCGAATTGTGCCTGGGATGTTGTTGCTGGCATGCTGTGCGCCCGCTTTCGCCGCGACGCACGTTGCTATTGCGCCGATTCCGGATGAGGTTCGTACCGACTATTTTGTCATCACCATCAATGGTCATTCGTCGCCGGTGGTGCATGCGGCCAGCAGCTATTACCTGCTGAATTTCGATCTCGATGGGCCGGCGACGGTCACGATTCGCGCGGCGGATTTGCACTACTGGGATCGCGGAGTCGAGGTCCAGCCGATGCGGTTTGGGATTCGGCCCCGGCGCAACGGCGCGGTGATCGCGTTTCGCATTCCAGGCCCGGTGAAGCTCTCGATCACGCGCCCGGGCGATCATTTTGCCGATGCCGACATGCTCTTTCTTCTCGGCAGCCCGCCGGATGAATCCAGGATCACGGCGAAGACGGAAGGCGTTCGATACTACGGGCCGGGAGTGCATCGCGAAGACATCGACGCAAATAGCGGAGACAGGATTTATCTCGCCGCCGGGGCCGTGGTTTTTGGCTCGCTGAATCTTTGGCAGGTGCACGATGTGCGTGTTCAGGGACGCGGCATGATCGTCTACGACGGGCCGCAGGATCCTGCGGGCGATGAAGGCTGGATGCACAAGCGCGGCTGGCACTGCATCGTGATGGATCAGACGCAGAATGTCGAGATCGATGGGATCACGTGCGTGGTGCGCAGCCGGACCTGGCAGGTGCAGATGCGCGACTCGCGCCAGACCGGCTTTTACAACGTCAACGTGATCGGCGGATTTGCCCGCGATGCGAACCAGGATGGGATGGACTGGCTGGGCGGAGGCGATACGACGGTTCGAAACTGCTTCTTCCGGGCGTCGGACGATGTGTTCGCCATGGAAGGCAACTGGGACGGTTACACCGACGAGGAGATGCGATTGCCGGGGCTCGACGTCACGAATATCACGATTGAAGACACGGTGGCGTCGACCAGCATTTCGAATACGGTGCGCGTGGCCTGGCCGAAGAAGACGTTTCGCTCGGCGCATGTGGTGATGCGCGATCTGGACGTGATCCATACAGGGTTTGGCGGCTGCGTGGTGCCGTTTGCGTTTTTTGAGCTGTGGGCGGATGAGGCGGCGGTGGGCGCGCACACGGATTTCGAGTTCAGCAACATTCGGCTGGAGGACTTCTATTCGCTGACGCAGATTCGTTATCCGGAGCCTGCTGTGCGAGGGGTGACGTTCTCGAACATATCCGCTATGGATGGCGTGGGCATGGTGCCTTCGGTTCTCAAGGGGAACGTCGCTGGAGTGGTTTTCAAGGGAGTGCGGGTGACAGGAAAGATCGCGACCAGGGATGCCGACATTCCGCTGGAGGTGGAGGACGGCGCGGCGGAGCCGGTCTATGGGCCGGGGCTGACGGATGCTTCGTTCGACTACGCGCCGGGCTTGATTCGACCGGGTGAGAAGGTCAGGTTCCATGTCGTAACACCGGCGACGGGCTGGCGGTATCAGTGGCTGTTTGGGGATGGCACGACCGCCATTGGAAGCAATGTTGAGCATGTATTTCCTGACGCCGACGGCACGCTGCTCGATGGGTCGGGGCGGTTTCGGGTGTTGCTGCGGGCGACGCGCGCTCCTCATGACGAGGTGTGGGTTTCTCGTGGGGTGGTGGTGGCGAACCGAGTAGTGCCGCGGGTCGAGGGCGTCGCAGGAGTGGAACACCACGAGACTGGTTCGAAGCCGCCGGTTGCGGGTTGGGATGGTTGGCTGCTGATTCCGGCGGATGGCGGTTACACCATCACGCTGCTCACGAGCCGCCGCGCAACGCTCACCGTCGACGATCTGTCCGCCGCACGGAGTCCCGAGTTGCGGACTCAGGTCTGCGGGTCTTTTGGAGACGCTGTGCAGCCAGTGCGTATCAGCGCGGGGCTGAAAGCCGGGTTGCATCGGATTCGGATCGACCTGGAGCCGGGGATTGAGAACGAGCCGGCGCCTGCGGGGGGCGGTCCGGCACTCTACTGGGAGGGTCCGCAGACGGAGGCGGGGCCGATCCCGGCGTCAGCGCAGTTTCATCTGATGCCGCTCTATGCAGTTGGCTCCACAGGGAGGTAGGTGCCTATTGCCGGATGAACTTGTCTTTCGGCTGCTCGCGGGGAGCCATGGGGTGGCCTTTTTCCGAGCCCGGACTCTTGCGAGCTCCGCTGTCGTCGAACGGCTGCGTGCCGTCGGGTCCGGCCGCCGTCGGTGAGCCGGGAACGGGGGGAATTCCCGTCGAGACGGACGCGTATTTGGCATCCGGATGCGGCGTCGTGGTGATGTCGGAGACCGCTTCGAAGTGAGCGTGCAGCTTGTTCGTGCGGGTGGTCTCGCATCCGGCGATAGCCAGGCAGATCAGGGCGGCTGACAGGGCAAAGGTGGCTGGTCTCATAATCCTCCGGTAGCGGTTCTGTTTGGTCCCGATGCAAGGGGTGCGGGCGGTGGGGAGCGCAAGACTGGATTTTACAGCGCATTAGTCTCTGTCATCCAGGTCGGATCGGTCGTCTTTGTCAATCTTCGAGGCGGCTCGGATGGCGGAGAGATACGGCTCCGGCAGTGGACATTTCCGCATATCGCGGTCGACAGAGACATGGACAGTTTCGGCGTCGGCGAGCAGAACCGGCTCGGATTCGCCTTCCCGGGAGCAGAAAAGGCGATAGGAGAACTTGATGACCGATGTGCGCAGGCCGGAGATGCGGGTTTCGATGGTGATGAGGTCGTCGTAGCGGGCAGGGGATTTGTAACGGCAGGAGGCTTCGACGACGGGGAGATGGCAGTTGTGCATGATCTCCATTTGTTTGTAGTCGAAGCCGAGCTGGCGGAGAAGTTCGACGCGTCCAATTTCGCACCAGATGAAGTAATTGGCGTAGTAGGCGACGCCCATCTGGTCGGTTTCGGCGTAGCGGACGCGGAGGGTCGTGACGGAAGGCGGCATGACGCTATGGTAATGTCCTCTGTTTCGACGGGGTGGGTGGTGGAGTGCTTCCCTCGTTGTTTCCTGGAGAGTTTAGAAAGGATTTCTTTGGATACCCGGCGGCCTTTGAAAACAGGCCAGGTGCAGCGGCAGACCCCTGGCGACGCGGAAAGAGATTCACGGGAGTCTGAAATCGTAAATCTCCTTGCGGGTTCGGTCGGCAGGGATTCAGATGGGAGTCCTGGAGAAAAAATGCCAGGTTGTTTGACGCGGAAATGGAGAGTTATCAGTCGTCGTTACTTTGGATAAGTGGTGGAAACTCGGGAAAAAGGGAATCGCCTGGGCTGGAGTTGGGTTGACGTTCGAGATGTTGGGATTTTGAATGAGCCCAGTCTTCAACAAGGTCCGTTCCTGTTTTACGCAATCTGGTTTTGCTTGCCCCAGGATCTTCATCGTTCCGGGCCGCAGAGGGCAGGCAAGATGGGCGAGACGAGCCTGGAGGTGCGGGAAAAACGGGCAGGTGAGAAGATAAGAACTGCCGCTTCCCGGAACAACGGGAAGCCCATTCGATGACCCACCGGCGCACGAAACTTTCCATCGCCATTGTGCTTGTCGTCCTGCTGTTGCTGGCCGGGGCGATTTATCTCCGTAAAGAAGCGCCACCGGAAGCGGCACGGTTGCTGCCGGAGTCGGATGGGATTGTGTATTTGAACTTGCGGCCGCTGCGTGCAGCGACGCATTTCGATCAGCATCCAGTGGAGCATTCGCCGGAATACCAGCAGTTCATCGATGCAACAGGGATTCAGTTTGAGCGTGATCTGGATGAAGCGGCGTTGGCGCTGCATCGGATGGCCAATGCTAAAGGACCGAACGGGTCGGTGGCTTTCAGCGAGGTTTTCGTCGGGCACTTCGACGGACGCAAGCTGGCGCAGTATCTGGCTGGAATTGCGCCTTCGCAGGAAGGCTATGCCGGACACACGATCTACAACATTCCCAGCGAAGGGCGAACGGTGCGGGTGGCGCTGCTGGGGTATGACATTGTGGCGGTAAGCAACACACCGTCGCCGGAGCAGATCCACTCGATGATCGATCGATACAGAACGGCGGCGCTGCCGTTTTCGGGGTCGTCGATTCTGTCGAAGCAGTATTCGCATGTGCCGCTGCTTTCGATTGCCTGGGGGCTGGGGCAGATCGCGCTGCCACTGGGAGCGAATGGTCCGCGGGTGATGGGGATTCGATTGCCGTTGCCGGTGGACGCGACTTTTATTGCTTCGCTGACCTGGATCGGTAAAGTGCATTTGCGGGTAGAGGAGATTGCACCGAGCGACGGAGCGGCGGCGGATACGACTGAGTCGCTGCAGACGATTCTGACGCTGGTGAAATCGATGGCAAACACAGGCGGAACCGTCGGCGGAACGAGCAGCGAAACGCAGCCTTTCGACGCAGATGCGCGGATGCTGATCAACAGCGTTGTCGTGGAGCGGCACAGGAACCAGGCTGTGCTGACGGCTACGATTCCGGTTGGACTGCTGCAGCGGATGATGAGCAGCCCACAGGATCTGAAGTCGGTGGGCGTCTCGAATAGCGGGAAAAAGCCGTGAAGGAGCGGAGTCGTCTCGATGGGCTTTGGCATCTGGAAGACTGCGAGCTAAAGGCGAGCGAGCTGCGAGCGAAAAACGAGTGAACAGGCAGCAAGCGAGAAGCTGTTGGAGATGGCTGTCAGCGAGGAACTGTCGGCAAAAAGCTGGCAGCGAAAAGCTTTTAGCAAAAATTTAGTAGCGAGTCGCGTTCCTGGGATTCCCAGATCGTATGGAGGAGAAATGCATAGGTCGATGGTCCGCGGGTTCGCGGTATTGGCGGCTAGTGGTGTGGTGATGACAGCGGCTCCATGCTTCGGGCAGCAGGGGCAGGTTCTGACCGGGCAGAGTGCTTTCACGGATTACAGCAAGGAGCAGCCGGGGGTGCGGCGGCATCTGACGGCGGCGGACCTTCCGGCTCCCTACGCTACGAAGGGTGTGGACAATGGGCCGGATTTGGCGCCGCGTCCTGATGGCGTCTGGCCACAGGCTCCAACGGGCTTCAAGGTGGAGCAGTACACCACGGGACTGGATCAGCCGCGGCTGATCCGCACCGCCCCGAACGGCGATCTTTTCGTTGCGCTCAGTTATCAGAACAAGGTGATGGTATTTCGCGGTGTGGGAGCAGACGGCAAGCCGAAGCAGGTGTCGACTTTTGCCGAGGATCTGAGCCAGCCATTTGGGATTCAGTTTTATCCGGCGGGGCCGAACCCGAAGTGGGTGTACATCGGCAACACCGATTCGGTGGTGCGAATTCCGTACCATGTGGGCGATGTGAAAGCTGCGGGACCGGTGGAGAAGCTGGCAGACCTGCCGGGCGGCGGGCGGTTGCGCGGGGGCGGACACTGGACGCGGGACATTGCGTTTTCCAAGGACGGGAAGCGGATGTTTGTTTCAGTGGGGTCGCACTCGAACGACGACGATTCGGATACGCATCCGGAGGAGCTTCATCGGGCGGATGTTCTGGAGTTCACGCCCGAGGGAAAGTTTGTGAAGGTGTACGCATATGGGATTCGTAACTGCGTGGGCGAGACGATCAATCCGATCACGGGCGAGCTGTGGTGCTCGACAAACGAACGTGACATGCTGGGCGACAACCTTGTGCCCGACTACATCACGCATGTTCAGGAAGGCGGGTTCTACGGGTGGCCGTGGTACTACATGAGCACGAACGGGGGCGTGCAGGATCCACGGCAGGCGGGTAAGCATCCGGAGCTGGCGGGGAAGGTGATCACCCCGGATGTGCTGGTGAATCCACACTTCGCGTCGCTGGAGATGCTCTTTTATGAAGGGTCGCAATTTCCAGCGGAATACAAGGGGGATGGATTTGCCGCCGAGCACGGGTCATGGAATCGCTCGAAGCGGTCGGGATATGAGGTGATTCGCGTGCCGATGAAGAATGGGCACGCGACGGGCGAGTATGAGGATTTTCTGACGGGATTTGTACTGCCGGACGGAAAGGTTTGGGGGCGGCCGGTAGGCGTGACAGTCGCGAACGACGGCTCGCTGTTTGTTACTGACGATGGTTCCGGGTCGATCTGGCATGTGAGTTACACAGGCAAGTAGGGCGGCTGGGTGTCGTAGTCTGGAGCGATGCAGACGCTGTCGGTTATTTTGAGCCTGATATGCCGGATTGCCCTGGTGGGGCTGGCGATTGCAGGGTTTGTGAGCGATTACAAAGGTTCTGTTGTACCTGCCTACGTCACACAAGAATGGTCGGCGATGTTTGCCTGCGGCTGTCTGGCGATTCTGGCGCCGCTTGTGAAATGGAGGAACCCCGCGGTCGTGGCGGGGCTGCTGGCCCTGGGTGTGCATTACTGGTACCGGCACAACGTGGAGACATGGAATTTGTGGTACACGGGCATTGCTATCCTGCTGGTGCTATTGCCGCGATACTCGCTGAAGCCAAAACGGTGGTGGGGAGGTCGCGGAGGGTCTTCCTCCAGTGCCGCACCTGGGAAGCGATGAGTGTTCGCGCGTGGGGATGGCATGCGATAGTCTGGTTGCTGTGACGTCTGTGATCCGCAGTGTTCCGTTCGGCATTTTTCTGGTCTCCTGTTCAGTTTGGTGTGGGCACGCGCAGCAATCCACGCAGAGTTTGCCGGATGCGCCGAGCGCGCAGACGCAGGCTGCTCCGCCAGCGACGCCACAGTCAACGGCACCACAGTCGACAGCGAATCAGAGCCTGCCGGATTCCCCGGATACGCAGGTGCATCCTGCGCAGCAGCCGACTGGGCCGACGGTGCTGTTCGACACAAGCATGGGGCGGATGACGTGCCGGCTTTTCGACAAGCAGGCGCCGGAGGCTGTGGCGAACTTTGTGGGACTGGCGCAGGGGACGAAGGCGTGGACCGACCCGTCGACGAAGCAGAAGGTGAGCGGCAAGTCGTACTATGACGGGACGACTTTTCACCGGGTTATACCGGAGTTTATGATCCAGGGCGGCGATCCACTGGGCACGGGGATGGGCGATCCGGGGTACTTGTTTAAGGATGAGTTCAACCCTGACCTGAACTTTGACGTAGCGGGAAGGCTGGCGATGGCCAATTCGGGACCGGACACGAACGGGTCGCAGTTTTTCATCACCGAGGCGCCTCAGCCCTCACTGGACCAGCACTATACGATTTTTGGGCAATGCGACGATGCGAGCGTGTGGGTGGTGAAGGCGATCGCGCGCGTGAATCGCGACAGCAACGACAAGCCACTGGAGGCGGTGGTGCTGAAGAAGGTAACGGTTATTCCGGCGGGGCAGGCGATTCCGGCGGCTCCGGGAGGGGCTGGGGTTTCGGCGCCGGGCCAGCCACATTGATCCAGCTACATTGACTCAGCCACACTGTGCCCCGGGCACATTTCCAGCTTTAAGGACTAACGAAATAAATCAGGAGTTCAAATGTCACGTCAGCCAGGAACGTACGCCGTATTCAACACCAACCAGGGGCAATTTGTCTGCCGGCTTTTTGAAGAGGAAGCGCCCAAGACCGTCACGAATTTCATCGAGCTGGCGGAGGGGAAGCGGGAATGGCTGCATCCCGTGACGAAAACGAAGAGCAATAACCGGTTGTATGACGGGACGATGTTTCACCGGGTGATTCCGGATTTTATGATTCAGGGCGGCGATCCGGCGGGCACCGGCATGGGCGGCCCTGGATACAAATTTGAGGACGAGACGAAAGGGTCGGCGCACCGTTTCGACAAGAAGGGGAAGCTGGCGATGGCGAATGCCGGGCCGAACACGAACGGTTCGCAGTTTTTTGTCACCGTGGCTGCTACAGATTGGCTCACGGGGAAGCACACTATCTTCGGCGAAGTGGTTGAGGGGCAGGACGTGGTGGACAAGATTTCGAAGGTGTCGCGGGATCGCCAGGACCGGCCGGCGGACCTGGTGATCCTGCAGACGGTCGCGATCGAGCGGGTCTGATGGGGGACCGCCTGCGCAGGCGCTGGCTTTCTGTCGTCATGGCTCTTGCTGTTTGCGCGAGCGCAGCCTGGCCGCAGACTTTTGTTCCCGGGAAGATCACCTTCTCGGGGAGTGAGCTGAGTCAGGCGGAGCTGCTGGCGTACACGGGACTGCATCCGGGCGAGGCCATCACGCGCGACCAGATGCAGGCCGCGTCGGACAAATTGACCGGCACGGGTTTGTTTACCGATGTGCGGTTCTCGTTCGATGGGAGCGAGCTGAGTTTTGCATTGAACCCTTCGGTGGCTGTTGTGCCGGTTCGCTATGACAACTTCCCGTGGTGGGATGATGCCACTCTGAATTCCGCGGTTGCGACGAAGGTCCCTCTGTTTCATGGGTCGCTGTACCCAGGCGGACCGATGCGGGAACAGGTGATTGCGGTGCTCACTTCACTGCTGGCGGCGAAGGGCGTAGAGGGCGCCGCGATCGGGACCTCTCCGATTGCGGACGCGAACGGAGACCAGGTAGCGATTGCGTATCGGATCGACGCGCCGGCTGTCGTAGTTGAGCCGGTACGGATTGAAGGCTATAGCGGGGTTTGGACCCAGCCCCTCCAGTCGGTAGAGAAGGCCATCGATGGGCAGCCCTTCGATGCCTCGATGCGGGACAAGGTGACGGCGGCGGTGCGCGCGGTTTACGACGGCCGCGGGTTTCTCGGCATGACCATGACCGATCCGGCGTGGGGCGAACCGCGTTTGATGGGCGTCAGGATTCTCGTTCCGCTGAAGGTGGCCATTACCTCGGAGGGCGGCGGTCAGTTTCGCGTTTCGGGGTTGCATCTGGAGGGCGATTTGTTCATGACAGACGAGCAATTCGCGCAGCGATCAAAGCTTCACGTCGGCGATGTCGCCAATCCCGGATTCTGGAAGCAGACCCAGGAGATGATTGCCGCGCCTTACAAGACGCATGGTTACATCGAGGCGAAAATCGATGCCGTGCCGGCGCTTGATCGCACCAAACACACGGTGGATTACACAATCAAGGTTGAGCCTGGGGCGGTGTATCGGATAGGGAAGCTGACGGTGGCGAACCTGAGCGAGGCGCAGAAGGCCGAGGTGTTGCCGTATTGGAAGATGCGGGAGGGCGACGTGTTCAATGCGAGCCTGATTCCGCAGTTCATGGAGGATTATCATCGGCTGCGCGCGCCGGAGCTGCAGTCGATCCGCGGGTGGAGCTTTCATGCGAAATGGACGGCGGACAAGAGCGCGCACACGGTGGATGTGCTGCTGACGTTTGAGCCCCCGGCGCGTTGAGCGGGTGGGGGCTCTACTGCTTTCTCCCGCTCCATTCGAGGTAGGAATGCCATTCGGCCTGTCCGGGCATTTGCATCTGAAATTTTCCGGTCATGGTGGCTGACTTGAGTTCGTAGACGAGGCGGAAGCGCGGACCAGGGGATGACTCAGACAGGAACTCCACGCTGTTGGCCGTGGGCGTTGACACGTTGTAGTGGATGACATGGCCTTCGTTGTCGAAGTAGATCGCTTTGAGCGGCTGTCCGGGAGCGTCCTCGAAGACATAGAGCAGATCGCCGTGGGCGCAGTCGAAACTAGCCGGGCCTTTGCAGTTCAGGTCGGACGTGCTGTTGCGCGCCAGGATGTGTCCGCCGAGCTCTCGCTGAAAGGTGTAGCGGCCGCTGGCTGCGGCGCCGCCATTGCCTTCAGCCTTCGCATCCCACGTGCCTTCGAGGAAACTGAGTGCCTTGAACGGGTCGGGTGTAGAGGCGGGAGCGGTCTGGGCCGCCAGCGGCAGCACACAGCTAAGCAGCAATGCAACGCAAATGCGCTTCATCGGGATGGTCCTTTCATCTGCGCTGCGAAACCTCGCATGCGCTCTTCAATTTGTTCGGGTGTGAGAACTTCGAGGATTTGCGATAGAGCCCACATGTGGCCGAAGGGATCCCGGACCCAGCCGTAGCGGTCGCCCCAGAACATGTCGGTTGGCGGCATGGCGGGCGAGGCACCGGCGTCGACGGCACGTTTGTATGCATCGTCAACGTTGACGACGGCAACCTGGAAAACGCACGTGGAGCCGGAGAGCGTTTCAGGAGATGCGAGCAGCGCGCCTTCCACTCGCTGTTGCCGCTGGGCAGGTTCTTCCGTGGAGACCTGGATCAGAGAATCCCAGACTTTGAGGTGCAGGTGCTCGCCGGCTCCGCTGGGGGATGGAGACCGAAACAGGAGCTGGGCGTCGAAAGCAGCCTGATAAAAGGCGAGAGCTTCCTGCGCGTCGCGAACAACAAGGTGAGGCACGATCGCGCCTTGATCAGGCACGGAACCCTTAACGGCCATCTGTGGTTTTTCTCCGTTTTGGTTGTGTGGGGCGGGACCTCTGGACGGGTACGAAGGACCAGGCGTGACCCGAAGGATCGAAGAAGCGCTTGTATTGGCTGGACCACTCGAAGACGAGCCGGATGGGTTCTGCTGTGAGACGGTATTGCTGTTCCAGACCCACCTTTTCTGAGGTAACGAGGTTGGCTTCACGGAGTTCGCGCAGATGCTGCGAGACGGCCGGCTGCGACATATCGAAGGAACGCGTCAGCTCCTTGACAGAGCAACGGGAGCGGGAGAGCAGAGTGATGATCTGCCTCCGGGCGGGATGGGCGATGGCCTTGAATACGATGTCAGCGGATGGCATGAGGCCATACTACATAAGAATATCCTTATGGACAAGTTTTCAAGTTCTCCTTCCCGCCTGCATCACGTTGAACGAGCGGTGCGCTGCGCATCACCATTCGAGCAGGAAGTCGCGAAGCTGAAGTACCCTGCATTGAGTGCCAATCATGAAATTTCCATCCGTATTAGCGAGAATATTCGCTGTAGCATTTCTGAGCGCCCCGCTGATCGCAGGGCAGCAACAACAGCCATTCCCGGTCGTCTCGACGGTCGATGAAGCAACCATTGCAGGGCGCCCAGTGGCGCTCGACAGCGAAGGTAAGCTGTTGCCATGGCCCATGCCGGACAGCACCGGATACTCCTATTCCGCATATTTTCTTTCGCAGTGGACGATCGTGTGGGACCAGTACAACCGCCAGCGGCTGCCCTGGTTTTACTGCTGCTTCGATTTCGACCGCAAGACCTTTGAACTCAAGCCGGACCCGACCTGGGTCAATTCCACGGGTTATCTCCGCGCGATGATGGAAGGGTTCATCGAACGCCTCTACCCCTACACGGGCGACCCGCATACCCTGGAGTTCCTTCAGAACTTTGTCGATTACGAACTGGAACACGGCCTCACTCCGCAAGACTATGTATGGTCCCAGGTGCCGTATCCGTCCGCCAATCCCGGCGCCTCCCGCTACACGGGCTGGAGCCAGCATGGAGAAGACTTTGTCGAACCTCATGTGGTCGGTGAAGACGGCTACGCCTACCTGCGGCTTTATGAAATGACGGGAAACACGAAGTACCTGCGCGCCGCGATTCGCTGCGCCGACGCCCTCGCTAAGAATTTCAAGCCCGGCGACGCAACTAACTCGCCGTGGCCGTATCGATGCCATGCGCGCGACGGCAGTCTGAAGGACGGAAAGGGGATGTTTCCCTACACCGCCAATGTAGTCGAGCCGATTATGCTGCTGGACGAGTTACTCCGCCTGCAACAGGGAGATACCGCTTCCTACAAGCGGGTGCGCGCGGGCGCCTGGGCGTGGCTGATGAAATACCCGATGCGCAATAACGTCTGGGTTGGCTATTTTGAAGACGTCCAGGGCAGCATGGACAATATGAACCAGGTCATCCCGCTTGAATTTGCCCGCTATATCCTTCTGCACCCGGAGAAGGACCCCGGGTGGCGTGAGCATTCCCGCCGGTTGATCGAGTGGGTGAAAACGACACCGAAGTGGCCCAAATACCTCGTCCACGGCGCGATGGTCACTACTGAGCAGGGGAATGGTAAGGAATTCTGCTGCAACCTGCCCAACCAGTGCTGTGACGATCACAGCGCGAGGCTCGCGGCGGTCGAAGCCTTCTACTATGCCAGGACCGGCGACATTGCCTACAAACAGGCTGCTTATCGGACCTATAACTGGGTCACCTACTTTCAGGGTCTTCCTGCCGCGGCTCACGCTCCTTTCAGCAACCAGTGGTGGTTCACCGATGAGTTTGCGGATGGGCCGCGAAGGATGATGGACGCCTTCTGGGCCTTGCCCGAGTGGGCTCCGGCAGATGAGTCGCACCTCCTCGGTTCCCTTTCCGTAGTTACAAAAATCGCATACGGTACTGGCAGCGTCACCTACTCAACCTTCGACCCGGTTTCGACAGATGTGCTCCGCCTCAACTTTGTTCCCGATTCCGTCAGTGTCGGAGGAAGATCGATCCATCGCCGCACCGATCTGAATCTCGAGGGTTATACCTTCGACGAAAAATCGCGGACACTCTCCATCCGCCATACCAGTTCCGGAAATGTGGACATCCAGGGAAGCAGCGATCGCCTCCCGCCGTCGTTCATTACCTTCGACGACCCGCACCTTCCCGCGGGAGCCCGCCTGATCGGCCAGTATCCTTCCGGCGTGATTGACTGGGGCTCCGGTGAGTGGGAGATTGGCACTCCCTTCGGCAAGTTCGCGACCTTTACCCTTCTCCTGGCGGATCCAAAAGCAAAGAGGGGAGAATTCCAGTTCTATGCGCCCCGGATCTTCGAAGGTGTCGACGTCTATAACGGCGGAAACAGCGATGCCACATTGGCGGTCACCTCGGACGAGCTTCCAATGGTTTCCCGCACGATCAAGCCGAATCAGCTGATCCGCTTCAGGACCGGCTGGCACGACCCATCTTCCAGGGTCGTTTTCGACGTCACTGGCGATCACGCGCTGCGCTTTGACAACCTGGCGTACAGTCACCCGTGATTTGCGTGCCATCGGCTTTGAGCTACGCCTCGTAGTCGGTGTGCTGAATGTCACTCCCTCACGTGACCTTCGTCACGGATAGGGCCCTGGTGCGAGCGTAGGGTCAATAAAAGCCCAACCAGCGGAAAGCGAGGGCTATTAGCCATGCGGGCCTCCAGGGCTAGCTCCAAGGCTGCTGCCAAAGATATCCATTCGGATACGAAGAAGACGACGACGTATCTTCACGCCGCGAAGCAGTTCCCGTTCAAGACGATTGTGGCGGCGGTGGATTTTTCCGAGGAGTCGTCGGCTGCGTTGCGGTGCGCGCAGGAACTGGCGCGGGAGCGGCACGCGATGCTGCTGCTGGTGCATGTCATCGATCCCGTGGGGTATGCGTTTCCCGCAGGCGCGCCAGCCGAAGTGGGGCACGACAAGGCTGCGCGCGAGGAATTGGCGCGGATTGAGGCGGAGGTTCGGAAGCAGGGCATTCCCGTGCATTCGCGCGTCGAGACGGGGATTGTATGCGAGCGGATTCTGCTGTCTCTGCGGGATCACAAGGCCGCGCTGCTGGTGTTGGGCACGAAGGCGGTAACCGGCGCGGGGCGCGCAGCGCTGGGGGTGGTGACCCGTCAGCTGCTGGCTCATTCGCCCTGTCCGATTCTGACGGTTGCGCCGGATGAAGCTGATGCGGCGAGGCATTTTGGGCACTGGAACAACGTACTGGCGGCGACGGATTTCTCCCTGGCTTCGTTGAGCGCGCTGCACTACGCGCAGCGAGTAGCGAGCGGGCACCTGATTGTTCTGCATTCGGCGCGGTGCGGACGGCATGAGGTTTGCCCGAACTGTCTGGAGCGGCTGCGGTTTCTGGCTCCGTTTGATGAGGCGCATGGATTGCCGGTGGACCATGTGGTCACCGGCGGCGATCCGGTGGAGACGATCCTCTCAGCGAACGCAAAGCTGGCGCCGGACCTGATTGTGATGGGTGCCCCTTCGCCCGAGCATCAGGAGCATGACCTGGAACACAGCACCGTGGCGCGAGTGATTGCGGCGGTGCGGACGCCGGTGCTGATTGTGCCGGAGAGCCGGGAGCGGTATTCCGACGAGCTGATCGAGGAAGTCGCGACAGCGTAGAGGCAGGGAACGGGCAACAGAGAAAAGGCAATAGGGACGAGCGGGTGGCATTCGGGGCTGCGTTCAGTGTTCGGGTTGTCCTAATGCTATGAGCAACGACCCTCACTACAATTCCGTGCAATGGTGGGTCGCACCAGCCATGCAGCGGGGTCTTATAACCCCGGTAAACGCCAGATCAGCGTGCCGGAGGGGGCAGCACCCTCACCCACCACCAAATTCCCAACGCTTAAAGTCTCCCGGTGAGTACCGCCTGCTTACGACAGCGTTTTGCCGGGGTCGGTATGGATTACGGTTATGCCTGATCCGGCCAGTTCCTTTTCGAGCTGCGCGGGTGTGCCGATGAGCGGCGGGAAGGTTCCAAAGTGGATGGGCAGGATGGTTTTTGCGCCGAGATATTTCGCGGCGACGGCAGCGAGTCTCGGTCCCATGGTGTAGTGGTCGCCGATGGGCAGCATGGCGACGTCGGGATGGTAGAGATCGCCGATGAGCTGCATGCCGGTGAAGACGGTGGTGTCGCCGGCGTGGTAGAGGGTGGGGCCGTTGTCGATGGCGATGATGAAGCCGGCGGGCTCTCCGCCGTAGATCATCTGGCCACCGTCCTCGATGCCTGAGGAGTGGCGCGCCGGAGTGAGGCTGAGGGTGACGTCGGCATGCTTGTGCGAGCCGCCGAGGTTCATGCCGATGCCTTGCTCGTCCTTCAGGCCTTTTGAGTGCAGCCAGCCGATGAGCTCAACCATGCCGATGGCGATGGGGCCGTGCTTTTTTGCGATGGGGAGGGCGTCGGCGATGTGGTCCATGTGGCCGTGGGTGAGGAGGAGGAGGTCGATCTCGTCGGGGAGCTTGTAGCCCTTCGGATATTTCGGATTGTGCTCGATGAAGGGGTCGATGAGGATGGTGGTGCCTTTTGAGGTAACGATGAGGACGGTGGCGTGTCCGAGCCAGGTGATGGTTGTGCCTTTGAGTTCAGGCATGGGGTTGGTTCCTCCGCGGAATATGGTCGCACTTTTCTTTGGTGAGATGCGTTAAAGGCAGGCTCCAGGGAACCGTCAACAGGGTGTGGTTACAGGGACGAGGGTGTGCGCGGACCGACAGAGCCTCAATGGTCCGGACTTCAGGCGCCGGCTGGGGCGGAACGATGGATCAGTGGGCCATCGTTGGCTGGAGGAGGCTGGCGAGGTTGGTGGCCCAGGTTTGGATGGAGGGCCAGTCGCGGGCGTCGGACAACGGCATTTTGTGGAGCGCCGGGATCAGGCGGAAGGGGAGGCCGATCTTTTCCGGATCGAGTTTGCCGCCGAAGACCTGCAGAGCAGCGGGAGCGAGCCAGGGAAATTTCGCCAGCTCTTTGTCCAGTTGTCTACGCGCCTCCACGAATTCCTTTTGTTCCGCGTGCACGGGGCCGAGGGCGAAGAGAGCGGTTGGCCGCTGGAGCAATTGTTCGCGGTGGGACAGTAGGAAAGAGCGGGCGTCTTTGTGGATGCGGCTCATATAGAGGGCGAAACCGAGAACAAAGGCGTCGTAGCGGTCGAGATTCTTGACGCTGGTCATGGGCTGAGCGTTCACGGTGAAGCGCTGGCGGAGGAGTTCGTCGGCGACGGCGTGAGCGACCTCTTCGGTTGATCCGTAGCGGGTAGCCCAGGTGACGAGAATGTTTGCGGACATCAAAAAACCTCAGAAGCACGAGTGGGGCGCAGGGACCGATTTCGTCGCGCCGTTTAACGGCGAAAGAGTGCCACAGGAGGGTCGGGAGTGTCAGTGACCCGAGTCACAGGGGCTTGACGGGAAATTGCTGATGAGAGTAGGTTGATTCTCATGGGCGAACAAAAAGCGAATATTGGATTGATCCCAAATGCACCGCTTCCCACGTTGTTTCCGATTGTGGGGCAGGGACCGGTGGGGATCGCGAAACTGGCGGCCCAGGGCGAAAAGGCCGGCGAGCGGCATCTGGTGGAGTTCCGGACGATGGAGCCGCGCTCGCTGCTGAACCGTGTCGTGTCGAAGCGGATGCCATGGATGACGTGGACGATCAATCCTTACCGCGGATGCGAGTTTGGCTGCCGGTATTGCTATGCGCGCTACACGCACGCGTTCCTTGAGAAACGCGACCCCGCGCTGTTTGAGCGGGAGATTTACATCAAGCAACATGCGGCGTGGCTGCTGCGGCAGGAACTGAAGCAGGTACGGCCGGATGAGCACATTGCGCTGGGGACGGCGACCGATCCTTATCAGCCGATTGAGCGGGAGGCGAAGGTGACGCGGAGTCTGCTGGAGGTATTTGCCGAGCAGCGGGGGCTGCGGCTGGGGATAGTGACGAAGTCGACGCTGATCGAGAGGGATAACGATTTACTGGTGCGGATCGCGCAGCGGAACCGCCTGACGCTGCATGTGACGATCACGACGCGCGATGCGCAGCTGGCGAGGATTCTTGAGCCACGGGCGCCGCGGCCGGATATGCGATTTCGGACGGTGGAGCGGCTGCGGGCGGCGGGATTGCGGGTGGGGGTCTTGTGTTCACCATTGATGCCGGGGATTACCGACACTGCTCAGGCGCTCGAAGCGATGGCTAGGCGCGCGAAAAAGGCGGGGGCATGCTTTTTTTCGGCGCAACCGCTGTTTCTGAAGCCGTGCTCGAAGCCGGTATTTCTGCGGTTTATCCAGGATCATTTTCCGCAACTGGAGAAGGCCTATGAGACGCGGTTCAGAGACAACGCGTTTGTCTCGAAGGCTTATCGGGAGCGGGTTGGGGCGCTGGTGCGGGCGGTGGTGCGGAAGCATGGGCTCGGAGCCCGGGATGGAGAGAGCGGGTCGTATGAAGCGATTGAGCTTCGGTCTCCAGTGGAACATAGCGAATCACGAACCAAGTCAGGAGCGCAGTCGCTGGCGGTTGCAGGCGGGGAGAGTGGGCTGCAACCGATGGGGTGGGCGGAGCAGACGGAATTCTGGCCGGGGGTGAAGAAGGCGGTACAGTCCGCGTAAATTCAGGGGATATTGGTTGCGGCAGGGCGTTCGGTTGCGTATATTGCGGAGAAAGCGAACGAGCCTAACGGGAAAAAAGGAGTTTACACAATGGCAGGTGAGCCAACGGCAATTATCGGGAAGTCGGTACAGATCCGCGGAGAAGTGAAGGGTAATGAGGATCTGATCATCGAGGGTTTAGTGGAAGGGACCATCACCCTGACCGAGCATCGGCTCACCGTGGGGGCGAATGCGCGCGTGACGGCGAATGTGACGGCGCGCGATGTGGTGGTACAGGGATCGCTGCATGGAGACATTCATGCGGCAGGACGAGTGGAGTTGCGTACGGGGAGCAGCGTGAATGGAGACATCCGCGCAGCGCGGTTGTCGGTGGAAGACAACGCGATTTTCTCCGGCAAGGTAGAGTTGGACGGGACTGCGGGTACGGAAGGCGGCAAGGGTGCGGCGGCACATCCGCCGGTGGTGGCAACGGCTGCCTCTGGAACGGCGCTGTTCGGAGCGAACTAGAAGCCGGTAGCCTGTAGCTCGCAGCAAGCCGGCAAAGCAAGGACAACTGCAAGGACAACTGCAAGGACAACTGCAAAGACAAAGACATCGGCCTCGTATTCGTTTGGATACGAGGCCGGTTTGTTTTTGCCGCCAATGGTTACTGGGCTATGTGGACGGTTGCCGTCAGGGGTGTTTCGGCTGAGGACGGGCCGGCGAGGATGGTGTAGTCGCCGGGGGCGAGGGTGAAGGCGTTCTTGACCGTATCGAATAGGGAGAGATAGAGCGGGTCGAGCGGGAGGGTGACGGATTTCGACTCGCCTGGTCCGAGGGCGATGCGATCCCACGCGACGAGCCGCTTGAAGGTTGACTCACCAGTCGAGTTGGGGAGCACTGCGTAGACCTGGGCGACTTCGGTCCCGGCGCGGCTACCCGTGTTCTGCACGGTGAAGCTGACCTCGTGCTGAGAGGCTCGTAAGCCGGAGTACGTGTACGTGGTATAGGAAAGACCGAAGCCGAAGGGGAAGAGCGGGTCTTTGTGCTCGGACTCAAACCATTTGTAACCGACACGCGCACCTTCTGTGGCGTTGTAATCGAATGGCGGTAGCTCGTCGGGGCGATGGCGATGGCCTTCGGGCATGCCACCTGGGCCTGAGATCAGGTTCATCCCCGGAACCTCGGGATGAGGGAGTTGGTCGTCACTTTTGGCAAAGGTGATCGCAAGGCGGCCGGAGGGGTTGACGCCGCCAAAGAGGATGTTGGCGAGGGAGCGAGCGCCGCCGATGCCGGGGTACCAGGCTTCGAAGATGCCCTGGACTTTATCGGCCCAGGGCATTGCGACTGGGCCACCGGTTTCGAGGACGACGATGGTGTGTGGGTTGGCGGCGGCCACAGACTCGACGAGGGCGTCCTGGTTGTAGGGCAGGGCGATGGTTTTTGCGTCCATGCCTTCGCGCAGGGGTTGATTGACGAAGACGATGGCGAGCTGCGAGGCGGCAGCGAGTTTTGCGGCGGCCGAGGGGTTGGTTCCTGGGTCAAACTGGATTTTTGCGTTGGGAGCGTGGGTGCGGATCTCCTTCATGGGTGAGGCGGGGAAATAGACCACTTCGCCCCAGTAGGTGCCCCCGGGATGGGGATGGACCGCGTTGCCCCCGGGCGAATCGACCTGTGCTGAACCGCCTCCGCTGAGAATGCCGACGTCGGCGTGGGATCCGATGATGGCGATGGACTGCAGGGATGCTGCGTTCAAAGGCAGGGCGCCCCCGGCATTTTTAAGCAGCACGATGCTTTCATCGGCAATGTGCTCGGCGTCGTCGCGGCCGCGGAAGGGATCGACCACCTCGGTTATGGGCGGTGTGTCGATGACCCCATTGGCGAACATGCTGCGCAGGACGCGATGGACAGCGTCATCAAGGCGGGACATGGGGACCTGGTTGCTCTGGACGGCGGCTTTGAGCGGGTCGCCGAAATATTGCGAGCCGGGCTGTTCCTGATCGAGGCCGGCTAGCGCGGCTTTGACCGTGGAGTGGGTGCCACCCCAGTCGGAGAGGACGAAGCCTTTGAAGTCGAAGTCTTTTTTAAGGACGTCGTTGAGAAGGTAGTCGTTCTCGCAGGACCAGTCGTCGTTGGCATTGGGCGCGCCTTTGACGGTCACTTTGTTGTAGGCGCACATCACGCCCGCGGGGTGGGCCATGCCAACCGCGATCTGGAAGGCCAACAGATCGCTCTCGCGGGCGGCGCGCTTATCGATGACGACGTTGACGATGGTGCGTCCGGTTTCCTGATCGTTGAAGGCGTAGTGCTTGATGTCGCCCATGACTTTGTTGGCCTGGACGCCGCTGGCGAGTTCGCCGACCATGGTTCCGGCGAGGACCGGATCTTCGCCTGCGTATTCGAAGTTGCGGCCGTTGCGGGGGTCGCGCGCGAGATCGACGCCGCCTCCGATGGACATGTTGTAGCCGGTCTCGCGGAGTTCGCGGCCGATTACGGAACCGTAGAGGAAGAGCGCATCCTTATCCCAGCTGCACGCCGCACCGAGAACGGAGGGAAGTAGTGTGGCATAGTGGCTGCCCTGGGCGGCGAGACGAACGCCAACCGCCGAGTCGGCCATATTGATGCCGGGGATGCCGAGGCGCGGCACACCCTGGACGTAGCCTGCACCACCCAGGGATCCGGCAGGGATAACGGCGTCGGCGCGAAGGCCGTTCCATCCTGTGCCATGGACGAAGTTCATTTTTTCGTCGAGGGACATCTCTTTCATGACAAGATCGGCGCGTTCGTCGGGAGAGAGGGAACGATTGAACCACGGACGGTTGTCAGGTTTCGGCTGGGGCGTACCCTGGGCAGAAGCAGAAAGAGCTGCGAAGAAAAGCACCCCGGTAGCACAAGGCAGGAGATGCTTTCTGGAAAATGAAATGATGAGCGACATGGTCACCTCGAACGAAGGGAATGCTACTGGCAGGAGCGGACAAACGTCAAGCTAAAACGTTTGAGTGAAGGAGGAGGTAACGGGAGGAGGTAACGGGGAACAGGCGACAGCGAACAGGCAACAGCGAACAGGCAACACACCCTTGGTTGGTTCGTCTGAAAAGGCGATGTTCTTCACTCTAACAGAAGGGTGAAGTGCGAAGACGCTCCCGAGGCCGGAGCGGCGTCATTGGAGAGGAGCGGGGAATGCTGTTGACGAGTTCGTTAATGGAGGTCAATCCATGCCAGAGCGGCACCTCCTTTAGGGGCACAGGCGAAAGGCAGCGTTGGCCGTTTGCCGGTGGCCGGTAGCTGGGAATGTGAATCGGGAGAGATCGGTTTGCGCCGAGCAAAATCAGCCACCGCGTATGCTGTGGGATTGGAGGAGAACGATGAGTACAGTGCTGGTGACCGGGGGTTCCGGCTTTGTCGGGAGCCATTGCATTTTGCAGTTGCTGGCGGCGGGGCACACGGTGCGAACCACGGTGCGATCGCTCGACCGAGAGGGCGATGTGCGGGCGATGCTGAAGGTCGGTGGCGCGGAGCCTGGGGATCGGCTGGGGTTTTACGCGGCCGATTTGATGAAGGATGAGGGCTGGAAGGAAGCTGTTTCCGGATGCGAATTTGTGCTGCATGTGGCATCGCCGTTGCCGCCGGTCATGCCGAAGAACGAGGACGATCTGATTGTTCCGGCGCGGGATGGGGCATTGCGGGTGCTGCGAGCAGCGCGTGACGCCAATGTGTCGCGGGTGGTGATGACTTCGTCGTTTGCAGCTATCGGGTATGGGCAGTGGCCGCAGAACCGGCCGTTTGATGAGCGAAACTGGACGAATTTGAAACGCGAGGACGTGACCCCCTATGTGAAATCGAAGACCATCGCCGAAAACGAGGCTTGGAATTTTATGGGCCGGGAACGCGGGCAGCTGGAGCTTACGGTGGTGAACCCCGTGGTGGTGTTCGGGCCGGTGCTGGGGCGGGATTATTCGACGTCGATTCTGCTGGTGCAGCGGCTATTGGATGGAGCTTTGCCAGGTTGCCCGAAGCTGATGTTCGGGGTGGTGGACGTGCGGGACGTCGCCGATCTGCATCTTCGTGCGATGACGCATCAGGCGGCGAAGGGGGAACGGTTTCTCGCGGTGTCGGGGGATTTTATGTGGTTCCGCGACGTAGCCAAAGTGCTGAAGAGCCGCCTGGGCGATCGGGCGAAGCGGGTGCCGACAATGCAGCTGCCGAACTTTGTGGTGCGTCTGGCGGCTTTACGCGATCCCCCGGTCAGGCAGATTCTTCCGGAGCTGGGAAAGAAGAAGAATGCGACGAGCGAGCATGCGCAGGATCTTCTGGGATGGAAGCCGCGGCCACGGGAAGAGGCGATCGTGGCCACGGCAGAGAGCCTGATTGAACTTGGGCTGCTCAAGGACAGCCGGTAGGCTGTTGCCCATGCTGGATGAGTAACGGAGATTGTTACAAATGAAGGTCATGATCACGGGCGCTACGGGGATGGTGGGCGAAGGAGTGATGCTCGTTTGTCTGGCGCATCCCGATGTCGATGAGGTGCTGCTGGTCAGCCGTCGGCCTTATGGGGCCTTACCCGCCGGGGCGGGGCATTCGAAGCTGAAGGAATGCATTGTCGCGGATTTTATGAAGGTGGAGGATTTTGCAAGCCGGTTGAGCGGGTACGACGCCTGCTTTTTTTGCGCGGGAGTGAGTTCGCTGGGGAAGAGCGAGGCGGAGTACTCGCGGATCACCTACGACACGACACTGCACTTTGCGGAGACCCTCGTAAAAGTGAATCCGGGCATGGTGTTCTTTTATGTGTCGGGCGCGATGACCGACAGCACGGAAAAGGGGCGGACGATGTGGGCGCGGGTCAAGGGCCGGACGGAGAATGCACTGCAGCGCTGCGGGTTTCGAGCGGCGTATAACTTCCGGCCGGGATTCATGAAGGCGATGCCGGGGCAGAAGAATCTTCCTGGGCTTTATAAGTCGCTGGGGTGGTTATATCCGATCCTGCGCGTGACGATTCCAAATCAGGTGAGCACGCTGGATGATGTGGGCCGGGCGATGATCCGTTGCGTTACCCAGGGCTATCCGAAACAGATTTTGGAGGTTCGGGATATCAACGCGCTGGGGAAGTTCTGATCAAGGCGCCGCGCACGCGAAACTGGCGGCGTCGTTGGGGTCGCCCGAGCCGTTATATTTCGCCACCTGTGGATACGCGCAGAGCGGCCTCGTCATAGCGGGTTTCATCCCGCCCGTTTCACCGCTCGCGTACTTCGTTGCGAAGATGTCCGGTGGGGCAGCATCTTTCTCCACCCAGTCTTCAAGCGCATCGAAGAGTCCGAACTTCGCGCCCTTAGCGGTAGGAATGCCCAGCTGTCCAAAGCCTCCGGGGCCTGGACCGCCGGTGCAGTGCTCAACGCCGGGAGCCATATAAAGGCGCGTGAACGAATCGGCTTTTTCCGCTCCCATCTTCTGCTGCACGCTCTGGTAGTAAGCGATGCTGTTCAACGGCGAAATCGCGGGATCATTCCAGCCGTGATAGATGATCAGCTTGCCGCCACGCGCCGCGAATCGGCTCAGGTCAGGATCGTTAGAGTCGAGATCGGCGGCGGTTTTTTGCGCCGACTGGCGCACCGCATCGTCGAGGTCCACCTCGAGCGCATTCCATTTCGGATTCCCGGTCACGATGTAGCGGAAATCGTTCTGCGCATACAGCGCGGCAGCCGAGGCGCCCGGACCTTCGCCGACCACCCAAATGCCCCAGCCTGTTTCATCCCCCATCGTCAGACCGGGAAACAAAGTCGCTCCCTGATGGTCTATCGCGCCTGCATAAAGGCTCTTTAATGCACCGATCTGCGGCTGGGTAAGGCAGTCGGGCGATTCTTCGACGGAGCAGAGGAGCACCTGGGGATCGAAATGGCATTTGGAGGGATCGGCGACGATGCCGTCCTTGACGCCGTCCAGAGCATCGCATGCCGCCAGCGACGCCTTCTGAATCGCGGGCAGTTTCACATCGGAGATGTACGCCCGGGGGTCGGCGGTCAGGCTTTGTGTCGCGGCTACAGCCGCACCGATTAAGTGCGACCAGTAATTCGCGGGGGCGCCGGCCAGAATGCCGTCGTAATCCTCGGGAAACCGCTGCGCTTCCATCAGCGCTTCGCGGCCGCCGTCGGAGCACGCGTCGAAATACGCCTTCGACTGGGGCTTGCCGTAGTACGCCTGAATGATCTGCTTTGCGATTCCGGCGGTCAGATGCACCGCGCGCCAGCCGAAGTCCTTCACCTTTTCAGGATGGCCGAAGGCCCAGCTGGCGTCGCCCGCCTCGGCGCGATGACCTGCGTCTGAGCCCGCAACCGCAAATCCGCGCATGAGATAGACGCCCATCTGGCGATAGTAGATGGAACCCGCAAAGCCGCCATTGCCTGAGCCGAGAAGCCGGCCGTTCCAGTCCTGATTCGGCAACCAGACTTCGAAATGAATTGCGGAATCGCTGGTGGGCCGCAGCACCCCGGCCACGCGGCAGAAAGCCGGCAGTTTGTTCAGAGGCGCGGAGTCGGGCGGCGCCAGCGTACCCGAGGTGACGGGTTCGGCCAGCGTAATGGTGGTATTCGGCAGCGCGAGGTCTTTCAGCGCGGCGCAGTCCGCGGCATGGAGCGGGAGGAAACCCTGCGCGGTGAGTACGGTCGCGAGAATGGCTAACGTCCGCAGCATGGAGGTGGTTTTCCCTTTCTTCGGAACCTTTTTATCAGACGGCGGCGAGGGAGTAGGGAAGGCGTGCTGACTCGCTCCATCACCGAGCGGCGGCGGTTGTTTGCTGGTATTCCTCGTAGGGGCCCTTGAAGTCTTCGATGACGCCGTGCTCAAAGTGCCAGATGCGGGTTGCGACTTCGTCGATGAGATCGTGGTCGTGCGTGACGAGCAGAACCGTGCCCTCGTATTTCTGTAGCGCAATGTTGAGGGCGTTGATGGCCTCGAGGTCGAGGTGGTTGGTTGGCTCGTCGAGGATGAGCAGGTTCGGCTTGAGCAGCATCAGCTTGCAGAAGATGAGACGCGCGGCTTCTCCGCCGGAGAGCGCAGCGGTGGGCTTGAGCCCCTCTTCGCCGCGGAAGAGCATCTGGCCGAGGATGCCGCGGATGTCTTCTGTGGTCGCCTTGGGATCGAATTGACGGAGCCAGTCCACGACCGTCGTGCCCGGCTCGATCACGCCTGTGTTGTCCTGCGGGAAGTATCCGATCTGGACCTCATGGCCCCACTTCACGTTGCCGGCGTCCAGGGTAAAACCTTTTTCCGCGAGATCCTTCTGATTCGCGAGCAGCGACTTGAGCATGGTGGTCTTGCCCTGTGCGTTGCGGCCCATCAGTCCGATCTTTTCGCCGCGCATGATGCCCGCCGTGAAGCCGCCGATCACCGTGAGGTTGTCATAGGTCTTGCGGAGGCCTTCGATTTCGGCCACGTATTTTCCTGACGGCCGGTTTTGGTCGAATCGGATGTAAGGGCGAGCGATGTTGGAGCGTGCGAGCTCGGTGGTTTGCAGGCGCTCTACTTCCTTTTTGCGGCTGGTGACCTGAGAGGAGCGGGTTCCGGCGGAGAAGCGGGCGATGAATTCGTTCAGTTGCGCGATTTTCTTTTCGCGCTGCGCATTTTCCGATTCAAGTCGCGACCGGATCTGTGTCTTCGCCAGCACCATGTCGTCGTACCCGCCGGTGTAGGTGATGATTGTCTGGTAATCGATGTCGGCGATGTGTGTGCAGACCGAGTTGAGGAAGTGGCGGTCGTGGGAGATCGTGATGAGCGTGCCTTCGAAGCGGCCGAGGAAGTCCTGCAGCCAGTGGATCGAGTCGAGATCGAGGTAGTTGGTGGGCTCGTCGAGCAGCAGCGCCTGGGGTTTGCCGAAAAGCGCCTGCGCAAGCAGGACGCGCACTTTCTGGCCGCCCTGGAGCTCGCCCATCTTGCGTTCGTGCAGGTCGTCCTCGATGTCCAGACCCTGAAGAAGAATGGCGGCGTCGGACTCGGCCGTATACCCATCCTCTTCGCCGACGATGCCTTCGAGTTCCGCGAGGCGCATGCCGTCATCGTCGGTGAGCTCGGACTTCTCGTAAATCTTGTCGCGCTCTGCGAGTGCGGCCCACAGGCCCTTATTGCCCATGACGACGGTGTCGATGACGCGGAAGGCGTCGAAGGCGTACTGGTCCTGGCGAAGGACGGAGAGCTTGCGGGGGCGGACGACGTTGCCCTTCTGCGGGTCGATGTCGCCGGAAAGGATTTTCATGAAGGTAGTCTTGCCGGCGCCGTTGGGGCCGGTAAGGCCGTAGCGCCGGCCGGGCGTGAAGGTAGTCGAGACTTCTTCGAACAGAACTTTAGCGCCGTAGCGCATGGTGACGTTGCTGACGGAGATCATGCTTCTCTCAATGAAATTGGGGTACCTCTATCTTATTTGATGCGGAGGTGAATGTGGGATCATAGGGGTCCGTCGTTCGCGGGTGGCCGCGGCTGGACAGGCTCGCCGAAGCAGATGCGGTTGCCGTCGGGGTCGAAGACTTCGAATTCCCTCATGTTATAGGAGGTGATGGCCGGCGGGCGGACGACCGCTTGACGGGCGAAAAACTCGGCGTAGAGGCCGTCGAGGTCTTCAACGTGGACGTAGAACGACGTGGGGCCGAACTGCGCTTCGCGCTGAGCGATGCCGACGCGAATTTCATCGCGGCCGATCATGGCGTAAGTGGGTGGGTCCTGCCAGAGGAAGGTGATCTGAAAGCCGAGGCGATCGCGATACCATTCGGCGAGCACCCTAATATCCCGTGCGCGGAGGTTGGGGTTGACGTAACGGAGGCGCGGCATGGCGATCGATTCGATGATAATCCGGCGCCGGCGTTTCCGGCAGCGCGCGGTCTTCGCTATACTTTGCACTTGCAATGAAGATTCTGGTTTGCATCAAGCAGGTTCCGCAAAAGGACGCTCCATTGCGCCTCAATCCCGAGGGCACGTGGATCAGGGACGACGTCTCGTGGGAGACAAACGAGCCTGATGCCTATGCTCTCGAAGAAGCGCTGCGGCAGAAGGAAAAACACGGCGGCGAGGTTGCCGTGATCACGGCGGGCCCGGCGCGGTCGCAGCAGGTGTTGCGGGAGGCGCTGGCCAAGGGTGCCGACCGGGCCATTCACCTGGAGGACGACCGCTTTGCACAGATGGATGCGGCGAACACGGCGCGGGCGATTGCGGCGGCGATCGGACTCGAGACCCCAGGCGAGAATTTCGACCTGATCGTGACCGGTTTGCAGTCGGACGATTTTGGGGCGGCGCAGACGGGCGTCCTGCTGGCCGAGATTCTAGGAATTCCGCACGCGACGATCATTATCGGCATCGAGAAAACCGAGACTGGGCTGAAGCTGAAGCGCGAACTGGAGGCCGGGCATTATCAGCACATTGAAATGTCCATGCCGGCGGTGCTGACCATCCAGAGCGGGATTAACAAGCTGCGGTATGCGACCCTGATCGGCATAAAACAGGCGAAGATGAAACCGATGCGCAAGGTGGCGTGGGCGGAAATTGAAGCAAAGCTCTCGAAACATGTGCAGAAGATCGAGAAGCTTTATGTGCCGGGGAGCCAGAAGAAGACGCGCAGGATTGAAGGTCCGGCTGGCGAGACAGCGAAGCAGGTGGTGGAGTATTTGAAGGAGACGGCACGAGTCCTGTGAGGACGCGTGCAGTCAGGGAATAGGGAGTAGAAAAACAGCGTGAATTTCGCAGCTATAATTGTCGGCATCGGAGAGTCGGAGGAGACGGACCAACAATGGCGAATATGATGATTCCCGCGGATGAGCGAAACCTGAGTCCGGCACAAGTGGCGATGCTCGACAAGCGGCGCCAATGGGGGCTGGTGTATCAGGTGATATCGGGGCAGTTCGCGTTTTTCGCGGTGCTGCTGCTGCTGTGGACGGGGCAGGACCTGCAATACTCGCCGGGCTGGGTGCACCCGATGTTTTATTACAACGTGCTGACGGGCGTGCTCGCCGTAGTGTTTGGGTTGTATGGGACGTATCTGCGGCGCGGGCGAATACACGAGTACTGAGAGGCAGGGAGTAGCCAGTAGGCAATAGGGAATAGAAAGGACGAGGGGAGCTTCGGCTCCCCTGACTTGTGTATGGCTGATTTGATTTTGGTAGTGGCGGAGCAAAGAGACGGAAAGCTAAACCGCGTTTCCTTCGAGACGATCGCTGCGGCGCAAGCCATCGCGAAGGACACCGGTTGGGCGGTTGAAGTAGTGCTGCCGGGCAGCGGAGTTGCTGCGCTGGCGCAGGAGTTTGCGGCGAAGGCGGTTGGCAGAGTTTATGCGCTGGAGGCTGAGGCGCTGGCTTCCTACACATCCGACGCTTACGTCTATGCGCTGAAGGCCTTCATCTCCGAGAAACAGCCGAAGCTTGTGCTGTTTCCGCATACGTACCAGGTCCGGGACTTTGCTCCGCGGCTGGCGCTGGCGCTGGATCGGACGCTGATTTCGGATGCGACTGGGTACAAATACGAGGGCGGCGCGCTGCGATTTACGCGGCAGATGTTTCAGGGGAAGTTTACGGCGGATGTTTCGTTTGGAGGAGATGCGCCGTGGATGGCTACGGTGCAGATTGGGGCTTTTCGGGGGGACCAGGCGGGGGTTGCTTCCGGATCCGGGGCGGCAGCCGTTGAAAACGTAACAGCGGCTGTGGCTAATACGCCGGCGCGGGTGACTCCTCATGAAGTTTTCCAGGAGGCGAAGCAGACCGTCGATCTGTCGCAGGCGGAAGTGATCGTCGCAGTGGGGCGAGGGATCAAGGAGCAGAAGAATATGGCGCTGGCGGAAAATCTGGCGGCGGCGCTTGGGGGCGAGGTGGCGGCGTCGCGTCCAATCTGCGACAACGGATGGCTGCCGCTGGAGCGGCAGATTGGGTCGTCGGGGCAGACTGTGGCTCCGAAGCTGTATATCGCGCTGGGTGTGAGCGGAGCGATCCAGCACATTGTCGGGATGAAGGGCTCGCGCACGATTGTCGCCATCAATAAAGACCCCGAGGCGCCGATATTTGAAATTTCCGATTTGGCGGTGGTGGGAGATTTGTTTCAGGTGGTGCCTGCGCTGACGGAGGAGATTAAAAAGGCGAAGGGCTAGCCGGTAGCGGGTAGCCAAAAGCCGGCCTGCTAAGAACCGGTCAGCTGGTGAAGCGGTCAGCTGAGAACCGGTCAGCGGAAAATCGCCCAGCCAGGAACCAATCAGCCCGAAGCGGAGTGTTTGATTAACCTGTGCTACTATCGGCCATCCCTGGCCCTCTATGAAGACAACCCATGCTGTTTTGAAGCCCGTTAATCCAGGGCTGGCGGTGCTCCCTCCTTTACCGGAGGAGGCACGCCAGGCGGCGATTGGCCGATCGGCGCTGCGCAAGGCCAGCGTGCGGCTGCTGCCGCTGATTGGGCTCGGGTACGGGATCGCGTACATGGATCGCGTGAATGTGAGCTTTGCTGCGCTGCAGATGAACCGGCAGCTGCATTTTTCCGCGACCGTGTTTGGGCTGGGGGCAGGGCTGTTTTTCCTGAGCTACGCGGTGTGCGAGGTTCCGTCGAACCTGATGCTGATGCGGTTTGGGGCGCGGCGGTGGCTGGCGCGGATCATGGTCACGTGGGGCCTGCTGTCGATGGGGATGATCCTGGTGCGGACGCCCGTGCAGTTTTGCGTGATGAGGCTGCTGCTGGGTACGGCGGAGGCGGGATTCTTTCCTGGCGTGATTTTTTACCTGATGCAGTGGTTTCCGGCAGGAGATCGAGCAAAGGCGGTGAGCCGTTTTTATATTGCTTGGCCCCTCAGCTCGACGGTGATGGGCGCGCTCGCGGGTTGGCTGATGCATCAGGATGGGCGGATGCACCTGGCGGGCTGGCAATGGCTGCTGCTGGCGGAGGGGCTGCCGGCGGTGCTGATGAGCGCGGTGTTTTTGCTGGGGCTGCCGGATAGTCCGGCCAAGGCCAGGTGGCTGACGGAGGATGAGCGGGCCTGGATTCTGCGGAAGCTGATGGAGGAGTCGGACGCGCGGGGGCCAGGGAAGCACGGGCTGGGGGAGGCGTTCGGCGACCCGCGAGTGTGGCTGCTGGGAGGATTTTTCTTCTGCGTGCTGCTGGCGTCTTATGGGTATGCGTTTTCGGCTCCGGCCCTGGTGGAGCAGGTGACAGGGATGGGCGTCGGACGCGTTGGGTTCATCATCGCGGGTCTGGGCGTGGCGGGCGCGCTGGCCATGCTGGGGAACGGATGGGATTCCGACCGGACGGGCGAACGGTTCTGGCATATCGTGACGCCGCTGCTGCTGATGGCCGCGGGCTACGTGGTGGTTGGGTTATCGGTGTCGCCGCTGATCGTGCTACCCGGCCTGGTGCTGGTGGTGGCGGGCAATGCGGCAGTGCATGGGCCGGTGTGGACCATTCCCGCGGAGTTTTTGCAAGGCAAGTCGGCGGCGGCGGGAGTGGCGACGATCAACATGATTGGGATTCTGGGCGGCTTTGTGGGGCCGTACTGGATGGGCTTGTTGAAGGACGCGACCGGAACCCTGCAGCGCGGGCTGCTCACCATCGCTGCGCCGGTGCTGCTGGCGGCGGGGTTGATGGTGTTGCTGTGGCGCAAGTGGCCTCCGGGGCGGATGGCGTTGCGAGCGGATATATGACCTCGGCCGAGTGAGTTGCGCAGGCTCTACCTTCTCCCATAGAAATGAGGGTCCGGCATTCGCGTGGAAGCGCGGGTGCAGCTGAGGCTCCGATTCTTGAGACTCTGGTTCTTATGATTCATTTTCGAAAACCGGTTGAGGGTGTGGAGCGGCCGCAGATGGAGGCGGACGTGGTGATCGTCGGCGGAGGGCCGGCGGGGATGGCGTGCGCGCTGCGGCTGGCGCAGTTGATCGATGCGCATAACGCCCAGGATCCGGAGTCGCCGCTTTCAAAGGACAACATCAACCTGCTGGAGAAGTCGCGCGAGGTGGGGCAGCACTGTTTGTCGGGGGCGCTGCTTGATCCGCGCTCGATGAAGGAGTTGTTGCCGGGGTTTGAGAAGGAAGCGCCGATCGATGCTGAGGTCACGAAGGAGTCGGTCTACTTCCTGACGCGCAAAGGAGAACACAAATTTCCGATTGTCCCGCCGCCGCTGCGGGATCACGGGAACTACGTGATTTCGATCAACAAGCTTGTGAAGTGGCTGGGGCAGAAGGTGGAAGAGGCTGGGATCACGATGTTCACGGGGTTCGCGGGGTCGGAGTTGCTGTGGGCGGACGACAGCCGGGATGTTGAAACGGCGCGCGTGGCGGGCGTGCTGACGGACGACAAGGGCGTGGATAAAGAGGGGCAGCCGAAGGGGAATTTTGAGCCGGGGTATGAGCTGCGGGCGAAGATCACGATTCTTGCGGAAGGCACGCGCGGGAACCTGGCGAAGGAGCTGATTGGCCGGCTGGGGCTTGAGGATGCCGAGCATGCGCAGACCTATGGGGTGGGGATCAAGGAGCTGTGGGAGATTCCCGCAGGGCGCGTGGCGAAGGGCGAGGTGATTTACACGCTGGGTTATCCGCTCACGAGCCGGGAATATGGTGGGGCGTGGGTGTACGGAATTACGGACACGTTGGTGTCAGTCGGGTATGTGACCGGACTGGATTATGAGGACCCGCGCACCGATCCACACCATGTGTTTCAGAGTTTCAAGGAGCACCGGCTGGCGCGGCGGATTTTGGAGGGCGGGAAGATGATCCGCTACGGCGCCAAAAGTCTGCCATACGGCGGATGGCTGACGATGCCTCGCATTTACGGGAATGGGTGGATGTTGCTGGGGGATTCGGCGAGCTTTTTGAATTCGCAGCGGCTGAAGGGGATTCATCTGGCGATCAAGAGTGGGATGCTCGCGGCGGAGGCGGCGTTCGATGCGCTGCTTTCAGGGGACACCTCCGCCGATAGGCTGAGCGAATACAAGGCTGGGGTGGATCGGAGCTGGATTCGCGAGGAGCTTTGGCCGGTGCGAAATTTTCATCAGGGATTCGAGCATGGGCTGCTCGAAGGGATGGTGAGGGCGGGGATCCAGCAGGTGATGCGCGGGGGGAACCTGGGTCCGGATGCAAAGAACCGCGCTGGTTACACGCGGATGGAGCGGGTGGATGCGGTGGTGCCGGCGGATGAGAATCGGGCGCAGATGATTGGGAACACGAAGGGCGATGGGAAGCTCACCTTTGATCGGCTGACGGATGTATTTCATTCCGGGACACGGCACGATGAGGATCAGCCGGTGCACCTGGTGGTGGAGGATTTGAACATTTGCGCCGGGCGGTGCACGAAGGAATTTGGGAATCCGTGCCAGTATTTTTGCCCGGCGGCGGTGTACGAGATGGTGGAGGTGTCTGACGAGGGTCCGACGGTGTCGGACGATGTCGGACATCGGGCGCAGAAGGAACTGCGGATTAATTTCACGAACTGCGTTCACTGCAAAACATGCGACATCATGGACCCGTACCAGATCATCCGCTGGGTTCCGCCGGAGGGTGGCGGTGGGCCGAATTATGACGGGATGTAAATTTGCCGGCCTGGACTGGGTCAGGTGCGATATTCTGAATGCCCCGAATTGTTTTAAGACCAGCCGGATACCGGCCCTGGTGCTGAAGAACTTCCCCCTGTAGTTTTCGTTGCGAAATTGGAACCCTTCCGATCTCAAAGGAAGAAGAGGAGATTGGGTTATGAGCGAGCGGGTCTTTGTCTGCCCCCGATGCGCTGTGAAGGATCATGTTCGAGTGTCCCGCGCCCAGCGGCTCGATTTCATCCCGCGCCTGGTGGGAATGAAGGCTTACCGATGCGATATGTGCCGGCATCGGTATCACTCGTGGAAGCCGCTGGTTCCGCCGGTGGAAGAGCGACAGATGCGCAAATCGGCCTGAGGCTGACGGGAGCAGGTTGCATCCAATACAGTAATAGCTCATGGTGACGGTTCTCGACTCCATGCCGGGTGCTGCTGCAGGGCAGGCTGAGAGGCTGATCGACAAGCACGGGCGGGCGATTACCGATCTGCGCGTGTCTGTGACGGATCGCTGCAACTACAAGTGTGTCTATTGCCGGACCGGGAATGAAGGCGCGGTGTATGCGGAGTTGCCGATTGAGGATTACCTGCGTATCACGCGGGTGTTTGTGGGGCTCGGGATCGAAAAGATTCGGCTGACGGGCGGAGAGCCGCTGCTGCGGCGTGGACTGACGGACCTCGTGAGGGAACTCCGCCGGCTGCGAACGCTCGATGGCGGAGCGCTCGATCTCGCGCTGACGACAAATGGGCACTTGCTGGAAGATATGGCTCAGCCGCTGCGCGAAGCGGGGCTGAGCCGCATTACGGTGAGCATGGATGCGGTCGACGTCGACAAGTTTGAGCGCATCACACGCGTGCCGGGGTGCTACGACCGGGTGCTCCGGGGGATTCGGGCGGCGAAGGCGGCGGGACTGCATCCGGTAAAGGTCAACTGCGTTCTGCTGCGCGGATTCAATGAGGATCAGATTGGGGCGTTTGCGCGGTTTTCGCGGGAAGAGGGCGTAATTGTGCGGTTCATCGAGTTCATGCCGCTCGAGGAAGATCGTCTGTGGACGCTGGCTTCGGTGGTTTCGATGAAGGAGATTGTGGATGGCCTCCGGAGCTATCGGCCCATCGTGCGGATGGCTCCGAATGCGGCGAGCGAGACGGCGGTGCGGTACACGTTTGACGATGGCGTGGGGGAGATCGGGATTATCGCTCCGGTGACGCAGGCGTTTTGCGGGCACTGCAGCCGGGTGCGGCTGACGTCGGACGGGAAGATTCGGACGTGCCTGTTCTCGCAGAGCGATCACGATTTGTATGGCGTGATGCAGCGGGGCGGGAGCGATGCAGACATGGTGCAGTTCATTCGGCGGACGGTGGAGCAAAAAGAGGCGCGGCACCATATTGGCGAGCCGGGGTTTCTGAAGCCGTCGCGAAGCATGGTGCATATTGGCGGCTGAGGCAGGGTACAGGGTACAGGGTACAGGGTACAGATAGACCTTCAGTGGCTGGTTGACGAGGCGGTCGTTGTCCACGCGCGGGTGCAGGGTGCCTGATCCTGGAGGACGTCTCCACCTTTGGTTGGAGGCAAGGTCTGCGTGCGGCTCACTATAATGACGGCGAGCGATGCCATCCAAAAGACCTCCTCTGCTTTTCCTCAGTTATTTTGTGCCCGGGGCTGTGCTGATCGGCTTGTTGAGCGCGATTGCGGCGCATCCCGCGGCGGAAAACCCAAACACGCTTGAAGCGGCGCGGCTGAATGCGATCGGCGTGGCGCTGATGAATCAGCAGCTGACGGAGAAGTCGGCGGCGAAGCTGGAGGAGGCGCACGCCGCCGATCCCCGGTCGGCGATTCCGATGCTGAATCGGGGGATTGCGCTGCTGTATCTGCAGAAGCTGCCAGAGGCGGAGCAGGAACTGAAGCAGGCGGCGACGATGGCGCCGGACAATCCGCGCCCCTGGTACAACCTGGGGCTGACGGAGATGGATGAAGCGGACCAGAAACAGGCGATCGAAGACATGCGCAAGGTGCTGGCCATCGATCCGTCGGACGCGGATGCGCACTACTTTGTGGGGTCGCTCGACATGACGATGGGCGACGTGAACGGGGCGATTACGGAGTTCGAGACGGCGCTGAAGCTGCGGCCGCTGCATGCATCAGCGGAGTTTGGGCTGGCGCGCGCGCTGCAGAGGGCGGGGCGGACCGACGAGGCGCACGAGCACTTGAAGATTTTCCAGCACTACACGCAGACGAAGGTTGCGGCACCGCTAAGCGTGGGGTATGGGGAGCGTGGGCACTACTCGACGATGGAGGAGATGGCGGCGCCGGCGGTAGCGGTGGGGACGATGATTCCGGTGCGGTTTGAGGCGCAGGAACTGCCAGGCCCGTCGCTGAAGGGGGACACCCTGGCGGGTCCTGGGGGAGGCGCGTGCGTGGTGGACATCTTCGGACCAGGGCATCAGGACCTGATTGCCATGGACGCCGGGGAACACGCCATTCGGACGTATCGGAATCTGGGAAACGGGTCGTTCGAACCGGTGCGGCCGGATGTGACGAGCCTGGACGCGAAAGGGGAAGGAATTGCGTGCGCGGTGGGGGACTTCGACAATGACGGGCTGCCGGATGTGGCGGTGTCGCTGAAGCATCAGGTGATCCTGTTTCATAACCTGGGCGGCGGGAAGTTTGAGGATGTGACGGCGAAGGTTGGGATTCAGCAGTTGAACTGGCCGATGGGACTGACCTTTGTGGATTTCGATCACGATGGGGATCTGGATTTGTTTGTGACGGGTTCGGCGGTTCAAGGCAAGAGTGGGCCGAATGTGATGTGGCGGAACAACGGGAATTCGACGTTCACGGAGTGGACGGGGCCGACGGGATTGGCGGGCACGGGCAGCACGACGCAGGCGATTTTGTCTGACATCAATAATGATCGCGCTGTGGACCTGGTGGTAACCGGAGATCAAGGCGCTCCAACGATCTACTTCAATCAGCGGGAAGGTGCGTTCAAACCGGTTGCACTCTATGACGACGCAAATATGCCGCCGACCCGGGGCGTTGCGGTTTTGGACTTCAACAAAGATGGATGGATGGATGTTGCGGTGACGCACGCGGGCGCGCCGGGGTTGACACTTTGGCGCCACGTGAATGGAGAGAAGTTTGAACGCGTGCCGTTGCCGCTGCCGGCGGGCGTGACCGGGGCGTGGGGTGTGACGCCGATTGACGTCGATAATGACGGATGGATCGATCTGGCGGCGGTATTGGAAACGGCGCATGGGCCGGAACTGCACGTCTTCCGGAACCTGGGGCCGAAGGGATGGGAGGACGTAACGGGGGCTCTGGGGCTGGACAAGGTCGAGCTGAAGAATGCGCGGTCGGTGATCGCGGCTGATGTGGACGGCGTGGGGGCTGAAGATTTGATCCTGATCCGCTCCCCGGAACCACCGGTGGTTCTACATAACGTGGGCGGGAATAAGAATCACTCGCTGCGGATTGCGCTGGCGGGATTGGCAGACAACAAGACGGCGATCGGGACGAAGGTGGAAGTCTTCGCCAATGGGCAGTGGCAGAAGTTTGAGGTTGCGGGTGGCGGGGGGTATCTGAGCCAGGGGGCCACAGAAATAACTGCGGGGCTGGGTGAGACGGACAAGGTGGATGTGGTGCGGCTGCTGTGGCCGACAGGGGTTCCGCAGGACGAGATCGATATCGACGCGAGCAAGACGGAGCATGCGGAGCTGGCGCTGAAGGAGCTGGATCGGAGGGGGAGCTCGTGTCCGACATTGTTTGCCTGGGATGGGAAGCAGTATCAGTTCGTGTCGGACGTAATTGGCGCGGCGGTGGTGGGGCACTGGGTTGCGCCGGCGTCGACGAACCGGAACGATCCCGATGAGTGGATCAAGGTGGATGGAGACAAGCTGCGAGCGCGTAATGGGCTGCTGAGTTTGCGATTTGGGGAACCGATGGAGGAGGTCAACTACATCGATCAGCTGCGGCTGGTGGCGGTGGATCATCCGGCGGGGACTGAGGTTTATCCGGATGAGAGATTTTTGAGCGAGCCGCCTTTTGCTTCGGGGAAGACGGTGGCGGTGTCGGCTTCGCGCCCGGTGGCGGGGGCCTGGGACAACGACGGGCGGGATGTGCGGGAATTGCTGGCAGACAAAGATCACCGGTATGTGCGGGACTTCACGAATCTGAGCTATGCGGGGTTTGCCAACATGCACACGCTGACGCTCGATGTGGGGGCGTGGTCGGCGGAGCGGCCGCTGCGTTTGCTGATGGATGGGTATATCGAGTATTTCAGCGCCAGCTCGATGTATGCGGCGTGGCAGGCCGGCTTGCAGCCGGCACCGCCGCAGATGGACGCACTGATGCCGGATGGGCACTGGAAGCGGATCATCGACGACATGGGATTTCCGGCGGGGCTGCCACGGACGATCGTCGTGGACCTGACGGGGAAGCTGCCGGCGGGGGTGCGGAAGATCCGGATCACGACGAACCTGCAGATTTACTGGGATCGGGTGCGGGTGGATAACGGGCCGGAAGCAGCGTCGGACGTGCGTCGGACAGAGGTGCCGCTGGCGTCGGGGAAGCTGGTGTTCCGGGGATATCCCAGGCAGGTTGAAGGCGCGACGCCGGGCGAATTGACGTACGACTACAACCAGATCAGCGCGACGGGGCCGTTCCTGTGGGCGCGGGGCGTGTACACAAGATATGGCGACGTAACGCCGCTGCTGAAGACGATCGACAACCGGTACGTGATTTTCGGGACAGGCGAGGAGATCGATGCGGAGTTCAGCGCGGCTGGGTTGCCGGCGCTGCCTTCGGGGTGGACGCGGGACTACTTCTTCTACGCGAACGGTTTCGTAAAGGACATGGATTGGTGGGAGGCTTCGCCGTTTACGGTGGCGCAGATGCCGTTCCATGGGATGAGCCGATATCCGTATCCGGCGAGGGAGCATTATCCGGAGACGAGGGGCACGGACGCCTATTGGCTCGACTGGAATGAGCGGTTTGAGTCGGGGGCTCGGCGGCAGCGTTGGGAGTTTGATTATCGTTCGGCGCGTCTCGCGCCGAACGATAGCTGGTAGCTGGGAGCCGGTAGCACACTTGCCTCTGGCTAGCGCACTTTGATGGCGATGAGGATCACCAGGGCAAGCACGTTCTGGGCCAGCAGGGAGACAGTGAGGCGGATGCGGTCAAGGAACGGATAGCCGGGGGCGCCGTCGGCGATTTTTGCGCCGATGCGGCGGTAGAGCGAGAACCAGGCGTAAGCCACAAGAATGCCGATCAGGTCGATAATGGCGAGCCAGCCGGGTGGAACGGGCAGGTCGCTGGCGTAAAGGTGGCCGGGGTGGTTGCGGACGGCTATCCAGCCGATGAGCCAGGGGGCCACGACCAGAGCGGCAGCTTCGACAAGGGCGAGGACCATAGAGACGCGGGCGTGACCCTCGAACTGTCCATGCCACGGCCCTGAGTGGGTTGCGGCGGTCGATATGGTTGCAGCCGGCACGGACATGGGATGCGAGATTGAAGTCAAAAGTCACTCGGATGACTGAACATCAAAATGAAGATGGGCTCGCGAAATGAGGGTTACGGTTCGCGATAGCTGCGCTGGTAGGTTTGGGTCATGCGGTCGTGCCATCCGAGGCCGTCTTCGTCGAAGACGGCCCACAAGAATCCCAGGCCGAGGGGCAGAGCCGATAGAAGGACAGCGGCGATGCGCCTGCGGAGGACGGGATGGGTGGGGTTCTTGCCGGGGAAGGTGCAAAGGGCAATTTTTGCGTAGCGCATGCCGGGGGTCGCATTGGTGAGGCTGAAAAAGAGCAGCTGGTAGAGCACCCACATGGCGAAGAGGGCGATGCCGGCGGCTAAGAGGGCGGGACGGCCGTTGGGCAGGCTGGTGGTGCAGATAGCGAAGATCAGCGAGAAGAGGAGAAATGCGGAGAGAATGAACGCGCAGTCGACAAGGGCGGCGAGGGCGCGGTCTTCAACAGAGGCAACGTGGATGCGCGGGCCTTCGAGGAGTGCCGGGGATGGGTTGGGGTCGCGGATGGGGGTCTCCGTGTCCAGGCTGATTGTGCACCATTCCGGGGGAGTTTGGGCAGATATTTCGTGCAGCAGTGCGTGCAGAGGAGTGGGCTTGGGGTCAGGCGCTTGACTCCGGAGCTCGGTTTCTCCCGCAGGGGAGTTTGGCATGGGTTGCCGATGCCCTGCAAGGCTTTGCGCGCTGGGCGGCGCGTCGGCAGGGGCTGCGGTTTGCGGGGCAGCTTCGCTCAACGGGCCTTCGGCCAGGCGGGGGCGCGCTTTGCAGGGTGCGACGAGCTCTCGAGGAGAAGCGAGGACGTGGGCAGGCAGAGGCAGCGTGGGTTCGATTAGGGCTTCTTCGAGGGGATCGGACAAGAGGTTCCGGGGGGTACGGGGGCTTTCCCGATGGAAGGCGGATGCGGTGCGCGCCTCCGCGGGTGTAGCGCGCGGGGCGGGCAGCGAATCGGAGCTGACAGAGTAGCGGAGGAGATTGGGTTGGTACGGCTCGGGGAACGCGGTCACGGTTTCGGATCGCGGCGTAGCCTGCCCGCTTTCGAGTATGTCCGGGCCGGCGGGTGAAGTTCGGCCGGCATCGGCACGAGGCGCCGCGGCTTTGTTTTCGGCGGCGGATTTTTCGGCTGCCGTGGCCTGGGCGGCGAGCATTTCGCGATACGAGGGAACTCTCGAGTAGCGTTCGGCTACGCGGGCTGCAATTGAGGAAGGAGAGAGGGCCTCCCCCATGCCTGGGAGCAAGGGCTGATCGCCCACCGCGCGGCGGGTGCGACGGTGGCGGTCGCGGACCCGGTCGCTGACCTCGGTTTTCCAGGCTGATATGGGGTTGCTGAACTGGCCGGTTTCCTGGCTTGCAGGAGATGGAGCCGGGGGTGTTGTCGAAGAAAAATCGGAAGGCGAACCGTTCACTGCATCCTCATCGGTTTTGCGGTTTGCATTCGAGACGGAAGGCTGCGCGCCGCAAGTCGACATTCCGCTTTGCTATGCTGGATTTGCCGCGCGCGATGAGAACCCGTCTGTTTTGGTGTATCACGCTGTACCTGCTGTTGCATCCGCGGCTGTGGACGCAGGTGGTAACCACGCAGCTTCCCCCACCGCAATCATCGCAGGAAAAGGCGGCGGAAGCATCCACAAATGCGGCCGAATTATCTGCCGAGTTACCTGACGAGCCCAGCCTGCAAAGCACGCTGCCCGAGGCGCACGTAGTTCCGCAACCGGCGCAGGGGCTTCCCGTAAAACTGGTGGCGAACAGGCAATCGGAGCAGAGTTTGCCGAAGAGCAATCTGTACACGCTGGACGGCGATGTGGTGATTTACTACCGCAACTATATTGTTCACGCGGATCACGCGACCTATGACGACGGCAGCGGCGAGATCGACGCGCAGGGACACATGATGGTGGACGGCGGGCCCGACGATGAGCACTTCGAGGCGGATCATGGAACGATCAACGTGAATGCGGACACGGGGGATTTTTTCGATGTGGCGGGAACGCTGGGAGTGGAGCGGAATCCGCGGGGGCGAATGGTTTTTACTGCGCCGAATCCATTTGCGCTGACCGGGCGGGAGGTGCAGCAGCTGGGCAAGGGGCACTACAGGGTCATCCACGGAGCGATGACGTCGTGCCGGCTGCCGAAGCCGGACTGGAGGATTTTGTCGCACTTCATCGAGTTGAACAACGGCGTGGCGAAGACGAGCAATGGGTTCTTCGAGATTTTCCATGTGCCGCTGATGTACATGCCGTACGTGACGCATCCGGTTGATGTGCAGCGGGAGTCGGGGATTTTGCTGCCGTACATCGGAAACAACACAACGAAAGGGCTGATCCTGGGGGAGGGTTTTTATCTGACGCTGGGGCGCAGCGCGGATTTGACGATTGCTTCGCAGTACTACTCGAAGCGCGGATGGGCGCCGAACGGGATGTTCCGGTATCGGGGAGAGGGCCTGGATTTCGCGAATATCCGCTTCCACAGTTTGCTGGATCGGGGTTTGGCGAACCCGGCGGGGCCACCGATCAATCAGGGCGGAATCGATGTCGCGGGGAACTTGCGATACGATTTTTCGCCGCAGACGACGGGGGTGATCGACGCAGAATATCTGAGCTCGTATGTGTATCGGCTGGTGTTTGAAGAGGACTACGCGATTGCGATCAACTCGGAGGTGAAATCGCAGGCGTTCGTGACCCACGAAGACCACGATAGGTGGGAAAGCCTGCGGATGAATCGGTATCAGGATTTCCAGAGCTCGACGATCGCAGGGGATGAGGTGAGGATTCTGCATCTGCCGGAGGTCGATATCGAGGCCGCGGACCGCCGGCTGGGCGGAGCGATGAGCGATTCGCCGGTGATGTGGGGACTGAGCGCGTCGGGGGGTGCGATGTCGCGCTATGACTACCCGAGCTTCAGGACATCGGCGGAGGTGCCGCGGATGGATTTTTATCCACGGCTGACGATGCCGCTGCACCTGGATGGGTGGACATTTCGGCCTGACGTTGCCTTTCGCGAGACGTGGTACGGGAAGAGCCAGTATCCGGCGGATCTGGAGCAGATTCCAGTGGTGCGCGGGGCGGGGACGACCAGGACCGATGTAGAGACAGGATTTGATTTGCGGCCGCCGGCACTGGAGCGGGACTTCAGCATACCGTGGCTGGTGCGCCTGCTGGGCGGAGATTTGCGGCACACGATCGAGCCGGACATGGACTACCGGTACGTGACCGGGATCAATAATTTTCGGCAGATTCTGCGTTTCGACGACACAGATGTGGCCAGCAATACGAACGAACTTGAATACGGTCTGACGCAGAGGTTGTTTCTGCGGCATGTGCATCCGCACGCATGCACGGGCGATGACGCCTTAGGACCGGATGCGATGTGCGGAGGCGGGACGCGGGACTGGATTACGTGGCGGATCGCGCAGAAGTATTATTTCGAGCCGGACTTCGATCATGCGATCACGCGGGGGACGCCGAATCCGCTGGAGACAACGCTGGATTTTACCGGCATCGATTTTCTGACGGAAGCGCGGCACACGACGCCGGTGATTTCGCGGCTGCGGATGCGGACGACAACGGCGACAGATGTGGAATGGGATCTGGATTACGACGTGAAGGAAGGGAAGATCACATCGAGCAATATATTCGCTGGATACCAGCATAAGTTTTACCGCTTCCAGTTTGGGGATTCCTACGTGAACGTGCCGCTCGGGTACACGCCGCTGACCACGGCGAAATCGCCGCCTTTGTCGCCGAATGCGCCGAATCCGTATAACCAGATTCACGTGGCGGCGATTTTTGGAGCGGCGAGCAAACTGGGGCTGAGCGCCGGAGCGAATGCGGCGTACGATCTGATCCACCAACAGCTGCAATACGGGGCGCTGCAGGGACAATACAACTGGAACTGCTGCGGAATCGATTTTCAGTATCGGCGGTTTTCGCTGGGATCGATTCGCGACGATACGGAATATTTCTACAGCCTGAACTTCGCGGGATTCTCGAATGTGGGCGATCTGGCGCATCGGATCAGCTTGTTCTGACCAAAACAGGAACAGGCAACAGATAAAACAGGGAACAGGGAACAGGCAACAGAAATGGGTGGCAGGGTGAACTGCGATAATGAAGACAACGATTCTGGTGGTGACGGCTTCATGCCGGAGAAGGTGGGTTTCTTGCTGAAAAGGGTTTTTGTATTGGGCTGCGGGCTGGCAATCGTAGCTTCTGGTTGCGTCGCGCAGCAGACTACGGTGAGCGCGGTTGCTACAACTCCGGCGGCGGGGGCGGGTCCAGCATTAGCGGCAATGCCGGGGCTGGAGCGCAAGATCGAGGTCATGATTCGGGCGGAGCTAAACGTGCCGCCGCAGTATGAAATTGCAATTGGGCCTCGGGAGAAGAGCGATGTGAATGGATATGACACCATCGCGGTTACATTTTCGCTGCCCAGCACGCCGCAGAAGAAGCAGACGGTAAATTTTCTGCTGTCGAAAGACGGGAATACGCTGGCCCGGCTTTCGAAGTGGGACATTGGACCGGATCCGGGGTCGATGTTGCCGACGGAGGGGCGGCCAGTGCGCGGCAATCCGGAAGCCAAGGTGACGATCGTCAACTTCGACGATCTGGAATGTCCGTACTGCGCGCAGATGCATGCGGAGTTCTTCCCCGGGACGCTGGATCGTTACAAAGGGCTGGTGAAGGTCGTCTATCTGGATTATCCGCTGGTGGAGATTCATCCGTGGGCGATGCATGCCGCGGTGAACGCGAACTGCCTTGCGGCGCTGGACGGGACAGCCTACTGGAATTACGTCGATTACCTGCATGCGCACGGGCAGGACGTCAACGGACCGGATCGCGATCTGGCAAAGTCGACGGCGCTGCTGGATAAGCTGGCGGACCAGGAGGGCGCACGGGATAATCTGGACGCGACAAAGCTGGATGCGTGTGTGGCTAAGCAGGATGACACAAAAATCATGGCGGAGATGAGGGCTGCGGACAAAGCAGGGGTGAATGCGACGCCGACATTTTTTGTGAGCGGGGAGCGTTGGGCTGGGGAGATCGAAAAGCACCAGCTATGGATCATGATCGACCGGGCACTGAAGGACCAGGGGATCGCGCCGCCAGCGCCGGAGCAGCCAGCGCCCACCCCGTCGCCAGCGCAGAAGCCCGCGCAATGAGTACGCGGCAGTATTGAGTCAGCGGAATAAGTGCGAGCGGGGCGAGACGGCATTATTCTTAAGCGTGAGCCGCCATCCCCCGATAGCGGCGCGGCAACGGGGAGATTTTTTTGACATCATCATCGAAAGTGGCCAGGCAGCGGAGCGCTGGCTTTTCCAAGGGCAAATTCGGGCTCGCGTGTGTTGTTGCAGGGCTTGCGTTTTGCGCCGGTTGCCAGAAGGCGCACGACGCCAATACCGTGGCCACGGTTAACGGCAAGGCGATCCAGCGCTCGGAAGTGGAGACGATTTTTCAGAACAATCTGGGCGAATCGCACCAGACGCCGTCGAAGGTACAGGCGGACATCATGCGCCTGAACATTCTGCGCCAGTTGATCGATGAGGAGATTGTGATGCAGCGGGCGGCGCAGCAGAATCTGGTGGCGACGGATGAGGAGGTCCAGGACCGGCTGAACGAGCTGAAGACACCTTTTACGAAGGAGGAATTCCAGAAGCGTCTGGACTCGCAGCATCTGACGCTGGACGACCTGAAGCGGGAGATCCGGCGCAATCGGACGGAAGAGAAGTTGTTCAACAAGGAAATTACCTCGCGGATCAACATCACGGACGCGGACATCGCGAGCTACTACAACGAGCACAAGGCGGACTTCAACCTGATCGAACCGAATTATCATCTCGCGCAGATAGTGGTCACGTCGACGCCGCTGCCTCCGCAGCAGGTGGGGAACCTGCAGAACAGCAAGGCGATGAACGATGCGGATGCTAAGCGGAAGATCGAGATGCTGCACAATCGGCTGGAGAGCGGAGAGGATTTCGGGGCACTGGCGATGAATTTTTCGGAGAATCCGAATACAGCGGGGAATGGCGGGGATATGGGGTTTGTTTCGGAGTCGCAACTGCGGGGCGACCCCGAGGTTTACGGCGCGGTGGGGAAGCTGAAGCCGGGGCAGATCACAGAGGTACTGCCGGTGTTTGCGGCGCCTAACTCGAAACAGCCCGTTGGGTATGCGATCTACAAACTGGTCGACCGCGAGGTGGCTGGGCAGCGGCAGCTGGGCGATCCGAGAGTGCAGCAGGCGATACGGCAAACACTGCGGGACAGCCGTGAGCAGTTGTTAAAAAATGCGTTTCTCGAGATGCTGCGGGATCGGGCGCGAGTGGAGAATTACTACGCGGACGAGGTCTTCAAGAACGGGGCGCAGTGAGGCAGGGCCCAGGGTAAAGAACTCCAGGGCACTTCCTCACTTTGCGAATGGGCGGCTGGGGATGATGCCTTTGCCTTCCCTAATCGTGTGGAGCTGGTTGGCTGCCAGGCCGGGATACGATTCTTTTTGGCCGCTGGGCCAGAAGATGTCGATGTCGGCAGTGGCAGCGGCGCCGAGGCCAAAGTGCAGGCGAGGATCGTTCACGGAAATGTAGCTGATCTGGCTGGTCACGGATTGCGCTTGAACTTTGCCGCCGTAGTGAGCCAGGACCCGTGCGCCGATTGCGCTGCGATTGCTCTTTGTGCCTTCCAGGCGAATTTTGATCCAGTGGTTATCTTTCGGCGGGTCATTCCGTAACAGTGACGGTGGCTCATTGCGGTTCATGATGAGCACATCGATGTCGCCGTCGTTGTCGAAGTCGCCGAAGGCCGCGCCGCGTGAGCAGTGGCGGGCGGAGATGCCGGGCCCGGTTTCGTCTCCGAATTCAACAAATGTGCCGTTGCCCTGGTTCCGGAAAACGAGCCGGGGAGTTTGCGCGGGAAAGCGGGCGGGAAAGATTTTCTCAAGCTCGGGATAAACGGTGCCGCTGACGATGAGGATGTCGGGGTTGCCGTCGTTGTCGAAGTCGGCGATGCCGGCTCCCCAGTCGATGAAGCGGTGCTCTTTGCCGAGGCCGGCTTCGGCGGATACATCCTCGAAGTTGCCCTTGCCGTCGTTTTGGTAGAGACCGGTGGGCTGGTTGTAGAAGTGGGTTCGGAGGATGTCGAGATGGCCGTCGAGGTTATAGTCGCCGAGGCCGACGCCCATGCCCGCCATACGCTGGCCATCGGAGCTGACGGCGATGCCGCGCAGCAGTGCTTCTTCGCGGAAGGTGCCGTCGCGGTTATTCATGAGCAGGAAGCTGAAGGTGGAGTCGCAGGCTACAAAGATGTCGGGCCAGCCGTCCTCGTCGGCATCAAAGACGACGGCGGTAAGTCCGAAGGAGCCGCTGAGCGCGCTGATGCCGGTTTCGGCTGAGATATCGGTGAAGGTGCCGTTGCCGTTGTTGCGGTAGAAGTAGTGACGCGGCGAGACGAGGCCCATGGGTCCGCAATTGACGGGGACGCCTTCAAAGTTGCAGTTGGGGATGGCGAGCGATGGCCGCGGGCCGTGCACCATGTCGAGCTCGGTGTAGTTGGCGACGAACAGGTCGAGGAGGCCGTTGCGGTTGCGCTCGATGAAAGCGCAGCCGGAGCCGTAGTGGATGCCTTGTTGCAGAAGACCGGCCGTTTCGGTTACGTCGGAGAAGGTGCCGTTTCCATTGTTGTGGTAGAGGCGGTTCTGGCCGTAGGAGGTGACGAAGATGTCGTCGAAGCCGTCGTTGTCGTAGTCGGCGACGCAAACGCCCATGGCCCATCCGGCGTCTTTCAGGCCGGCCTTTTCGGTAACGTCGGAGAAGGTGCCGTCGCGATTGTTGTGGTACAGGCGATTGGTGGAGCCGGGCACGAGGCCGTCGATGCGGCGGCCGGTGAGGATGAAGACGTCCATCCAGCCGTCGTTGTCGTAGTCGATGAAGGCGCAACCGCAGCCGGTGATTTCGAGGATGAAGGTCGCCGAGTCCGCGGCTCCGTAGTACGTCGGCTGGGTCAGACCGGCGCTCGCTGCTATGTCAGTGAAGCGGGAGAATGGTGCGGACGGTTTCGCTGTATCGGCGAGGAGGGCGCGCGAAAGCATGCGCGGAGCAAGCGCTGCGGGGACGGTTTTGAGCAAACGGCGGCGCGTCCAATGAGCTGGGGACATCGGGATCGGGTTGCCTCGAGAATCTATTTTCAATGAAGCGGCTGCTGGTTCTGCGCGGCAGCAAGGTCGTGGGTTAGTTGTTGCGCCTCGGTGTTCGCGGGATCGAGGCGGAGCGCATTCGCGGCGGCTTGTTGAGCCTCGGGGAATTTGGATTCCATACCAAGGGTGGCGGCGAGGCTGATCCAGGCCTGGGTGAACGCGGGCGCGGAGGTGACGGCCTTGCGGAAGTTTTGCTCCGCCGCGGCGTAATCTCCGCGCTGAGAATTAAGATAGCCGAGCTGGTTCTGGGCGATCGCGATGGTGGGATCGATGGCGATGACCTGTTGGAGTACCGAACGCTCGCCGTCCTGGTCGCCGGCTTTGTCGAGGGCAACGGAAAGCTTATAGCCGAGGAGAGCATCTTCTGGAGTGGCGGCGAAGGCATCGCGATAGAGCTGGACAGCGCGCTGGGTATCGCCTTTCTCGAGGGCGAGGGCGGCTTCGGAGGCTTTGCTCAGGGCGAGAGAACTGGCGTCTTTTTCTTTGACTGCTTCCTGATAGCGCATCATCTCGGCGCGGGCGCCATCGGAATTGCCAAGAGCACGGAGAACATTCGCTAATTCGAAGTGGGTTTCGGGATCCTTGTCGCCGAGGGCGATGGCCTTCACCAGTTGCGGCTCGGCGGCGGCCGGGTCGTGGAGGCGGGAGAGCGTGATGCCGAGATTGGCGCGCAGGTTGGGAAGATCCGGATTCATGGCCACAGCGGCAAGGAGATGTTTCCGCGCGGCCGGGTAATCGCCGGACTGGCGCTCCAGTACACCTTCGAGATAGAGGGCCTCGAACTCGTGAGGATGTTCGGCAACGACCTTCTCGCCAAGGGGCATGGCAGGTCCCCAATCGCCATCAAGGACAAGAGTGCGCAAATAGGCGATCTGCGCGGAAAAGTCGTCGGGGTGGAGGCGATACGACTTTTCCGCGATGCGCTGGGCATCGAAGGTGCGGGAGACTTTGATGTAAAGCGTGACGAGAACGTTGACGAGCTTGACGGAGTCGGGCGTCGCGTCGAGGGCCCGGGAGACGGTATCGACGGCTTGTTCCAGCTGTCCGGAGCGGGCGTAGGCGAGTGCGAGATCGATGGTGAGGTCATCGTCGCGCTTCGCGTTCTGCAGCAGTGCGGCTTCGTCCGCGTAATCTTCGCGGGCGAGAAGACACTGGCTAAGGCCGTGGAGGGCGAGCTGGTTCGAGGGATCGATCGACAGGGCAGCTTGCCATTCCGGCTCCGCGTCGGCGGGGCGCGCGAGGTGGGTGTATATGGAGGCGAGCAGGAGATGCGGCTTAAGGACTGAGGGATCGGCTTTGATGGAATGCTGGAGCGGAGGTATTGCCTGCTCGAATTTGTGCGACTCGTAGAGACTGAAGCCGAGCAGGTAATTCAGCTGTGCGGAACCCGGAGCGAGGCGGAGTCCGGAATGAAAGGCCTGCTCGGCGCAAACGAACTGCTGGTGTTCCCCGAACCAGTTGCCGAGGTCGATCCAGGTCTGGGCGTCAGGGTGGGACTGGAGGCGGCCGTCCAGGGCAGGAGGTTCGGAGCAGGGGGCGGGTGCGGTGGCGCATAGCCCTGGGTGGACCGCCAGGGCCAGGAACGGGACGAGGAGGATTAGCCATCTGCCGCGCCAAGGCGCACGGCGACCCACCGAGGGGTTGTGGGACACGGACATCGCAGGAGGAATTTCGAGAGTCTCCAGAAGCAAAGATACCCAACGGAAAGGCGCAGGAGCAAGAGATTTCGCGCTCAGTTGGGAAAGGGCTCGCCTGCCTTGACAATACGAATCTGGTGATCGGTGAAGTGGAGGTAGCCGCCGGGAAGCGTTACTTTGGGCATGTGGCAACCCACGCAATTAGAGGTCGCCGTTGGGCATGTTCTTGCTCTGCCGGTGCTCGTAGGTTTTGCCGAGGCAGCATGGCATGCGAGGCACCTTGAATCGTAGGAAGCGTCGGAGCGGACGAGGTCCTTGTGGGGATCGTGGCAGGCGATGCAGCTGATGCGCGGATCGGTTCCGTTGAAGCAGCGGCTGTTGGCGAGGCGGTAGGGCTGGAAGCGGACATCGGGCAAGCCGCGCCAGCCATTGCGGACGACAGTTTCCCAGGAACGATGACATTGGCCGCAAAAGTTGGAGACGGATTCGGAGGTCATATCCTGGAGACGCGGAGGTGTGGTGCTGAAGTCGGCGCTGGCGGCGTCGGTTGCGTGATCGAGCGCTCCCTGATGACAATGCGCGCAGGTGACGCCGGGGTGGAGGGTGGTGAGGGTGAGCTTGCCTGAATTGACCGCGTTACTGGCGTGACAGCCGAAGCAGAGTTTTGTGTCCATGGGAGTAAGTTCGCGGCCCATCGCTTCCTGGAGAGTTTGCGGCGTGATTTGTTCGTCGCCGGTGGTGATGCCGAGATTGTTGGCTGCTGGATAGAAGCTGACGATGCTCTCGTAGAACTTGCCATCCTGTTCGAATACCCAGGTTTGCGCCTGGGCCCCGAAGCTCCAATGGATAGGTAGGGAGAGGGAGCCGGTTCCGTCGGTGACCTTGTAGACGCTTTGGCTGTTGCGGGTTTCGACGGTCCAGGTGTACGCGCCCATTTTGAAGCTGAGTTCTGGATGAGCTTCGAGGACGGGGTTTGCGCCGGGGAGTTCGACGGCGTGGGCCATGGGTGTGTCCGGCTGCATGGCCTGGCCGCGATGGCAGCCTCCACAGGACGGTGGCGGAGTTTGAGTCCGAGCGGGTGCGCAGAGAAATGCGAGCGCGAGAAAAAGGAAAGATGGAGAGCTATTGCGCAGGGGCGGCTCCCTGTTGGCCCATGGCGGGCGCGGGCTTGCTGATTTTTTGAGTGAGATCGAGGGAGGCGCGGCGTTCGCGGCGGGCATCGTCGTCGCGCCCGGATTCAGAGTAGGCGCGGGCGAGGGCGATGTGAATTTCGAGGTTTTGCGTGTCGAGGGCGAGAGCGGTCTCGAGAACGTGCGTGGCTTGCGGGACGTCGCCGGTTTCGAGCAGAGCGCGACCCAGCGAGAGCTGCGCCATGGGGAGGGTCGGAGCTTCTTCCGCAGCTTTTTTCGCTTCTGACAGGGCTTCGGAGGGATTGTTTTCCATCAGTAATGACCAGGCGAGCATGGTGTGGTCGATGGCGTTGCCGGAATCAATGGCGAGCTCGCGGCGAAATTCTGCTATCGCGGCGTCCTGGTCGGTGGGGTAGAGGAGGTAGCCCCAGGTGTAGTGGGCATTGGCGACGGCGGGGTAGCGCTGGGTGAAAGCCTGGAAGGCCTGAGCGGCGGATGGTTTGTCTCCCGAGAGGAGGAGGAAGACGGCGTTACCGGCAAGCGCGCTTACGTCGCGCTGGGAGGGGTCGGCATCTTTCGGAAGCTGAGGAATGCGCAGGGTAGCGAGGCCGATGGCCACGAGGAGTTCGTCGTTTGAGATGTGTTGACGAGCGAAATAGCCGTAAGCGGTCAGGGCCTCCTCAAATCGGCCGAGTCTGGTCAGCAACTGTCCTTCGTGGTAGCGGAGGATCTGGGTGTTACGGGAGTCGTCGGCGGCCCCGAGAGCCAGGGCGTGCTGCACATCGCGCAGAGATGGCTCAAATTGGCCGAGCTCGAATTCGCAGAGGCCGCGGAGGGCGGTTGCGGGGGCGGCATCAGGCATGAGACTGAGGTAATGGTTGAACGCGTCGACGGCCTGCACATAGTCATCGACGCTGTAGCGGAGCTGGCCGAGGTACCACCAGCCATCAGGCCAGGAGGGGTTGATAAGGAGGGCATGGGCGTACAGGTCGGAGGCGCGAGCGATTTCGCCGGATTGGCGGGCGGCGTCGGCATCGGCTCGGAGCTGATCGAAGGAAGGCTGCTGCGATGACTGGGGCCCGGGTTGGGCAGTCGGGGATGGGCTTTGGGGCAAGGCCGATGCGGAGAAGGCAAGTGCGGCGATGGCGAAGAGGATCATGCGACGGATGTGGCTTCGCGTTCGGTTTACGGGCCGCCCGGAACGACACTGCCGCAGCCCCTCGAAGCAGCAGGACCGCTCGAAATCGGCGGTTGCTGCGTGATCGTAGCACAAGGGTGCCCACACAGGGATGCGGCACTGGCTGAGCCGCGAAGAAGGCTTGTTTTTGCCTATTTGAAGGGTTGTTGAATGGGGCTAAAAGGCGGGTTCCCGATGGGTTAAGGGGGAATCGATATTTTTCTTGACAATTCTGTTCACCGCGGCGTAAAAATCTCCGTCAGCATCGGAGTAAACCGTTTAACCGCAATCTGTCAGTTCCAGGATCGCAGCTGGGAAGACCAGATTTGGGATATAAGCGGTAGCTACAGGCGCTCGATTACGGCCAAGCCGGAAGAATGGCTTAACGAAAACAATAACGAACCTGCAATATCTATGCACGATTCACAGGAGGCACAAATGAATTCCATCAGACGTCTGGCGGCAGTGTGCATGCCGGGCTCGCTGGTTGTTCTCTCGGGACTGCTGATTCTGGGGTTGGTGTTCTTTACCACGGTCCCCGGACATGCGCAGCAGCTTACCGGAACATTAAGCGCGACGGTCTATGATGCGTCGGGCGCTGTTGTTCCGGGAGCCACCATCATTCTCAAAAACCAGGACAGCGGCGACGTTCGCCGCACCACAGCCGATGGGGAGGGGTACTTCACCTTCACGGCGGTGCAGCCGGCTACCTACAGCATTCAGGTCAGCGCGAAGGGATTCACGAGCTGGGAACTGACCGGAATTGTGATGAACCTCGGCGATACGCGCACGGTGCCGAATATTGCCCTGAAGGCCGGCGCCAGCAGTACGACGGTCGAAGTGGTAGCTGACAAGAACGTCGAAGTGCCTCTCGACACGCCGGAAGTCAGCGACACGATGAACGCCGAGCAAATCGAAGATCTGTCGCTCGGTGGACGTGACGCGGGCGAACTGCTGAAGATGATGCCGGGTGCCGCATTCACCAATGGTGGATCGCAGGGTTCGGCGTTCAACCCGAAGATTACGAGCACGAACAGCGGCCCGGTAGGCAACTACTCGTTGAATGGCACACAGCCGTACGGCTCCATGGCCTACATGCTCGACGGCGCGAACCTGGTGGACCCGGGTAATGCGGGAACCCAGATTGCGAATATCAATCCCGACATGGTGCAGGAAGTTAAAGTCCTGAGCGGAAGCTATGGCGCGGAATATGCGTATGGCCCCGTCATCTTCGAAGCGTTCAGCAAATCCGGGGGCAAGAATCTTCACGGTGAAGGTTACTTTTACGCTCGCAACTCGGAGCTGAATTCCTGGGATTCTTATGTGAAGGAGTCCTATCTTTCGTCGATCAGCTCCGCAACGACGGCGGCAAATGCTCAGTCGCTGGCCAACACTCTGAACCCGTACGAGTACTACTACTACCTTGGCGGGAACGTTGGCGGGCCGGTCGTGCTTCCATGGTTGAAGTTCAACCGGAACCACGACAAGCTGTTCTTCTGGGGCGGCTATGAGTACATGATCCAGCACCCCTCCAACGCCATCAACTACTACAACGAACCCACCTCGGACCAGCGCAACGGTTTGTTTGCCTGCGGAGGCTCGAGCGGCAACACCACCTCGAATCCGAAGTTCGGCGGCGCAGCGTCGCTGTGCTCGACCGATCAGTTTGCGGCGATCGAAAACGGCAACGGGACAACGGGGTATGCGTACTTCACCCCCTCCCAGCGTACGGATCCTTCCGGTAATCCTCTGCCGCAAGACGCCAACTGGACGCAGGATTCCAGCGGCAACATCCACATCCCGACCACGGATTTCGATCCGAACATTCTGGGTGTGTTGAACAAGGCCTATCCACTGCCGAATCTCACCCCGAACGGCAACAACGGCTGGAGCAACTATGCTTACGCGCCCAGCATTCCTCAGAACCGGTGGGAAGCGACCGGCAAAGTGGACTATGCGATCACCGAGAACACGAAGCTGAGCGGGACTTACGCGTACCAGAAGGAAACCGATCAGCATCCGATCACGATCTGGTGGGCTCCGCCGCAAACGTTGCCTTATCCGGCTCCGGTCACCGCAAATGTGAATGCCCAGGTGGTTCTGGCTAACTTTACGCACCAGTTCAACGCGACCACAACGAACGAAACGGTGTTTACGCTGTCGCGGTTCATCAATCCGAACACATTGGGCAGCACCGCCGCAAACCGCAGCAATATAGGAATGGGTGCCATACAAGGGCTGTTCGGCCACACCTCAACCCAGATGCCCAATATCAACAACAATGCGTGGGGCAGCGCGCTTTCGAGCATCGATCAGGAACCGTTCGACGGTGGTTTTGTCGCCGGCGGCGGGTTTGGAAAGCTGGCGCGGGTGCCCCAGCTATACGACACGGTCAGCAAGGTCATCGGCGCACATACCGCCAAGGCCGGCTTCTACTGGGCGCAGCCTTATAACAGCCAGTCGAGCGGGTGCGATGACGGTTGCCAGGACAACGGGCAGTTTAACGTGGGTTGGCCGTCCAATTACGGAACGGGAAACATCACTGCGGACTTCCTGCTGGGGAGCGTCGCCAGCTACGAACAGCAGAGCGGCGTGCCGCTGGATAACATCAAGATGAACCAGTGGTCGCTGTGGGTGCAGGACTCGTGGAAGGCGAACAAACAGCTCACGCTGAACCTCGGCATGCGCGCGGATCACGTTGGACAGTGGTATGGAGAACCGGCGGGGCAGCAAGTCTGGGTGCAGTCCAACTATGTCGATTCACAAACGGCGCCCGCCAATACGGGCCTCGAGTGGAATGCGGTAAACAAGAATATTCCGCTCTCGGGCTTCAGTTCGCCGCTGTTCTACTACAACCCGCGCGTGGGCCTGATTTACGACATCTTCGGTACCGGCAAGACAGTGTTCCGTGCCGGATACGGAGCCTATCATTATCAGGACTCCGTGAACGAAGCGACGAACAACAACGTGGCCGATGGTCCGAAGGGCATCATCAACTACTCCACGCCGCACCCGTTCGTAGGGTATGCGAATTTGGCAAGCGTCTCCAACCCGCCGACCAGTGTGCAGGAAAGCTGCTGGCTGTGCGGCAACAACGTAGGCGCGGATCTGTTGGGTGACGATCGCACACCTCTGACGCTGGACTGGAACGTTTCGATCGATCAGGCGACAAAGTGGCAGTCGCTGGTTGAAATCTCGTACGTGGGCAACCACACGACGGGTGAAGAGTTCAACGGCGGAAACAGCAACATCAACAACCTCAACAACATCCCGTTGGGAGCTGAGTGGGCAGCGCTGGATCCTATCACAATGAAGCCCTGCTCGGCATCGGCGATCAATGGCGAAACCGGTTGCACCAGCAACGATTTTCGCCCCATGCACAACTACCAGGACATCTACCTGCTGACGCATCAGAGCTTCGAGAAGTACAACTCTCTGCAGGCGTCATGGAAGAAGAACGGGGCATTGCTGAACTTCCAGGCGAACTACACCTTCAGCAAGGTGATGGGCGTCTGGGACGGCGATACGTCGAACGGTTCCGGCAACGGCACCGGGGTCTGGCCATTCGCCCTGCAGCCCAACTATGGTGTGCTGGATTACGATCACACGCACATCTTCAACGTCTGGTACATCTACAACCTGCCGAGCCCGATCCACGGGAACCGGCTGCTGGGTACAGCGGTCAATGGCTGGAAACTGTCGGGCTGGAATACATATCAGGCTGGCGCGCCAATCCAGTCCAATACCAACGGAAACCTGAACGCGAGCTTCCCGAGCGGGAATTCCACCACCGGTCTGTTCACGATGCCGAACGGGCAGATCGCGCAGAGCCAGAACCCCGCATCCTGGCTGGGAACTTCGTCGGTTAACCAGCTGATGCCGCTGCTGACATGCAATCCGGCATCCGGCCTCAAGGGGGGTGCGCATTTCAACCCGAACTGCTTTGCCGCGCCGGACGTGATCGGTGTGGAAGGGCCGTTGCACTGGCCGTACATACGCAATCCCGGATACCTGGATAACGATCTCTCGCTCTTCAAGAGTTTCCCCACCCGGGAAAGTCAGAGGGTTGAGCTTCGCGTCCAGGGTCAGAACTTCGTCAACCATCCGAACCCGCAATTCAACCTGGATGGAAACAACGACGATATCCAGGTGAAGTTCAGCGCGCTGGGTGGAGGGAACACTGATACCAGTGTGAATGGCAAGCCGCTTCACACAGTGGGTCAGCGGTTGATGACCTTCTCCGCGAGGTACTTCTTCTAGGAGAAGCGCCTTCCTCGGGATTTTTGCGAGAAGGGCATCCATGCAATCGAACCAGAAGGGGTGGCGCAAGCCACCCCTTCTTTCTGTAGTCTGCAGGAGTATGTCCTTTTTCGGATTCTTACGGGCTGCGGTCTTAGTTTTGTGCCTCGCGGCTGCCGCTCTTCTGCTGGTCCACGCTGCCCCGGCTCCGAGTCCCATCCGTTTCGAACTGAAGAAGATTCCGTTTAGTCTTGAGAACGATGAGACGCCGGGCAGAAATGCGCCTGAAAGCATGGCGGGCGGCGTCGCGGTTTTCGATTACAACGGCGACGGGCATCCGGACATTTTTTTCGCGAACGGCGCGAACATCGCAACGCTGAAGAAGGACGATCCGAAGTATCGGAACCGTCTTTTCCGGAATAACGGCGACGGGACTTTCACCGACGTGACGGAGGCGGCGGGACTGGCCGGGTCCGGTTACGACATTGGCGTCGCAGTGGGCGACTACGACAACGATGGGTGCCCGGACATCTTCGTCGCCGGCGTCTATCGCAATACGCTGTACCACAACAACTGCAACGGGACCTTCACCGACGTAACGCAGAAGGCAGGACTGGGAGACTCCAACGACCCACAGTATGGGCCGCTGTGGGCCGAGGCTGCGGTATGGGTGGACGTGAACAATGACGGATTGCTGGACCTGTTCATTGTGGACTATATGCAGTGGAGCTATGCCGCGCAGCCGCTCTGCCACTTCGGCGCGGTCGCCGATTATTGTCATCCGCGGTACTACAAGGGCCAGCCGGACCGGCTGTTTCTGAACAATGGCGACGGCACGTTTCGGGATGTTTCGAAGGAGTGGGGGATTCGCGACCATGTCGGCAAGGGCATGGGCGTGGGCATGGCCGATTACGACCTCGATGGAAAGCAGGACCTGTTTGTCACCAACGATGCGGATTACAACTTCCTCTTTCACAACCTCGGCAGCAAGTTTGAGGAGGTTGCGTTCGATGCCGGGGTGGCGCTGCCGGAGGGCGGGCAGTTTATTTCAGGCATGGGGCTGGATTTTCGCGACTTCAACAACGATGGATACCCGGACCTGGCGTTTGTGGCGCTGAACAACCAGACCTTCCCTCTTTTTCAGAACACGGGGAGGGGCGATTTTCGCGAGGTGACGACGCCAACCGGGCTGCGCGATCTGAGCATGAAGATGTCGGGCTTCGGGGCGGCGCTCTACGACCTTGACAATGATGGCTGGAAGGACCTGTTTGTGACGCGCGGGCATGTGGAGTCGCAGCCGTTGCCGGGCACGGAGATAGCCCAGTACAACACGGTATTTCGCAATCCGGGGGCGAGCGGAAAGTGGTCGGCGCTGACGGAGGAGGCTGGTTTGGATGCGGCTCCGAAAGCGCGGCATCGGGGGTGCGCGTTGGGAGATCTGGACGGGGATGGGCGGGTCGATGTGGTGGCGACGGCGCTGGGGGCTCAGGCTGAGATCTGGATGAACCGCAGTGAGCATGCGGGGCATTGGCTGGACATAGCGCTGCGGGGCGTTGTGAGCAATCGGGACGGGATTGGGGCACGGATCAAGGTTGTGAGCGCCACAGTGGGGGCGCAGTATAACCACATGACCACCAGCGTGTGCTATGCGTCGTCGAGCGACGGGCCGGTGTACTTCGGGTTGGGAGCCGATACGAAAGCGGAGACGGTGGAGATTCACTGGCCGGCGGGCGGCGTGCAGACTCTCAACGACGTGAAAGCCAATCAGGTGCTGAAGGTCACCGAGCCGGGCGCGAAGAGTCGCTGATTGGCACCGAGTCCGGTGATTGATACGAGCGACTGAAGCCCGGGCGGATCTACTTGCCGGGACCTTGCTGCTGCTGCTGCGCGGTGAGCTTGTCGACGATCTGGCGCTCGCGGGCGCCGTCTGTAGGGCGATGCAGTTTGTAATAGAGAGTGGCGAGTTCGACGTGAGGTTCGAGCCACTGCGGAGAATCGGAGACCAGTTTCTCAAGCTGGTCGGCGGCGGCCTGGTAGTCGCCTGAAGTGCTCTTCCACATCGCCGATTCGTAGCGGGCCATGGTGGATTGCGGGTTCAGCTCAATTGCCTTATCGAGGTACTTCTTCGCTTCGTCCATATTTCGTTGCTGGTAGAGGATTGCGCCGAGGTAGAGGTTGGCGTCGAAGTCGTTTGGGTTTTGCCGGAGCGCCTGGCGAAATGCGGGTTCGGCGGCTTTGGCATCGCCGGCCTTGTCGCGCGCGGTGCCGTCGAGGGTGCAGAGGCCGGGCAGCGAAGGGTCGAGGCGCATCGCGTTATCGAGGTCACGGCGTGCCTGGTCGAATTCGTTCAGGTCGAGGAGGGTGGATCCGGCGAGCATCCAGGAGTCGGCGCTGTTGGTCATGGACGCGGACTTTTCGAGGCGGGTGGCGCCGTCGCGGGGATGGCCGCCGCGGATCAGCGCCTCGCCGAGTGCATACTCAAAATCGGGGTTGGAGGCATTGGTGGACTCCATGGGCGTCAGCATAGCGACCGCGTCGGAGGCTTTGCCTGAGCGGGCCTGGGCGTCGCCGAGCAGGATGGCAATGCGAACGTCGCGAGGGCTGGCGCGATGGGCAGCGTCGAACTGTTCCAGCGCATTGGGAAGATCGCCTTTGCGGGACCAGGCGAGGCCGAGATCGAGGTGGACGGAGGCAAGCTGGGGGGCCAGCCTGAGAGCCGCCTGATACTGGGCGATAGCCGCATCGAGCTGCCCAGTGTGGGCCAGGGCGGCGCCGAGATTGACGTGGGCGGCCAGGGTATCGGGGTGGAGCGCCAGGACCGCCTGATAATCGCGGATGGCGTCTGGAATATCGCCCTTTTGCTGCTCGCCAATGGCGCGGTTCAGGAGCTGGTCGGGTGAAGTTTGCTGTCCGAGTATTCTGCCGGCGAACAGCAGTACGAAGGAGAGCAGACCGAGGCGCATCGCCCCCAGAATAGCCTGGAATTGATGGAAGGGATGCGCGATAATTATGGGTTTGCGGGGCCAGCCATGAAAAACAAAACTGCTCTTTTCCTCTTCCTGTTTTTCTCCCTCTCCATGCTTGCGGGCGAGTTTGTGCAGGCACAGGGCATTCCCGCCGGGGGCGGTACTTCTACTGCAACCCGGCCCGATTCGATTCAGGACACGGGTTACTGGGGCTTTATGGCGAACGCGCCAGGCGGAGTGATCGGAGGTCCTGGCCTGTGGGGAAAGGTTGTGGTTGCGGGCGATCCGCTCATCTGGGAGCCGATTACGGTAGCGCTATCGTGCGCGAACGGCCGCACCGATCTGACCACGGACACGGCTCCGGACGGAAGGTTTGCGATCACGCATGTGCATCTTCCCGGGGCATACACTTTGGACGGCGATGTGAACCGGCAGATGGAACAGCACTATGAGGGATGCACGGTTCACGCGGAGCTCGCCGGGTATCGTTCCACGGTGGACACGATTACAGAGAAAACTCTGCGGGACAATCACTACCTGGCGGATCTGGTGCTGAATCCGGAGGAAAATGCGCCGGGCACCGCTCTGAGCGCGGCGAGCAGTTCGCCCGAGGCGATGAAGGCGTTCCGGACGGCGCATGAGGAATGGCTGCATCGCAAGACCGATGGCGCGAAGAGCGATCTTGAGGAAGCGGTGAAGGCTGATCCAAAGTTTGCGGAAGCCTGGTATCTCCTGGGGCGTCTTCAGGCTCCCTCGGAACTGAAGGCGGCCACCGATTCATTGATTCAGGCGCAGGCGGCGGACCCGCGGTTCGTTCCGCCATGCGTCTGGCTGGCCACGATTGCGATTCAGAAGAAGGACTGGCAGGAAGCGAGCAACTGGACTGCCCGCGCACTGGCGCTCGATCCAGCGGGGACGGCGAGGATCTGGTACGAAAACGCTTTGGTGGATTACAGGCTGGGGAAAAACGAAGCGGCGCGCACCAGCGCGGAGCGTGCGCTGGCGATGGACCCAGAGCACACCGTGCAGAATGCGGAAGAGATTCTGGCCCTGACGCTGATCAATAAACATGATTATTCGGGAGCGCTGGACCATCTGCGCAACAGCCTGACGTATGTCCCCGCGGGTCCGGACGCCGATCTGATTAAGCGGCAGATCGCGTTTGTGCAGCAGCGGGAGGCTGACGCTAAGAAATAGCCCGCGGCGAGGGAGAAATCGAGCGGCTGCGGCAGGGTAGTTCATGGATGCGCCGCCTTTCAACTGTAATTCCAGCTGCAAGCTCAAAACTGCAGCAAACGTCAACCTGCAAGCTGGCGGGCTGCTGCTAATCTAAAAACTGTCCAATCCGGCAACTTCAATGCGCCGCATTTGAAGCGCACTGGACGCGTCTGTGACTGCTATCGGCAACTTCGCTGAGCGGGTCCAGGAGCGAGCGGCGGAAACTCCTGTACGACACGGACGATCTTTTGGCCGAACTGCATTACGACGAGGCAAACTGGAAGCCCAGCCACAATCCGTGGCTCGTCGCGCTGACCGTTACCCTGGCGACGTTTATGGAGGTGCTGGACACCTCGATTGCCAACGTCGCGCTGCCGCACATGGCCGGGTCGCTCGGGGCAAGCCAGGAAGAAGCCACGTGGGTACTGACGAGCTATCTGGTGTCCAGTGCGGTGATCCTGCCGATCTCCGGCTGGCTGATGGCGCGTATGGGCCGCAAGCGCTTCTACATGACCTGCGTGGTGCTGTTTACCGTCTGCTCGATGATGTGCGGTTTCGCCGGTTCTCTGCCGGTGCTGGTTTTCTTTCGCGTCCTGCAGGGGGTTGGCGGCGGTGGCCTCGCGCCCAGCGAGCAGGCGATTCTGGCCGACACATTCCCGGTCAGCAAGCGCGGCCAGGCTTTTGCCGTATATGGAATGGCGGTGGTGGTGGCTCCGGCGATCGGGCCAACGCTGGGCGGATGGATCACGGACAACTTCAACTGGCACTGGATTTTTTTCATCAATTTGCCAGTGGGTTTGCTTTCGCTGTTTCTGACGCAGCGGATGGTCGAGGACCCGCCGTATCTGAAGGCGGAGCAGACGCGGACCGGGCGCGTGGATTTCATGGGGCTGGGGCTGATCTCGGTCGGCGTGGGCTGCCTTGAATTTGTTCTGGATAAGGGGCAGGAGAAGGACTGGTTCGGCGATCCGAACATTAGGGCATTTACGATCATCGCAGCCTGCACGCTGGCGGTTTTTGTGTGGTGGGAGTGGCGGCACGCGGATCCGATCGTCGACATCCGGCTGCTCAAAAATCGTAACTTTGGAACGGCTGTTTTTCTGCAATTTGTGCTGGGTATGGTGCTGTTTGGGACGACTGTGCTGATTCCGCAGTTTCTGCAGGTATTACTGGGGTACACGGCGGAGCGAGCGGGGATGGTGCTATCGCCGGGAGCGCTGGTGCTGATGTGCACGATGCCGATCGCCGGTCGCATTGTCAGCTCAGGAAAATTTGACCCGCGATTGTTGGTTGCGATCGGATATGCGATTACCGCCGTCGGGTTGTTCAATCTGACGCGCCTCGACCTGGGTGTTTCGTTCGGGCAGATCACGCTGTGGCGCGCCTATCAGGTGATGGGGCTGTCTTTTATTTTTATCCCGATCAGTACGCTGAATTATCTGGGCGTTCCGCGCAACAAGAACAATCAGATTTCGAGTTTTTCCAATTTTGCGCGCAATATCGGGGGTTCGGTGGGCACGGCTCTGCTGACGACATTTTTGCAACGGACGCAGCAGACACATATTTCAGCGCTCAGTTCGCACGTTGTCGCGGGAAGCCCGCAGTATTCGCGGTTTATGGATATGACGCGAGACTCGCTGACGCGGCTGGGCCAAAGCCCGGAGGCTGCAAAACAGCTTGCGATGGGGAATGCCTGGCAGGCCCTGAATCGTCAGGCGGAGATGCTGAGCTACCAGAATTCATTCTGGGGCTTGAGCCTATTGATCGCATGCCTGATTCCGCTGCCGTTTATCATGCGGCGTCCGCCGCGCAGGGAGCGAGCTCCAGAGGAAATGGCTGGGCATTAAGAAGTCATAAAGCCGCTTGTGGGCAGTGCTCGCGCCGCATATCCTTATTGAACATCAATGGATTTTGAAAATCTCCGGACGTTTCTGGAAGTGGCCCGCCTGAAAAGCTTTTCGCGGGCTGCGCAGAAGCTGCTCCGCACACAGCCGGCTATCTCGGCACAGATTCGCACGCTCGAGCAGGAGGTGGGGGCGCGCCTGTTCGACCGCGATGGCGGGAAAGTGACTTTTACGGCGGCCGGCCGGCTCTTTGAACCCTTTGCCGAGTATTGCGTGGAGCGGCAGAAGCACATTTTGCTGGCGATCGCCGAGCAGGAACGCTCGCCGCGCGGCGAGCTCTCGATCAGCGCGAATGAGGCGACGCATCTGTACGTGCTGCCGCGGGTGTTTGCGCAGTTTCGGCGGCAATATCCGCGCGTGATGCTGAGCGTAGTTCGAGCCGAGAGGCTGCGCACAATCGAGAGCGTGCTGAGCCGGGAGGTGGATTTCGGAATCGTGTCGATGCCGGTACGCGATGCGCGGCTGACGGTGGAGCTGATCCATCGGGATGAGCTGGGGCTGGTGGCGCCGCAGGGGCATCCGCTGGCGGGGCGTGGGGTGGTGCGGTTGCAGGAGGCCGCAAAATATGCGCTGCTGCTGCCGAAACAGGGACGCCGGCGGGAACAACTGGACGAGCTGTTTCGCGTGAACGAGATGGTGCCGCGGGTGGCGATGGAAGTGGAGTCAAGCGAAATGCTGAAGCGCTACATCGGCGTGGGGCTGGGGCTGGGATTTCTTCCGCGCACCAATGTCGCGGAGGAGGAGCGGGCGGGAACATTGCATGTGCTTGGCCTCGATGGAGTGCGGCTGGCGCGCGATCTGGCGCTGGTATTTCGCAAGGACCGGCAGCTGTCCCGAGCGGGACAGGAATTTCTGGAGATTGCGACGCAGTCGCTTGAAAAGCGCGCAGCGGAAGCGGGTCCTGGGCGGGGCCGCAGTGCCGTATGATTATTAGGGCGTGAATTCATCCGGTCGGCGTCGCCAGCTGCAGCGTCGATGTGATAAGTTTCAGCGGGATCGGATTTTCCCCGGAATCTGTGCGCCGATATCAAACAATCGAAGGAGTCAGGAATTGGGAAAAAGCATGGTCCCAAAGCGTTTGTTTTTTACGAAGGGTGTTGGGAAACATAAGGAGCGGCTGACCTCTTTTGAGCTGGCATTACGTGATGCCGGTGTTGCCGCCCACAATCTGGTGCGCGTATCGTCGATTTTCCCGCCCCAGGCCAAGTTGATTGCGCGCAAAGAGGGGCTCAAATATCTGAGTCCGGGAGAAGTTGTATTCGCCGTCGTAGCCGAGAATTCGACGCGGGAGCCCCACCGGCTGGTGGCATCCAGTATTGGGGTGGCGATTCCAAGCGATCGTAACACCTACGGTTACTTAAGTGAGCATCACAGCTTCGGCGAGACAGAGGATCAGGCTGGAGAGTACGCCGAGGAGTTGGCGGCGGAGATGCTGGCGACTACTCTCGACGTGGATTTCGATCCCGACAAGAGCTGGGACGAGAAAAAAGAGATTTATCGCATATCGAACAAAATTGTGCGCACGGCAAACGTGACACAGTCGGCAATTGGCGACAAGCGCGGGCTTTGGACGACCACAATTGCTGCTGCGATTCTGATTTTCGAATAGATTAAGCGGGCATCAGGCGGGGCGTGGGCCGCGAGGCCTGCGCCTTTTGCTTCTTCAGGGGTCAATCGTAACTGTAGATGGCACAAATATGACGGAGAAAACTACTTTTCGGGTGGGGCTGGTGCAGATGAGCTGCGGACCGGATCCGGATTCGAATCTGGAGAAGGCGGCGGAGCGGGTGCGCGAGGCGGCGCGATTGGGGGCGGAGGTGGTTTGCCTGCCGGAATTGTTTCGGGCGCAGTATTTCTGCCAGCGCGAGGATGTCAATCTGTTCGATCTGGCCGAGCCCATCCCGGGATCGAGCACGGAGAAGCTGGGAGCCGTTGCGCGTGAAGCGAAAGTCGTGGTGGTTGCATCGCTGTTTGAGCGGCGCGCTCCTGGCCTTTACCACAACACCGCTGCGGTGATTGAAAGTGACGGGCAGATCGCGGGAATTTACCGGAAAATGCACATCCCGGACGATCCGCTCTATTACGAGAAATTTTATTTCACGCCGGGCGACCTTGGATTTCGCGCGTTTGACACGTCGGCGGGGCGGATCGGAACGCTGGTGTGCTGGGATCAGTGGTATCCGGAAGCGGCGCGGATTACGGCGTTGCACGGCGCCAACGTCCTTTTCTATCCGACCGCAATTGGCTGGCACCCCTCCGAAAAGGAGGAGTTTGGAGCGGCCCAATACGACGCGTGGCAGACCATTCAGCGAGCGCATGCCATTGCCAACGGCGTGTACGTGGCGGCGGTGAATCGCGTAGGAATGGAACATGGCGATGTGCGCGGGAAGCGGGCGGAGGGACCGGGGCTGGAGTTCTGGGGCGGGTCGTTTCTCGCCGATCCGTTTGGAAGGGTCATCGCGAGAGCGGCGCACGATCGCGAGGAGATTCTGGTTGGTGAGATCGATCTGCGGCAGATGGAGGACACGCGGCGCAACTGGCCGTTCCTGCGGGATCGCAGAATCGATGCGTACGCGCCGATTGTCAGCCGCTTTCTGGATGACGATTCCGAATGAGTGAAGACCCGATAAGTTCCCCGGGTGCTCCGGGAACTCCCCTTGCATTGGGCTACCGTATGCCCGCGGAGTGGGAGGCCCATGAAGCAACATGGCTCGCATGGCCGCATAATCCTGAGGATTGGCCGGGAAAATTTCAGCCGATCCCATGGGTGTATGCCGAAATCGTCGGACACCTGGCACGGGTGGAAGATGTTCACATCCTGGTAGATGATGCGGCGGCCGAGAAACGCGCGGGCGGCATTCTGAAGCGCACGGGCGCGAACCTTGCGCAGGTGCATTTTCATTTGTGGCCGACGGATCGGGTGTGGACGCGGGATTCGGGGCCGATTTTTGTAAAGAAGACCCTTGGTAGCGGCGTCAAATCGGAAAAAGATATGGTGGCGGTTACGAATTGGAAGTTCAACGCCTGGGCCAAATACCAGGACTGGCATCTGGACGACCAGATCCCGGAGCGGGTGGCGAAGTTGCTGGCCCTTCCGCAATGGATCCCCACCCTGGAGACGGATAATGGGCCGCAAAGGGTAGTTCTCGAGGGCGGCTCCATTGATGTAAACGGCGCGGGCACGCTGATCACCACGGAAGAATGTTTGCTGAGCGAGGTGCAGCAGCGGAACCCTGGTGTGAGCCGCGAAGAGCTGGGGGAGATTTTCCGGGATTATCTGGGAATCGAGCAGGTGCTGTGGATGAACCATGGGATTGCCGGGGACGATACGCATGGACACGTTGACGACATCACGAGATTCGTTGGGCCCAACACAATTGTCACAGCCGTTGAGCCAAATAGAGAGGACGACAACCATTTACCTCTCGCTGAGAACCTGGACCGGTTGCTGTCGGCACGGAATCCGGACGGCAAGCCGTTCGAGATCGTCGAGTTGCCGATGCCTCCGCGGATTGTGTTTCAGGGTCAGCGGCTTCCGGCGAGCTACGCGAATTTCTACATTGCGAATGAAGTTGTCCTCGTGCCAACCTTCAATCGTTCTACCGATCGCAGGGCCCTTAATATTCTTGCGGAGGTGTTTCCGGGGCGCGAGGTTGTAGGCATCTATTGCGGAGACCTCGTCTGGGGACTGGGCACTCTTCATTGCATGACGCAACAGCAACCGGCTGCTGTGCCTTACCATCGTCAGGATGGTTGAGGGAGATGAAATTCTGATGGAGGCTGCGCTCGAAGAGGCGCGCGCCGCTGGTGACGCAGGCGAAGTTCCGATCGGCGCGGTCGCCGCGGTGCGCGGCGAGATTGTGGCGCGGGGGCAGAATCGGGTGTTGCGCGACACGGATCCAACGGCGCATGCGGAGATGGTGGCTATGCGGGCCGCAGCGCGGTCCATTGGAAACTACCGGCTCATCGACTGCGAGCTTTATGTGACACTCGAGCCGTGCGCGATGTGCGCGGGAGCGATGATCCACGCGCGGCTGGGTCGCCTGGTGTACGGCACAGCCGATCCCAAGGCGGGCGCGGCAGGATCGGTGCTCGCGGTGCTCAATCATCCGAAACTGAATCATCGGATGAGGGTAACGGCCGGCGTTCTGGCGGATGAATGCGGCGAGCTTCTGCGGGATTTCTTTCGCGAGCGGCGCGGCTGAAGTTTTACGTGGTTCGAGTGGCGTTCGCCTAAACTGGAAACACGTGACCGCTCCAACCAGGATGATCGCCATCGATATAGACGGAACGTTGCTGCCATCGACAGGGGCGGTGGTGAGCCGGCGCAACTGCCAGGCGTTGCGGGAAGCCGAAGCGGCAGGCATCGAAATTATCATCGCGACGGGAAGGCGGCAGGCCTACGCGGCGCCGCTGCTGGATCCGGTTGGGTTGAAGCCCGAGACAGTGTTCATCACATCGAATGGGACGGTGACGCGCACCTTGGGCGGGGAGCCGATTGATCGCTTCCTGCTGCCGGTGGAGACCGCGCGCTCCCTTTGCCCTTTGCTCCGGCCGTATGGGACGACGGTGTTTACGTTCGATCGCGAGGGGCCCGGGGAGATGGTGCTGGAGTCGCTGGAAGCATTGCACGGGCGTGTATCGATGTGGGTGGAGGCGAACCGGCCATCCATACGCGAGGTTCGGCCACTGGAGCGGGCCTTCGATCAGGGAGAAGCGCCGGTTCAGGGCATGGTGTGCGGAGGGGTCGAAGAAATGCGGGGCGCGGAGCGATGTCTGGCAGAGAGCGCGATGGCATCTCATATCGAGGCGCACCGGACCGAGTATGCATCCCGGGACCTGACGATTCTGGACATTCTGCCGGCGGGGTGTTCGAAAGGCGCGGCGCTGCGGCGACTGGCGCAGCAGCGGGGTCTGGGGCCGGAGGAGATCATGGCCATCGGCGACAACTGGAACGACCTGGAGATGCTGGAATTTGCCGGGCGAGCGGTTGTGGTGGCGAACGGGGCTCCGGATCTGGTGGATTTGGCGCGGGCACGGGAGTGGGAAATTGCGCCGACGAACGATGAGGACGGAGTGGCCAGGGTGATAGAGGGCGTTCTTGAATTCCAGGCGTGAGTGGTCTTACAGGGAAGCCAATCTTCGACGCAAATGCCACCACAGTAACCAGTTACGGACTTACCGAAAATTGAACATTCTGGACCAAAGGCGCGTCTTGAGAATGGTAGAGTGAAAAGGCATGTTCTTCCCCGCAAAATCGCTCAGGGCATGGTCCGCTTTTGTGGCCGTCGGCTGTCTGGGGACTTTTGCGCATGCCGCCGAGCACGTAACCCTCAGAAATGGGTTTGACCTCTTCTGCGATCATCGCGAAGCCGATGGCGGGAAGGTAAAGCTGTACATGGATGCCGCGGGCGCGAGCTTCCTCGAAGTGAATGCGACGGACATTGTGGCGGACGAGCAGGTGGATTGGCCGAAGCCGGTTGCGGATGCGACGGCGGAGAGCGCGGCGTCAGGACCGGCTGGCGTGCCTGAGAAGCTGACGGAAGCGGACCTGAAGCCGATGTTGACGAAGGCGGGGACGACCTACAATCTCGATGCTGATTTGCTGGCGAGCGTGGTTCGCCAGGAGAGCGACGGGCATGTGCATGCGGTGAGCCGCGCCGGGGCACAGGGACTGATGCAGTTGATGCCCGGGACGGCGTCGGACCTGGGCGTGTCGGACACTTTTGCGCCGGGGCAGAATATTCAGGGCGGAACCGCGTATCTGAATGCCCTGCTCACGAAGTACCACGACAATTTGCAGCTGGCATTGGCCGCGTACAACGCGGGGCCGGCCGCGGTGGACCGCTGGCATGGGATTCCGCCGTATCGCGAGACGCGCGCTTACGTTGCGCGGGTGATCCGCGAATACAACCGCCGTGTCGCGGAGCGGCGTGCGGGCGAATTGCACGCTGCGCAATCGCGTGCCGCGGAGTTGTCCTCTGTGGTGCCGCGCTGACCGCGATGCGCCTTCTTCATGAAGTCTCCTGGTTCGAGCGAGTCTGGTTCGACCCAGCCAGGTTCGATGGAGTCCTGTTTTGAAGTCGATCAAAAACCGGATCGTGGCCGCCGTTGTTGTGCTGGCAGTGATCGTGCTGATCTGGTTTGGGCGCGGGCGCATTCATTTTGACTGGCACGTGTTTGGGCAGCAGCTGCGCATGGCTGACTGGCGGAAAATGGCCATTGCTCTGGCCTGCATCTATGCCGGGTACGTAGTGCGATCGGTGCGCTGGGTTTGGCTGGTTCGGCACAAGAAGAAGCTGGCGCCGCTGTCACTGCTGGGAACGCAGGTTATCGGATTTACGGCAGTGGCCCTGATTGGGCGCGTTGCCGACCTTGTGCGGCCTTACCTGGTTTCGAAGCGGACCGGGCTGCCAATTAGTTCGCAGATTGCGGTTTACATCGTGGAGCGCCTCTTCGACGCGGGATCAATGGCGCTGATCACCTCTTCGGTGATTCTGTTGTCGCCGCCGGGTGCCCTGCCACATGCTGAGATCGTGCGCAAGGCGGGATACTGGGGCTTGGCGCTCACCCTGCTGGGCACCCTGTTTCTGGTGGCGGTGCGGCTCTGGGGCGATACGGTGGCCTCGATGCTGGGCGGCATTTGCGGACGCATCTCGAAAGGCTTCGGCCAGGCGGTCGAGAATAAGATCCAGGCTTTTCACTCTGGACTGGACACGATTCGGTCATTGTCCGATTTCGGAGTAGCGGCGGCTTTGTCGCTCGGAATGTGGGTGATGATCGCGTTTGCGTACCTCGAGACGACCCTCGCGTTTGTGGCGAGTCCGGAACTGGCTGCTATGACCCCAGGCAAAGGTGTGCTGCTCATGATTGTCAGCGGCGGGGCCAGCGTGATTCAGCTTCCCGTCCTCGGTTGGTTTACCCAGATAGGCCTGGTAGCGGGGGCGATCTCGAAATTCTTCGGGGCCGCGCCCGAGGCCGCAACCGGCTGCGCCGCGGCTTTGCTCCTCCTGACCTTCCTGGGCATCGTGCCGGTAGGCTTGATCTGGGCGCGTTTCGAGCATGTCTCGCTGAAGAAGGTGACCGAAGAGAGTGAGCATGTTGCCGAGGAGATGGCGCACGAAGCGGTCAGCTAAGGACCGGTCAGCGAAAGTCCGGGCGGCTAAGAACCGGTCAGCTAACGACCGAACAGTAAGCCGGTCAGCCGACGCCCGGCCAGTTACTGGGATGTCGATTCGAAGCGTATTTCTCGCGTGCTTTCGCTGACAGATTATCGCTGACCGCTTTATCGCTAATCGCTTTTCGCTAATCGGTTCATCGCTGACCGTCTTTTCGCTTGACAGTTTCATCGCTGACCGCTTCTCAGCTGTTGCTTAGGCGATTACAGGGTTCGGCGAACGGCTCTCCGAACTGTATCCGTTGCTACGCCGTAGGTGGCGTGGGTGACCCACTCGCTGATGCGCTCCTGGGTAGGCTGGCGACTGGGAGGAGCGGCCAGGCCCATCTTTGGCAGGATCGCTTCATGAGTGAGACGGTTGAGCGTAATGCCAAACGCAGCGCCGCGCCATGCGCCAAGCGATGGCTCGACCTCGACAAGCGCGCCATAAACCGCGCCGGCGAGCGCTCCAAAGATAAAGTGAATGCCCTGGAGGGCAAGCTCGCGCTCCTTGTCGGGAAGAGTGTGGCCGGCAACCTGCTCGGCGAACACCACAGGAGGCGGAGTCTGGCCTTCTACGCGTGGAGGAAATAGCTTTTCGGCGATAATCTTCGCGCCGGAACCGGCCAGGCCGCCGATGAAGCCGGCCAGGACCCCTTTGGCGATACTGCGTTTACGTTTGGGCTTGCTCGTGTTCGGGCTCATGGTTGGATAAGATGCTCGCAAATACGATAGTCCCTGGAAGCAGACGGTGGCGAGCGAAAAGCGAGCCAGAGTTCAGTCAGGAACGAGTGCAGCCAAAAACAGCATAAACCGGGCAAGCAGCCAGGCGAGAGGGCGGCTCGGGCAGCCGAGAGGGAGGCGGCGGTGGGGAGCCGCTGTATGCGCTGCTAGAATCGAATCAGACCGATGAAATGTCCATACTGCGGGTTTGCCCAGGACCGCGTGATCGATTCGCGGGAGAGCAGGGAAGCCGATTCGATCCGCAGGCGGCGTGAATGCGAGAAGTGTAACCGCCGCTTTACGACCTACGAGCGCATCGACGAAATCCCTTACATGGTGGTGAAGAAGGACGGGCGGAGAGAGAAGTTCGAGCGGCCCAAGGTGCTGGACGGATTGCTGGCTGCCTGCGAAAAGCGGCCTGTTTCCGCGGGAAAGCTGGAGCAGCTGGTAGACGAGGTGGAGACGTTTGTAACTGAATCCACAGAGCGCGAACGGACGACGGCCGAGATTGGCGAGCTGATTATGGACCGGCTGAAGGCACTCGATACAGTGGCTTATATTCGGTTCGCCAGCGTCTACAGGGACTTCAAGGATGTGCGGGAGTTCAAGGAAGAGCTGGAGCAGTTGCTGAATCAGCACGGGGAGAAGAGCAAGCGAGCAAAATAGCTGAGTAGCGGTAAGCTGAAAGCCGGTCAGCTGAACAGCGGTCAGCGAGGGGCGAGCAAGAAACCAGCGAGAGGCGAGCGAGAAACGGCCAGCGAAAAGCGGTTAGCCAAAGACGACCAATCCAACCAACAGTGGTTCAACAATGAGCGAAATGCCAGGCGACGGTTTGTAGAGGAGTGCAGTGGGAAAGACACACACCATAACGTTGATTCCCGGCGATGGGATTGGGCCTGAAGTCACCGACGCCGTCGTACGCATCCTGGAAGCCACCGGCGTGCAGTTTGCGTGGGAGCGGTTTGCGGCAGGCGCCGGAGCCTTTGAGAAGCATGGCGAGTACATTCCCAAAGAGCTCTACGCTTCTATCGAGCGGAATCGAGTGGCGCTAAAAGGCCCGGTCACGACACCGGTCGGCGGAGGGTTCCCTTCGATTAACGTTACGCTGCGCAAGAAATTCGACCTGTATTCGAATTTCCGTCCCATTAAGAATTTGCCAGGGCTCGAGACTCGCTATCCGGGCGTGGATCTCATCATCATTCGCGAAAATACTGAAGGCGAATACGTCGGCCTCGAACATGAGGTCGTGCCGGGGGTGGTGGAATCGCTGAAGGTGATCACGGAAAAAGGGTCGACGCGCATTGCGAAGTTCGCTTTTGAGTACGCGGCCAAGCATGGGCGGCGTAAGATTCACGCGATTCACAAGGCGAACATTATGAAGATGTCGGACGGCCTCTTTCTGCGTTGCGCGCGGGATGTTTCGAAGGGCTATCCGGACATCGTCTACGGCGAACACATTATCGATAACACCTGCATGCAGCTGGTGATGAACCCGTATCAGTACGACACGCTCCTGCTTGAGAACCTGTACGGCGATATCGTGAGCGACCTGTGCGCGGCGTTTGTGGGCGGACTGGGTCTTGTCCCAGGAGCGAATCTGGGTGCGGAGGCTGCGATTTTCGAGGCCGTGCACGGGTCCGCCCCGGATATTGCCGGCAAGGACATCGCCAACCCCACAGCGCTGCTGCAGTCCGCGGTGCTGATGCTGCACCATATTGGGGAGTCGGACGCCGCGGGCAAGCTGCAGGCGGCGATCGAGAAGACATATACAGAACGGAAGACACTGACGCGCGACGTGGGCGGATCGGCGGGAACGCGGGCCTTTGCCGATGCTGTGATTCAGGCTGTCGAGATTCAGACGGCCGGGATGAGTCACGAAAGCGCGACTCTTAAGATGAACTGAACTAATAACCGGAGAGAGACTCGAATGAAGACTGGACGACTGACCGCTGTCACGATGTGCCTGTTGGCGCTGGTGGCGGCCGGATGCAAAAAGCAGGGCCCCGGAGCTGCGCCAGGCGGGAACTATACGACCATTGATTGGAGTACAGCGGGCACGATCCAGGGAACGGTCCACTACGTGAAGAGCCCGCCGAAACCGATCGAAATCGACATGAGCCAGGATCCGGCATGTACGCTCGGACCGACGCTCTACAGCGAGCAGTATGTGGTCAACAACGGCGGCTTCGCCAACGTCTTCATCTACATAAAGGATGGCCTGGGCAATCGCGTGTACGCCGCGCCTTCGCAGCCGGTGGACATCGACCAGAAAGGCTGCCGCTACATTCCCCACGTCGTCGGCGTGATGGTGGGCCAGCCGGTGCGCTTCACCAACAGCGATCCCACGATGCACAACATCCACATGACGCCCACGGTCGGCGGCAATCAGCCGGTGGACATTTCGCAGCAGCCGGCGAACGGACAGACCGGCCCGCAGGATCAGCGCACGTTTGGCGCGCCGGAGCTGATGATTCCGGTGCGCTGCAATAACCATCCGTGGATGCAGGCGTTCATTAACGTGTCGGCGAACCCTTTCTTCGCGGTGTCGGATGCCTCGGGCCGCTACGTCATCAAGGGTCTGCCGCCGGGGACTTACACGGTGGTGGCGGATCAGGAACAGCTGGGCCAGAAGATTGCCACGGTGACGGTGCCGGCGAAGGGCACGGTCACACAGGACTTCACTTATGGGAACGGGGCTGGGACCACACAGCAGTAGCATCGGCCGTCCGGCCGAATTTCGCGCAGGGCTGTGCCGCTCACCCCCAGTAATCATCCGGCAAATTCACCACAATCGGCTCCGGCGTGCTCCGCACGACAATCCACCGGAAAGGCCGCTCTTTCGAGGGATTGATTTCCATGTGCGGCGTCCACGCGGGCACATGCAGAAAATCGCCGGCGCGGACCAGCGCTTGGCTCGCGCCGCGTTCACCCCAGCGGATCAGCGACTCGCCTTCAAGGACGTAGACGACGGTTTCCTGTTCGCCGTGGTGATGGATAGCGGTGCGCGCACCGGCTTCGACCAGGAACGTCCCACCCCACAGGCCTGTTGTTACGCCCTGATCGCGGCTGATGGCTGCAAGGCGCAGGGAGCCTGGGGTTTGCGCGGTGCCCGGATCGAAGCTCGCCGGGTGAACAGCGGTAAGAGGCAGATAGTCGGCCAAAGCGTTTCTCCCACAAGGCAGATGAGCCAGCGCGATTCATGGATTCACGTGGCGAGCCAACTCAAGCCGCAACAAGGCTTGAACGGGGCACACCCGTAGGCGACGTGACGATAGTGGTATCGCGAACCTTTTGTGTGATTCGGCCTTCAACCAGGCCATTTACACTATCGACACAGCCATCGTGCAGGCCGGCTTTTTTTACGCCCGAGCTTGCGGTGTATCTGAAAAAGGGCGAGGGACATGCGGCAGAAAATTGGAATACTTGGGGCCACCGGCATGGTCGGCCAGCGTTTTATTCAGCTTTTAGAGAATCATCCCTGGTTTGAAGTGTCGTGGCTGGCGGCGAGCGAGCGCTCCGGCGGCAAGGTTTACGGAGACGCGGTCCGCTGGAAGCTGGAAACGCCGCTGCCCGAGCGCGTGGCGGCGCTGCCCATGTCCCCCGCGAAGCCGGATGGCGCGCCGAAGGTGATTTTTGCCGCGCTCGACGCCGATATTGCCCGCGAGCTGGAGCCGAAGTTTGCCGCCGCTGGCTGCGCCGTCATCTCCAATTCGAGCGCGTTCCGCATGGAGTCGGCCATCCCGCTGGTGATACCGGAAGTGAATGCCGATCACCTGGCGCTGGTGGAGAACCAGAGCTGGCGCAGGAAGTCGGGCGGTTATATCGTGACGAACCCCAACTGCTCGGCTATCGGTTTGGTGCTGGCGCTCAAACCGATTGTGGAGAGGTTCGGCGTGGAAGCGATTTTTGTCTCTACCATGCAGGCGGTCAGCGGCGCGGGTTATCCTGGAGTGGCATCACTCGATATTCTGGGCAACGTGGTTCCGTTCATCAAGAATGAAGAGGAGAAGATGCAGGCGGAGACGCTGAAGCTGCTGGGCCAGCTGAAAGGGCGGGAGGTAGAGCCGCTGGCGGCGAAGATGAGCGCGCACTGCAATCGCGTTGCGGTGGAGGATGGTCATACGGAAAGCGTGAGCATCAAGCTGGGAAAGAAAGCGAAGAAGGACGACCTGATCGCGGCGTGGGCGGAGTTTGCTCCACTGGCCGGCAAAGACCTGCCCATGGCTCCGGCGCAGCCTGTGGAATTTGTGAAGGCGGAGGACAGGCCTCAGCCGCGGCTGGACAGGATGCGCGGCGCAGGAATGGCGGCAACCGTTGGACGCCTGCGCCCATGTGGGCTGCTCGACTGGAAGTTCACGGTCCTCTCGCACAACACCATTCGCGGCGCGGCGGGAGCAGCCGTGCTCAATGCCGAGCTGCTTGTGTCGATGGGCAAACTGGATCCGGTGGCTGTGCCGGTATGAACCGGCTCGTGGTGATGAAGTTCGGCGGGACCTCGGTCGAGGACACCGCCTCAATCCTGCGCACCGCGGGCATCGTCGCCGGTCGAATTGCGAAAGGCCTGCAGCCGGTGGTTGTGGTGAGCGCGATGGCCCGCGTGACGGACCTGCTGATTTCGGCCGCGGCCACCGCGGCCCGCGGCGATCGCTCCAGCGCCCTGGCAATCACCGAGCGCCTGCGCATCCGGCATTGCGACACGGCCATGCAACTCGCCATGGGGCAGGCGCTCAAAGAGGATCCCTTGGCCGCGATGCGCGCCGACAGCGGCCTGAAGGCAACCCACGCCTGGATGGAAAAAGAATTCGATGGCCTCGAGGAGATTCTGCGCGGCCTGGCCGTCGTCGGTGAGCTCACCCCGCGCATCTCCGACATGATCGTGTCCTACGGCGAGCGCGTTTCGAGCCGCATGATCACTGAAGCCTTCGTGCGCAGCGGCATCGACGCCGTGTATGTCGATGCGCGCCAATGCATCGTAACCGACGCGCAGTACGGCAAGGCCATCCCGCAGGATGCGGCCATCGAACAGAGGCTGAAGCAGCACGTCGTGCCGCACGTCGCCGAAGGCCGAGTACCGGTGCTGGGCGGTTTCATCGGTTCGACCGAACAGGGCGTCACGACCACCCTCGGTCGTGGTGGCTCCGACTTTACCGCCGCTTTGATCGGCGGCGGCATCGACGCCGCGGCTATCGAAATCTGGACCGATGTCAACGGCATCATGACCGCCGACCCGCGCGTTGTCCCGGACGCGCTCCGCGTGAAGACGATCAGTTTCGAGGAAGCCGCGGAGCTTGCGTACTTTGGCGCGAAGGTGCTCCATCCGGCGACAATCCTGCCAGCGGTCAGAAAGAATATTCCCGTCTTTGTGCTCAATTCTAAAAAACCGGAAAACAGCGGCACCCGCATTACCGCTCTCGCGGCGCATTGCAGCAGCCCATTCAAATCAATCGCCGTGAAAAAGCGGCTCACGATTATGGATGTGGTCGCGAGCCGGATGTTGATGTCGCACGGCTATCTTCGCGAGATTTTCGAGGTCTTCGACAAGCACAAATGTCCGGTCGACATGGTTTCCACCTCTGAAGTGAGCGTCTCCATCAGTCTCGATTCGAACGAGAAACTCCCCGCCATTGCCGCCGACCTGAGCAAGCTGGCCGACGTGAAATACGAGGGCCGGAAGGCCCTGGTCTGCATGGTGGGTGAGAACATCCGCGGGCAAAATGGCATTGCGGCCCGCGTTTTTCAGGCCGTCCGGCATGTCAACCTGCGTATGATTTCCCAGGGGGCATCGGAAATCAACATGAGTTTCATGGTCGAGGAGGATGATGCTGAAGAGGCGGTGCGGTCGCTGCACGCGGAGTTCTTCGCCGATCCGGATCCCGCCGTTTTTGACGTGGAGGCAATCCGCCAGCCGGCAGCACAATAACCCGAGGCAGCGAAAACGGCCACAACCAATTTCCGGCCATCGGAAGTGAGCGAGGGTAATCAAAAATGCTTTTCCTGGTACTGGGACGCGGCAGGACGGGCAGCCTCGTGGCTGACGTAGCGCATGCGCGCGGCCACGGGGTGCGCGTGGTAGGGGAAGAGGAGAACCGCAACGCCGCCGCGCTCACCGCTCCGTTCCTCGCGGGGTTCGACGCGGTCATAGACTTCACAACGCCGGAATCGGCTCTGCAGAACATGCGTGCCTGCCTCGCCAATGGCGCGCGGGTAGTGGTCGGCACGACCGGTTGGTACCAGCATCTCAACGACATGCGCACCCTCTGTGAGCGGCGCGGGGCGGCGTTGCTCTACAGTCCTAATTTTTCCATAGGGGTGCAGGCGCTCTTCAAAGTTGCGCGAGACCTGGCCGTGGCCGCTCCCGGTTATCGCTTCAGCATTACCGAGACTCACCACGTCGGCAAAGTCGACGCGCCATCGGGCACAGCGCTCTCATTGAAGAAGATCATGGAGGCCGCGCATCCGGGACTCCAGGTTGCCGTTGAGTCGAAGCGGGTGGGCGATGTGCCCGGCATCCACGAAGTGGAGGCCCGCTCGGACAACGACTGCATCTCCCTGCGCCACGAGGCGCATTCGCGCCGCGGATTCGCTGAAGGCGCGGTGCGCGCGGCGGAGTGGATCGCCGGCAAGACCGGCTGCTGGGATTTTCAGGACATCGTTAAAGATCTGGGCTAACCGCCAAGCTTCTCCCGGGGCTTAATCGGCTTCGCAGGATAGCCATAGCAGATCATGCCGGGGGGAAGATCGTTGAGGACGGTGCTGCGAGCGCCCACCACCGCTCCCTTCCCGACAGTCACACCCGGTCCGATAAACACATCGTTCGGAATCCAGACCTCGTCTTCGATTCGAATCGGCTTCTGCCCGATCGTAAAATCCGTCCGACGGTACTCGTGCAGCCCCGTACAAAAGTAAACGTCGTGCGCGATGGCCACGTGCGAGCCCAGCACTATTTCTCCCAGGTTGTAGAAGACGCAGTCGTTCCCCACCCAGACATAGTCGCCAATGGTCAGTTTCCAGGGATATGTCGTGCGTGTGGTAGAGCGAATCTGAACGTTTTTGCCGATCTTCGCTCCGAACATCCGCAGCAGAAAATTTCGCCACCCATAAAAGACTTGAGGAGACCAGCGAAAGAGTGTGTCCTGCACGATCCACCAGATCTGCACGAGGACCGCGGAACGCCCACGGAAGCCTGGTGGCATTTTGAAACGGCTGAGGTCCTGGTATTCCCTCGTTTCATCCATGCTGCAACATCCATTCCACAGTGGCTCTCACCCCCTGGTCGAGGTCATACGGCGAAGGGCCGGCCACTTCGCGGGTCGCCGTCATGTCGTAATCCATCGGTGTGAGGAGGTTGTTGAGGCGGAACGTTGTCAGCGGCGGGTTCGACATTCCAAGCTTCTTCAAAACGTCCCCGCTCTTCGCTATTGCTGTGAGAACCGCGAGCGGAACCTGGCGCACCGGGGGCGCCTGAAATGCCCGCTGGATGCTCTGGGCAAATTCCAGCACCTCGATGTTGCGATCGTCCGACACATAGAAGGTGCGTCCGTTGATCCTCGCCGCATCCACTGCCAGAAACTGTCGAATCTGATGAACCACGTTGCCCACGAATCCATAAGACTTCGAGATCCGCTTGCCCTTCGGGTGCAGATACAGTCCCCGCCGCACCGTGTCGAAAAATGCGCGATACGGAATCCGGAACCACGGTCCCCATATCGAGGTCGGCCGGATGAGCGCCCAGGGGATTTGCAATCCGCTGGAGCGCACGATTTTCTCGCTCTCCACTTTGCTTTCTCCGTAGCGCGTAAAGGGGCTGTATTCGTCCTCGCGCTGCGGAAACACCTCCGTCCGGTGCACGTAGCGCGACGAGGCGAAGATCACCCGGCTGACGGTTCCGCTGGCACGAATCGCTTCGATCATATTTCGAACGCCGGTGGTGTTGGCGTCGTAGTCGGCCAGCGTCTGCCCATCGAGGTCCACGCGGGCGGCGAGATGGACCACCTGCTCGGGGCGGAAATCGCGAACCGCGGCTGTGAGTGCGGGGGCGTCGCGGATGTCGCCCTTAAAGAAGAGGTGCTGGTGGCGGGAGTCGCGGGGCTCGTCGCAGTCGAAATTCAGAACTTCCCAGTGGTCTTTGAGAAAGCTGTCGATCAGATTTGTGCCGATGAAACCCGATCCGCCGGTGACCAAGACTCGTCCCATGTCTACCCTTTGCGATTCCGTTTGCGAGTTCGGAATCGCTTTCATCGTAGCAGCTTGAGGGTCTTTGGCCGCTGCCAGGTTGCCGATGTGGGGCGCGGTGTAGACTCGACATGTTATGGACCTGCTGGGCTGCGGGACGGCGCTGGTTACACCCTTTCGCGGGGATGGAAGCATCGACGAGCGGGCGCTTGCTGAGCTGGCTCGGTGGCAGGTGGAGAGCGGGATCGATTGGCTGCTGGCCTGCGGCACCACCGCCGAGACGCCGACTCTCGATGAGGCCGAATGGCTGCAGGTGATCCGCATTGTGGCGGAGGCAGCGGCGGGGCGGGTGCCGGTTTGGGCCGGATGCTCGCACAATGCCACTCGTCAGGCTGTGGCGCGGGCGCAGGCAGCGGCGCAGGTGCCGGGTGTCACGGCGATTCTGACGGCGAATCCCTGGTATAACAAGCCGACGCAGGAGGGGCAGTTTCAGCACTTCAGGGCGGTGGCGCAGGCGGTGCAGCTGCCGGTGGTGCTCTACAACATTCCTGGGCGGTCGGCGGCGAATCTGGAGCCGGCGACGGTGCTGCGGTTGATTGAGGCGGCTCCGAACATCGAGGCGGTGAAGGAATCGAGCGGCAACCTGCCGCAGATCACCGAGCTGATCACGCAGGCGCCGGTGGGGTTTCGGGTGTATGCGGGCGATGACAACATGACGCTGGGCGTGCTGGGCGTGGGTGGCGCGGGTTTGGTTTCAGTGGTCTCGAACATTATTCCGGCGGAGATGGCGGAGATGGTGCGGGCGGGGCTCGGCAACGACTGGTCGACGGCGCGGCGGATCAATCGAAAGTACTTTCGGCTGATCCAGGGCATCTTCCGGGAGACGAGTCCTGGGCCGGTGAAGGCGATCCTTGCGATGATGGGCAGGATCGAGGAGCAGTACCGGCTGCCGATGGTTCCGGTTGCGGGGGCGACCAGGGCGTTTCTGGAGCGGCTGGCCGGGGAACTGGGGCTGCTGGTCGATGGGCCAAAGGTCGAGGGTGATCTGGGGGTCTTCTGAGGGTGCAGGGTACGGTGTGCAGGGTACAGGGTGCGAGGTACCACCCCTGGGGGGGTGGGGCTTTGGCAAGTTGTTGCAGCGGCGGGGTTTGCTGAAGGCCTGTTTTTGACTGTGGCATCCCTTTGAAAATGCTGGAGTTGCAGTGGGCACTTTGGCTTCGGTCATAACCCACTCCAGGCAGAAGCGGGCTGCAAGTTCAGGCAACAGGCAATTGGCAACCGGCAAAAGGTCGGGGACCGTCCGGGGAAACAAGGCGTTTCCATTCCGCTGCGCGCGTGGCTGAGAGGGCACGAGATCTCCTTTCCCAAAGCAGAAAAGCCTGCGGGATGGCAGGCTTTTTCTTTTTCTATCCTAAGTTCAGAATATCATGCGGAGGGGGTAAAAACTGCCAACTTCCTTTGCGGTTTTTGGTGTGTAAGTGGTTTGGAATCAGGGTTCGTTACTTCGGTTCGGGGGCTTGGGGGTTGACAGTTTTTCGGGGGTTTTGGGGTTTTAGGGGTGGGACGGATTGGGCCGGACTCTCAGGCAGGAGTTGTAACGTTGCGAGTTCCCGAACCAGCTTGACGGTTTCGAGGCTGACGGTGACGACCTGGCCGATGAGGCGGACGATGTATTCGGGATCGTCGCCGCGGTTGGGGTCGTTGACGATGCCGGAGCGGGCGTCGGTGGAGACGCGGTATTGGTCGACGATCCACTCGAGGGCGCTTCGATTGCCGAGGCGGTATTCGTAGACGTCGGGGGGAATGCCGCAGAGGGTGAGGAATTGGTTGTAGCGAAGCTTGGTTTTGTCCTTCGAGAGGGACATTTTCTCGACTTTCCAGTCGAGCTGGCCGACTTCGGTTCGTTCCAGCGGATACTCGGGCTGTTTTTCGTAGCCGATGTGCAGGTCCATCAGCTTTTTGCCGATTTTCGCGTAGGGCCTAAAGTCGGGAGCGAAGGGGATGCGGGGCAGCTCGCGCTTAAGGTTAGCGGCGTAGCGGGTTCGGTACTCGGGGTGGTGGAGAGGAGCGTGCGTGGCATGCAGAGCAAAGAGCTACGCGGACGATTCCCAGTGATCGACTAGCAGCTCCCCTCGACGGATGATCGCGGGCTTTTCATTTCCGCGCGGAATCGAGTTAGATACTTTTGCCGCGCCCGTCATGCCCCTACAATCCTCGGTAACTCGGAGTATTGGCTTGGGAATTCAGCTTCTACCGGAAGATATTAGAGCTACATATCAAATTGAAGAGCGCCACCACGCGTGCGCGATCCTCAAGCTCGATTTTCCCGCAGAATGGGATGACCTCATTGCGGTACTACGAGACTTCACTCTCAAGAAGAGTGCGGTGCAGGCAAAGGGTGGCCGCAAATCTCCGATCGCCGAGTCAATTGACGGGCTTTTTTCCGAGCGTAAATGGATCGAAAAGAATTTCGCGATTAACGTGACGGCCGACGGCGTCTCAACTCTCGCCCCAACGCATTTGGTGGATTACTACAAAAACCGGATCGTTGCGTGAGCTGACTGCGCGCTACCTTAAGACCACGCCTCTGTCACGGGAAAACGACCAGATGGAATTAACGTGTGACGTAAGCATCGCATCGCACTACAAAAGCTCGCCACAGCGAGCGCGGGTAATCTCCGAGTCGTGGTTCTCGCAAAACGTCTATTGCCTCGCCTGCGAATCGAATCGGGTCACGCGTACCGCGCCGAATACCAGAGCTATGGATTTCCTATGCCAGACCTGCGGCCACCGATATGAACTGAAGACCTTCACGAAGCGGCCACCCAGATCGCTTGTCGATGGAGCCTACGCCGCGCTCATCGCCCGCATCAGTGCGAGCACAGCCCCAACCCTCTGCCTGTTGGGACGCAATGAGTCATGGCAAATACAGTCGCTCGTCGCCATCCATTCCGGGTTCATCACACCGTGGGTGATCGAACGGAGGCCTCCGCTCAGCCAGAGCGCCCGCCGAGCAGGTTGGGTCGGGTGCAACATCCGGTTGGATCGCATCCCGACCGACGGGGAGATCGCGATCATCAGCGACGGCGTCTGCCTCCCGAAATCGGATGTTAGAAGCAGATTCAGGCGCTTTCTGCCTCTGGAAAACCTTCCGGCAGATCAGCGGGGCTGGACGACGCTGACCCTTTCGATTATTAGAACGCTCGGGAAACAAAGATTCGAGTTAGCTGATCTATATGCGCGGGATTACCGGTTCGCCGAAACTTATCCTGAAAATCGCCACGTGCGCGCGAAGATCAGACAACAACTTCAGGTATTACGCAATCTCGGCGTCTTGGCTTTCGAGGGCGGCGGACAATATCGCCTTCTCAACTAGCACCCTAGTGGCGGACCGCGTGATTTCAGTTTATTTCCGGGCCTAAAGGCCCCTTATTTGACCCCTTCCCTTTCCCCGGCCTGAAGGCCGGGGCTTTTACCGTCGCGCCGCTGACGCGGCACAATCATGCGCACCTAACACAATCATCCGGTCAGCACCCTAGGCACTTTGGGCGCGAGAGTCGAGGACCGGCTCCTCACAGACAAAGGACTCAGTAAGATCAGAGTCCGGTTCCATTTCGGTATTACATCGTGGACACCGGTCGTTGCAGTCCGCACACCAAATGTCCGACCAGCTCTCCCCACATCTGGAACATACAAACTCACGCCTAAAGAAAACAATGCCTTCGTCAGTGGGGTGGTAATCCTTGCAAAGCGGGCACTTGCTCCGTGTCATTCCGCTCACCCGGCACAACCTGTGTCGCTTGCCCGGCACGTCTTCATAGACCTCATGTTTGCATTTTCTTCGTCCCCCCGCAATTGGCAGACTGTGGACAACGCAGGGCGAAATCCCATTTCGGGTGTCATCCTGGAGAGAGTTCCAAATCCGAATCCGCCTTCGTTCGATAGGCTCGCCGGCAACTGGCCTTGGTGGGCCTCCTTCGGGAGAGTTTTTTTGGGTTGGAGTGGTAAAGCGGCGGAAGATGCGCTCGGTGAGCAGGTGCTGGACGAGCATCTTTTCGACGGCGTCATCTTTGAGGTCGGGGTTGATGGATTCGCGGCAGACATCGGCGAAGGCGGTGAAGCGCTCGATGAAAGCCTTGTTGGTTTTGCGCTCGGCCGCGATGAGCTTCATGGCTCCGGCGGCTATGTTGGGGATTTCGACGGAGAACTTGCCGACTGCATCTTCCCATTCCTCGATGTTGGGCTGGCGGTATTCGAAGAGATATCGAAGGACTTCGACGAGCTTTTCCGGGGTGGTGATGTCGTCGTCGAATGCGATGATGCCGTTCTGGTAGAGAGTGGCGTGGGCGGGTGACTGGAAGAGGATGTTGGTGCGGGGATAACCGGCCTCGAATTTCTTGTGTATCTCGGCTTTGAGGTCGTCTTTGGAATCTTTCGCTTCCCAGTAGCCGCGCGGGAGGTTGAAGGCGTCGATGAGGCCGGCGTCGGCGCGGATGGGATGCTGACCTTTGCGAGCGATTTGATATTCGGGGACGACGGTCCAGTCGAACTGGTGCGCGCATTTCTCCAGCAGGCGCTCGAAGGCGCCGCGGATATTGCCTTCGTTGTCGAAATTGCCGCGGCCGAAGCGGTCCAGGGCTTCGTAATAAGCCTTTACTGGCGCGTGGGTCGGCTTTAGGTTGAGCGTGGTCATCTGTTAACTGGGAAGGATACAGTATCCCAGTTTGCGCCTTATACGCGATTAGTCGTCCACCGTTTACTACAGGAGTGCAATTACAGGCCTGCGGCAGCAAGGAAGGCGCTGCGCGCCGGCTTGTGCGAACCGGGAGATGGGTAACAGTTTAGACCGGGCAGATGGGTAACACTTTTTCGCCGGGTTTGAGGTTGGTTGGGGCTGGTCATGATGCATCTCCAGCCGCCGCCGTAGCCGCGGCGG